>ERZ773116.139-NODE-139-length-79875-cov-6.324856_pt1 | contig 79875 bp, 76 predicted proteins | sample MGYA00580563_ERZ773116 | MGnify/ENA primary metagenome ERZ773116 (study PRJEB29015, sample SAMEA2737864) | human gut metagenome | biome: human gut; feature: human-associated habitat; material: faeces | place: China | collected 2012 ... | reverse complement strand
GCTTGTCCTACAAAAAATGTAGTGTTTATGCGGGTTTCCGGCGTTGTTGTTCTTACGCAGTCGTACCATCGGCGGCCAGGTCCTCTGTCAGATCGGCAATGGGGTCACCCTTGACGGCCATAGACCCTGCGCTCCAGGGGAAGCCTGCCGCCGCCGTGGGGTAGACGCCTACGGTATGGTCCACAAAGTAGGGAGCAAAGGCCGGATCTCGGAATTGATTGTCTTTCAAATTTCGTGTCAGCTGGTGAACAATGGCACCAATCATTTCCAGGTGGCCCAGCTCTTCCGTTCCCAGTGGAGCATCTAAAATGGGCCAGTGTATTAGATATGCGGACAAGCTGGGTGTTATTGGCCTTAAGGTACATAGCTTTTCAACGTTTGATAGAATTAAGAAATATGATAATCTGCATGGTATAGAAAATGCCGAAAACACAAACTGTGTTGAAGAGGGAGAAACAAAACGGACGATTAACTTATACGCATCTGTTTCGATAAAAGGTAATGAAGGTTAAAAATAGATATCTCGTTCGTTAATGTAATCACTGTGTTTCTTATAGGGGACTGCCAACTTGATTCACTTTTGAGTTGGCAGTTTGCTATTGACTTTCCATCTACTTATCCCATATAATGTCAATAAGTGAACTAGCTTTAAACCATTGCAAAAGGATGGAACACCTCACAATAGGAACAGTTTTAAGCGGATTGTTTCACTTGTCGACGACGAGTATATGCAAAAGCGATGGACATGCTTTTTAAATGCAGTAAGTAATACACTTAACCCCTCATTTTTATTGCAATAATTCCGATTTTTCTTGACTTTTTGTGAGGGAGTATAAATTTCTACAAAAATAGAGTCTCTAAACAGGTGCTGGTTAAATTCTAACATAAACTGAGGAGGTATCAATTATGCGAAAAAACAATCTTACTTCATGGAAATATACAGAATCTCTTGAGTGCTTGCTATTTTTTGCTCAACGAATGGATGAATTGCTATTTCACCATACGATTGATACTTATCGATATTCAGCGCTATCCCTTAGAGGACTGGCAGCTGAGTATTGTACTGTATACCATGATGTGAATGCCGGCACCTTGAATAAGAAAAATCTGAGTCACATTATAGATGAATTTTCATACCGCATTAAATCCGATGATACTGCCAGGGAAATTCTAACAGGTGAATATGTCGACCGCTTTATAAAGAACAATGGTAAATGGGATATAAAGACGCAATACGAAAACTTACAGTATGTTGGAAGAAAATTAAGCAATAGAGCATATTACAATGGTCTTGTCAACCGACTAAAAAATTTGATTGCTGAAAACAAGCAAAAAAAAGAAATTGACGAGAAAACAACGTTATTTGTTAAAGAACTACTAGACTGCGGGTACAATGCAAATTATGTGTATCAAGTACTACATGAGGTGTTTTTCCATCGAGAAGTATCATCGCTAGAAAGCTTGGAGGTTTTTCTAAGCCAGTTTGATTTTTCAAAGAAAAAGTTTGATGTATATATTGGATACTCAAATGATATGGCTTCACTGTTCCCTTTATTTAAGAAGCTTAATATTTCTGATTTAAAAATTTCGATGTTAAATTTAGATTCAGTGCCAACAGGAATTAAAACAAAACGGCAAAAAACAATTCTTAAGTTTGAGGGAATAGAGAGTTATGATATGTACTCAGCGTTTGAACTTGTAAATGCGATTTCATCGTGTGTTGTGAACTCGTATTCCTTTTTTCGGCATGAACCAAATGCTATACACACTTACGGGCAAGTTAAAAGTGAAAATGGGAGTATTATTACTATTCGCTCGAAGAAACTTTTAAAAAATAGTGTGTCAATTCTTTCACGGCAAGATGCAACTCAAAATGCGGAATTGCTCATTAAAATTATATTTGCAAATTTTGATAACCTCTCTGGCTTTATGAAAGTAACTAATATTCATAACTCAGCGATATATTCTGAAAATACGAGTGAGTCCTTACTATCTTTATGGTCGATTCTTGAATCGATTGTTGATGAGGACACGATTTCGGATAAGGCCAAATTGGATGGTCTTAATGCTGAGAAGGAACGTAGTAAAATTGGAAATGTCATATCATATACTTTACCGTATCTAAAAAGTACCTATATTAAAAAGCTAGTGGAGACGTGCATGCTAGATATAATCAGATGGGATTCTAATTTCTTTGATGAATATATAGCAAAGAATGATTTTGGGACTAATAACTTGGAGCACACGTTTGCTTTCCTAGCATTCACATCTACGAAGTCAGCGAGAGAAGATTTGTATTCTAGGACAGAAGATTTTCCATTGTTGCGATATAGAGTGTCCACTTTATCTGATCAGCTACATAACAGTAGGTATATAAAAGCAACTATTAAAAACCACGTTCAACGGATTAGCTGGCATTTATACAGAATTTATCGTGCACGAAATTATATTATTCATGATGCGACTGAAAATGAACAATTGAATCAAGAACTGCTTATTAATCTTCATTCGTATGTAGATACACTATTTTTGAAAGCAATTGAGCTTATTGATAATTCTCCTTATAATGACTCAATTCATGATGCGCTTATTGGGCATAAATTGGCTGTCCAAATTATGGATGAAATACTGGAGAATAAAGGTAATGAAGAAATCACATCTGAAAATGCATTAAAGTATCTCTATTATGATTTCGAGAAATAATAAAAATATTTATCCGCATAAATTTGAGGAGACAATTTATGATTCTATACCATGGAAGTAATTTAACGGTATCCGAACCGAGGCTTATCGTTCAGAACCGCTTTCTTGATTTCGGTTTTGGCTTTTACACGACAACGAACAGGGTACAGGCAATCAGCTTTGCCAAGAAAGTTACCAACCGTCGCAGAGAAGGAATACCTACCGTCAATATTTATGAAATCGATGAAGAAAAAGCATTCAAAGAATGCTCCGTCCTGCGGTTTGATGAACCGAATGAAGCATGGCTGGATTTTGTTTCAGACAACAGAGCAGGTAAATTCATGGAAAAGACCTATGATTATATTTTCGGACCGGTTGCGGATGATAATGTCTACACGACTTTTATGCTCTATACTACGGGTGTATTGACGAAAGAGCAGACGGTAGATGCGTTAAAGGTTCGGAAGCTGTACAATCAGTTGGCAATTACATCCCTGAAGGGGCTGTCCTTTTTGAAATTCGTTGGAACGGTTCCAAAGGAGGAATACTGATGGATCAAAAGAAGTTTGAGGCAATGCTGGTATTGCTTGTCCCGCAGGTCATTGGACTCATTGTTAAGAACTACGGATGTGACGAAGTAACTGCTACGAAAGAATTCTATGAATCCAAGGTATATTCTGTCTTGGAAGAGGAGGATACAAAGCTATGGCATTTCAGCCCTTTGACACTCTTCAATATGTATGATGAGGAACGAAAGACAGGGACGATCACATTTCCGGAGGAAGCGTTATGAGCAGACAGGGCGATTTTATGGTATACTGCACGGAATTGTATAAATCGGCAAAGAATATGACAGGCAAACAGGTGTCCGATTTATTCACCAAATACCATGTTTGGGACTACATTTATTCTTGCTTTGAGGCGCTGCATACCACGGGCGCAAATTATATTGTAAACGATATTGATGAATATATCACAGCACGGCAGCCGTCAATGGCGTAAGGGGCACGGCCGCTTGAATGCTAAGAGGAGCCGCTTGCCTGCCAGAGTAGGTAAGCGGCTCACTTTTTGAAACGGATATTTTGCAAATGAATAGAAAGAGACTGGAGGGAATCACATGGCGACCAATCCATGGAAGAATATGTTTCCACCGCATATCTGGCAGCGAGGTGTGGATTATTATCGTGATGGGCGTGTTTTAGATTTACACTGCCGGAATAGTGAGGTTACGGCACAGGTAGAGGGCAGTGAAACCTACACAGTGTCTGTGACATTCAACAAGGCGAGGGACGGCATTACCGATTACTTTTGTGATTGTCCTTACGGAGAGGATGGAACACCTTGCAAGCACCTTGCCGCTGTATTGTGCGCTGTGCAGGACGAGCCCAAAGGTCCTATTCTGAAAGTAAAGGACAAATACACAGTAGAAGCGCTGGTGGGGCTATTGTCGGAGTCACAGATGCGGAGCTTACTGATTCGGTTTGCGGAAGGCGATTCCCATATAAGAGAGGTGATTCAGCTCACAGCAACCAACGAACTACCGCAAACGCAGAAAAACCAGTGGGAAGCGGATTTGGGAGAGCTGGCGGATTCCGTGTCAGATAGGCATGGATTTATTGATTACGAAGATGCGTCGGAGTATTGTGATGCTCTGGTGGAGTATATGAATGATCGACTTCCTGATTTGCTTTTTGCCGGAAAGACAATGGATGCGTTTCAACTGACCTGGCTGACATTCCAAACAGGAGTGGAACAGGATATGGACGATTCTGATGGTGGCCTTTCGGTACTGGCCAGCTTCTGCATGGATGCCTGGTCACAGATTCTGGAACAGGCTGACTTAGAGGAACAGCGGGAGATACTCCACTGGTTCACTGCACATTATGCGTCACTGGACCTTGGCAAAATGTTTCTGGACGAGTATCTTTATGACGCTCCCTGGAAAGACGGGATTGGGCCGGAATTACTGTCGTTTCTGGATCGGCAGATACAAGAGTGCTTAAAAAATGAAAACAGCCAATACCGTCTGGAAGACTTGATTGTCTACAGAGTGAAATGGATGGAGCGGCTAGGAAAGAGCGAGGAGGAACAAGAACAATATTTTGCACAGTACCACTATCTTCCTAGGATTCGTGAAATAAAAATTTCCCAGGCCAAACAAAGCGGTGATTGGGATACCGCACTTGCACTGCTGGAGGAAAGTCGGGAGATTGACAAGGACCTGCCGGGGCTGGTGGCCAAGTATAGCACTCAAATAATTGAGATTTATGAACGGACAGACAACCGGAAGTCACTGCTGAAGGAATTGAGAGACTACCTTTATGCGTTCAGACAGGATGATTTGGTTTATGTGTTAAAGCTCAAAGCAATGCTGACACCAGAAGAATGGACAGCTGAACGGGATCGTTTACTGAATAGTGAAACGATGCGATTTCAGACGTATACGCTTCTGGAACAGGAGCAAATGTACGAAGAACTGATGCAGAGAATTGAGAAGAACACTGACATTCACGCTTTGGAGAGGTATGAGCGCTTACTGAAGAAATCATATGGGCAACGTTGTCTGAATGTTTATGTTACGCATCTGCAAGATGCAATGGGACGAGCCTACAACCGGAAGGCCTATTGGTCAGTCATTCAAACATTGAAGAAAGTTCGGAAATACCCAGATGGAAAGATAGCTGCCCAGAGTTTGGCAGATTGTTGGAAGGTGAAATACCCAAGACGAACCAGTATGCTGGATGAGTTAAGCAAAGCTGGATTTTGACGGTTATATGGTGGAAATTATTGCTGAAATATTGTGTATTTTGCGAAAGGTAAATTGAGTGACTGCTCCTGTGGGACACCGGAAATGTTCCAAGGTATCAAATGTGAGGACAAGCCTAGGGGGGTCAATGATACATAGCTTTTTGACACTTGACCGAATTAAAAAATATGACAACTCTAACAATGAGGAAAATGCCGAGAAGCCTTATTCTATCAAGATGGGCGAAACAGAACGGACGATTAATCTATACGCTGTCGCTTCTATAGAATTTTAGGTTGCCGTCTAAATCAATACCAGACTTACATCCTTCCGTTGTGGAGGAGGTATCCAATTTTGTAATAGCAAACTACCTGCGTGAACACAAACAAGCGGGTAGTTTGCTATTGACTTTCCATATGGCAATCACCTATAATATAGCAAAGTGCCAAATTGATTAACGAATTTGAGGCAATTAAGTAGAGGTGTGCAAATGCTACATGACAATGGTATTAAAGTGGTGAGAAAGATTTTTGAGCAACATCATTATGTGATGTCTACTGCCGAAATTCTTAAAGCCAAGCTATATTACGCCGACATTAAGCAGCTTTTGGATGAAGGTTATATTGAAAGAATAAGACGTGGTTATTATCATTGGATTGAAAGCTGTGAAACCAGAGAAATAGTTATTATCAACACATTGTTTCCAGATGCTGTTCTTTGCATGGAAACAGCGCTGTTTTATTACAAGTACAGTGATAGAACCCCCGCCGAATGGAATTTCGCAATAGATAGGAATGTCTCAAAATTGCGAACTAATATAGAATATCCATTTATCAAAGCATATCGCCTTGAGCCAGATTTGGTTACGCTTGGCGAAACAACTGGCAAAATAGATTACACAAGAGTTCGAATTTATGACCGAGATAGGACGATATGTGATGTCCTAAAAAATATGGGTAAGATGGATAAAGAGATTTTCAATAAAGCAATACAGGGATATGTTAATGACCCGAAAAAGAATATCCCCAATCTTATGATGTATTCCAAGAAGCTGCGTGTGCAGAAAAAGGCAAAAGAACTGATAGGAGTGTGGTTGTAATGGCAGATAAAGCGGCTTCAATTTTAGCAAGGCTCAGAAATAAGGCAAAGGCTTCAGGTATCAGTTATCAGCAATGCTTGCAGCTTTTTGCTCAAGAGGAATTTCTGAGAAAGCTATCGAAATCAGAGTATGCGGATACGCTGGTACTCAAAGGCGGACTGTTCATTTATACCTTAACCAACTTTGAAAGCAGAGCTACTATTGATGTCGATTTTCTGCTCCGTGGATACCCTAATTCTATTGAAGATATAAAAGTTTTGATTGGTAAAATCATCGGTACACCAACGGGCAATGATTATATAGAAATGCGGGCAAAGGGATTTGAGGAAATTTCCCCACAAAGAAAGTATCACGGTATCAGTACACAAATTATTGCTCAAATAAAGAATGTACGTGTGCCATTCAATATTGACATTGGTGTGGGTGATATTATATTCCCCTGTGCTGAAGAACGCACAATCAATACGCAGCTCCTAGACTTTGAAGCACCGATAGTCAAAACTTATTCACTTGAAAGCACAGTTGCCGAGAAGTTTGATGCTATCTTGCAGCGCTTTGAGCTGACAGGAAGAATGAAAGATTTTTACGATATTTATTATCTTTCAAGGACATTCAATTTTGACGGAGAAAGATTACAATCCGCCATCTTTAGCACCCTACAGCGGCGTGGCACTCCTTACGATAGAGATAGCTTTAAGCGGGTTGTGTCACTTGCTGATGACGAAGATATGCAAAAGCGTTGGAAGTACTTTTTGAAAACAATAAAAGATGATACGATTGAATTTCCGTTCGTTATTGCTGAAATATGGACTTTCCTTGAGCCTGTGTTTGATGCGATAATAAATGAAGTGGGATGGCGAAAGCGGTGGATGGTTAATTTGAACTGGATTAAAGATGAAAGGAGTTACGATTTATGAGTAAAGTGCTTACAACCGAACAACGTGAGCAAGCAGGTTCAGACTCCTATAACAGATTCGAATATCAAGTCCATTGGATTGTATGCCATATTATAGGAAAACTACAAGAGAATACGGAATGCATCGTTTTTTGTGAATTCCATGATGATATGGCTGAGTTTTCTCCCAGTAATCAGCATTACCAATTTTTTCAGATAAAAACAAAAGAAGATTCTTCTGACTGGACTATTGCGGAAATGTCTAAAAGGGAGAAGAAGAAAACAGGCGGATACAAAAAGTCATTTTTGGGTTTTATTTTCTATAATTATTTGGTTTTTGGCGCCGAATGCTCGCATTGTCACTTTGTATCAAACAATGACTTCGATAATGATGTTTTATTATGGCAGGCGTATGTTGAGGATGGAAAAAGCCTTCAAACAGAGAATGTAGAGCTATATAGAAAAATCAAAGACCGCATCAAAGAAGAATTCTCTGATGATATGCCTAGCAATTTTGATTCAGTTTTTGAAGAATTCGTCCAGAATACATTTGTCCATAAATCAGAATTACAACTAACAACTTATGAATCGCAAGCTATGGGTATGTTTTTTAATCATTTAGCGGACAAAAATATTCCGTCAAATACTGCAAATCTTATTTTTCAGCAATTGTTAAATGATGTAAGAAAAAAGAGTAAAGAAAAAATAAAAGTGCCCATTAGTATGAAAAGATTAGTTGAGAAAAAAGGTGTAGATGTAGCTCAAGTAGGCAAGAAAATTGAGAATAATATAAAAAACAGTGGAAACTATGATGCATTTCGCAATTACTTAGTTAGTCAATCGCTGTCGGACAAAGATGTTAATCGTATTATAGCAGCCAAAACACTTCACGATGCGAGATGGCTAGATGTTAATGATGTTAAATATCAAGAAATTGTTGTAATATTGAGAAAAGTACTTTCTACATATTGTAAATCATGCGAGACGAATGGACTAAGCGATGAATTAAATAATTTATGCATTCAAGAATTACGAAATCGCAGTCTCATATCAGATTGTCTTGATGAATCGTTAGTCGAGGTGTTGTATTATGAGCACAAGTTCAGTCGAAAAGTTTAAACAAGAACAGCAATACAAAATTCTAATTAGAAATTTACGTAAACAGCAGGAGGAAAAGGGCAATGAAAAGACTAACGATAAAAAAACTGATAGTAATCAGTCAAAGTGAGTCACGGTCGTTAGAGGTTCCTTTTGAAAATGGGCTTAATATTATTCTCGGAGGAAATAAAACAGGAAAATCCTCGATTATTAAAAGTATATTTACTACATTGGGATGTGAGTGCAAAAGGATTGAATCTGATTGGAAAAAGTTAATTTCTGCTTATTTACTGTTCTTTGTATATGGTGAAAAGTCCTATTGTATTGTTCGCCAGGGAAAGAAGTTTCAGATTTTTGAGTGTAATAGAGATGAGTATTCTTGTATTATTGAAACAGTAGCTTTTCACGAATACAGCAACTGTCTAATGGATATTTTAGGTATTACAATGCCCTGTATTTCAAATAAAGGCGAGCAATTCAATGTGACACCACCATTGCTTTTTAGATTTCAGTACATTGACCAAGATGAGGGATGGGGCAAAATAGCAGACTCATTCAAAAATGTTGCGTATATTAGAGATTGGAAAACAAATACAAATAAATATGTTTGCGGGTACCTTGATGATTCATATTATGAACTACAAGCACAAAAAGCAAAGCATATGCTTGAAATGGATGATAAGAGAAAAGAATACGATTACAATCAGAATTTTGTTTCTCGTATCACTTCTTCACTAACGCAAATTGAGAATACCAAATCCATTGAGGATGTCACAACAGATATTGAATCGTTGCTCACCAAAGCGGAAGAAATGAGAAAGATGCATTTTTCCTATAGTGCAGAGATGGCCGTTTGGGAAAATGAGATATATGTCAATCAACGCAAATTGCATATCGTAGAGCGCAATCTCGCAGAAACAAAAAAAGATATTGAATTTGCAATGACTCAAGAAGATGAGTTGGTCTGCCCAATTTGCGGCACAGTTTATTCAAACGGATTAGGCGATCAATTAAATATAACTTCAGACTATGCTCATTGTGAGAAACTTATGGCTGAATTGAAGAATAGTATATCGCTTGCAACAGAAAGGCTGGAAGAACTTAGGAAAAAATATAACGATGTCTCAGTAGAGATTCAATCCATTGAACAAAAAGTTCGTAACTCTCAAGAACTTCTTACCTATTCTTCGTTTTATAAGAGCAAGGGGCAATATGAGATATATGAATCCTGCAAGGCTCAATTAGAGTCTTTGCAACAAGAACTAAATTCGTATATTTCTAAAATTGCAATGTTGGAAGAAAAAATCAACGAAAAGAAATCTCCAAGTCGTTCTAAAGAAATAAGAGAGGATATAAAAGAGTACTGCTGTACTTTTGCGGATGCGATAAATCTTCCTAAAACATTCATCAAATTAAAAGATTTTGTGCAAGTAATAGACCGTACAGGTAGCGAAACGCCCAGACTGGTTTATATGTATCAGTCGGCATTGTATCTATATAATTTATATAGAGCAAAGAGTCCTTTTAATTTCTATGTGGTTGACACTCCAAACCAGCAAGGGCAGGATGCCGAAAATTTAGAGAGTATATTTAAGTCCTTAGAGTTATTTTTGTCAGACGACGGACAGATCATAGTTGGAACTGAGCGAGAGACTGGAATGGAACAAAAAGCAAATAATGTAATTAGATTAACAGAAAAGCGTAGATGTTTAAATGACGTTAACTATGTGAAACACCTTGAATTGCTTGAAAAATTACAAAAATGCGCAATTCATTGGGTTACGGATAATCATAAGGAACTCAAGAAAGATTCTAACGAATGACACCATTTTCAAAAATTCCCACCCAGTGGAGCATCTAAAATGGGCCAGAATCCAATAGAGAGGGACAAGCCCGCCCACCCTGGGCTGCTAATACATACCATAGTAACCCAAGATAGGGTTCTGCGGTATAGCGAAAGCAACGAATTCTCGTTTACAGACAAATCCAATGTGGTGGAGCGAGGGGCAGAGCGGACAATCAACATTTTCGCTACGCTGGCATGATTGCGTGAAATTCCGATTGGTTATAGAATAAGCGTAATCCATAAGGGAGGGAAATGCAATGTTCCGAAAGAAATGCTATCTCAATTTAACTGATAGAGATTACCGTGTGATACTCTTAAGTCTGGTTCGGTTGCGAAACCGCCTGATACAAGAGAGGAGATTTACGGATTCTGTGGACGAGCTAATTTTGAAGGTTTCGTCTCTGTAGGTGCAAGGAAGGTGATTTGATGGATCAAAAAACACTTGAAGCAATTTTGACGCTTCTTGTGCCCAAGTGATCGATTTGATTGTCAAGAACGACGGCTTAGATGAAATATCAGCCACGAAGGCATTTTACGAATCTAAGCTATCCTCTGTTCTGGAGGAAGAAGATACAAAAGTATGGCATTTCAGCCCGCTAACACTTTTCTGCTTAATTGACGAGAAAAAAAGAACAGGGAAGATCACATTTCCGGAGGAAGGATAGCAGAAAACTAGGAATCTTATCAATGTAATTTGAGCGTGTTACTTACCCAATGCTATTCTATACCTATAGTAATACAAAATTTTTACATAGCCGTCTGCCCAACCGCAGGCGGCTAAATCTATTTCAAGGAGGAAAATCCCAATGGCAAAAACAAAGGTCATTGCGGTTGCCAATCAAAAGGGCGGCGTTGGGAAAAGCACTACGGTGTACAACCTGGGTGCCGGACTGGCGATGCAGGGCAAGAGAGTGTTGCTGCTGGATGTTGACCCCCAGGGCGATTTGACCAAGATGCTGGGATTGCAGAAGCCGAATGAGCTGCCGCTGACACTTGGGAACGCCATGAACGATATTGTGGCAGGTGTCAGCGGCGGAGAGCATCCGGAGGTGCGGCAGCACCATGAAGGGTTTGACTTTGTTCCCGGAAATCGAACCTTGTCCGCTGTTGAGGTGGGACTGGTGAATGTTATGAGCCGGGAAACGGTACTGCGGCAGTATGTAGACGAAGTCAAAAAGGGGTATGACTATGTGCTTTTGGATTGCCGCCCGTCGCTGGGAATGTTGGTAATCAATGCCCTGTCGGCATCGGATTATGTTTTAATTCCGGTGCAGGCAGAGTATTTTGCTGCTGAAAACATGACGGAACTGGTAAATACAGTGCAGAGCATCAAGCGGCAGATCAATCCCAAGCTGAAAATCGGCGGTGTCTTTATGACCATGGCCAACGAAACCAATTTCCGGAAGGATATTGTGGCATCGGTGAAAGCGGCTTACGGGAAGCATCTGCCAATTATGCAGACTGTTGTGCCGGCTACAGTTCGTCTTGCGGAAATTAGCACCGCCGACCACAGTATTTTCGTCCATGAACCCAAGAGCCGTGCCGCAGAAGCGTACCGAACACTGGTGAAGGAGGTAATGGAAATTGGAGAAAAGCAGCGCAGCAAGGCTTCTGACCTCAGTCGATAGCTTATTTACCACCCAGGAAGAACGAGATGTCGCCAAGCAACCAAGGGTGCAGGAAATCCCCATTGACCAGATTGATGATTTTCCCAATCACCCATTCAAAGTCCGTATGGATGAGAACATGGAGCAGACAGCAGAAAGCGTAAAGCAGTACGGCGTTCTGGTGCCAGCGATTGTCCGCCAAAAAGAGGACGCGCGATATGAAATGGTATCCGGCCATCGGCGCAAAATGGCTTGTAGCTTGATTGCCAGACAGAGTATGCCGTGTATTGTTCGTGACCTGACCGATGAGGAAGCAACCATTATTATGGTGGATTCCAATTTGCAGCGGGAACAAATACTCCCCTCAGAGAAAGCATTTGCCTATAAAATGAAGCTGGATGCTATAAAACGGCAGGGACAACGGACAGACTTAACTTCCGACCCACTGGGTTGGAAGTTAAATGGGAAAGAGTCTGCGGGTATTATTGGAAAAGATGGCGGGGATAGCCAGACACAAGTACGGCGGTTTATCCGGTTGACAGAGCTGATACCAGAGGTATTGGATTTGGTTGACAATTCCGCTCTAAAAGAAAAAGACAAGCTCCAAATCGCACTCCGTCCCGCTGTGGAGCTTTCCTATCTCACGGAACAGGAGCAGCATGATCTCTATGAAACCATGACCACTGAGGACTGCACCCCTTCCCATGTCCAGGCAATGAAAATGCGAAAATTTTCAGAGGAAGGGCGGCTTAATATGGATGTGATTTTCTCCATTATGCAGGAGGAAAAGCCCAACCAAAAGGAGCAATTCAAGATTTCAAGGGAGCGTATCAGCAAGTATTTTGCGCCGGGGACGCCTGCGCAGAAGATTGAGGATACGATTATTAAGGCGTTGGAGTTTTACCGAAAGCGTCAGCGGGAACAGGAACGATAGCCACTTACAAGGGGGCAGTCTGCCCATCTGGTGTGGTGTACACAGACCGTAATGTCGGTTCCCCCTCTCCACACCTCACCCCTTCTTACTGCCTGTACAATCTGAAAAAGAGAGTAAACCTGAAAAACGACTTCACCTGAATCCGGGTGGAGATTTTTTACGAAAGGACGGTACATCGGTATTTATGTTGAAACGATGTCTCGCATTTCTCGTGGTACTGTTATTGCTGGCAGGGCTGTTTCCGACAGCGTTTGCGGAAGAAACGGGAGCGATTGTAGAAGCAATACCGGGAGAAATTGAAGAATGTGATGAAATGGTCCCAGAAACTGAAGAATCGGAAGTGCCGCAAGAGGATGAAGTGTGGTTCCCGGAAGATGACTGGCTTCTGGACGATAATTTTGCGCTCTATGCGGGTGCTGAAATTACGGGAGCGCCCAATGCTTTTGCTAACCTGACGCTGCCAAGCGGAGGTATTGACATTCCGGCACAGGGATATATCCAGCACAAGAAGATCCTTCCGCTGTACTCTGTGTATCTGAAAAATCAGGCGGGCTATGCGAATAACTACTATGTTGCCTATTGCATCGAGCCCGGAGTGGAGCTTGGAAACCAGGGGGGACACGGCGGAACTTCTTATACAATAGACGAAATGGAGGATGGCAGCGGCGCTATGTATCGGCTCAGCCGGGAAAAGGTATTGGCCATTGGAGTTGCCCTGATGTACGGGCAGCGAGAGATTGCAAGCAAAAAAGATGCGCAGATATTGCGCTATGAGAAGCTGTGCCGTCATGCGGCAACCCAGGCAATTATCTGGGAACTGGCCTGCGGATGGCGTAGTCCCACGCCGCCATACCCCCAGCTGAATTCCACGCTCTACGATGCTATCACGCCAGCATTGTACTGTGCCTCTTCTGTATGGGGCACAAATTTTTATCTGGACGGTATGGACGATGCCTACCGGGATATTGAAGCGAAGATGGCGCAGCATTACACGATTCCAAGTTTTATGTCTGAGAGCAGGAACGCTGCACCAAAGTACACGTTATTGCCGGATGGAAACGGGAAATTCAGCATAAGCCTGACTGACACAGATGGCATTTTGGAAAAGTATTCCTTTTCCAACACCTCAAATCTTACGTTTACGGTTCAAGGAAATGTTCTGACAGTCACAGCGAACTCACCTATAGCGGAAACCATCGTGGCACCGACAAAGCAGATTCCAAGCTTAGATAATCAGGTCTTTTTCGTCTGGGAGCATGGGGAACAGCAGAAGTTGATGTCCTGCAAAACAGAGCCAGACTATCAGTCTGTCCCTGCTTTTTTTTCCGTAACGGTGCCGCCCCAAACCGGCATACTCAGCCTGACGAAATCAACGGAGGATGGAGCCAACCTTGCAGGTTGGCAGTTCGGTATCTATTCTGACAGCGGATGTACGAACCTGATTTCGGGCGTTCACACCACAGATGCCAACGGCGCACTGAATGTTTCCGATTTGTCGGCCGGAACGGTTTATGTCAAAGAACTGGGCCACCAGGATGCCGCAATCCAGGCACAGTATTCCTGTTCCGGCAAAAATCCTCAGATGGTAACGATTTTGGCCGATGAGACGGTGACTGTTCAATTTCATAACCGATTGAACAAAGGAAGTGTGAAGCTGGTCAAAACCACAAACACCGGCGAGAATTTAAGCGGTTGGAAAATCGACCTGTTTCGAGATGCTGACTGTACTGATGCTGTTCCCGGTTCTCCGTTCGTCACCGGAATAGATGGCACAGTGGTCATAACGGATTTGCTTCCCGGAACCTATTTCGCAAGGGAGCAGCCCGGAGAGGATGGCTACTGGGACTATGATACAGCCGTAAAGCCAGTTGCCCTTGCAGCCAATCAAACGGCAAGCGTCACCTTCCGCAACATCCACTACGGCAAATTGAAAATTCGCAAGACCGTGAGTGGCGGTGGAAGCGTAGAAGGCTGGCAGTTCAAAATTTCCGACGTAGATGGAAACACACTGGGCGGTTCGTCCTTTACTACTGATAAAGACGGCCTGATTCTGACAGAAAATCTTCTGCCCGGAAACTACACGGTAGAGGAACTGCTCCCGGAGGACAGTCCCTATCAGTGCATCAGCCAGAACCCCCAGACTGTAACCGTCAAACAAGGACAAACGGCAGAGGCAACCTTCACCAACATTCTGCGCACCGGCAGTATCCGTATTGAAAAGGTCAATACCGCCGGAGAGCATCTGTCCGGGTCCACTTTTCTTCTGGAATGGAGTGTTGAGGGGGCCCTCTGGTATCCGGTAATCTATTCCGAAGAACCGGTCAAAGGCGGCTGTTCCAACCCGAATCTTGTTGATGGGACACTTACTACCGGCGATGATGGAGTGCTGCTGTGGGACAATCTCTATCCGGGCCTTTTCTATCGGGTAACGGAGCTAAAAGCGCCCAATGGCTATCAAAAGCTGCCGGATCACGCCTTTGTTGGAGAACTCCCGGAAGAAGATCTTCAACTTTCCCTGCAAGTCGTCAATGCCAAGGTCTATACCTTGCCGGAAACAGGCGTAAGCACTGAACTCCTTATGCGCATCTCCCGAATCTCCTGTACTGTGGTTTGCGCCGCAATTCTGTTCGTATCCTATAGAAAGAAACGAAGTTAAGCCATGAAAACATTCTGCTATTTTGCCAGGGATTCCCCCTGGCTTTTTTGCTTCCCAAATACAAACCGAAAACAAAGGTTTTGCTGTGAAAGGACTTAAAACCATGAAAAACAAGTTTATGAAAGTTGTCTCCCTGTGTCTGGTTTTGGTACTGTGCTTCGGCTCTGCCGTTTCTGTTTCTGCCGCCGAAGTGGGCGACGCAGTCATTGATGAAACCCAAAAGGGATCTTTGACCATCTGCAAATATGACCTGACGGGCAGCGAGGAGGATGGCGTGTGGGACAGTTCCTATGTGTCCACCGGCGTAGCTGACCAGGACAGGGTCAACGAAGTTATGAAAAATTATGCTCTGAAAGGTGTAGAGTTTAGCTACCTGAAGATTGCGGACATTGTGCAGCACACCGGCGAGACCAATCTTGTGGAGGCACTGTACGCTCTGGATCAGGTTAAGGGCGCTGACTTCCTGAAAGCCCTAGGCCTGGAAAACGGTGCCCAGCGATACACCGGCGGGGATGCTCTGGATGGAGCCAAGTATTATTACCAGTCTGATGTTCTTATTTCTGCACTGTCTGCTGCGCTGACTACCAATTCCACGGTGACAAAGAATGCTCTGGAACGATATGCAGCCGCAAACGGTGCTGCGGCCATGCCCCTGACGGACACCTATGGTAAGACCAAAGCGGAGAATCTGGACCTGGGTCTGTATCTGATTGTGGAAACCAGGGTCCCCGAAAATGTAGTGTCTTCCACCGATCCTTTTCTCATCTCTCTGCCTATGACCGCCGTAAACGGCACCAACGCAGCGGATGGTGGTACACGCTGGATCTATGATGTAACGGTTTATCCCAAGAATCAGACCGGCGAACCTACTCTGGTGAAAACCCTGCGGGAAAGCAAGGCAAATACCGGCAAGAGTAACGGCAGTTCTACCATTACGGACGGCTTCGCCCATACCGGCACTGCCTCCGGTGGTGATACCGTGGAATACCAGATTCTTTCTACGCTACCTGCCATTACCTCTGAATCCACCTATCTGACCAGCTACTCCTTTGTTGACACACTGAGCCAAGGTTTGACCTACACCAAGGGAAATGTGGTTCTGGAATTCTTTACGGATAGCGGGTGCACGGATTCCGTTGCAAAGTGGCTGGAAACAGATGGTAAATTCACCGTTTTTTATGCTGCTTCCGAATCCGGCGAAGCTATGACTATCACCATGACCAAGACTGGTCTGGAAGAAATCAACAGCGCAAAGACGGTCTATACCGAAGCCAGCATGGTAAATTCCGGCTATTCCGATCTGACTCTGCGCATCACCTACACTGCCAAGCTGGACAGTGACGATTCTGTTGTCTACGGTGATGACAGTAACCCCAACCAGGTCACGCTGACCTGGAAGCGTACCTCTGCGGATTCTGTAGGCACCCTAAAGGATGACTGCCACCTCTACACCTATGGCATTGACCTGACCAAGAAGTTCAGTGACAGCAAGGGCGACTTCTCCAAGGTGGAATTTGTGCTGCACAATGACACCGACAACTACTTTGTGCAGGCAAAGCTGGATGAAAGCGACGGTATTTACTATGTGACTGCTCATGTTGCAGACGAAAAGGATGCCACCCATTTTATCCCGGTCACCTCCGGAAGTACACCCGGTAAGGTAATTGTAAAGGGCTTGGAGGATGACACCTATCGGATCACCGAAGTCCGCACCGACAGCGGCTATACGCTGCTGAAAGAGAACATCCAGGTGGTGATCTCTCAGGCGGAGAGCGAAACCCTCTGCGGCAACCACCATCTGCTGACGGCCTCTGCCAAGGTGGACGGCAACGCCGTTACCATGCTGGTAGATAATGGCAGCGCCAATGCGGAGGCTTTGTTGACGGTGGTGAACACCCGTGGTTTTGATTTGCCTGAAACCGGTGACAACGGCACCATGATGTTCACCGTGGCGGGCATTCTCCTGATGGCCGGTGCTGCAGCCATGATTTTCCTGTCTCTGCGAAAGAAACAGCACTGATTTGAAACCGGAAGCCTCGGAGGTTTACACCTTCGGGGCTTCCTCCAATGAAGGGGATTTCTATGAAACGAAAGATTCTCTGGATAATTTTTGGGGCAGTCATGTTTTTTGCCGCTCTGGGACTGACGCTGTACCCTGTGATAAGTAATTATGTAAACAGAAAGTACGCATCTGAAATCTACACCGCCTACCAGGAGGCCATTGCCCAGACGGACGACACCATGCTGGAACAGGAGCGGGACAGGGCAGCGGCTTACAACCAGGCACTTATTTCTGGAAACGGTTTTACTCAGGATGCTTTGCAGTCCGCTTCTGAAAGCTACGACTCAATTCTGAATCTTGCCGGTGACGGGATTATGGGCTATGTGGAGATTCCGAAAATCTCCGTCCGTTTACCAATTTATCATGGCACTGGCGACAGCGTTCTTCGCAAAGGTGTGGGACACCTACTGGGAAGCTCCCTGCCCATTGGAGGAGGAAGTACCCACAGCATACTCTCAGGCCACAGCGGAATGGCTAGCCAAACCATGTTTACTGATTTGGAGCAGCTGGAAATGGGGGATGTGTTCTATCTCCGGGTGCTGGGGGATGTGCTTGCTTATCAGGTTTTTGAAATCAATACCGTGCTTCCCACAGATACCAGTCTGCTGGGCATCTGGGAGGGGCAGGACAATTGTACCCTTGTGACCTGTACGCCGTATGGCATCAATACCCACAGGCTGCTGGTAACCGGGAAACGGATAGAGGATACGGAAGCGGAACAAATTGCAGACGGGGCTGAAACGGCAGACGGTACCGGCTCTCACTGGATGCAGTATTATCTCCGGGGTCTGGAAATCGGTCTGGCGGTTGTATTTGGATTGCTGACTGTCCTGATTCTGCTGTATTGGCTTTGGAAGCGGCTGCAACGGAGAAAACAGCATGGTTAGAACGCTTTTAAGAGTGCTGTATCTGAGCATCTTTCTCCTGGGGCTTACCATCTTTTCTATTCCCTATGCCCAGCGCATCCGGGTTCAGCAGGAAATGGACAGCAGTATCCAGACATTTCAGAATCAAGAAACAACCGTCTCTGCCCAGACAGAAACATTGCCCACAGAAGAAACACGGGCCTATGCAGAGCTTTGGGAGGAAATGTGTGCCTACAACGAGAAAATACACGATGAACAGCGGGTGTCATTAAGCAGCCGTGCCGCTTTGCAGAAAGCCGCCTTTCAGCTTCGGGACTATGGGAGAAACGACGAAGTTTTCGCAATCCTGAACATTCCGAAAATCAATCTGGAGATGCCGGTATATCTGGGAGCTACAGACCAAAATTTGGCAAATGGTGCAGCCCATCTTTCCCAAACCAGTCTTCCCATTGGCGGCGAGAATACCAACTGCGTGATTGCCGGACACCGGGGGTGGAACGGAGCCTATTATTTCCGCTATGTACCGGACTTGCGAAAGGGCGATGTGGTCACGCTGCAAAATCTATGGGAAACCCTCAGCTATCAGGTGGTGGAAACGAAAATCATTGCTCCCAGCGATGTGGATGCCATTCGGATTCAGGAGGGCCGGGAGCTTTTGACACTCTTAACCTGCCACCCCTACGCCAGCGGAGGTAAGCAACGGTTTTTAGTGATTTGCGAGCGAGTTTATAAGGAGGATGATTATGGAAAAACGGATGGCGGGTGATTATGAAATCATCCATGCTTTTCATATCGGAGATCGTGAAATTGTGTTGGGAGAAAGCCTGAACTGCAATCCGGGAGAACGCTATATGTGCGCTTATTGTCAGCAGAACGAAATCACGGCATCCTACAGTGATGTGATGATCAGCGATGATTATTGTGAAATTGCCAAGCTCTACGGAGAACGGCTGTCCGAACAAGCCAAGAAAACCCGAATGGAGCAATTCAAGCCCAAATTTCAGGGCATCGACACAACACCACTGACGCACAAGGACTGTACGCCAATTTCTGCTGACAGCAATCTGAACGGAGAAATTGTTGTTATCCGCCCTGGTGTCCTGCGGCGGGAATACCAAAATGCGACCAATCAGCTGAAACTCTGCACTGGCGGATTTGGGGCATATCCGCACAGCCGCGGTTCTGCCTGCTTTTGTGTTGACTTGTATTCCGGAGAACAATCCCGATTTGAGCGTCAAGATATTCTCGGAACGATGGACCGTTCCAAACTCCCGGAGTGGGCAGTGCTTACGCTTCGCTCATATGAACAGGGCCATCGACAGAAAACCAATGTGGTCAGAGAGGAACGTTGATGGAAGAAAGAATCAATATCGGTTACCGCATTACAGATTCTATCCATATCGGAGAAACTGAGTTTGTAATCGGAGAAAAGCCGAGCAAGCCTCCCATGTTCGTTACCTGGGCCTGCAAGAATGGAAATGACTATTGTTGGGGGCATTATCTCGGCAGCAGAGCGGATACGGAGCGGGATTTGGTGAAACGGGCAGCAGAACGGCTTCGTTTTTTAGAGAGCATTCGAGGACGCAAGGGAAGGAAGTTTGAACGGTAATGGAATTCAATATGACAATTCGTCCTGTTGAAGGGACGGAAGAATTATACTGCTATAGAAACAGCCAGCAGATTTCGGCTCAGACTGGCCTGATTGGACACCTGCGGGCAGACTTTGGCCGCACCGGGAAGGAATTCTATTCTTCCTTCTTTGATTTTCGGGAAGACCTGAAATCTCCGGATTTCAAGGCGGAGCTTGATATTGTCGTCAACGAACTGCGGGACGGCTTTCTGAAAGACCGAGAACAGTTGTCCGCCTTCTGCGGCGAACACCCAGAAAGCCTGATGGAATCTGGCAGACAGTACGGTTTCCGGGCAGATACCGACCACTATTCCTATCTGCTGTGGCTGAATCCAGACAAGGGAGATTACAATTTCTATTGCTACTGTTATGTCCGGCAATGGCTGGACTGGCACGTTAGTCACGCCGAGGCTGGCATTCGATTCATTACCCCCAATTATAGGGAGTTGTTTCGGATTTCAGACGGCGATAAAATCCGCATGACGCTGACCTCTGGCGAAACGCAGGATAGGGTTTGCCGCTATATTGATGAAACGCACTTGGAAGTGGGCGGCAGTCTCTACCATATTTGTGAATTTGCGGAAAGAATCCAGTGCAGCGGTATTCAGGTCGTACCACTGCGCTCTTCACTTCCAGATAAGTGCTTCAGCACCCTGGAAGCAAGCGGAGAGCTGATTGTAATTATAAAGGGTGAAAAGGGCTATGCTCCCACCGGAACTTTTCCGCAGAATACTTCTCCCAAAGAAGGTGCTGCTGCCCTGAATGAATCCAACGGTATTACCAAGGCACAGGAGGCCGCCATGGTTGCCGGTTCCATGTTCGGCTGGGCTGTCCCTGCCGCTGATCCCAGAAATTACGATGCCAAAGGCAACCCTGTCCGCCAGAAAACAAGAGATGATTGGGAACGCTGACAAAGGAGGTGCGTCGATGTCATCGAAATACGAACGGATGACCGATCTATATTTTCAGGCACTGAATGAAATACTGGAACCGGAGAATTGGTCACGCTTTCTGACTACGGCTTGCCGTAATTTCCGACTGAGCTTCCACGAGCAGGTCATGCTATATGCCCAAAAGTCCGATGCTACCGCCGTGCTGCCCATCGAGGGGCACAATGGCTGGAATCGCCGGTTTGGACGGTGGGTAAACCGTGGCGCAAAAGGAATTGCTATGTTTGATGGGCAGTACGGTGTTCGATACTTCTTTGATATTGCCGACACCCACGAAAGCGCCAAAGCCAAACCGGTTCCCATCTGGGATGTTCACCAGGAAGATGTGGATGCGGTGACGGAGGCTCTGGAAACCCGGTTCGGCAGTTTGAATGTAGGGGCTCCCCTTGGAGCAGCGCTGATTTCTGCGGCAGCCAATGCCGTGGAGGATCACTTCCAGGATTATCTTGCGGCACTTTTGGAATGTAAAACGGAAAGCAACCTGGATGTATTGGATGCGGAGTCCGTAGAGGCCATGTTCAGGCCGCTGCTTCAAAACAGCGTAGGCTATATGCTGCTGGTCCGCTGCGGTGTGGACCCAGAGCTATATTTCCAGGCAGAGGATTTTCGGTACATCGGTGGATTCAATACGCTGCAAACCCTGAATGCGCTGGGAACGGCTGTCAGCGACATATCTGCTATGTGTCTTTCGGAAATTGCCAGGACTGCATTGCGGCGGCAGCACGAAAGAGAGAATCACACCTTTGCGGAATCTTCAGAAAAGAAGTATTCTGTAGTCAGAAACCAGAAAAACGAGCCAGAAAGGGGCGAAGAACATGAAAGCCATCACCTACACGAAGCAGGGGGATTATCTTCTTCCGAACCTGATTCCGCCGACATTTCCGCAGGCGCTTGGGAAATACGAAAGAATGCGCCGCAGGTTCCTGATGGAACACCGGAAAGTGACCTATACGAATCTGCTGACCAGCGGGCAGCTCTACCGCCATCTGACGGAGATCGAGCAGACCGCCCGGAGCCGAATGGAGCAGACGGTTTGTCAGATGGCCCAGGACCAGGGAGTGACGGAGGATCTGAAAGCCGCCGACCCAATGAAGTGGGTGGGCCTGATGAACAACATCCGGGCATCGGCAGAGGAACAGATTTTTCAGGAGCTGATTTACGCATAGATGAAATACCACCGCTGCCCAGCGTGGAGGAACAGATTTCCTTCCTGGGCGGCGGTTTTGTTTTACCGGAGCAGGATGGCAACCAGCAGAGCTTAGGACAATCTCCGTTGGAAACCGCAAAAGAGCTGATTCACCTTTACTGCCAGGAAACATTCGAGCAGGATGCGGATTATTCCAATCTTGCCCATGTTGATCTTGCTTATGGTTCTACCTCGGACAGTCAGCATACAGTTGAGATTTTTGCAGACCTGACAGAAAGCCGGTTGGTGTATCAGGTTGACAAAGAAACTGTCCACGAGGTGCACTGTGAAAACCTTTCGGAACTGAATTCCTATCTTGCAAATCTTGATTTCGACACCATGATTGCCGATGCAGAGGAACAGTATCAGAAAGGCGTTGAAGATTCTTTCGACGACATCGACCCGGAACAAATTCGGCAGAATCTGGAAAAACGGGGGATCGTCAGTGGCAAAGTAGTTGACCCGGAAGCGCTGAACCGTGATCCGTTTATTCGTCAGGTTATGGCAGATGCCGAATCGGCGAAAGAGCCCGCCTCTAACCATCCCAAAACAAGACCGAAGAGGGAGCATATCAGCTTCGAATCGCTCTACCCTGAAATTCCAAAAGCACAGCGCAGCAATTTCCGAATTATTGACCCAGAATTAGGTAATGGCACAGCTGCCGAAAAATATAACGCCAACGTGCTTGCTATCCATACTTTGAAGCGTATTGAGGACGAAACCCGGCTTGCCAGTCCGGAAGAACAGGAAATCCTTTCCCGCTATGTTGGATGGGGTGGACTTGCGGACTGCTTCGATGAAAAGAACGCCAAATATTCGGGACTGAAAGCCTTGCTCACCGAAGAAGAATTTGCAGCCGCTAGAGCAAGCGCCCTGACAGCCTTTTATACTTCGCCTACCATCATTCACGCCATGTATCAGGCGTTGGAGCAGATGGGCTTCCGGGAGGGCAATATCCTGGAGCCATCCTGCGGCGTGGGTAACTTCATCGGTATGATTCCGGACACCATGGCAGGCAGTCACGCCTACGGCGTGGAGCTGGATTCCATCTCCGGCAGAATCGCCCAGCAGTTATATCAGAACAGCTCCATTGCCGTTACCGGATTTGAAAAGGTACAGATGCCGGACAGCTTCTTCGATGTAGCCATCGGAAATATACCTTTTGGGGATTTTAAGGTGCTGGATAAGCGGTATGATAAACATCATTGGCTCATTCACGATTTCTTTTTCGGAAAGGCCTTGGACAAGGTCAGACCCGGCGGCATTGTGGCGTTCATCACATCCAAGGGTACCATGGACAAGGGAAACCCTGCTGTGCGGAAATATCTTGCACAGAGAGCAGACCTGATTGGAGCCATCCGTCTGCCAAACACAGCCTTTAAGCACAATGCCGGCACAGAGGTCACTAGCGATATTTTGTTCCTGCAAAAGCGTGACCACATGACGGATATAGAACCGGACTGGGTACATTTGGATACAGATGCCAACGGTATCCGGCTGAACATCTACTTTGTCCAGCACCCGGAAATGATTCTGGGCGAGATGGTCATGGAATCCACCCGGTTCGGTATGGACAGTGTGTGCAGGGCAGACGAGAATGCCAATCTGTCAGAGCTGCTGCAACGTGCCATCCAGAATCTTCATAGCCAGATTACCGAATACCAGCATGATGAATTGGAGGAAGAAGATCACTCCATTCCCGCCGACCCCAGTGTGCGGAATTTTAGCTTTTGCGTTGTGAACGGCAAGGTCTACTTCCGGGAAAACAGCCGAATGAGTCCGGTGGAGCTGTCTGTCACCGCCGAAAACCGTATCCGTGGTATGATGGCACTCCGGGATTGTGTACGGCAACTTATTGACTACCAGACGGAGGGCTATCCTGATGAGGACATTCAAAAGGAACAGGCACGGCTCAACACCCTGTACGACGATTACACCAGGAAATACGGCCTGCTGTCCAGCCGAGGGAACAGCCTTGCCTTTGGAGAGGATTCCAGCTATTTCTTGCTGTGTTCCCTAGAAGTCCTGGATGAGGAAGGCAACTTCAAGCGCAAGGCCGATATGTTCGCCAAACGCACCATCCGTCCCCATGTGGCCGTTACCTCCGTAGATACCGCCAGCGAAGCGCTTGCCGTATCCATTGCGGAAAAGGCACGTGTGGATATGCCGTTTATGGCGGAATTATCTGGCAAGACTGAAATAGAACTGGAAACGGAGCTTGCCGGGGTGATTTTTCGGAATGTAAACTGCGCCGAGAACCCGGAGGAGATCCCCCTTGCGTTCGTGGACTTGAACCGTTTTCCGTTTGTCACAGCAGACGAATACCTGTCTGGCAATGTGCGCCGAAAGCTGCGGATGGTCAAAGCTTTACAAGGGGTATTACCGCCGGAAAAGAAAGAAAATCTAGAGCGCAATGTGGAAGCTCTGACTGCGGTGCAGCCGGTGGATTTGACTGCCGGAGAAATTGGAGTCCGCATTGGTGTCAACTGGGTGCCAAAGGAGGTCTACGAGCAGTTCCTTTTTGAAGTGATTGGCACCAGTGCGTATGCCCGAGACAAAATCCATGTATTGTATTCGCCCCATACCGGCGAATGGAATGTGACTGGTAAATCCATGGATGGCAGCAATATCAAGGCGTTTACCACCTACGGCACCAAACGGATCAATGCCTACCACATTTTTGAGCAAACCCTGAACCAGAAGGATGTCCGCATCTTCGATACCAAAATTGATGCCGACGGCAATGAGGTTCGGGTGCTGAACAAGAAGGAAACTGCCATTGCTCAGGATCGGCAGGAGCTGATCAAGGCCAAATTTGCGGAATGGGTCTGGAAAGATATTGACCGCAGAGAGCGGCTTTGCAGCATTTACAACGAAACATTTAACGCCATCCGACCACGGGAATACGATGGACAGCATATTCGATTCTCAGGAATGAATCCGGAAATCACCCTGCGGAAGCACCAGGTTAATGCCATTGCCCACATCATGTATGGTGGAAACACCCTATTGGCACACGAAGTGGGGGCAGGGAAGACCTTCGAAATTGTTGCTGCGGCTATGGAGAGTAAGCGTTTGGGCCTATGCACAAAGTCGCTGATTGTCGTGCCAAACCATATCACAGAGCAGTGGGCCTCTGAATGGCTCCAACTGTATCCCTCTGCCAATATTCTGGTGGCAACCAAGAAGGACTTTGAAACCAAAAACCGGAAGAAGTTCTGTGCCCGAATTGCCACCGGCGATTATGATGCCATCATTATTGGGCATTCCCAGTTTGAAAAGATTCCTATGTCCAGGGAACGGCAGGAGGCTATTCTGAAGCGGCAGATAAACGGAATTCTGGATAGCATCCGGGAGGCAAAGCGGAACCATGCGGAAAACTACTCTATCAAGCAGATGGAGCGCACCCGGAAATCTCTGGAAAACCGGTTGGCAAAGCTCAATGACCAGAGCCGCAAGGACGATGTGGTGACCTTTGAGCAGCTTGGCGTTGACCGTATTTTTGTGGACGAGAGCCATTATTTCAAGAATTTATTTCTGGCAACCAAAATGCGGAATGTGGGAGGCATTGCTCAGACGGAGGCCCAGAAGTCTTCGGATCTGTTTATGAAGTGCCAATATCTGGATGAAATAACCGGAGGCCGTGGCGTGGTATTTGCAACGGGAACCCCCATTTCCAACAGTATGGTGGAGCTTTATACCATCCAGCGGTACCTGCAATATGGCACTCTGGAAGAAATGGGCCTGATCAATTTTGATGATTGGGCGGCAAACTACGGGGAAACCGTCACCGCAATCGAGCTGTCCCCGGAGGGCAGCGGGTATCGGAGCAAGACCCGGTTTGCGAAAATCTACAATCTCCCGGAGCTGATGTCCACCTTCAAGATGGTTGCGGATATTCAGACGGCGGATATGCTGCAACTCCCGGTTCCCAAGGCCAACTTCCATACAGAGGTTATCAAGCCAAGCCCTATGCAGGATGACATGGTTAAGTCGTTGGCAGACAGGGCCGAGAAAATTCGTGCCGGGGATGTGGACCCAAGCGTTGATAACATGCTGAAAATCACCAACGACGGCAGAAAACTGGCTCTGGATATGCGCCTGATCAATCCTCTGGCACCGGACAGTGACACCAGCAAAGCCTCTATCTGTGCCAGGAATGTCTATTCTATCTGGGAGCGAACCCAGGCGCAGCGCAGCACGCAGTTGGTCTTTTGTGATCTGTCTACACCCAAGGGTGATGGTTCCTTTAATTTCTATGATGATCTGAAAGGGAAACTGGTGGCAAAGGGCATTCCATCGGAAGAAATCGCCTATATCCACGAGGCCAATACGGAGGTGCGCAAAAAGGAGCTTTTCGCAAAGGTCCGCTCCGGGCAGGTCCGTGTCCTAATTGGAAGTACGGCAAAAATGGGTGCCGGCACCAACTGTCAGGACCGGCTGATAGCCCTGCACGATGCCGACTGCCCTTGGCGTCCCAGTGATCTTGCCCAGCGTCTAGGCAGAATCGTCCGTCAGGGCAACCAGAATCCAGAGGTGGAAATCTATCGCTATGTCACAGAAAATACCTTCGATGCCTATCTTTACCAGCTAGTAGAGAACAAGCAGAAGTTCATTGCCCAGATTATGACCAGCAAAGCTCCTGCTCGTATTGCGGATGATGTGGATGAAACCGCACTGAGCTATTCGGAAATCAAAGCCCTTGCCACCGGAAATCCGCTGATTATTGAAAAGTGCAATCTGGATGTGGAGGTAGCCAAGCTGAATATGCTGAAGGCGAACCACCTGAATCAGCGGTTCGCCTTGGAAAATCTGGTGCTGCGGAAATACCCGGCGAAAATTGCCGAGCTCACGGAGATCATAGCGGGCTTTGAAAAGGATGTGTCTATCGCTCAGGCGAATCCTAAACCAGCAGAAGAGTTTGTCGGCATGGAAATTCAGGGCACCCATCATTCTGAAAAGGAAACCGCAGGCAAAGCCATTCTTGCAGCCTGCACCGGCCTAGGGGAGTCCGATTCTATCCCTCTGGGGCAATACCGAGGCTTTTCCATGACACTTCTCTATGATGCCGCTCATGCGGACTATAAGCTGACGCTGAAAGGTACGTTGTCCCACACTACCAGCCTGGGTGCGGATGTGTTTGGAAATATCACTCGGTTGGATAATTTGGTGGACGGACTGGCAAAGGAGCTGGAAGCATACCGGGAGGCACTGCAGGACACCCATAACCAGCTGGTAAACGCTAAGGTTGAGCTGGAAACGCCGTTTGCAAAGGAGAAGGAGCTGGCGGGAAAGTCGGAGAGACTTAAGGAGTTGAACATTTTGCTGAATATAGATCAGAAAGACAAGACCTTGCTGGATGAAGCACTTGCGGAGGATTCTACCGAGAAGGGGAAATCCCGAAGTGTTGAACGCTGAGAATATCCGAAGCATTCCGTTGCAATTTAATATGTACTCGAAAAGAGACACCCTACCGCTATCTAATAGCAGCAGGGCGTCTCATGCGAGCGAAGGAAAAATTCGTCGGGACCTATAGGCTCCAGCTGGTAAAAGCCCCTAAGGGAGCCTGCATAAACCAGCGGCACAGCTGATGGCTATAATTACTTTTATGTAGCTATTTTTCAGGAAGGTTGTCCTCGACGAGCTTCATGGCATTTTTGGCAAAATAATCTTCGCCGTATTTTTCAATATAGGCAAGTAAACAATTATAGGCGTACTCCCACTCTTTATTGTCAATAAGACTTTTAATATAAGATTTGTTAGTATCTTCCCATGCCATAATGTAATTCCTCCTTTGTAATGAGTAACGTATCCAATGCGCTAATATGACTATACCACTTTTCCACATATTTGACAATACGGAGAATAGAAATTTTCTTAGGTTCAATAAAATGTCTTTCTATGGAGTTGATTCAAGAGTTCAATCAGGTCTAAACATCCAACTCAATCAAAAGATATATGTCGCACAGCAGAATTTCAAGAATAGGTAATTATTCTGTCCACAAAGCGAAATTTTGAACTATGTCCTGTGGATCTGCTGGAAGAACAAGCCTCACATAGAAATAGCTGGATGTGATAGAAGCCCAAACCAATGAACTGGTACGGGCTATTTTTATTACCCGAAAGGACACGAGGTGAAACAATATGTCATTCATTCCACCAGAAACCGTTGAAAAAGCCCGTCAGATAGATTTACTAACATACCTGAAAGCCTGCGAACCCGACGAATTGGTTCACATCAGCGGCGAACACTACTGCACACGGGAACATGATTCCCTCAAAATTTCCAATGGGAAATGGTACTGGTTTTCCCGTGGCTTTGGTGGCTATAATGCGCTGGATTATCTTATCAAAGTCAGAGGGCTGCCCTTTACGGAAGCTGTGGAGCGGATCACCGGGCAGGTGGTCTATCTGCCCAGGCAGGCACCGCCGAAACTGATAAAACCAAAGGTGCTGTTGCTGCCAAGGGCCAGCCCTGATACAAGCCGGGTTTATGCCTACCTCCGCAGCCGTGGCATTGATGCAGAACTCATTGATTTCTGCATTCGCACCGGGCGGCTGTATGAAAGTTTTCCCCACCACAATGCGGTTTTTGTGGGACTGGATCGGTACAGCAAGCCCAGGTACGCAAACCTGAGAGGCGTAGGGACAGACTTTGTGGGAGATGCCAGTGGCAGCGACAAACGGTACTCTTTCAGCATCTCCACACCGGGGAGCGGCACCGTCCATCTTTTTGAAAGTGCCATTGATCTGCTTTCCTACGCCACCCTGGTCAAACAGAATGGCGGCAGCTGGAACCAGGAGCATCTGGTTTCCCTGGCCGGCGTTTATAAGCCAAAGGCGGAATTGCAGGAAAGCTCCATGCCGCTGGCCCTGAAACGGTATCTGTCAGAAAACCCAGAAATTCATTCCATTATTCTCCGCCTGGACAACGATGCCACCGGCGGACGGGCGGCAAAGGCGTTGGTTTCTATGCTGTCCGGGCGGTATGAAGTATCCGTTCAGCCGCCGCCCTATGGCAAGGACTACAACGACTGCCTTTGCATGAAGCTGGGCATTCCCATCACCCACAGGAGCGGGAAGGTGTTGGAACGCTGACAATTTCTTTTCGGGCGGTAAACTGTTCAACCGCAAGGAGAACAGAACTGTACAATACCAGCAAGCATCGTCTTTGGTCACCCAAAGACAGCTTGACAGGGATAATCCCTGTAACCCTTAGTTAAAGAAAGGACGATTCTATGAGCAGAAGTGAAGTCAGGAAGAGAAACAACCGAGTCCAGGTTCGCTTGGACAACAAGGAACATCAGGCATTCCTAAAAGCTGTTCGCCGTTCCCGTCTATCTCAGGAGGTGTACCTTCGCCACCTTATCAATGGTGTTGTTCCGCAGGATGCCCCTTCACCCGATTACTATGCCATGACCCAACAGCTCTACCGCATTGGCAGTAATCTAAACCAAATTGCGCAGAAGGCCCACACACTGAATGTCATTGATGTTCAGCGGTACGATGCTGCCGTTTCTCAATTTCAGACGGCGGTGAAGCAGATTACCGAAGCCGTGGTGTGCCCCCGCCCTATGGAGCGATAGTAATGGCGGTCACATCTATTTGGCGTGTCAATGGTTGGCTTGGCAAGGTGGTGGTTTATGTCGAGAACCCAGACAAAACCACCAATCCGGGGTTCTTCAGAAACGAAGTACAGTCTCCGGAAGGCAGCCAAGGTCTGGACGATGTAATTGCTTATGCCGTAAACAGCCGAAAGACGGAACAGCACCGGGAAGATGCGGACATTCTGGAACGCTTTGTATCCGGGGTGAACTGCCATCCCGCTACCGCTCGTGCCGAGATGCTGGCAGTCAAAAAACGCTTTGGCAAGGAAGATGGCACCATAGCCTATCACGGGTATCAGTCCTTTGCTCCCGGGGAAGCCACCCCGGAGATTGCCCACAAGATTGGCGTGGAGCTGGCGCAGCGGCTATGGGGTAACAGGTATCAAGTGGTAGTTGCCACCCATCTGGACAAAGCAAACCATCTGCACAATCATTTTGTGCTGAACACAGTCTCTTTCGTAGACGGCAAAAAATATTTCCGTTCCGCCAAAGATTACCGTGAACTCCAAGCTACGTCGGATGCCATCTGCCGGGAATACAGCCTTTCTGTCATTGAGAATCCCCAGCCCGGAAAGGGCAAGCACTACGGGGAGTGGAGGGCCGAGCAGGAGCAGCGGCCAACCTGGAGAGGGCTTGTGCGCTCTGACATTGACGATGCAATCCGGCAGTCTATGACGGAACGGCAGTTTTTTGACGCACTCCACCGCAAGGGCTATGAGATAAAGGTGGGCAAGGATATTTCCGTCCGCCCGCCGGGAAAGGAGCGGTTTGTCCGCCTTGCCCGGAACTTTGGTGAAGGTTACACTCTGGAGGGCATTCGTAAGCGAATTCTGGAACAGACCAAGGCTGTCCATCCTCTGCCGGAACCTGTTTCAAGGCCAACACATTATCGCCTGTCCGGAAATTGGCATTCCCGTAAAAAGGTAACTGGCTTCCGGGCATTGTATTTTCACTACTGCTATCTGCTGGGCGTATTTCCCCGGAAGAAACAGCAGAATCACAAACGGCTCCACTTTCTTCTTCGGGAGGATCTTATCAAGCTGGATGCCGTCATACAGGAGGCAAGGCTGCTGGCGGCAAATCGAATTGATACCGCCCAGCAGCTTTCTTCATATCAAAGCGGACTGGAAAGCCGGATGGAATCGGTGACTTTTCAGCGAAAGCAGCTCTATCGCAAGCTGCGGACTATGGATGTGAAATCGGATGAAGCGGCTTCTGCCGAAATCAGCACCGCCATCACCGCACTTTCCAAAGAGCTTTGCCAACTACGACGGGAGGTGAAACTATGTAGCAACATTGCCATGCGTTCCGGTGTCCTGCCGGAACGTATTCAGGAAGCCCGAAAAACACAAGGAAAGGAACAAAACGAGCATGACCAATTCAGGCGATGCAGCAGAACAAATCGTTAGGATGAGTCTGGAGGGCACGGAGGTTGCTCTCCGGCTTTCCGGTTCTGCGGCTAAAAACATTGCGGTAGCACTCTACACCATTGCCAAGAATTCTGAGCGAAACAAAACCAAGGGGCATCAGCGGCTCAGTGCCATGCTGAAAAGCGGCAAGGAGCTGAAGGTGTTCACCATCAGTGAGGAGCATCTGAAATGTTTTGCCCAGGAAGCGAAACGGTATGGCGTTGTCTACTGCGCTCTCAGGGGAAAGGAACCTGCTGCAGACGGTATGGTGGATGTGATGGTTCGAGCGGAGGATGCTTCCAAAATCAACCGGATTGTGGAGCGATTTAAGTTGGCCACCGTAGATACCGTCTCCATTAAGCGGGATATTGAGAAGGAACGGCAGGAAAAGAAAACTGCCCCGGATGTACCGGAACAATCCGCACCGCAGAAGGAGGTGGAGGAAAGGCTGCTGGACGAACTGTTTGGAGCGCCTATCCAGAAAGAAGCCACGGCACCGGAAAACCCTACGGCGGCAAAGACGGAAAAAAGCCCTCCGTCCGAGCCTATCTCCGGGACGCAAAGGAAAACCGCCGAGGGTATTTCTAAAGAATCCCGCCCCTCTGTCCGGGAGGAACTGCGGGAAATCAAGGCTGCACGACAGGAAAAGACTGCTAGGGTGCAGGATATTGTAAGTCCTGTAAAGCAGCCCGAAATTCAGCCCCATATCCATCCGGGCAAGGAGCCCAAAGTGAAAGTGAGGTAAGCGATGAGCGGTTTTGACGATCTCTTTGGCGGTAAATTCACCAAAGTGGACCATTCTTTTGACAAGGAAGCCTGGGCGGCAAAAAAGCAGGAGGAACGGCAGGCCCTCTATGCTTTGGCGAAGAGCACTGCTGAAACCATCCGACAGGACAGTGCAAAATACCAGCAATTTCTGGATGTACAGTCCCGGTTTGACCGCTACAGTCCCACCAACGCCCTACTGATTCTAGCACAGATGCCGGAGGCCACCCAGCTCAAGGATTTTGACGGCTGGAAAGAGGCTGGGGTATCCGTTCAGCGGAATCCTGTCAGTGTAAAAATTCTGGAACCGGGTAAGGAGTATACCCGTGAGGACGGATCCCGTGGAACCTCCTTTGAGGTAAAACGGGTATTTGATGTGTCCCAGACCCGAGGGCGGCTGCGCTCCGTTCCCGGTGTGAAGCCCGATGACCGGACACTTCTCCGGGCTTTGATCCACCGTTCTCCCGTTCCAATCCAGACGGTGGAAAGTCTGCCCAACAGCATGGGTGCGCTGTATGACCACGACCAGCAGGTGATTTTTGTCTGCCGTGGCATGGAGTCCGGAGATATTTTCCGCAGTGTTTCCAAGGAGCTTGCCCATGCGGAGCTGGCAGGTACCAGGCAGGAATACAACCGCAGCGATGCCGCCTTTGCTGCCTATAGCGTGTCCTATCTGCTATGCAGAAAGTACGGCGTGGATACGGCAGATTACAATTTCAGCCGCCTGTCCGCCTCTTTTCGGGAGGCTGGTTCTCAGGAGATACGGGAAACCCTGGGAGAGATCCGGGACACTGCCGCCCAGATTTCCGGCAGAATGTACCGGGTACTGGAACAGGCCCGCACCACAAAATCCAAAGGACAGGAGCGATGAGCCATGGAAAAGGGAGAAAAACGGATTCTGGAACTGGACCGATATGAGCATGGCGTGGTCATTAACGCTCTGAACGAAATGCGCAATGACCTGATTGGAGAAAAGCGGCCCACGGATATTGTGGACGAGGTGCTTCTGAAAGCCATTGATGCCCCGACCCGGAAAGCAAGAGGAAAGTTCAGTGAAGAACGATGAAGGCCGCACCATTGCAATTCTCAGCATTCTGGGCATTGGTCCTGTAGTTTGGCTGGCATTGCTGATTGCGCCTTTTCTTTCTGGTGGCCTGACCGAAATTGTATCCCAGTTTCCAGTGGCAATGGGGCAGCCTTTTCAAATCGCATTATGTGAGGACAGCAGGAAAACTGTCCTTATTTTTCTGCTCATTTACGGATTGACTATCGGCGTGGTCTTGTCCTCTCGGCGCAATTACCGCCGGGGTGAGGAACACGGCTCTGCCAGATGGGGCAGCGCAAGTGCCATCAACAGGAAGTACCGTGCAAAGGAGCCAGAGGCCAACAAAGTATTTACCAAGCACATCCGTATGGGACTGGACGGAAGAAAGCACCGGAGAAATCTGAATACGGTGGTGGTTGGCGGCAGCGGTGCTGGTAAAAGCCGGTTTTATGCCCTTGTAAATCTGCTGCAGGGCTGCTCCTCTTATTTCGTTCTGGACTGCAAAGGGGAGCTTCTGCGTATGACAGGTACTTTCCTCAAAATGCGTGGGTACAAGATTAGAGTACTGGACTTGCTTTCTATGGAAAAGAGCCACTGCTTCAATCCCTTTGCCTATCTGCAAACGGACAACGATGTTCAGAAGCTGGTTACAAGCCTGTTCAAAGCAACTACCCCCAAGGGCAGTCAGTCCAACGATCCCTTTTGGGATACGGCGGCATCCATGCTGCTGTCAGCCATCATCTTCTATCTACTTTACGAGGCTCCGGAGGAGGAACAGAACTTTTCCATGGTTATGGAAATGCTGCGGGCGGGAGAAGTTCGGGAAGATGATGAGACCTACCAATCTCCGCTGGATGAGCTGTTCGACCGGCTGGAAATGCGCAGTCCGGACCATATCGCCGTCAAGTATTACAAGGACTACCACTCCGGTTCTGCCAAGACTCTGAAATCCATTCAGATCACCCTGGCGGCACGTCTGGAAAAGTTCAACCTTGCCAGCGTTGCGGCGTTGACAGCCACCGATGAATTGGAGCTGGCATCCCTGGGTGAGAAGAAGATGGCTCTGTTTGCATTGATTCCCGATCATGATGTGAGCTTCAATTTTCTGGTCAGCATGGTTTACAGCTGCACCTTTGAGCAGTTGTTCCGGCTGGCTGATAACAAGTACAAGGGGGCGCTGCCAGTTCCTGTCCACTTCCTTATGGATGAGTTTGCCAATGTCAGTCTGCCGGACGATTTTGATAAGCTATTGGCCACGATGCGCTCTCGGAATGTGTTCGTGTCCATTATCATCCAGAATATTGCCCAGTTAAAGAACCTTTTTGAAAAGCAATGGGAGTCCATACTGGGCAATTGTGACGAATTTCTCTATCTGGGCGGCAACGAAACAGGTACCCACAAAATGATTGCGGAGTCTTACCTGGGCAAGCAGACCATTGATCTGAACACCTATGGTAAAAGCTCCGGACGCAGCGGCAATTACTCCACCAACTGGCAGATCACCGGGCGGGAGTTGCTGGATGCTGCAGAGGTGCGGATGATGGATAACTGTTATGCGCTGCTGTTCATCCGTGGCGAACGGCCAGTGATGGACGAAAAGTATGACTTGCTCCTGCACCCCAATGTCAAATTTACCCCGGAGAAAGGAGTTACGCCCTATGTCCATGGCGGTACGGAGCTGTCCGTAGGAAGCCTGTGCCTGACTGTCGTTTCCGGAAAGGAAACAAAACCAATCAATTTGTCCGAACTGGAATATGTGCTTCTTTCTGATGAAGAAGTAGAAGCGGAACTATTAAACGGAGGGAATACCAATGAAAAACATTCTTAGATCTATCGTAAATGGACGAAAAAACACCCGTAGGTTGCCGATGCCCACTCCTGTGCAGAGGACTTTTCGCCGGTATTGCGCAGCGGTTATGGTGTTGGCTCTATGTTCCAGCATGGTGCTGACTGCCTCTGCTGCCACCGGCGATCCGCTGACAGTGGTAAATAATCTGTCTGATTTTATTTTCGGCATGATTCGGGCCGTCGGTATGATTCTGCTGGGCTGGGGCATTGTTCAGGTCGGCCTTTCCTTGCAGTCCCACGACCCGTCCCAGCGCTCCAATGGATTTTTAACCTTGGCAGGCGGCATTATCATTACGTTTTCCAAGGAAATTTTGACGCTGATCACAGGCTGATCATTAAACCAATCTACTCCGGGCCGGATGGCTCGGAGTAGGGAAGGAGGTATGTATCTTGTCCGATAATTGGGTCGTCCAGAACCTTCAAAATGCGCTGGAAACATGGAATGAAAAGCTGGCGGAAATCTGGACACTGGTCACGCAGTCACCCCAGGCGTTCAAGGGCGGCAGCATTTGGAATGTGATGGTCAACATCCACGGGGCTGTCCAGGCTGTGGGCCTTGCGCTGGTTGTGCTGTTTTTTGTGGTTGGTATGATGAAAACCTGTGGCAGCTTTGCGGACCTGAAGCGTCCGGAGGTTGTAGTGAAGGTGTTTGTTCGCTTTGCCATTGCCAAAGCCGCTGTCACCCATGGTTTGGAGCTAATGAACGCACTGTTTTCCATTGCTCAAGGGCTTGTATCCACCATTATGTCCGCCGCTGGGTTTGGCTCTGTGCAGAAAACCGTTCTGCCGACAGAGATTATCACCGCTGTAGAGGACTGCGGATTCTTTGAATCCATCCCTCTATGGGCGGTTACGCTGATCGGAGGACTTCTCATAACGGTACTGTCCTTTGTGATGATTATGACTGTCTACGGGCGCTTTTTTAAGCTGTACCTCTATACCGCTATTGCGCCGGTGCCGATGGCTGCTTTTGCCGGTGTGCCCACGCAGAATATCGGCATTTCCTTTCTCAAATCCTATGCGGCGGTATGCCTGGAGGGAGCCATTATTGTGCTGGGCTGCATTATCTTTTCTCTGTTTGCCGCCACGCCGCCGGTGGTGGATGCTGATGCCGCTGCGGTAAGTATGGTTTGGAGCTATGTAGGAGAGCTGGTATTCAATATGCTGATTCTTGTAGGTACGGTGAAGATGGCTGACCGGGTTGTTCGGGAAATGATGGGATTATAGGGAGGAAGTCATGGAAATCAAAATCAATCGGGAAATTCGTGATTACCACGAATCCATGTTCATGGGTCTGTCATTGCGGCAGACCCTTTGTTCGTTATTGGCCATTGGCGCAGCCGTGGGCCTGTACTTTTGGCTGCATCCGTTTTTGGGCACAGAGCTTGTATCCTGGGTCTGCATCCTGGGGGCGGTTCCCTTTGCGCTGCTGGGCTTTGTATCCTATCACGGGATGAGCGCAGAAAAGTTTTTATGGGTTTGGTTCCGTTCTGAAATTCTGGAGCCGAGGATTTTCTGCTTCAAGCCCACCAATCTCTATTATGAGCTGATGAAAGATACCATTGCAAAGCATGAAAAGGAGGCAAAGAAGCAGCATGAAGGCAATTAAAGAGGTTATGCGGAAGGACAATGAGCCTTACCATATTCCCCGCAGTGTGCAGAATCTAATTCCCATCAAGCGGATTTGGGCGGATGGTATTTTCCTTGCCGGCACCCGGTACACCAAGACCTTCAAGTTTACCGACATCAACTATATGGTTGCGTCAGAAGCGGCCCAGCGCAAGATGTTCCTGAATTACGCCGCCCTGGTGAACAGTCTGGACTGCGGCGCTACAACCAAGATCACCGTGAATAATCGGCACCTGAATCGCAAGAATTTTGAGGAATCCGTGCTGATGGGCATGGAGTGGGACGGGCTGGATCATTTCCGGGAAGAGTACAACGGCGTAATTATGGACAAGGCAACCGCTGGAAATGGTATCATCCAGGAGAAATATGTGACCGTATCCGTTTGCAAAAAGAACATCTCCGAAGCCAGAGCCTACTTTACCCGTGTGGGTGCGGAGCTGAGTGCAAGATTCGCTGCCTTGGGGGCAAAAGCCGTAGAGCTGGACGCAGGGGAGCGACTGCGCATCCTCCACGACTTCTACCGCAGCGGTGAAGAAGTGAACTTCCATTTTGATATGCAGGATATGGTGAAAAAGGGACATGATTTCCGGGACTATATCTGTCCGGACTCCATGGAGAAACACAGCGATTATCTGATGCTGGGCGGCAAGTATGCCCGTGTGATTTATCTGAAGGACTACGCTTCCTTTATTTCGGACAAGTTCGTGAACAGCCTGACTGACCAGAGCAGAAGCATGATGTTGTCGATTGACATTGTGCCTGTAGCCACTGACGAAGCGGTACGGGAGGTAGAACGGAAAATGCTGGGCGTAGAAACAAATATTACCAATTGGCAGCGACGGCAGAACGCCAATAACAATTTTTCCGCTACGGTTCCTTACGATATGGAGGTTCAGCGGAAGGAAACCAAGGAATATATGGACGATCTGACCGGACGGGACCAGCGGATGATGCTGGCAGTTCTGACCCTCATCCACCTGGCGGACACCAAGGAACAGCTGGATGCGGACACGGATGCTCTGCTGAAGGTCGGGGCCGACTATATGTGCCAGATGGCGGTCCTGCGGTATCAGCAGCTAGACGGCATGAACACAGCCTTACCCATTGGCACCCGGAAGATCGATAGCTTCCGCACCCTGACCACAGAAAGCCTAGCGGCGTTTATTCCTTTTAAGGTGCAGGAGATACAGGAGCCGGGGGGTATCTATATCGGTGAAAACGCCGTATCCCATAATCTGATTCTCTGTAACATGAATAATCTGCTGAACCAGTCCATGATGCTGCTGGGCATTCCCGGTTCCGGCAAGTCCTTCTTCGCAAAGCTCCTGATTATCGCTACGGCCCTGTCCAGTCAGGATGATATTATTATTCTGGACCCGGAGGGGGAGTATTCGCCTCTGGTAAAGGTGTTGGGTGGCTCTGTGATTCGCTTTGCCGTGGGCGGCAGAGATTGGCTCAATGCTATGGACATGGAAAGCGGCTACGGTGAAGGCAGCCCTGTGGCCTTCAAGTCCCAGTTTATCATGTCCCTTTTGAAGCAGGTGGATTCTGATGGCATCGGTCCTCACCAGAAATCCATTATTGACCGCTGTGTGTCGCAGGTCTGTAAGGAAAAGAAGCTCTCCGGCATCGTTCCCACCCTCTGTACCGTTCGGGAAAAGCTGTTGCAGCAGCCGGAGCCGGAGGCACGGGACATTGCGCTGACCATGGAGCTGTACACCTCCGGTTCTTTGGATATCTTCGCCCATGAAACCAATGTGGACACTAAGAATCGGATCATCTCCTATGATATTCACGATTTGAGTGAGGACTTGAAGCAGCCCGGATTTGTGACCATTACGGACGCAATGATTAACCGGGTCAATGCAAACTGGGCCCAGGGCAGGAAAACCCATGTAATTGTGGATGAGTTTCACATTGCCTATGAAAATGAATACAGCGGTAACTTCTTCACCTCTGCATGGCGGCAATTCCGCAAACGGAACGCAAGCCCTGTGGCTATTACGCAGAATGTGGACTACCTTTTGAGCGCACCCCAGGCCCGGTCTATGCTCAGTAACTCCGAATTCATTGTCATGCTCAATCAGGCGGAGAATGACCAGGAGCGGCTGTCGGAACTGCTGAACATCTCCCCGGAACAGATGCGGTATGTAAACGGTTCGGAAGCCGGGTGTGGTTTGCTTCGGTATGGCAATGCGTTGATTCCCTTTATCAATCGATTTCCCTCAAATACGGAACTCTACAAGCTTATCACCACCCGCCCCGGTGAAGGCGTATTTGCTAAAGGTCAGGTAGATTTTGATGGCTGAAATCAAAACGAGGGATGTGGTATCCGGCACGATAAAAGTATTGGACCGTAGCACCGTCGCCGGTCAGCGGATGAAGGATGCCTATGTGCAGGTCAGGGAGAAGGCAGAGCATAGCACCTGTCCTTCGGAGAGTAGTAGTGAAGAATCCGCCTCCGATCAGGTACAAAACGGTGGTGCTGCAATTACTCAGGAAACAGTGTGTCAAATGGATATACTGGGGCGGCAACTTCTTCGCAGCCGCAAGCAGACAAATTTGCCAGCGTCCATAGGCGCACAGCAGCCCCATCAGACACCTGATGGGGCAAATCTGGCCCCTAGGATAGACTTCCCGAAAAAGGAACCAAGCCAAATCCTGGAGAGGCAAATTCTCACCACCCACGCTGGACCTATCCAGAAATCTGGCAGTCCAAGCTTTAACCTGGTTCCGACTGTAGGAAAAGGGGAAAAATCCGTAAAAACCGCCCGCAATGCGATTAAAACCGCTGACCAGGCGGGGATGGCATCCGTTAAAACAGCAGGTGCAGCCTTTCGTGCCGGACAGAAAGCCGCTGTTGAATCCGCACGGATCACTCATCGATCCGGGAAGGCGGCAAAGGAAGCCGCTCTGACAGCAAGAAAAACAGCGGAATACTCTGCCAGAGCTGCCAAAGCAATTTCCGAGGCCACGGCAAAGCTCATTTCTTTGTTTGCCGCAGGCGGCGGGACAGTACTGGTTCTGATTATCGTCTTCATGGTAATGTGCTTTGCCGGTATCCTGTTCGCCAGGGATGACAACGATTCTGAAATTCTTCCGGTCAGTGAAGAAGTACAAGCCTATGGACCGGTTATCCAGAAATATGCCAGAGAGCATGGCATCCCGGACTATATGCTTTTGATTCAAGCTGTGATGATGCAGGAATCCAGAGGGCAGGGGAGTGATCCAATGCAGTGCTCTGAATGCGGCTTCAACACCCTCTATCCTCACGCCCCAGGAGGCATCACTGACCCTGAATACTCCATCAATGTGGGTATCCAGAATCTTGCGGACTGCTTACAACTCGCTGAATGTGAAAGTCCGCTGGACATAGCTTCTGTAAAGCTGGCAATTCAGGGCTATAACTACGGGCAGGGTTATATCACCTGGGCAAAAAGCAAGTACGGAGAATATAGCAAATCCAATGCCATTGAGTTTTCCGTTAAAACCGCCGAACGATATGGGTGGGACAGCTATGGTGATATGAATTATGTAACCCATGTGCTGCGGTATTATCCCCTGGGTCAAATGTTCTATGACCTGGACACAACGCCGCTTATTGTAGAAGTTGCTGCCTCCCAAATCGGAAATGTTGGGGGAGAACCTTATTGGCGCTGGTATGGCTATACCGAACGGGTAGAGTGGTGTGCCTGCTTCGTCAGCTGGTGCGCCAACCAGTGCGGATATATCGATGCTGGTATCATCCCCAAATTCTCCAGCTGCGAGTGGGGTGTATCCTGGTTCAAACAGCATGGTCAATGGGTAGACAGGAGCATCACTCCAACGCCCGGGATGCTGATTTTCTTCGATTGGATAGACGAAGAAAGCGGCAGTCAGGATGGCAGAGCCGACCATGTTGGAATTGTTGCGAAGGTTGAAAATGGTAGGGTCTATACTATTGAGGGGAATTCTGGGGATAGCTGCCGAGAACAGAGCTATCCGTTAGAAAAACAATGGATATTAGGATATGGGATGCTGTAAAACAGACAAATAAGAAGTGGGGTGGTGTTAATTGCCCCACCTTCTTTGCAGTGGGGGATTATCGGTCATATTCTGCTTATATTAATGTTTTATTTTAATTGCCGCTTTTCCTTTTCCATGCACTGTGGTATAGTTTATCTTGGGTAGTATCACATACGAAAAGCTGCAAAGCAGAGAGGTGGTTATATGGAAAAAAGATTCGAAGATATGCAAGACCGCAGCCTGGTCACCTCTGCTAATGGTAGAATAATCTACCAACCGATAAGCTCATTGAATAACAAGCAGGAATCAAATTCTGAAATGCTTTGGAAAGACACACTTATAGAAAAGGGATTCCAATTGCCGACACAGCAAGCTGATTTTAAGGACCTATTCATCCTTATTAAGAAGGCATTCGAAAATAAATACCACTGTTTCTTGGACGAGCAGTTTATTTCCATGTATATTTCATCGTCGGATGGTAAAATCCCAGTGAAACATAATCATGCATCACGTGTGTTTTTTTCTAGTGGAATTGTCTATGTCGATAGACTATTAACACACTATTTATTTGAGTATATTGCAAACTATTATTTGTGGAGTCGATTCCATGAAGAAAAAGAGATATACGGCTTTTGTTTTCAGTATGCTATAAACTCTATAGATAAGTGCTACAGACAAGGAAATCTGAACTCAGATATCAATGTATCTAGCCTTGTTGGGTTGATCAAAGAGAAATGCGATGATAGAGGGATACAATTTATAGCGGACATGTACTGGTCGGTGCTTGCATTTGCGATGTGCCATGAACTTGCACATGCTTATATGAATCGGACAATAGAAACAGATTATAGTCCCCTGGAAGAAGAACTTCATGCTGATAGGATTGGCTATGAAGTTTATTTAAGCATCATCGATAAACAGATACCCGGTCTTTCATCTCCTTTTTTAGATGTATTTCACGACTATCTATACGCAGCACCTGTTGTATTGTTCTTGTTCTACGAAGATTTATATTTCATGAGCGACTGGCTCTATGGAGAAAAGGCTTCAGCTGACACACATCCAACTCTCAAGATTAGAAAAGAAAAGTTGTTGCAAATTAGTGAGTCTGATTCTTATATGTTTGATACAACACAAGGCAACAGCGTTTTAAATGCATACTGGGACATAAGTGATGAATTTCGTGAAGAATTGTTTTATAAATTAAAAAATGGAAAGCTTACAAAATTGATTCAGAAAGGATATATGGATATGAGAAATGAGAAGGGATCTGGAAATGCGCTGGCGTTTGACCTTCAAGTTCAAGAGAACTTGCGCAGCTATGCAAGCATAAACCACATTGATGAGGACGAATTATTAGGCCTTTACAACATAGCGGTGATGTACACTGTGTTGGGTGAGATAAGCGACCACGATCTGGTCTACACAAAAAAAGATGGAAAAGTTGTCAGTATTAAAGGGTACAACGTACAATTTAGACTTGGACACGCTTTAGCGACTATTATTGAGTTTGGTCTAAGTTTGGCGGATGGGCCTTCGTGGAAAACAATCGCAATTCTCCTGAAGATACTGTTGACAATGAATGATACTGTTGAGATTGAACTGAACGATGAGCATGCAAGGGTGCTGGAAGTTTGCTATAGACTTGGTGCATTGAATGTCGAAATACCAGAGCAAAACATTTTAGCACGTTCTGGCTCAAATACACGAATTATTGATGACCTTGTCAGGTTGCATTGTTTAAGCCTTGAGGATGGAAAAATCAAAATAATTGAAAATATCAAATTATAGGTTGGTTTGTTTGTCCTGGAAATGCCCTCCTACAATTATTTGCGGCAGACCCATACGGGCCTGCCGCTTAACATTTTTAGATTAGCATTCTATTCGCTCTGGCATGTTATTCGTGATGTAAAAATATAATTGCCATTTTCATATGAAGTAACCATTTCTCCCGAATATTTGTCAACACACTTACGGACGTTTTGCAGACCGTAACCATGATTTCCACTGCGTTTCCTGGTTGTGTGACCCTCTGTGCACGAATTTTCAATCTTATAAAACAGCGTCTTTTGGTGCTGTCGGAGCTGCAAATGGATTCGACGCTTTCCTTCTGGTACAGATAGTGCGCCCTCTATTGCGTTGTCCAAGGTGTTTCCCAGGAGAATATAGCAATCAACAGCAGAAATTTGAAGCTGTTCCGGAATACTCACAGAAAAAGAAAATTCTACGTTTTCCTGCTGCGCTTTTGCTTTATACTCGTTCAATATGGCACTTATGATACTGTTCCCAACGTCAACGACATTACCAATATTTTCGTAGAGCTTTTGCGTTTCAGACAGAAGTTCATGCGCTTGCTCAGAACTGTTTTCACGAACTAATTCATTCATTGCGGTCATTCGTTTACTAATGTCATGGAAGAGCGCACGAGTTTCATTTTGTTCATTTTGAAGTTGACTATAGTAAAGCTCCTGCATTTTATAATGGTGTTCGGCTATTTCTATCTCTTGACGTGCTTTAGCTGAAATCTTGGCCTGCTGAGCGTAGAAAACCAGAACAATGTTCATATACAGCAGGGCGATGGAAGCGAATAAGAAGGGGAGGGGAAGGTCGCTTCCAGAAGCCTGAAGATATCGGCAAAACGATAATCCCAGGAGAATACTGATAATATATCCAGGCGAAAGAACTAGGATAAAAGAAAAAGTGATAGCATTAGATTTGCTTTTGAAAAAGCACAGCACAATGGAAATTGCGGCGAGGAGAATGATGTGTGTTGTGGCAATATATATGCATCGAGAAGTCCCTCTTGACATGATTAAATCGCTGTCTATGTGAAGAAGAGAGACCGCTATAAAAACACCAACATCAATCAGCATATATATTGCGCAGAAAGCCATTCCCATAAAAAGCGCTTGTATGCCATTTGCGGTATAGAAGAAGGAAACCAGAAAGACGATTCCAAGACAGCAAAAACCAATACGCAAGACAGCAGCATTGCCGATAAAAGACAGGATCAGAAGGCCTGCTCCATACCCAACATAAGCAAGCAATATCGCTATCGGAGAGCGTTCCTTTTTCGGACAAATACCCTGGATAAAAATATAGATAATAAAAACTTCTGATATAACCCCAATCACTTCTGCCAGAATATACATTTGATATTACCTCTCCAGAAAACGAAAAAATGCATCATTAAACTCTCTATATCTATGTCTGCTGATGGGGATGGTTGTGCCGTTATCCATTTGGATTACGCTTTTGGACGCAGAAAGTACATGCTCAAAATTTACCAATATACTTTTATGTGGGAGAGCAAAATAGCCCTGCGGAAGTTTGTTTTGGATGTCCCTCAGGGTACTTCGAACACGGTATTCAGATGAATATGTATGGATGGTTGCGTAATGCCCATACATCTCGATATAGAGAATCTTACGCAGGGGAAGCGCTACTGTTTTATCGTCAGATGTAAAGTAGAGGCGGTGTGCGGTTGCTTCTTGCACAGAGGCATCCAAGGCTTCTTCGAATATGGCCCCGTCCAGCGGTTTCTGCAAGTACCGCAGGGCGATACCATAGCCTTTTAAGGTGTAAGCACTGCTTTTCGTCACAAAGATGATGACAGGCGGAGAGGCCGTGGCGGTAATTTGTCTAGCGACATCATAGCCATTGGGTGCTTTCATTTCAATGTCAAGCAGTAGAATGTCAAACGCCCCTGCATTTGTGGCATTCAGAAGGGGGCTTGCCTGCGTGAAGGAGACTATGTCAAATGTTTTGCTCTTATCGTATTTCTCTATCATACTGATAGTATTGTCAAGATCTATCGGATCATCATCACATACCGCAATGCGAAGTTTGCCCATATTTACGGACACCTTCTCTCTATCTCTATTATTCGTACTATTATACATTAAATAAGACGGAATAACAAGGGGAGGTAAATGACCACTTATGCCGCTACAAGGACCATTTGTGACAAAAACCGTTTGCTGAAGCTTTCACAGCTACGCAAACGGTTTCTTTTTTATATTATTTTGTAAGAACGGATCATTTTTGCGAAATCCAATACCAGCTTACGCTGTGATACCGACATCCGGCGCAAGAGTAAGTACAATTCGTCGTATTCGGAAGAGCTGCCTATGTCTCCATCAATGAAAATAAGGCGAGGATCGATGTTCAGCTCATACATGATAAGTGCGAGGGTTTCAACGCTTGGCATAGATTCTCCACGCTCAATTTGACCGGCGAAGCTGAGGGAGATATTCAACCGGTCGGCAAGTTCTTCTTGCGTCATTCCAAGTTGTATTCTCTTTGCTTTAATTAATGGCCCCAAACGGTCCCGAATGCTGTTCAAATTGATTCACCTACAATCCATACTGTATATCCGCATTATACTCCAAATAAATTGCTTTCTTAACGTAATAGTACAGGTAAAAAATAACGGTATAAATGTAGAATAATGGAGAATTATTTCCAGTTGTGCCTTTGGGCTTGCCACTCATGCCAGATATCTTGAATAGAAAGGATAGTACATATATACTATAGCCAAAGACAGGCGGATAGGAGATGATCGTATCTATAAAGCTGCAACGTGGATTTGTGATAGACTGTGTGAGAATCAGATTATTCCCGCAGAGCGTGAAAAAGCATACATATATGGGTTCGAGTTGCTTATTTCAAGTTTTGTTGGTATTCTATGTTTAATTCTGCTATCAGCGTTATGTGGGATTAAATATGCGTGGCTTCCGTATCTAATTGGATTTATTCCGCTACGGGTAACTGGAGGTGGGTATCACGCAAAGACGCATTTTATGTGTATCGTCACTTTTTCTACAGTTTTTCTTTTTTCGCTGTATTCTAGCAGAGCGGTTGCCCTAATTCCAAATGTTCACCTTATATTGGCAGTTGTTTCATTGGTAGTAATGTATTTCTTTGCACCAATAGAGGCACAAAACAAACCACTATCAAAACAATCACGTCGTGAAAATCGAAAAAGGTGTATCGCAGTTTCTTGGTGTGCCGTCGGTGTGTCAATGATTTTTATGCTGATGAAAGTGAATACCAGTATCTATGTTATGATGTATTTTATGGGCGTTTTTGCAGCCAACATTTCGATATTAGCTGTTGTTTTAACGAGAAAATAGTACAATTATTCAGTCGAATGGCTGAATAAAATATAAGAAAGAGGTATTTACTATGAAAGCAAAAACAAGAAATTTGATTTGGAGAATCATGAGCTGTGCCGCAAGTTTTGCGTTGATGCTGGCGATTAACAGCGTTTCTAACACATGCTGTTTCTTGTCGTATCAGCCAAACGTTCCTAACGATTTGCTTCAAGAATGTGATTGAATTGCACTAAGGGTGAAACTGCAACAGCAGTTCATCAATTCCCCGGAAATTAAGAAAGTGCACGCTTAATTTTTGCGAGTGCTCGTTACAAATCATCAGTGACGAGGGGAAACGGTTGATGATAAGAACTTATAGATTAAAGAATGGAGGTTTTATGAAACGTACAAAGAAGATGATTGCGCTGCTTGTGGCTGTGATTACTGTTGTGTCTATGATGGCAATCCCAGCTTCAGCATTGGATCCCTCGTGGAATAGCTATATTCAGAATAATTTTCCAGAGCAGCGTGTTGGGTATTATCATTATGGATATACCTATTTGATTCAAAGGTTCCTTTATGTCAACCCTGATACAAAGAGCTATATTGTCTCTAGTGGTGGCATTGACGGAATGTTTGGAAATGGAACAAAAAATGCTGTTCGGATTTTCCAGGATGAATGTAACTCAAGCGATGGTCTGCCGTATATTGATACGAGTAGCAGTGGTGAGCCTGGCAAAGTTGGGAGCCAAACATGGTATGCTATTGCGTACATGATGTCAGAGGTATATCCAGACTCGTACGAAGATTGGTGGGCCTACAATAAAAAGGTTGCAAGGTATGATTATAAAACCAAGCAATTGAAGTATTTCAGTAGTGATAATACAGTAGGTGGTTTGGTTACAACATTAGGTTGATTTTTACTGACACACAGGCCAAAATGTATTGGCCTGTGTGTTGTAGCATAACTTAATTTATGAAAGGAATGAAAATGGTGAGATTAGTAACAAGATTGATAGCTTTATTGGCCGCTACACTATTTCTGTATGGATGCCAAGAAAAACCGGACAGAGAAGTTGTAGTCAATAAAGGTAATACGCAGGGTGATATTTATTCATATGAGGCAACAACGGAAACCGATGTTACCCAAATGGGAGAAGGAAATGATACACATATACAGTATAATAATAGGTTTGAAAGTACGGACGGGACGGTCATCTTTACATTTAATATAGATGTGGAGACCGGAGAATCTCAGATGCCTATTGTTGAAGTTGTGCCGCATTATTTCACAACGGATGATGCGCAAAGAGTCGCTTCAGTATTGTTTCCAAATGCAATATTTTATGAGGCAGAACCGCGTTTTTCGCCACTATATTCAAAATCGGATATCCAAGAGAAGCTAGCTAGGTGGATGCCCTTCGTAGGAAGTAAATCCGTAGATAATTTTGTTAAGGAATATACGCTTTTGATGGAAACAGCACCAAATGAAAATCCACATAAGCTGGCAAAGTGGGAATTTACAAAGGAAACTTTTTACCTTGAGAATTTTGAAACTGCAAAAAAAATGGACACATCAAAAGATAATGACGAAATAAGATTATCATTGAAAGATGACGAGGTGCCTTTTTTATACGATGTTGTTACAAGGAACCGTTCAGATTTTAAGTTAAATAATATATATGTTTACCCGTATGACGGAATGAGTCCAAACGGAATAGACCATCAAATCTTTATGTCCAGATTATGTGGGGAGGGTAGGCCGACGGAAGCGCAAGTTGCGAATATCAAGCAACGTGCCCAAAAGATGTTGGAGGCAATGCAAATCGGTAATTGGCTAATTGATGAAGTCTATGTGGAACAGTCTGGAAATGAATACCTCATTCATGTAAATGCCGTTCCTTCGTTTGGTGGAATAGCAGCAATACGCAGAGACCAGATAATGAACTTAAAAAGCAAAGATAACTATGCATCGAATTATTATATTACAGATGCCATGTTTTCTTTTGGCGCAACGGGAAGATTGATTACATTTGACTTGTATTCCCCTGTTGATGTTAAACAAACAGTCAACGAAAGTGCAAAGATGATCCCAATAAACGAACTGCTTCAACTCGCACGAAAACAACTTTCGCTGAGTGATATGTACCAATATGATTATATGCAATTACTTGATGGTAACAGTGAAAATGTTAGATGCAATATTGAAATAGATAAAATGAACTTCGGACTGACACGTGTAAAAGTAGCCAATTCGGATGACTGTTATTATTATGTACCTGCCGTTTCATTCCAGGGAAGCGTCCAATTTGAAAATATCGAATCCGGAACAATATATGATTTAGACACAGACGGAAACGGATATACATTTTTGACCTTGAATGCTGTGGATGGAACTGTTATAAACGCCACAAATCAATAGGAATTGTATAAAGCAGCATAAATCAGATAACTAGTATCAAAGAATATTTAGGGATACTAACTCAATCACACAGGATCAATCTATATATACTGCAGTCGAAGGCAGAAGAAGAGGAGGTCGGTTTATTCAAATGGAAGTGCCGTGGAACTGGCTCATATCCGCAACAGGATTTATAATTATCCTCTATTCAAGCATGATAAACGAGGTGATTGTTATTCTGAGAGGTGGAATCAATCTACCGGCAGGATATGCAAACGAGTTTATGATATCTGCTTTGCAGACAAAGGTGACAAACTCATTTGTGCCGATATTAGCGGTTATACCTTTTTCAGGAAAATATATTGATGATGTGAAAAGTAAATTTGTTAGGTTTTACATAATCCGCACAGATCGAAAAGGCTATTTATTGAAGAAAATAGCAAATTCCTTTGCGTGTGGAGGATCAATATTTTGGGGAGGGGGCATAGTAGCGTGGGGAATCGCATCTTTGATTTTCTCTCCAATGGAAAAATTGGCACCCAATAGTGGAGTAGCTATACAATTTTTATCGAATTTCTTACTTTTTTTCTTGGTTGGTGGTATGTGGTCTGTTGTTGGAATGGCAATGAGCTCTTTCATGGAGAGCAAATACATCGCATATACTTCGCCTTTCATCATCTACTATCTGCTGATCATCCTCTGTGAGCGTTATTTTCCAAATGTATCATTGCTTCACCCTCTAAATTGGACAAAAGCAGATATCTGGCCTTTTGGCGTATGGGGAGCAGCGGTGTTTCTATTGGAACTAACGTCAATCAGCGGACTCTTCTTTGTGATCCGAGCTGGGAAAAAACTATGGGAGCTTTAAAAAAAATAAAACAAATACGCACCATTGCTGGATACAATTTCCGGTTATGGTGGGGAAACCCACGGATTATTGTTACATTCACCCTCACATTCATCATGAGCTTCCTCCTGACAGACAAAGCCGTCCGTTTTGCCATCGACCATAACACAACGATGCAGATGGTAGAATCCTTTATCTGGAGCTTCGGTGACAGCAATTCTATCCTTCTATCCTCTGTGCTGCTGGTACTGCTCTTTGCGGACATGCCTTTCCTGTCCTCCGGAATCCCCTTTTACCTGGTCCGGACGGACCGGAGAACTTGGATCTCAGGACAAGTTGTGTACATTTTGGCAGCTACCACGATTTACCTGACCTTTATGCTAGCAAGCACCGTAATACTCTCCATTCAGCAATCCTTCGCTGCCAATATGTGGAGCCCCACAGCGGCAATCCTCGGCTATACCAATGCTGGTGAGCGTGTAGCAATTCCGGCGTTGGTCAAAACGCTGGAAATGAGCTGGCCCTATCAGAGCATGATTTCCATTTTCTGCCTCATGCTGGGCTATACCTCTGTTATGGTGCTGCTGATGCTGGCCTGCAACTTGCGGTTCGGTCAAGTCGCAGGGGTTGTTAGTGTACTAGTGTTCAGTCTGTACGGAATTCTCATGCAGCCGGATACCATTCAGCTTATTCTAAAGCTGCCGGATGAAGCCTACTACATTGCCAATGTCATTATCGGCTGGCTGTCTCCACTGAACCAGGCCACATACCATATGCACAATTTCGGCTATGACAAGCTGCCCCGGTTGTGGCAGTCCTATTGTATTTTTATTGGCCTGTCCGTGATCTTGTATTTTGCTTCCATTCGGGCAGCCAAGCGATACAATTTCAGCTTTACGGGAACGGAGGGGTGAGCTGTGGAAAACGTGATTGAAGTATGTGATGTCAATAAATACTTTGGGGATGAACACGTTTTGAAAAGCGTTTCCCACACCTTTGAAAAGGGGAAAATTCACGGAATTGTGGGCAACAACGGTTCTGGCAAGACTGTCCTGATGAAGTGTATATGTGGCTTTTTGAAGCCGGACAGCGGCGTGATCTACGTTAATCACAAGCAGGTGGGGAAGGAAACGGATTTCCCGGAGGATATCGGCATTATCATTGAAACACCGGGATTTCTGCCCCACCTGTCTGGGACCCAGAATCTAAAGATTTTGGCCTCGCTGCAAAAAAAGGCCAATGCCTTGACCATTCGGGCTGTCCTGGAACAGGTAGGGCTGGACCCGGATATGAAGAAGCCAGTGGGAAAGTATTCTCTGGGAATGCGGCAGCGCTTGGGCTTTGCCCAGGCGTTGATGGAGGACCCCAGTCTGCTGATCCTGGACGAACCTTTTAACGGCCTGGATAAGCACGGTGTGGTACATATCCGAAACGTTATTAAGGGCCTCCGGGAAGAGGGGAAAACTGTAATTCTGGCAAGCCACAACCAGGTGGATATTGACGAGCTCTGCGATACGGTCTGTGAAATGGATGCGGGCGTTCTGACGGTGGTACGGTAATGGGACATTTGATAGAAGCAAGCTTTATCCCGGATTTGAGAAGCGCAGGCAATCTGGAACGGATGCTGGCATTTGAAGCAGATGCCGGGGATACTATTTTCATAAACAGTACGCCTAAACGGAGTGAGCTGTTCTTTGAAGCCCTTTGCGGCCTGCGAAGACCGGATGCGGGAACGGTTCTTATCAATGGTGTTGACCTGTACGCACTGAAACCAGACCAGGGGGCTGCCTTCCGGCGGGAAAATATTGGGGCAATTCCGCAAGGCTTGGGGTGGATTCCAGAGCTGCGGATGATTGACCAAATTGTGTTTCCAATGCGCTTGGCGGGCATTGAGAATACGGAAATTCTACGGGCGGTAAAGGCACTGACCTCGGAGCTTCTGCCGCTGTACGACCTTTACAATACGCCAGGAAGATGCTCTGCCAGGAAGCAGGCCCATGGGGCGATTCTGCGGGCTGTGATATGTAAACCCAAAATGCTGGTGTTCCACGGCTTCCTGGATGATTTACCGGACCTGGATACAGATACATTATGGCGCACCCTGCGGAAGCTCCGCCCGGAGGGCAGTGTGTTGATTTATCTCAGCGGTGCCCCAGCCCCGAAGCAAGTACAGTGGACACGAGAACTGCGTGTGTAAGGATGGAGGAAAAGAAGAAATGATTCAGAAGATTTTTGCGGGAATGCTGGCCGTGGTACTGGTGCTGACATTGCCGCTTTCCGCTTTGGCGGAGGATACCGCCGATACCACGGCCACCGAGGAAACTGTTGCCGCACAAGAGGAAAGCACACCTGACCAGGAAGAAGAGGATACTTCAACGGAGCCGTCCGATCCAACACCTACAACACAGCCCATGGAGCCTGCTACGCCTACAACGGAACCGACAATACCAACCGAAACGGAGCCGACAGAACCATCCACAACGCCCACGTCCCCGACGCAGCCTTCTGAACCTACAGAGCCGTCTCAGCCAACGGAGCCCACTCAGCCAACACAGCCGACTACGCCCTCAAAAATTCCGACTGCGGTGGAAATTGACACCGAGCATGTTTACCACGGCATGGACCGGGCCTATGAGGATGGCTACATACCCAGGACCAGCGGGAACACCATGCACTTGGTTCTGCCTCTGCGCACCAACGGAAGCCTCTATAAGGACGAGATCAAGGTATCTCTGGGCCTGGGGGCCAGCGCATCCGCTCCTTTTGAAATTGCCAACTACGAGAAAATATTTACACTGGAATCCGTTGTTCCCAAGGATACGGAGGAACCCCAGGATGTATTCCTCGTACAATTTGATGTGGCCCTTGCGGAAAAGCGGTACAACGGCGTTTATCCCGTAACAGTCAATATCTCCGGTTACGATGAAGAGAACAATTCGATTGCCTGCATTTACACCATTTATGTGACCATTACGGATGGTCAATCCACAGAAATCAAGCAGACGGCCCCGGAGGTCGCAACCGCCGAACCGGTCATATACATTTCCGGAAGCAGGGTAGAGCCAGAAAAGGCGATGGCGGGAGAAGAATTCACCCTGACGGTCACACTTAAAAACTCCCTGACAACGAAATTTGTTCGGAATATGCTGGTAAAGGTAGACACCGGAAACCTGCATATCAATCTGCTGGAGGACAGCAATGTTTTCCAGATCGATAAAATCCCCGCTGGTGGAGAAGCGGAGCTGACCGTTCACTTCGGAACGGATTCTTCACTCCCGGCAGGGAAATATCCCCTGAACTTTATCTTTAACTATGACAGCAGCAAAACCTTGAATCTATCATCTACAGGCACAACGCTAGTTGAAATTCAGCAGCCCGCCAATATGGAATTGGTGATGCCCCGCTTTGCAGACAGCGTAACTGTAGGCGAAACCATCCCTGTAAACTTCCAGGTGATGAATATGGGCCGGGACCCGATGTACAACGTCCGCTGTGTTGTTTCCGGTTTTGGCTTTGCGCCGTCCAATACGGGATATATCGGCACTATGGGGGCGGGAACCTCTGCAACGACCAAAATTGAACTGTACATTATTGCCTTGAATGCCAGTAAGGGCAATGAAAGCGGCAGCCAGTACGGCGGTACAGTCGGCACCGTTACGTTGATATATGAAAACGAGAACGGAGAGTCATTCCAACAGGAAACAACCTTTGAAACAACGGTAAACCGCCCGATTGTCCAGCTGCAGCAAACGGATAACACGGAAAAAGAAAAGCAAAAGGCGGCAAGCCAGTGGTGGGTTTCCGTGCTGATTTTAGGAGGTGTAATCCTTGCGGCAGTCATCGGAATTATCCTTGTCAAGAAACGCCAGAAGAATCATGGCGGGGCATATTTGTAAAATTGCGGCAAGGACCATCCCCCGTTGCGGTTGGACAGCCATCATCATGCTGTGCCTTGGCCTCTACATGTTGTTCCCCGGCTCTCAGACGGCCCAGCAGCTATATACGGAAAAGCACACCCCATTTGAGCTAATCGGCTCTACGGACGGTACAACAATTGATTTGAATACGCTTTCACAAATTTCTGGTGTAGAGCGAGTCAGCCCAATTTTGCAAATCAATTGTCAACTGACTTATGGAGAAAAAGACGCAAGCAATCAAATTGATGCGGTGTACGCATCCTATCCGGATGTGCATCTGACAGACGGAACACTCTTCATGGATAATACCAATATGCCATACCTTGTGCTGAATGAGGCAGCAACTAGGCTATTTGCAGAGAAGGACGACGAACCTGGAATTGCGGTTCAGGAAGAACTTCTGCTGAAAAGCGGAGATGTGGAGACAAAAGCACAGGTTTGCGGGATTTATCAGGATGATTCAGAAATACCCCATATCTACATGAGCTATGAAGTGGCCCACAAGCTGTTTGGAGCGCAGTTTACGGGAACAAATGTTGCTTTTCTGCTGACAAACAAAGGCGCTGTAGAGGAAGTGAGCGCAAAGCTACGGAAGCAGAGTTTTTCAGTAGGCGCAAATACAGACACCAGCCTTGCGTGGAACCTATTGGAACAGCAGACCTGGCAGAATTTTTTGGTAGGTGCGGTACTTGTCGCTTGCTCTGCAATCCTGACACGGGAAAACTTGCTTCAGGAAAGGTTCAGTTCCAAAGCAGAGTGGGAAATACTTCTTACAAATGGAATGTCTGTAAAGAAGATAGAACAAATGTTACAAGTCCGGATTGCCATAACAGAATTAATCTGCATGTTTGTTTCAATAATTATTTCGGAGACAGTAAATACGTTCTCGTGGATTGCACTGGGTGTAGTTCCTATATTCATACTGATTTACAGCTGTTGCGTTTTTGCTAAAACTTATGAAAAAATCAATCATTTATCCTAGTGAGTATTAGTTTTGCAAAATTCTCTGGAAAAATGAACCAATAGGTTCTACCTTCAAAAATGGGGATACTGTCCTGCAATCTGACTTTTATGATACCTCCATTACCCAGCTGATGTGTCCCGTTGTGACTGCCCCGGATGGAAAACACTTCTCTGGATGGGTAACAGAGGAGAGAAATGAGGACGGAGAAACCGTCATGAATTTGGTGTTTCAGCCGGATGAAAGCGGAAAAGTGTTTCTCTCTGCTGGAAATACGCTAGAGCCAATGACGCTGTTTCCATTATTTGAATAATTCAAACAGCTAAAACAATTGCCCCATAAAGGCCGGACGACCATACGCAGAGCTGGGGCGTAGTTGGAGGAGTTTATGTGAGTGACAGACAAATGGGTTCACGATGGATTCGGTGCCCAATTTGCAGGGGAAAATCACGGACCAAAGTCTACGAAGATACTATCCTGGTTCGATTTCCATTGTACTGTCCAAAGTGCAAAACCGAAATTCGGATAGATGTCATACAATTTAAGATGCTGGAAAGCAAAATGAGCCGCTTGTAAAAAGCAAAGAGCCTGCTTTAACCCTATTTTGTAGGGAAGCAGGCTCTTATTTTATTCTTCTATCATTGATCCTTTTTGGGTGCGAAGTACTCTGGTGACGGATTCGCAAACCGGGATCAAAGCAGCGACTTCTTCTTCCGTGCATTCTTCAATGAACTGTTTTAATTGGAAGTGAAGCTGGGATTCCTGTTTCTTTTCAGGGCAAAACACTACACGGGAATCAATCTTTAGCGTGTTCATCAAACGGTATAAAACGTGCAAAGTCGTATTGCTTTCATAATTTTCGATGTTTGTGATTGTACGCACATCGACATCGATCATATCTGCAAGCTGCTTTTTCGAAAGACCCTGTTGAATACGGGCACGCTTAACCGCATCTCCCAGAGCACGAGAATACTCAGGCATTCCAAATTCACCTCGTGAATATTCTACAATACGACATCTTTCCTTTGAATACAACCAAATGTATCCGAAATGGAAATATATTCCAAGATTGAAAGGAATACGTGTATGGTCATTCGATGTCGTCAATGCCATAAATTGCATTTCAATATAGACGACAGACCCAATGCGCCCTAAAGCCGGAAATATGTTCCGACAGAGGACATTCCTATAAAAAAGCAGCGGTAATTCATTGCCGCTCACCTCCAATCAACCTGAATCTTCAAAATTCAGATTGATTGGAGGAAACCAACATGGATGGGACCCATCCGAAAAGAAAGAAGGACAAAGACAACCCCTATGCGCTCTCTGTAGAAGATGGAAGCTATTTCATCTCGTTTTCAGACGGTCAAGGGGTTTATCATAAAGAGCTGGTCGATGAAAAGCTCTACACCGTGTTTGACCAATACGAATTGGAGGATATATCGCACCTAAATGTGGTCAGCCGACATTATGAGCATTCTGATTTAACGGAAGGAACTCTAAACCAGAGAGCCGCAGCAGCCCCGGAACCGCTGGAAGATCAGGTTTACAGAAAGCTCCTATATCAGAAGCTACATAAGACAATCTTGACACTACCGGAGATTCAGCGCCGCCGTCTGTGGCTGTACTACTTTGATGGGTATACCTTCGAACAGATTTCGGAAATGGAAGGCTGCACCAAACGAGCCGTCAAATTCAGCGTAGACATTGCACTGAAAAAGCTCAAAGATTTTTTCTGAAAAAGTAGTTTTCAAGACTACACTTTTAGCCGATAAGTGAGCAAACAGGTGAAGGGGGTAAATCCTTCACCTGTTTCTCTGTTTGAGGAGCGGATTTGCAGCTTGAAAAAAGAATACCCATTCGTCAAACACATTCCCATTGCTATTGCGATGAGCATAAGCCACTTTAGAAACTGCGCCGGGATGTGCCAGGGAAAATATCAGGACACAGCGTTTTTCCTGACCTGTTAGCTTTCCCCAGCACGGAGCGAGAAACGGTTTCTAAGACTGCCGGACAGCTCCCGGCAGGGCGATAACAGGCAGTGGGGACAATGATACTCCCGTCCAGTCACAGCTAAGAACGCAATGAGGGCGGTCACATGAGAACCATGTGAGGGCACAGAACATCCCGTGGAGCTGGTACGCTGCCAGCCGTTTGGCGACTTCCCAAAGAGCCGGGGTGTCGAGGACAAATTGGCTTCTACATAGGCAGAAAAGCCTATAAACTAAGGAGGTCAATCAACATATGAACGGAACATATCTTCGTGGAGAACTGTATTATGCAGACCTGGGGACGGGCATTGGCTCTGAACAGAACGGCTATCGCCCGGTGGTCATCATCCAGAATGATGTAGGCAACCGGCACAGCCCCACAACCATTGTTGCGGCTATTTCCACCAGAATCGGCACGAAAGCAAAGCTCCCGACCCACTATCATTTAGGCTCTGAGAATGGGCTTTCCCAGTCGTCTATGGTGATGCTGGAACAGATTCGTACCATCGACAAGAAACGGCTGGTACAGTACATCGGGAAACTTTCTGAAACGGAATGCAGAGGGCTGAACCATGCGTTGGCTATTAGCGTTGGTCTGATTCCTGTCACCTCGGAAAAACTGACACTCTGTCTTTGCAGCGCCTGTGCCGATAATTTCTATGGTTCAGGCGCTTATTTTTTGAGACGGGTGAACCCTGCCAGCAACGAGAAAGAGCTTTGTACCTATTGCAGTCAACGGATGGGCGTGGAATATGAAATTACGAAGCGGAAGGGGCGTTAAGCAAGGCATGAATTTTGGGGTGCCGTAATAGAATAGGGCAGGGGAGGTCTGCCCTGTTGAAGCCGAAAGAGTATGTCTATGTAGGAGAACCAGTTCCTGATTTGATGGAGCCGCAATACTCGGAATTCCTGCTTCACTTGCAGAAATCCATTCTTCACTCCCTGGAAAAGCGAAATCTCCTGACCCATGCGCAAAAGGAGCACTGTGTAGCGGAGATTGAAAAGCAGTATACGAAGGAGCGCAGCAAGCACCGGGCCTAGGCTCGGTGCTTTTACATACAGAGGATTGGCACCTTCGACTTTTTGAAAAGGCTGCCGTAAAATTGCAGTATTTCAAAAAAGGAGGAGCATTTCATGTCTATTGATCGCTATGAATTGATGAATCAGGAGCGCCGATTCCAGCAGACGAAAAAGCGGGTCGCCGCATACTGCCGTGTTTCTACGGACAATGAGGATCAGGCCAATTCCTTTGAGAGCCAGCAGCGCTATTTCCGCCAGTACATCCAGTGCCACCAGGAATGGGAACTTTTCGAGGTGTTTGCCGATGAAGGGCTGTCCGGAACCACTACAAAAAAACGAAAAGCATTTAACCGGATGATTGCCTGCGCCAAGAACGGAGAACTGGATCTGATTGTGACCAAGGAAATATCCCGTTTCGCCCGAAATACACTGGATAGCATCTCCTATACCCGGGAGCTGAAGAAGCTGGGTGTAGGTGTTATCTTTATGAATGACAACATCAACACTCTGGACGGTGATGCGGAGCTGCGGCTGGCCATCATGTCCTCCATTGCCCAGGAGGAAAGCCGAAGGACCTCTGAGCGGGTCAAATGGGGCCAGAAGCGGCAGATGGAGCAGGGCGTTGTATTCGGGAGAAGTATGCTTGGCTATGATGTTACTGACGGGAAAATGACCATCAATCCGGAGAGCGCAGAGGTAGTGCGGTTGATTTTCCAGAAATTCGTCCAGGAGGGGAAGGGCACTCATGTGATTGCCAGGGAGCTACGGGAGGCCGGAATTAACCCGATGCGGGTCAAGAAATGGTCCAATACTGTTATCCTACGGCTGCTCCGTAATGAAAAATACTGCGGTGATCTGGTTCAAAAGAAAACCTACACTCCTGATTATCTGTCCCATGATAAGAAATATAATAAGGGGCAGGAGGAATTTGTGATTCTCAAGGATCATCACGAACCCATTATTTCCAGAGAGCTGTTCAATGAAGCCAATCGGATTCTGGATGAGCGATCCGATTCAATGAAAGGGAAATCCAAGCACTCAAACCGTTATCCCTTTTCTGGGAAAATCAAATGCGGATGCTGCGGTTCCAGCTATGTCGCCCGATACAAAACCAGAAAGGATGGGAGCCGCTATAAAGGGTGGCGCTGCTACGAGGCCAGCCAGAACGGACGGCCCCATATTGATGCTGCCGGAAACCAAGTGGGCTGTATCGGCCCGGGTATTCGCAATGAGGATGCTATCCATATCATGTGCCTGGTTATGCGGCAGCTTCGGTTTGACAAAGCTAGGGTTACAGACAATCTCTTGAAAGCGATTCAGTTGGTAATCCAGCAGGATATGTCCGGCGTTGATACCGATGTCGCCCAGCGGTTGATTGCGGGCTGCGAGGCGAAAAAGGAGAAGCTACTGGATTTATACCTCTCCGGGGAGATACCCAAAGAGAAGTACCTTGCAGAGCGAGAAAAACAGGATGCGGCTATCAAAGCCCAGCAGGCATTCCTGACCAGTGTGTCCCAGCAGGAGGAGCTCCTTCGGCGGGAAGAGGAGCTGATGATTTCCATCAAAACCGCAGTCAATGAAATCCTCTCCGGTGTAGAAGCGGAGGATGAGGTCTACACCCAGCTGCTCGATAAAATGGTGATAGAGGACAGCGAACATATCAACGTGTACCTTCATCTATTGCCTTTTCGGTGGGCTTACGCAATGAAGAGACTGATTCCAGATGCGAAAACATCGGAGTGGAACAGTTTCGATGCTTCGGTTCCAATATCCGTCAATAGGCCCTTGAGCTCCTCAAAGGGCATGGAATAGCGCTGGGAGAGGTAGCGCAGACTGGCGCCCAGTTCGCCGTCGGGGCCGCCGTACTGGGTTATGATGATTTTTGCCAGCTGGGGATTGGGACGGCGAATTCTTACCGGGTATTGGAGCTTCTTTTCATACTGAAACATGGCTTATTCCCCCTTATTCGCGGCATATTCCCAAGGCCAGGGATCGTCCAGCCAGGCATAAGTATCCCCTCGTCCGGGCGCGGCGTGGTTCAGCGGACGTTTCTCCCGCTCATAGGCCTGGGAGACCTTCTGATAGAGCTGCTGGTACTGCCGATAGAGTTCCAGCGCCTCCGTGTCCTCCGGATGGGTGTCCAGATACAGCGCCAGCTCCTGGACGGCAAAGGCGAGGACCTGCACCTCAGACAGGGGCGTTACCGGCAGATTATTCTGGTTGACCATGCCCATAAAGGGCAGATCCAACCCGGGATACAGAGTCCCCCGGACCATGGCTTTTCTCGGCTCATAGCGGACAGGACCTTCGATCTGGAAGGGCACATAGGGATTGGCCAGTGGCGCCATGGCGGGCAGGCGACCCTCCCCATAGTTTCCTGCGGGTTTCTTGGCATTCAATGGGATTCCTCCTCGAATTCTATTTGGAAAACTGATTCCGGGTCATACTATGCAGGATTCGCCCGACTGTGCATAGGCAGCGCGGGAATGCCGTAAGGTATTCAGAGGTGGTGCGGATGTTCCGAAGGCTTCGGCTATGGGCCATATGTTTCGTTCTGATCGCAGGGCTTGCTGCTGTGGGAATCTACGGTGGTGCCCGGGCGGTTTCCGCCATTCAGGACCGGTTACCTGTAAAACGCCCCCATACGGTTATAATCGATGCGGGCCATGGCGGCGAGGATGGGGGCGCAACCTCCTGCACGGGGCGGCTGGAAAGCGGGTACAATCTGGAAATTGCCCTGCGCCTGGAGGATATGCTGCATTTTCTGGGCTTTCGGACGGAGATGATCCGCCGAACGGATACGGCCATTTACCGAAAAGGGGAGACCATTGCCCAGAAAAAGGTGGACGATCTGAAAAACCGGGTGCGCATCGTCAATGAGACCTCCGGCGGCGTTCTTCTGAGCATCCACCAGAATTACTTCTCTCAGGCTCAATACAGCGGCGCACAGGTGTTCTATGGCACGGCAGAGGGCAGCCGGGAGCTGGCGGAGACGGTCCAGTCCGCCCTGGTTTCCACGCTGAATCCCGGAAGCCGCCGAAAGGCAAAGGCCGCAAAGGGAATCTATCTCATGGAAAAGAGTCAGAAATGCGCCATTTTGGTGGAATGCGGCTTTCTTTCCAATGCAGAGGAGGAGGCGAAGCTTGCTTCCCCCGATTATCAGAAGGCCATGGCAGCGGTGATTGCGGCAGCCGTCGGGACAAAACTGGGTTGACCGGCCTTCCGGGGTTTGGTATAATGGAGAAAATCAAGGCAGCACCGCAGCGCTTTTTTACCTGCTGTGCGGTGCTGCTCCAAAGAATCGGAGATAAAAACGATGGCAAAGGCAAAAACCGTATTTTTCTGTACCAACTGCGGCAATGAAAGCCCAAAATGGCAGGGCAGATGCCCCGCCTGCGGAGCCTGGAATACCTATGAAGAGCATATTGAGAAGCCCACACTGCCGGGGAAGGCGAAATCCAGCCCCGTGGGCCAGAGCCGAAAGCCCCAGCGGATTCAGGACGTGACCACCGACGGGGAGATCCGCTTCTCCACGGGCATGGGAGAGCTGGACCGTGTCCTGGGCGGCGGTGCGGTGGCAGGTTCCCTGGTACTGGTGGGCGGCGCTCCCGGTATTGGCAAGTCTACGCTGCTGCTGCAAATCTGCAACAGCCTGTGTGCCGGGCGCAGCGTGCTCTATGTCTCCGGCGAGGAAAGTGAGCGGCAGCTGAAGCTTCGGGCTCAGCGGCTGGGGGGGGCCCCGGAATCGCTGTACATCCTCTCTGAAACCCGCCTTTCGGACATTCTGGAGGCCGTGGAGGAGCTGAAACCCGATATCCTGATGATCGACTCCATCCAGACTCTCTACCGTGAGGAAAACGACTCCTCTCCCGGCAGCGTCTCCCAGGTAAAGGACTGCACCATGACCATGATGCACCTGAGCAAATCCCAGGGGATCACGGTGTTTGTGGTTGGCCACATCAATAAGGACGGCAACATTGCAGGCCCCAAGGTGTTGGAGCATATGGTGGACTGCGTGCTGTATTTTGAGGGCGACCCCAATTCTTCCTACCGGCTTCTCCGGGCGGCCAAAAACCGATTTGGCTCCACCAACGAGATTGGGGTCTTCGAAATGATGGAAAGCGGCCTGGAGGAGGTGCCAAACCCCAGCCAGATGCTGCTGGACGGGCGGCCCGAGGGGGCAAGCGGCACCTGCGTTGCCTGCGTCATGGAAGGCACCCGGCCGGTGCTGGCGGAGGTGCAGGCATTGGTTGCCAAGACTATGGCCAATGTGCCGCGGCGGGCTTCCGACGGTTTTGACTTCAACCGTATGATGCTGCTGCTTGCCGTGGCGGAAAAGCGGGCGGGGCTGCGGATGGGGGCCTTTGATGCCTATATCAATGTCATCGGCGGCCTGCGGCTGGACGAGCCGGGGGCGGACCTGCCGGTGGTTCTGGCGGTGGCCTCCTCCTACCGGGATGCCCCCATTGCGGACGACCTGACGGCCATCGGCGAGGTGGGCCTGACGGGGGAGATCCGCACGGTTTCCCATCTGAACCAGCGCCTGGGAGAGGTTGCCCGGCTGGGCTTCAAAAAGTGCATCATCCCCAAAGGCGGCTCCGAAAAGCTGGATATTCCGGAAGGATTGACGGTCTACCGCGTCCGCAATCTGCGGGAGGCTATTGAGGTAGCGCTGTAACCTTCGGGAAGCAGATTTATTATGCATCGGGAGGATAGAAACACAATGGGTACAATGCTTTACCATGGCACTGTTGTTCCCGGGTTGGATACCATCAAAGCAACTGCAAAATCTCACGCAACCGGCAAACCGGCTGCATACTTCACTGAGGATCGGTGCTACGCTTTGGTATGCTGCCGAAGCAGAAATGAGAACTTTGTGACTATGGGCATTCGCGCAGATGGAAAGCAGCATTATTTTGAGCGCTTTCCAAACCAGCTGGAAGCTCTCTACAAGGGAAAGCGGGGTTATCTTTACTGCCTTGAATCCACAGATGGGTTGACGCACACGAAGGGGCACACCTGGGAAAGTGCACAGGACGTTCCCGTTGCAAAATGTGAGATCATCGCGGACGTATACGAGGAAATTCTGCGGGAAGAGGCCAAAGGCGATCTGGTGATCCATAGATATTCCGAAATTGACCCATCCGAGCAGAAAATGCATGCAAATCACATTCGGGATCATATCCTGGAGGAAGGAACCGAAATGGCGCAGTTTTATTATGCTTATTTTTCGTCCCTATGGGGTTCGAAAGATTCCTGAATCATACTACCTGCAAAATGCGGGGCTGACGGAGCTGTCTGAACGGACATTCCCGGGCAGCCCTGTTTTTTTATGCCAGGAAGGGATTCCGACAGGAAGTGCGCAGCTATGCCGCTATACTGAAAGCAGCAAATACAAAGGAGGAGTTTACTATGCATTTCACCAGTTTCCAGGAAGGGGACAAGCTGACCATCGCCCTGACTGGGGAAATAGACCACCACTGCGCCAAAGCCTACATCCAGGTTATTGCCGCGAAGATCGAGACCTATATGCCGGAAATCTGCGTGCTGGATTTCCGGGATGTGACCTTTGTGGATTCCTCGGGAATCGCCGTGGTCATCAACGCCCTGCGCAGCATGACCCAAATTGAGGGAAAGCTGCTGCTCACGGGCATTTCTCCCCAGCCCATGCGGGTATTCCGGGCTTCGGGCCTGGACAAGCTTGTTGAAATACGGGAGGCGGTTTCATGAAATTCGGCAACTATATGATTTTGGAATTTCCCAGCAAATCCAGCAACGAGGCCTTTGCCCGCAGCGCCGTGGCCTGCTTTGCCGCTCAGATGGACCCTACATTGGAGGAGCTGGGGGACATCCGCACGGCGGTGTCCGAGGCCGTGACCAATTGCATTGTCCACGCCTATCCTGACAAGCTGGGCACCATCACCCTGCGCTGCCGCATTCTCAAGGACAATGTGCTGGATATCGTCATCAAAGACAAGGGCGTTGGCATCCCGGATGTGGAGCAGGCCCGGCGGCCCAGCTTCACCACCGGCGGGGCCGAGCGCAGCGGCATGGGCTTTACCATTATGGAGAGCTTCATGACCAGTCTGGAGATCACCTCCATAGAGGGGCGGGGGACCTCCGTACATATGCGCCGGAAGCTGCAGCGCCGCCAATGAGCGTTCCCGAGGAGCTGATCGCCCGGGCACAGGCCGGGGATATCCAAGCCAAGGAGCAGCTGATCACGGAGAATGCAGGGCTCATCTGGGCCGTTGCCCGGCGGTTCCAGGGCAGGGGCACCGAGCTGGAGGATCTCTACCAGCTGGGCTGCCTGGGTTTTTTGAAGGCCGCAGAGGGCTTCGACCCCGGCTTCGGCACCCAGTTTTCCACCTATGCAGTGCCCAAAATCGCCGGAGAGATCCGGCGATTTCTCCGGGATGACGGGGCGGTGAAGGTATCCCGGGGGCTCAAGGAGCAGTCCGCCTCCATCAAAGCCGCCCGCAGCCGTCTGACGGCAACGCTGGACCGGGAGCCAACCCTTTCCGAGCTGTCTGCCGAGACCGGCCTTTCCCCGGAAGAAATCGCCCTGGCCGAAACCGCCACCGCCGCCACGGAGTCCATCTACCGTCAGACAGGGGAGGAGGGCTTCTCCCTGGAAAATGTGCTGACGGATACGGAATCCGAGGAGCGCATGGTGGAGAAAATCGCCCTGCGGCAGGCGGTTCGGGCGCTGCCGGAGCGGGAACGGCAAATCATTGCCCTGCGCTATTTCCACGGCCTGACCCAGCAGCGCACTGCGGGAATTCTGGGCATCAGCCAGGTCCAGGTCTCCCGGGTGGAGCGCAAGGCGCTGGGCCTTCTCAAGGAGAAGCTGGAATAAGCGGCTTGCTTTTTGCGGCTCTTTGCGGTAAAATAAAAGCCGATAAAAAGAAAGACAGAAATGACAGGTGCTTCTATGAATAATGAATTGGATTCCAGATTTCTGGCCGCTCGGCGGAACTACATTGCTTCCCGTTTTTCCATGCTCAACGATGTGCAGCGGGAGGCCGTGCTGACCACCGAGGGGCCTCTTTTGCTGCTGGCAGGTGCCGGCAGCGGCAAGACCACGGTGCTCATCAACCGAATCGCCAACATTCTGCGCTATGGCCGGGGCTCGGAAGGGACGGAAATTCCGGACTTCGTCAGAGACGAGGATGTGACGTTTCTGGAAAACCTGCCGGAAGACCCAACTCAGGAGCAAACAGACCGAGCGGACTGGCTCTGCGCCCTGGAGCCTGCCAACCCCTGGAATGTCATCGCCATTACCTTTACCAACAAGGCCGCCGGAGAGATGAAGGAGCGGCTTTCCAATATGCTGGGGGCCAGTGCCGAGGATATCTGGGCCATGACCTTCCATGCCGCCTGCTGCCGCATTCTGCGCCGGTATATTGACCGCTGCGGCTATACCTCCAGCTTTACCATCTACGATACCTCGGACTCCGAGCGGCTCATGAAGGAAATTCTCCGGGACATGAACCTGGATGACAAGACCTATCCGCCCCGGTATGTACTGAGCATCATCGGCCGGCAGAAGGACCGGCTGATTTCCCCGGAGCAGATGGAGGAGGACAGCCGCAGCGCCTCGGACTACCGCATTGTCCAGATCGCCAAGGCCTACGCCGTCTATCAGAAGCGCCTGAAGGACAACAACGCCCTGGATTTTGACGACATTCTCTATGTCACCGTGAAGCTCTTGCAGCAGGACCGGGAGGTAAGGGAATACTACCAGCGGAAATTCCATTATGTTCTGGTGGACGAGTACCAGGACACCAACCACGTCCAGTACCTTTTGACGGAGCTTCTGGCAGGAGACAGACGGAACATCTGCGTAGTCGGTGATGACGACCAGAGCATTTACCGCTTCCGGGGCGCTACCATTGAGAATATTCTCTCCTTTGAAGAGCAGTACCCAGGTGCCCGGGTCATTCGGCTGGAGCAGAACTATCGCTCCACCCAGTCCATTCTGGATGCGGCCAACGCCGTCATTTCCCACAATGAAGGCCGGAAGGGCAAGCACCTGTGGACGGACAACGGCACAGGGGAGCCCATTCTCGTATATGAGGCGGAGAACGAAGGGGCCGAGGGCAACTTCGTTGCCAGTCAGATCCTTTCCCGCTCCAAGGGCCACGACTTCAAGGATTACGCCATTTTGTACCGGACCAATGCCCAGTCCAACTCCATGGAATATGCTCTGAAACGCAACGGCATTCCCTACCGGGTCATCGGCGGTATGCGCTTCTTTGAGCGGGCCGAGATCAAGGATATGCTGTCCTATCTGTGCGTCATCAACAACCGGGCAGACGACCTGCGCCTGAACCGCATCATCAACAATCCCCCCAGAGGTCTGGGGGCCAAGACCGTTGAGACTGTCCAGAAGCTGGCCCAGGCCGAGGGAAAGAGCGTCTATGAGGTAGTCTGTGACCCCTATAATTACGGCCCTCTGGAAAAATCGGCCCAGAAGCTGCTGCAATTCTCCGCACTGATCGAGGACCTGGCAGGGCTTTTGGCAAACGGCATGAGCCTGCCGGAATTCTATGATGAGCTGCTTATCCGCACGGGCTATGCCGATATGCTCCTGTCCAAGCCTACGGAGGAAAACAAGACCAAGCTGGAAAACGTGAAGGAATTGAAGTCCAGCATTCAGTCCTACCTCGCCAATACCACAGAGCCCAGCCTCTCTGGCTTTTTGGAAGAAATTTCCCTGTACACCGATCTGGAGCAGTACAACGAGGGGGACGATGCGGTGGTCATGATGACCATTCACTCCGCCAAGGGCCTGGAATTTCCCCATGTGTTCCTGGTGGGCTTCGAGGACGGGCTTTTCCCCGGTATGCGGGCCATCGGCGACCGGGATGAGATGGAAGAAGAGCGGCGGCTGTGCTACGTGGCCATTACCCGGGCCAAGAAATCCCTGACCATCAGCCATGCCAGAATGCGGATGATCTATGGCCGCACGGCCTCGGCGCTGCCCTCCCGCTTCTTACAGGAGATCCCGGAGAGCTGCATCGTCAAGCGGGGCGGCTATCGGCCCCAGGTCCAGGAGAGCCGCCGGGAGAGCTACGAAAAACACATTTCCAAGAGCCATGCTTATCTTTCCTCGGCCATCCGTGCTCAGGCCGCCTCCAGCGCCCCTGCGCCGGAATTCAACAAGGGGGATATGGTCATGCACGCAGCCTTTGGCAAGGGCATGGTCCTGTCCGTCATCAAAATGGGCGGCGACGCCCTGCTGGAGGTGGCCTTTGATGACATCGGCACCAAAAAGCTCATGGCAAAGGCTGCCGGGGCGCATATGAAGAAGCTGTAACGCATACGCTTACCCCAGGGGGGTGCGGGGCTTGCGTCGGTTTTTGATCCGTTTTTTCTTGCGGCTGCTGGTTGTTTTTGCGGTGGTTCTGGGAGGACTTCTGCTGTTTCGCAGCCACTACCGGCCCCTTTTGCGGGAACTGGCGGAGACCCAGATCAAAAACGCCACCTCCGATCTGACCAACGATGCGCTGACCGAGCTTCTGGCCCGGGACAGCGTCGCCTATGACCGGATCGTCTACTTTGAAAAGGACCTAAACGGGCGCATTACGGCCATGAAAACCAATATTCTGGAAGTCAACCGGATGAAAACGGAGATACTGGAGATCATCAATCAGGAAATTCTGGACTGGGATACGGCGAAGCTGGGAATTCCCATTGGCAGTCTCATTTTCCCGGAGCTTTTCGCCGGGAAGGGCTTCTGCATCCCGGTGCACGTGCTCTCCATCCGCAATTCCGACGCCAGCTTTGAAAGCCGCTTTCAGCAGGCAGGCATCAATCAGACCTTGCATCGGCTTATGATGGAGGTCAATGTGGATGCCAGCATTCTGGTGCTGGGGCAGACGGAGAGCTTTTCCCTCACCAGCGAAGTGGTGGCGGCGGAGACCGTGATCGTCGGGGAGGTCCCCGGTACGTTTCTGAACACAGGAGGCATTTATGGAACCCAAACAGAGAATTGAGGAGCTGACGAAGCTCCTAAACGATGCGGGCTACCGGTACTACGTGCTGGATGACCCCACCATGCCGGACTTTGAATATGACCGTCTCCTGCGGGAGCTGGAGGACCTGGAGAAGGCAAACCCGGAGCTGGCCCTGCCGGATTCGCCCACCAAGCGGGTGGGCGGTCAGGCTGTGAACACCTTTGGCGAGGTGACCCATGCGGTGCCGCTGATGAGCCTGCAGGATGTGTTCAGTCTGGAAGAGCTGGATGACTTTCTGGTGCGGACCAAAGAGGCTGTGCCGGGAGCTCAGTTCTCCGTGGAGCCGAAAATCGATGGTCTGTCCGTAGCTCTGGAATACGTGGACGGCCGGTTCGTCCGGGGTGCCACCCGGGGCGACGGCAATGTGGGCGAGGATGTGACGGAAAATCTGCGTACCATCCGTTCCATTCCCATGGCGTTGGAAGGAGCTCCCGCCCGGCTCATCGTCCGGGGCGAGGTATTCATGCCCAAGAAAACCTTCCATGCACTGAATGAAGCATTGGAGGAAAACGGGGAGAAGACCTTTGCCAACCCCAGGAACGCCGCCGCCGGCTCTCTGCGGCAGAAAGACCCCAAGGTCACCGCCAAGCGGAAGCTGGATATTCTGGTATTTAACGTCCAGCTGGCAGAGGGCAAGACCTTTGTGAGCCATGCGGAAACCCTGGAATACCTGAAATCCCTCCATTTCAAGGTCATTCCCTACAAGCTCCTTTCGGATGTCGAAAAAATCTCCAAGGAGGTCATCCGCATCAACGAGGAGCGGGAGAAGCTCAGCTGCGACATTGACGGTGCCGTCATCAAGCTGGATGACCTGGCCGCCCGGGAACGGCTTGGCAACACCGCCAAATTTCCCCGGTGGGCCGTGGCCTATAAGTACCCCCCAGAGGAAAAGGAAACCCTGGTGGAGGACATTGTGATTCAGGTGGGCCGCACCGGTGTGCTGACGCCCAAGGCTGTGGTGGCTCCCGTCCGGCTGGCAGGCACCACTGTGACCAATGCCACGCTGCACAATCAGGACTTCATCTCCCGGCTGGATATCCGGATAGGGGATACCGTGCGCATCCGCAAGGCGGGGGAGATCATTCCGGAAATCTTGGAAGTGAACCTTTCCAAGCGCCCGGAGGGAACGCAGCCCTATTTGCTGCCGAAAAAATGCCCCGTCTGCGGCGCTGCCGTAGAGCGGGACGAGGATGGAGCCTTCCTGCGCTGCACCGGTGCGGAGTGCCCCGCCCAGCTGAGCCGGAACATTGCCCATTTTGTCAGCCGGGATGCCATGGATATCGAGGGTCTGGGCAGCGCCATTGTGGACAGCCTTATTGAAAAGGGGGCCATCCGCTCTCCGGCGGATATCTATTACCTGACCATGGACGAGCTGTCCGGCCTGTGGAAATCCGGCACCAAGGCGGCCCAAAAGCTGCTGGATGCCATTGCTGCCAGCAAGAGCCAGGATGTTTCCCGGCTGATCTTCGCCCTGGGCATCCGTCAGGTGGGTGCGAAGACCGGAAAGAGTCTGGCTGCGGCCTTCGGCAGCCTGGATAAGCTCATGGAGGCGACTTTGGAAGAACTGACCCAGGTGCCGGATATTGGAGAGGTAACGGCTGAGAGCATCTGCGAGTGGTTTGCTCAGCCCCAGTCCCGCCACATGGTCCGGCGGCTCAAGGAGGCCGGGGTGAACTTTGAGAGCAAGCGGGTCGTTACGGACACCCGCTTCGCGGGCAAGACCATTGTCCTCACCGGCGCTTTAAGTCGGTTCACCCGGGAGGAGGCCACGGAAAAAATCGAGCTCTTCGGCGGCAAAGCCTCCGGCTCCGTCTCCAAAAAGACCAGCTTCGTGGTGGCAGGAGAGAATGCAGGCTCCAAGGAGCGCAAGGCCAGAGAGCTGGGCATCCCGGTGCTGACAGAGGACGAATTTTTGGAGATGCTTTCGTAACAAAAGGCTGCTTTGCCTGATAAAAAATGCAGGGGACGATGCCCTCATCGTCCCCTGCGAGTCTTGTTTGAACGCAGAATTACAGCTCCAGCCGCATTTCAACAAGCGTCTGGTAACCGGAGAACCGGGAAAGGAAGCCTTTGGGGTTCCTGCCGAACTCCACAAAGCCAAGTTTATGATACATGGACACGGCCCGTTCGTTGTCCGCGACCACGCTGAGCTCCAACTGGGTGTAGTGGAACAGCTTTGCGCATGCAATGACTGCTTCCATCAAAGCCTTTCCAATGCCCAGGCCCCAGAAGGCTTCGTCGACGCTGATGCCAAATTCCGCCCGATGGCGGACCTTGTATCTGCCGCCTATGGCGTTGAGGCCCAGACAGCCGCAGAGCGTACCGTCAATTTCCGCCAGAAGCATGATCTCACGGTCGCTTTCCAGCATCCCCTTCAGGTATTCCGCTTCCTGCTCCGGGGTGAACCGGCGCTCATCCGGGTAGGCCAGCAGATAATCCGTCTGGCTGTGGGTCAGAACGATCAGTTCAAGAAGGGCCTGGGCGTCTGCAGGCTCCGCATTCCGGATACGCAGAGTGCGGCCGTCCCGCAAAGGAAGTGTTTTCTCAAATCGCATGGTTTCACTCTCCTTTACAGGGAAAAATCGTCCTCGTTGTACCGGCTGAAATCCATGGCCTTGGGTTTGGCCGGAATGCGCTTGAAGGGGTCGTACTGGAAGCGGCGGCAGCTGCTGTCCGGGGTACGAACCCCTTTTTTGACGCACAAAATCTGGTCATCGCACAGTGCCACGCCATGCTTGCAATAGGCGCAGGCCCGTTCTATTTTCTTTCGGAAAAGCATAATTTCCTCCCGGATGGTTGTTTGAGGCCATTATACACCCTGTGCCGCCAAAAAGCTACCTTTCCGGGAAGAAAAATAAGTGCCGCCATCAAAATCGCCATCAAAACGACCTGCTTTCGCAGCAGCAGCCAGCCAAAGAGCAGTACAAATACGGCCTGGAGTGCCTTTCCCAGCCAATAATCCCGTAAACTAAGCCCCGGGCAGACCTGGGCGGTCTGGAGCCCCACGCAGACCCCGCCAAAGGCAGTGAGCCCGCCCGCCAGAAGAAAGCGGGCCGGTTCTGACGGAACACTCTGCAAATGGCAGCAGCCGTTTGTCAGCTCCAGCAGGCCCTCTGCCGCCACCAATGCAATGCCGTCCAGCGGGAGATAGGTGCGCAAAAAGTTCAGCCCCACCCGAAAAAGGATCACCGTTATGCAGATTTTTCCCATGGCCGCCCCGGCCTGGGCGATTGGGTCGGCAGACGCCGCCGGTTCCACCGCCGCTCGTCCGCCCCTGGCCGGAAGGATTCGGGAGACTGCCCATGCGCTCAGAAGCACCAGCGCCCACAGGGCCGCCCCGGCCCAGCCATTCGAAAACTGCCGGGCCACCAGCCCAAACAAAAAGGCAGGCCCTGGCAGACTGCAAAAGCCGAGAAGTATCTCTGCGTCCCGCTTTTGCAGCGCGCCCCGGTTTGCCGCTTGGGCAATGCAGACAGCCCCGGCAGGGTAGCCCCCCAGCAAAGCGGGGAGCAGAAGGATCTCCGCCCCCTTCGGGATGCCGAAGAGCCGCCCAATCACCCCAAAAAGGGGAAGCCTTTTGGAAAACAGCCTCTGGGTCAGGGCCATAGACAGGCATAGAAACGGCAGCAGACTGGGAATCACCGCCGTCAGGCACAGCTCCACGCCCTGGCTGGCCCCCTGCAGGGCGGTCCGGCTGTCCAGGATCATGGCAAGCATTCCGATCATCAATAGCAGCCCCATGGAAATCACCTCGGGAGAATCTATGCAATTTCCGCCCCCAGCATACATACCCTTGACCAAAAGGAGGTGGATGCCGTGAAGCAGGGGAGTATTTGGTCCTGGCTGTCCGGGGACCTGCCGGGAGAGCCCTTGCCAGGGCAAAGCCTGCTGGAGCTCACCGGGGACCGCCAGGTCCTGATTGAAAACCACCGGGGCGTGACCCAGTACAGCCGGGAGCAGGTGGGTGTCAAGGTTGCCTTTGGAGAGATTCTCCTCTGTGGCCGGGAGCTGGTGCTGGCGCGGATGGGGCAGGGGCAGCTGGTGGTCACAGGCTGCGTGGAGTCCATCCGGCTTCTCAGGAGGCGCTGCCCATGAAGCTCTGGACCTCCCTCACCGGCCTTATCCAAGCGGAACTGCTCACTGCCGACCCGGCAGGCGCACTTTGCGCCATTGCAGACGCCGGGATTGCCCTTCGGGACGTAACCCCGGAAGGGGAGCTCTACCTGCGCTTTTCCGTTGCCCGTCCCAGCTATGGCAGGCTTTTGCGCCTGACCCGGAGGCGGGGAGAAACGCTGACGATTCTGGGCCGGACCGGCCTATACTGGCGCTTCCGGGCTCTGGCAGGAAGGCCTGTGCTGCTTGCCGGGCTGGCGCTGCTGCTATGCGCCCAAATCCTGATCCCTACCCGGATCTTTTTTGTCCGGGTCAGCGGCAACCAGCGGGTGCCTGCCCGGCAGATCCTTGCGGCTGCGGAAAGCTGCGGGCTGCGCTTTGGGGCCAACCGCCGGGCTCTTCGCAGCGAGGTCATCAAGAACAGCCTGCTCAGCGCCATCCCGGAGCTCAAGTGGGCCGGGGTCAATACAAGCGGCTGCGTTGCAGTGATTTCCGTTGCAGAAAAGCAGCCTGCCGTCTCTGCGGAGCCTGCTCAGACCGGAGTAGCCAGTGTGATCGCCGCCCGGGACGGGGTGATCAAGAGCCTGCTCTGCACCAGAGGAACGCCTCTGGTCAAACCCGGGCAGGCGGTTACCAAAGGGCAGGTGCTGATTTCCGGCTATACGGACTGCGGAAAAACCGTCCTGGCCCAGCGGGCGCAGGGGGAGATCATGGCCTATACCCACCGGGATTTTCAGGTGTACGCCCCCAAATACTGCCTTCAAAAGGCGGGGAAGGCAAAGATCATCCGGCGGTGGAGCCTGATTCTCGGAAAAAAACGGATAAAATTGTGGTTTGGTAGTGGAATTTTGGGTATGGAATGTGGTAGAATGTATCGGGAGTATCCATTGACCCTGCCGGGCGGCTTTGTGCTGCCGGTGCGCATGGCAGTGGACTGCTACAAAGTCTGCGAACTTTCGGAACAAGGCCTTCCGGAAGAGACGGCTTATACCCAGATGCAGCACTTTGCCAGGACCTATCTTCCCGGTGCTATGACCGCGGGAACCGTCCTGGATGCATCGGAGACCTTTGCCCCGGAGGAGGGAGCCTATGTGCTCTCCGGCAGCTATTCCTGCCTGGAGTCCATTGGCCGCAGCCGCCGGGAGGAGACAGGAGAGACCAATGAGCAAGGAAGTTGAAAGAATCGTAAATGCCGATCGGGTAGAGGACCTGATTGCCGTGTTCGGCTCCTTCGATGAAAACGTGCGCCGGATCGAAGAGGCTCTGGGCGTGCGCATTGTCAGCCGGGGAGATGACCTGAAGGTCACCGGCGACGAGGAGATGACGGACAAGGCCGTCCGTACCCTGGAAGCCCTGCTGCAGCTGGCCGCCAAGGGCGAGACCATCGATGAGCAGCGGGTGCGCTACCTCATTACCCTGGTCAGTGAGGGCAACGAGGATCAAATCGCAAAAATCGCCAAGGATGTGGTGTGCATCACCGCCAAGGGAAAGCCCATCAAGGCAAAAACCGTTGGCCAGCAGAACTACATGAAGGCCATTCAGAAAAATACCGTCACCATCGGTGTCGGCCCTGCCGGTACGGGCAAGACATATCTCGCCGTGGCAGCAGCCGTATCCGCTTTCCGGGAGCGGACCGTAAACCGGATCATCCTCACCCGGCCTGCCGTAGAGGCAGGGGAGCGGCTGGGCTTCCTGCCAGGCGATTTGCAGAACAAGGTAGACCCCTATCTGCGGCCGCTGTATGACGCGCTGTATGATATGCTGGGGGCAGAGACCTTCCAGAAGTACCAGGAGCGGGGCTCCATCGAAGTGGCCCCGCTGGCCTATATGCGGGGCCGAACCCTGGACGACAGCTTCATCATCCTGGACGAAGCCCAGAACACCACCCGGGAGCAGATGAAAATGTTTTTGACCCGCCTGGGCTTTGGCTCCAAGATCGTCATCACCGGAGACGTGACCCAGATTGACCTGCCGGATGACAAGGTCTCCGGATTGAAGGATGCGGTGCGGGTGCTGGACGGGGTGGAGGATATCGCCATCTGCCGTCTGACCTCTGCGGATGTTGTCCGCCACGCCCTGGTACAGAAAATCATCAATGCCTACGAAAAGGCTGCAAAGCCTGAAAATAACCCGCCCCGGACCATGCCGGGACGGTATCAAAGGAAGAGAACCAATGAGAAATAAGATCAATCTGGTATTCCAGCAGGGCGGCTTGCAGCGCCTGGTTATTTCCGCCAACATCCGCACGTGCATCAATGCCGTGCTGAAGGCCGAGGGCGTGACGGCCAAGTGCGAGATCAACGTCCTGGTCACGGATGATGCGGGCATCCGGGAAATCAACCGCACCTCCCGAAACATTGACAGCGCCACGGATGTACTGAGCTTCCCCATGTTTGAGCTGGCGCCCGGAGAGCTGCCCGCGGACTGGACGGAATACGAAGACCCGGACACCGGCCTGGTGCCCCTGGGGGATATGTGCATCTCCCTGGAACGGGCCATCGCCCAGGCCAAGGAATTCGGCCACACCACCCGCCGGGAGGTGGGCTACCTGACCATCCACTCCATGCTGCATCTTCTGGGCTATGACCACCTGGACGAAGGCCCTCAGAAGCGGCAGATGCGTGCCAGAGAAGAGGCCATTGCATCGGAAATTCCGGGCATGAGCCGGGACTGATAAAGGAGAGACTATGAAGACAAAAACCGCTATGATCACCATCTGCGGACGGCCCAATGTGGGTAAGTCCACACTGACGAACTACCTGGTCGGCGAAAAAATCACCATCGTTTCCAATAAGCCCCAGACCACCCGAAACCGCATCTGCGGCATCGTCACCAAGGGCGACACCCAGTACGTCTTCGTCGACACCCCGGGCTTCCACCGGGCCAGAACCAAGCTGGGCGACTATATGGTGAACGTAGCTCAGGAATCCATTGCGGATGTGGACCTGACGCTGCTGGTGGTAGAGCCCATTGCCTCCATTGGCCCTCAGGAGGAGAGCCTGATTGAAAAAATTCAGGCAAGCCGCTGCCCTGCCATTCTGGTCATCAACAAGATCGATACCGTGGAGAAGGACACCCTGCTGGAGGTCATCGCCAAATACTCCCAGGCCGCGAATTTTGAGGCCATTATGCCCATCTCCGCCAAAACCGGAGACGGGGTAGAGGAACTGCTTTCCATGTGCGGCAAGTACGCCCAGGAAGGCCCCTTCCTGTTCCCGGAGGATGTGACAACCGATCAGCCTGAGCGGCAGGTCATGGCAGAGATCATCCGGGAAAAGCTGCTGTGGTGCCTGGACAAGGAGATTCCCCACGGCACCGCTGTGGAGATCACCAAGTTCTCCGAGCGAGACAATGGCGTCATCGATCTGGATGCCACCATTTACTGTGAGAAGGCCAGCCACAAGGGCATTATTATCGGCAAGCAGGGCCAGATGCTGAAAAAGATCTCTACGCTGGCCCGGCAGGACTGCGAAAAGTTTATGGGTACCAAAGTCTACCTCACCACCTGGGTCAAGGTTAAGGAAAACTGGCGGGACAGCGATTTTCTTGTGAAGAACTTCGGCTACCGGGAGTAAGCGCCTTCCCTCGGGGGAAGGTGGCAGGGCGAAGCCCTGACGGATGAGGGGCGGTACACGGTAAAGTATGGTAACGCCTAAGCAGAAAAGTTCTGTTTTCATGAACTTCATTGTATAGATTTTTTGTTATCGGTTCTGCCTGCCGCCCCTCATCAGTCACAGCTCTTAGAGCTGTGACAGCTTCCCCCGGGGGAAGCCAGAATTTTCCAGACTACGGCGCCCGCATCCCGCAAAAGCTACGTGCAGGAGGGATGACCATGCTGTCTTCGGAATATTGGAAGCTCTTTTTGGAAACCGGCGCACCGGAAGCCTATCTCATGTATACGCAAGCCCTGCAACAGGAGGAACACCATGTATCTGACGATCCGAGCCATCGTCCTGCGGGTGACGGACTACAATGACCACGACGCCCTTCTGACGGTGCTGACCCAGAACTATGGTAAGCTGACCATCAAGGCCCGGGGGCTGCGCCGGAAGAACAGCCCGCTCATTGCCCCTTGCCAGCTGCTGGCCTTTGGGGAATTCACCCTGTTTGAATACAAAGGAAAATACACCATCAACGAGGCCCACGCATTGGAGCTCTTTCAGGGCCTGCGGCGGGAGCTGACCCAGCTGTCCCTGGGGAGCTATTTTGCTCAGGTGGCGGAGCTCATCTCCCAGGAGGATATGCCGAATCCGGAACTGCAGGCGCTGCTTCTGAACTGCCTGTATGCCCTTTCCACGCTGCATCTGTCGGAAACGATGGTCAAGGCCGTTTTTGAACTCCGGGCCGCCTGCCTGGCGGGCTACACGCCGGAGCTCTTCGGCTGCCACGTCTGCGGAAATCAGAGCCCGGACCGGTTCGACCTGTCCCAGGGGCAGCTGGAATGCAGCGCCTGCCGCGACCCGGAATCCGGGGGCATTCGCATCCCGGTAACGCCGCAGATGCTGGAGGCCATGCGCTATATCTGCCTCTGTGCGCCCAAAAAGCTCTTTTCCTTCCGCCTGGACGAACAGACCATGGCCGCCTTGGGAGCACTGACGGAAGGCTACCTGCAAACCCAGCTGGAGCACGGGTTTGCCACGTTGGATTTTTACAAGTCCCTGTTTGCGGGACCTTATGATCTAGGAGAAAAACATGACGGAACTATATGAAAAATCCCTGTCCAAGCTGGAGCTGGGGCAGGTTCTGGAGATGCTTTCCCAATGCGCGGGAAGCGAGGGCGGCAAGGCGGCCTGCCTGGCGCTGATGCCGGATTCGGACCTGGATACCGTCCGGGAACTGCTGGACCAGACCACGGCGGCCTCTGACCTCTGCGCCAGGAAGGGTAACCCCACCTTTGCTGATGTGGCAGATGTATCCGCCAGTCTGGAGCGGGCAGACCGGGGCGGCAGCCTACAGCCTGTGGAGCTGCTGCGGATCGCAGGGGTGCTGCGCTGCGCCCGGACCATCAAGGGCTATGTGGCGGAAGACGACCCCAAGACGGTGCTAGACCCTCTGTTTAACGCCCTGACACCCAATAAGTACTTAGAGGACAAGATTTTCGGTGCCATTCTCTCGGAAGAGGAGATTGCCGACACCGCCTCCTCCACGCTGGCGGATATCCGCCGCCATATGCGCATCCAGTCCGGAAAAATCCGGGACAGCCTGCAAAAGGTGATCTCGTCCCCGGCCTATGCCAAATTCCTGCGGGAGCCCATCATCACCATCCGGCAGGGCCGGTATGTGGTCCCCGTCAAGTCCGAGTGCAAAAACGATGTGCCCGGCATGGTCCACGACGTGTCCGCCACGGGGTCTACCTACTTTGTAGAGCCCTTGTCTGCCGTCAACGCCAACAATGCCCTGCGGGAGCTGGAGCTGAAAGAGAAGAAGGAGATCGAGCGAATCTTGGCCGAACTGTCCGCCGAGGCGGCGGGCTACGCCGAAAACATCCGTCTGGATGTTCAGATGCTGATTCAGCTGGACGTGATCTTCGCCAAGGCAAAGCTTGCCTATCGGATGCGCGCCTGGGCTCCTATTATGAACGACCAGGGCAGGGTAGAGCTGCGCAATGCCCGGCACCCCCTGATCGATCCCAAGAAAGCGGTACCCATCTCTCTGCGCCTGGGCTCCGACTTTGACACCATGATCATCACCGGCCCCAACACCGGCGGCAAGACCGTTACCCTGAAAACCATCGGTCTGCTGACGCTGATGGCGGAGTGCGGTCTCCATGTGCCCGCCGGAGACGGCAGCACCCTATCCACCTTTGATGCCATTCTGGCGGACATCGGCGACGAGCAGTCCATTGCCCAGAGCCTGTCCACCTTCTCGGGCCATATGCGTACCATTGTAGACGTGGTGGCTCAGTGCGACAGCAGAACCCTGGTGCTCTATGACGAGCTGGGCGCCGGTACAGACCCCGCCGAGGGTGCGGCGCTGGCCATTGCCCTCATTGAATTCAGCCGGAAAATGGGCTCCCGGGTGGTGGCAACTACCCACTATGCCGAGCTCAAGCTCTATGCCATGCGCACCAAGGGCGTCATCAATGCCTCCTGCGAATTTGACGTAGAGACCCTGCAGCCTACTTACCGGCTGCTCATCGGCATTCCGGGAAAATCCAATGCCTTTGCCATCTGCCGGAAGCTGGGCCTCTCCGAGGACATCCTGAAAGAGGCCAATGATCTGGTGGGCAAGAGCGACAAGGACTTTGAGGACGTGATCTCCCAGCTGGAGCAGCAGCGGCAGCAGATGGAGTCTGCCCGCCGGGAGGCAGAGCGTCTGAAGCAGGAGACGGCAAAAATCAAGCAGCAGAGTGAGGAATATAACCTCCAGCTGCAAAAGGAAAAGGACAAGGCCATGGAAGCTGCCCGCCGGGAGGCCCAGGGCATCATCGAAGAGGCCAGAGCTGCTGCCAATGCCGCTTCCGAAGAGCTGAAGGCCCTGCGCAAGCAGCTGGAAAGCAGCGCCGATACCACCGGAATCAACCAGCGTCAGGCTGAGCTGCGCCGGGTGTTGAATGAAACCGAGGATAAGATCCGCGCCCAGGCCCCCCAGAAGGAGCGGCCAAAGGCCAGCCGGGGCATCCTGGTTGGGGATACCGTGGAGCTACTAAAGCTGGGCACCAAGGCCAGCGTCCTCGCCATCAACAAGGACGGAACCTATCAGCTCCAGGCGGGCATTCTGAAAATGACCGCCAAGGCAGATGAAATCTATTTACTGGAAAACGAGAACCCTTACGCCCAGAAGGGCGGCCACCCCAAGCACTCCGGCCGGGAGATGAAGATGACCGCCATGCCCACGGAGATCGATTTGCGGGGCATGGACTGTGTGGAGGCCATCTGCGTGCTGGACCGGTATTTGGATGAGGCCATGCGTGCAAAGCTCACTTCCGTGCGCATCATCCACGGCAAGGGCACCGGCGCACTGCGGGCCGCCGTCCAGCAGGACCTGAAAAAGAACAAATTCATTAAAAAATTCCGTTTGGGCCAGTATGGAGAGGGCGAAGACGGCGTTACCATTGCGGAATTTGCGTGATTTCTCCGAATCCACAGGGATTTCCAGTGGGGCTTTTTCAGGAATTGGTTGACATTCACAGGAAAAAAAGGTATTATATTTCCAGACCCATCGTGCTTCTGACCGGCATGATGAAAAGGAGTGTTTGTTATGTATAGCAAGGAAGTTGTTGTTCGCTGCGAATCCGGTCTGCACAACAAGCAGGCTACATATTTCGTTCAGAAGGCCAACGAATTCGAAAGCAGCATTTGGCTGGAATCCGGCAATCGGAAGATGAACGCCAAGAGCCTGCTGGGCATTATGTCCCTGGGCATTATCTCCGGCTCCACCGTTACCCTCAGCGCCGTTGGCGCAGACGAGGAAGCCGCTGTGACCGCTCTGGATGCTCTGCTCCAGCGCGATGTCTACTGATTCCTTCGAGTAACACATCACCGGCCGCCTCTGTTCGTATGCGCAGAGGCGGCTCTTCTTTGGGAGACACCATGACATTTGAAGAACTGAAAGAAAAGGCCCTGTCGCTGCCCTATGCCCCCGGCGTGTATATCATGCGGGACAAGACCGATAAGGTCATCTATGTGGGCAAGGCCAAAAAGCTGAAAAACCGGGTCAGCCAGTATTTCCAGGACACCGCCGCCCACACCCCAAAGACCAAAATGATGGTCAGCAAGATCCACCATTTTGATACCATTGCGGCAAGCAGTGAATTTGAAGCCCTGGTGCTGGAATGCTCGCTGATCAAGCGCTATATGCCCAAATACAACATTCTTTTGAAGGATGACAAGGGCTATCCCTATCTGCGGCTGAATATGAAGGATATTTACCCCACCATCACCATTGTCAGTAAGATCGCCGATGACGGGGCGGAGTATTTTGGCCCCTACGGCAGCCGGGGCGTGACCCACAGTCTGCTGGAGGCCATCCGGCTGACGCTGAAGCTGCCCGGGTGCAGCAAGGTCTTCCCCCGGGACGTGGGCAAGGACCGGCCATGCCTGAACTACCACATGAACCAGTGCGAGGGCTGGTGCCAGGAAAGCGTCAGCGCCGTCACCTACCGGGAGCGCATGGATCAGGCCCGTCAGCTGCTCAAGGGCAACTACAAGTCCGTGGCGGAGGAGATCAAGGCCAATATGCTTGCCGCCGCAGACAATCTGGAATTCGAGGTAGCCGCCGCCCTGCGGGACCGCATCCGGGCCATCTCCGTGCTGGGCAAGACCCAGCAGGTCATCGCCGGAGTCTGCGCCGACACGGATGTGTGGGGCGTGTACCCGGGCCAGGTCCGCTGCGGCAGCGCCGTGCTGCACATTGAGGACGGCAATCTGCTGGGCCGGGAGGTGGAGGTGTTCTCCCCCGCCGCCGACCAGGAGGAGGCGGATATCCTCTCCGCCGTGCTGAGCCAGTATTATCTGGACCGCCAGGCCCTGCCCCGGGAGATTCTGGTACCCTGCGAATTAGAGGATATGGATACCTTCGCCGCCCTGCTGACGGGCCGCTGCGGCCACCGGGTGACCCTGCGGGTACCCCAGCGGGGAGAGCGGGCGGAGCTGCTGCGCATGGCCCGCCGCAACGCCCGGGAGGAGGTGGAGCGCGTTACCGACGCCGTACAGCGCATTAACGGCACCCTGCGCCTTTTGCAGGAAACGGCTCAGCTGCCGGTCCTGCCCCGGCGCATGGAGAGCTATGATATCTCCCACACCGGCGGCGCGGACCAGGTGGGCGGCATGGTGGTCTTTCAGGACGGCAAGCCGCTGAAGTCCGCCTACCGCCGCTTCCGTATCGAGTCCTGCGCCGGCGCCGACGACTACGGTGCCATGCGTGAGGTGCTCACCCGCCGGTTCCGGCGCTATCTGGACGGCGATGAGAAGTTCAGCCCCCTGCCGGACGTCATGCTCATC
>ERZ773116.135-NODE-135-length-80414-cov-23.657972_pt1 | contig 80414 bp, 90 predicted proteins | sample MGYA00580563_ERZ773116 | MGnify/ENA primary metagenome ERZ773116 (study PRJEB29015, sample SAMEA2737864) | human gut metagenome | biome: human gut; feature: human-associated habitat; material: faeces | place: China | collected 2012 ... | reverse complement strand
AAATATTAAAGAAAGAAAAAGAGCAAGCTTGGGAAGAGTGGAATAATTTAGAACAAGGAAGTTATGAAACAGAACAAAAATTAAAACAACAAATTAAAAAACTACAAGAAGAAAATGAAAAATTGATATATGCTAGAAATTGGTATTTTGAACATACAGTTAACAAAATATGCACTCCAGAAATGCTAGATAAGATTTTAAGAAACGATTACATTTCGAAGCAAAAAGTAAAAGACAAGATTAGAAAAAATGAAGAAATTATAGATATTAGTAATGACGGAGACTTAATTCATGAATTATATCAAAAAAATAAAGTTTATGAAGAATTATTAGAAAGTGAGAAATAAAATGAACGAGGAAGAATTTGAAGAATTATTTGGAAATACGCCGTTTGAGAACATAAAGAAAACACAACAGTACATAAATAAAAACTATATTCCAATTCAAAAAGTAAGAGAAATGAGAGATGAATTAGATAGAACTAAAGCTGAATATATGAAATGGCAAAAACAAGAACTAGGACAAAAAGATAAAATAATAGATTTAATGGCAGAAGATATAGATGGCTTCCAGATGGAATGTAATAGATATTTTAAAGATAAAGAAGAAGTAAAACAATATTTTGAAAATAAAGCAAAAGAAATCAGATAATCTGGAGGTACACGTAATGGATAAAATAGAAATGGTTATGATAAATGGAGATACAATAGTAAAAAAGCAGTTTGAGATATTAGATAAAGATGGAGTTATAAGTTTTGAGTTAGGCAAGTTAACATTAGCAGTCAGAAAAGAAGATCTAAAAAAATATTTGTAGGAGGTACAGAAGATGCAATATATTAAAGAAGATATTGAAAATATGTTAATAGAGCATCCTAAAAATGAAGCGAAATTAACAGAAGTGAAGTTAAAATTAGAACAATATAATAAAAGATTGGACTATGCAGGAACTGTATATGAAGATACACCAGAAGAGATAATAGAAGCTATGCAACTAGCAGGGCATGGTTATGATACACTTCATAGCAATACGAATAAAGTATCTGATAAAGTCGCTAATACAGCAATGAACTATCATAAAGAAGAATACCATATAAATAAAGAAGATAGGGCATTTCTAGAAAGAAAAGTAAAAGAGTATCAAGATATTAAACTAGAACTAGATCAAAAAATAGTACGAGTCGAAAATATGCTAAATCAATTATCAGAAGACGAAGAATTTGTTATTAGAAAATACTATATGAAAAAATCAAAGTGGAACTATGTAGAGAAAGCATATTTTGATAACTTTGAAATACATAAATCAATAAAACAATTACAAGTATACAGAGATAGTGCACTAGATAGCATGTTAGAAGTAATAAATATAGGAGAAGGATGAGAACTTCGCAAAAACTTCGCTAAAATTTCGCAAAAACTTCCTTTTAATTTCGCTTTTGAGGTGCTATAATTATAATTGTAAAAGAAGGAGTTAGAAAAATCTAGCTCCTTTATTATATGGAGAGAATGTTAATACTATTAGATGCCGAAACTTTTTTAGTATAGTCAAAAAAATAAAGAATAATTCAATTTGTCGAATTTTGTAGAAATATGTATATCGAAATAAGTTGAAAAATGCATATTTTTAATGTATTCTTATTAAGGGGCGATTATATGTCAAAAAAAAGAGGCATAAATGTAGATTATTATGAAGTATGGTCATATTGTAAAGCAAAGGAAAAGGATGGATATAAAGAAGGAAAGTGCGATATATCTCCAATATTATTGCATCTTCAAAATGCAGATATAAATGATAGAACATTTGAATATAACGAAGAAAAGGTTAGAGTACAAGAAATACAGTATCATAAAGATGAGGCTATATGGGAAATACAATTATTAAGAGCTAGAAAGTATGTGATGCCAGGGATAGTAGACGATGACTCGGGGGAGTATGTTATTGTTACTCTAGATGGAAATAAATATTATGCAGAATCGGTAACTCTATTGTATGATGAAAAAAGATTTATACTTGCAATGCAAATTAATCATAATTACATTACAAGACCATTACTAGAAAAAATATTTGAAAAATTTCAAAAGAATTTAAGCAATGTAATATCATTAAGACCAATTATAATAAAAGATAGTAAAAACAAAATTAAAAATGCTAAATTTTGTACTAGACTAAGTGTTACACTAAGACCAGAATCGACAGAAGAGAAAGATAAAGATGATACATTATTCAAGATGCTGTTTGGTGCTGCTAAAAGATTTAAAGGAACGCAATGTAAAATCGAAATAGGGTTTGGAAGAAAATTAAAAAAGAAAAATACTCTGAATATTGAGGAAATAAAAGAAGTAATAGACGGAGTGGAAAAAGTTCCTGGCGTAGAAGATTTGGAAATAGATTATAGGAGTGAAGAAGGAGCACTACTAGATAAAGTGAGTCTTATAAAGGAAAGAGTGCATGATATAATCGTAGTTGATGTAGACAAAAATAAACCAATTATACATAAGGATATTTTTGAAAAAATAAAGCAAAAATATTTGGATAGAATAAAAAATAATATGATATAATAAAATCTAATAAGGAGAAATTATGGACAAAAAAGAATGGAAGATATTTTTAGTACCTCTAATTATTAGTTTGGTATGCTTTTTTATATTTAATAATATTTTAAAAAATGAGATAAAAATAAATAACTTTGATATGATAAGTAATAACTGTATTAATTTTATTAGCATATTAGTAGGTTTTTTAATTACAACTATCAGTATAGTAATAGGTTTTTTTGATAAAAAAATTATTAAAGTAATAGTAAAAGAAAAAAAAGAGAAGGTATTATTTTTGAATTGGTTTATGACAATATTTGCAGGAATCGCAAGTGCAATAGCACTACTTTATGTGTCAGGAATATATAATAATGATACTATGACTATATCAAAAACACCATTAAATATATTTATATGCCTAGCAATATTATTTCTGATTTATTTAATTTTTTCACTATTATATTTTTTTGGAATTGCAAATTCGGTAATGAAAGAGGAAATACCCGAAAATGGAGTAAATGAAATAAATAAGGATAACATAATAACACCTAAAAGTATAGATTAGATATACAAGAAAGAGAGCCGTAATAGGCTCTTTTATTTATGCAAAAATGGAGAGATGGCAGAGTGGCTTAATGTACTAGTCTTGAAAATTAGCAAGGGTAAAACCTTCGTAGGTTCGAATCCTACTCTCTCCGCCAAATAAAAACACAAAAGAGGTATTTAGATGAAAGGTAGTATAATAGCGTCATATATTGATGAGGAATACAAGTTAAGAAAAGCATATGCAAACAAGAAGAGGCAAAAGTGCGTCGTTGAAGGAGAAAAGCAATGTGAGAAGTGTGCGTATTTTGAGATTTGTGCGGATATAAAGGAGAATAACGATGAAGTTCAAAATAAATAACAGAACATGGACAATAGAAGAAAAATCACAAAGTGAAATAAAAAGGATACAAAATGAAAGAAGAGCAAATGAAGACGATAATATAAAAAGCGTAACTCCAAGATACTACGGAGTTACACATTGTGATATACAAGAAATATATTTAGATAGAGATTTGCCAATAGATAGAAAAAGAGCTACTTTAATACATGAATTGACACACTGCTATATAGATAATTATATAACACATGATGCAAAAGACTATTCAGAAGAAGATGTAGCAGACATAGTAGCAAATTCTTATGACATTATTCATGAAATAGTAGACAAATATTTTGAGGTAAAAAAATGAATGTAAATCAAAACATTAAAGACAAAACAAAGTAGGTGAGCGAGGTGGCGAAATATGACTGGAAGCAGTTAGAAAAAGAATATATATTAAGTGATTATAAATCAGTAAGTAGCTTCTTAAAAGATAAAGGAATAAAACAAAACGGAAGTACCAAAAAGAGTACAAAAGGATGGAAAGAAAAAAAGGTACTAAAAGAGGACAAAAAAAGTACCAAAGTAATAGAAAAAGTACTTGAAAAAGAATCGGAAAAAGAAGCTAATAAAATAATACAAGTAAAAGATGTAGCAAATGATTTATTAAGTAAAATAGTACAAGCTAATAATGAACTTAATATGCATATAGCAAGAAATAAGAAAAAGACTAAGACAGTAGAATACAATTACGATATGTGTAAACCAAGTAAAGAAATAATAAATGAAGAGGAAGAAATAAAGTCATATATAGACATTATAGATAAAAAAGGGCTAAAAGAGCTAACATCTGCATTGAAAGATTTAAATGATATATTAGATCCTAAAGAAGATGATAATGACGAAGACAATTCATTTATAGAAGCGTTAAATCAAAAGACGGAGGATATTTGGAATGAAGAAGGGTAAAGCTAATTTCAAATGGAAACCAATGTCTAATAAGCAACTAAAAGTTTTTACTTGGTGGAATGATAACTCTCCAATGAAAGACAAAGATGGCATTATTGCGGATGGAGCTGTAAGAAGTGGAAAAACAGTAAGTATGGCACCAAGCTTTGTGATGTGGGCTATGGAAAAATACGATGAATGTGACTTTGCCATCTGTGGAAAAACGATAGGTTCTTTAAATAGAAACGTTATCAATACATTAAAAAAACAATTACATTCGCTTAAATATAGATATGAACATAAAAGAAGTGAAAATTTATTAATAGTTAGCAAAAATGGAAAAACTAACTATTTTTATTTGTTTGGTGGAAAAGATGAAGCTAGTCAAGATTTGATACAAGGTATGACTTTAGCTGGAATATTCTTTGACGAAGTAGCGTTGATGCCACAATCATTTGTTGAACAAGGTGTAGCAAGATTAAGTATTGAAGGTGCCAAATTTTGGTTTAATTGTAATCCTAAAAGTCCAAATCATTGGTTTAAATTAGAATATATAGACAAGATACAAGAAAAAAATATATTATATCTACATTTTACAATGGACGATAATTTAACATTATCAGAAGCAGTAAAAGAAAGATATAAGAGAATGTTTGTAGGAGTATTCTATAAGAGAAACATTTTAGGATTATGGGTAACTGCGGAAGGTTCTATATATACTGTTTATAGTGATAATAAAGAAGCATATTATACTGATAACCCAGATTATGACTTCATTCAAATAGGAATAGATTTTGGTGGCAATGGTTCTGCACATACATTTGTTGCAAGTGGTTTAAAGAATGATTACTCAAAATTAACATCTTTAATGTCAGAAAGAATAGAAGCAACAGGAATGACACCACAACAATTATATAATGCATTAGATTTATTTATTGAAAGAGTACAAAATAAATATGGACAAGTCAGTGCAATGTATCCAGATAGTGCTGAACAAACACTGATAAATGGAATAAAAACTATGGTGTCAAGAAAATATCCGCACATAATCGTTAGAAACAGTATCAAAGAAGAGATAATAGACAGAGTAAGATGTACTACAAGTTTAATGGCTAGTTTTAGATACTTTATGACACATGATTGTAAAACATTAGAGTTAGCGTTTGAAAATACAGTGTATAATGATAAACCAAAAGAACAGGGAAAAGATGAAAGATTAGATGATGGAACATCAGACATAGACACATTAGATGCATTTGAATACAGCTGGGAAAGATATATAAGACAATATAGTAGAGTTGCATAGGAGGAACATGAAAATGTTTGAAAGAATAGTAAATTTTATTAAAGGAGCAATAAATAAAATGTTTAACACAGCTGATATAGCAAAAGATTTTAATATAGATATATCAACAAGCAATGAAATGTTATCTGCCATTGAAAAGTGGTCAGCTATATACAACAGTAAAGCACTGTGGCTAAACGAAGAAGTTAAGTCATTACATGTTGCGAAAACAATATGTGAAAGAGTTGCAAAGGCTGTAACAATAGAATTTAAATCACAAGTAGATGATAAACAGATAGATAAGATATATCAAAGGTTTATTAAGAATATAAGAACTAATACAGAGTATGCTCTTGGCAAAGGCGGAATGTTCTTTAAACCATTTTATGCTAATGGGAAAATAAAAATAAGTTGTATTCAAGCTGATAAATTTATACCTACAAAATTTGATAGCACTGGCGAATTGCTAGGTGCTATTTTTATTGACCAAATCACAAGCGGAAATGAGATATATACAAGACTTGAATATCAGGAATTAAATGACACAATATTAACAATAAAGAATAAGGCGTATAAAACTACAGTACATAATTCTAATATATTAGGTAATCAAATCTTACTTTCACAAGTGCAAGATTGGGCTAATATCCAAGAAGAAATACAAATAAATGATGTTAATAGATTGCTAGGAGGATACTTTAGAATACCTATTGCAAATCCTATTGACAATACTAGCCCTGTAGGTGTTGCAATATTTGCAAATGCCATTGATACACTAGAAGAGATAGACAAACAATTTAGTAGAACTTTATGGGAGTATGAAGGCTCTGAACTTGCTATTGACATTGATGAACTAATGTTCAAAAAGGATAAAGCAGGCAATTCAATACTACCAAAAGGAAAAGAGAGATTATATAGAACAATTGATATTGACGGAGATAAAACAAGTAAATGGAATGTATTTAGCCCAGCAATACGTGATACATCGTTGTTTAATGGATTAAATGAACTATTAAGACAATGTGAGAGTCAGTGTGGTTTAGCTTTTGGAATACTAAGTAAAAATACAGAGGTAGAGAAAAGAGTAGAAGAAATAAAAACTTCCAAGCAAGATTACTATGTAACTGTATCAGATATTCAAGGAGCATTACAAACAGCTTTAGAAGATTTAGTTTATAGTACAGATATTCTAATGAGTTTGTACGGTATCAAGCATAAAGTTGAAGCAAGTACAACTTTTGACTGGGACGATAGTATTTTAGTTGATAGTGAAAAGAAACAATCACAAGCCTTAGTTGAAAGAAATGCAAAATTGATAGATGACATAGAATATTTTATGCAAACAAGAGATTATTCAGAAGAAGAAGCAATAGAATACGTAAATAAAATGCGAGAACGAAGCAAAGAACAAATACCTAACGATGTGCAAGAGGAATAGTTTATGATAGAAAATAAAATACAAAGTGCAATTAAGCCTATTTTAAGTATATATTCTAAAATAGAATTAGAACTAATAGAAAAAATTGCAAAGCATTTTAATTTGAATGAAGAATTTATAAACTCAGATTACTGGTATTTTGAAAAGCTAAAAGAGCTTGGTGGGCTAAATAATGAAACATTAAAGCTATTAGAAGAATATACAGGAAAAACAAAACAAGAATTGTTGAAAGCTATGCAGGACATTGGTGTAAATTCAATACCAGTTGATCAACTAAATATTGCAACTCAAAAGAATGCATTATTGAATCCAGAAGCAATAATAAATAGTATAAATATACAAAACATAATACAATATAGTTATGATGAAATAAAAAAATCATTCTTAAATCTAAACAAAACTATACAAGAACAAGTAAGAAAAACGTACACGGACATAATAACAGAAACATATATAAAAACAAATGCTGGAGTATGTAGTTACCAAGAAGCAATATTAGAGAGTTTAGACAAGCTAGGAGATAAAGGAATATCTATACTTACCTATCAAGATAAAAATGGTTCAATAAGAAATTATGACGTTGTAGGAACAGTAAGAAGAGATTTGTTAGTAGCAACAAGAGGATTAGCTGGGAAAGTAAATGAAGAAGTAATAAAAGAAAGTGGAAACCACATAGTAAGAGTAACGAATCACTTTGGAGCTAGAACAGGAGATGGAGGGGAAGATTATACAAATCATGCATGGTGGCAAGAACTTCAATTCTTTTGTTGGAATTATGATGGAAAAGCTACAGAGGAAGAAAAAAAGCTCCCAGACTTTATGAAACATTGTAATTATGGAGATGTACGAGGAATAGTAGGTATTAACTGTAAGCACTTATTTACTGTTTGGTATGGCTCAACTAAAAAAGAAGATTTGGAATTTACCTATGATGAGAATAAAGAACAATATGAGAAAACACAACAACAAAGATATTTGGAAAATGGTGTTCGTAAATGGAAAAGGAAACAAGTAATTGCTAATAAAGTAGAAGATGAAGAAGGCTATAAAAAATCGAGTATAAAAGCTAAAGAATGGCAAGATAGATTAAATAAATTTACAGGAGAAAACGAATTAAAGAGAGATTATACAAGGGAACATATAAAAAATTATAAGAATATAAAAATTGAAACAAATGATGAAAATATTTTAGATAATATAAAAGCAATAAAAAATAAGATAGTATTAAAAGATATAACAAATCAAAAAAATAATCTTATTAATAATGCATTTATAAATCAAACATTTAAAAATATCGCTTTAAAAACTAATGTAAAATCAATAAAAAAAGGTGGAAATAAATCATATCATAATGCAGGTAATATTGTACTAAGTAATAAATATAAAAATAGAACTATAGTACATGAAATGGCACATAATATAGATTATAGCAATAAATGGTTGTCGTCTAATAAAAATTTCATACAAGCTATAAAAATAGACAAAGATTTTATAATAAAAAACAAATCAATATATGTAAATTTAATAAAAAACAATAGGCAATATAGAGAATTAAGTGATATAATTGGAGGCATAACAAACAATGAAATAGTAGGAAGATATAGACATACAAAAAAATATTGGAAACAACCTAACAAACTTGAAAGAGAAATATTCGCACAATTCTTTACAGTATCTAGCAATGATGATTTTAACCAGTTGCTTATTTTTCAACAGTATTTACCTAGTATATTTAGAGAGTTTGATAATATTATAAGGAGGCTATAATATGTATGAAGATATTTTAGATGATGAAGTAGAAGAAAAATTAAATGAGTATGAAAAAATATTTTCAGAAGGTTTTCCATTAATGCAATTTGATGGAACAAAAGAAGAATTAATAAAAGAAATAAACAATTGCATAAAAAAACATAAAGAATACGATACAAGTTTCTGGGATGAAAATCCTGATTATGATGATTAGCATTGCTCCGAAAAGAGATTAAACTATAAAATAAATAATTGATAGACGTCAAAAGACGTCTATTTTTTATACAAAAATTCGACTATATGCAAGTCGTGAACAAGTGCATAACTACATCGTGAACGAAAAACACGTAAAAGTTCGTAGTAGGAGAAAGGAAACATTATGAAAAGAAAATTTTTAGAAGATTTAGGAATCGAAACTGATGCAATCGAAAAAATAATGATTGATTCCGGAAAAGACACAACAGCGTTAAAGGCTAAAATAGATGAATTAACAGAACAACTAAATGTTAAGGATACTATTGTTTCAGAAAAGAATAACAAAATAGCTGAACTTGAAAAAGTGGACGTCGAAGCTATTAAAAAATCTGAGTACGAGAGAGGAAAAACAGAAGGTTCTAAAGAAATTGAAGTTTTCAAAAAGCAAAATGCTTTAGACAAGGCTTTATCTAAGTATAAAGCAAAAGACATTAGCATTTTAAGTAAAATGCTAGATATGGAAAAGGTTAAATACAATGACAAATTTGAAATCGTGGAAGGATTAGAGGAACAAATTAACTCTATTAAGGAAAGCCACGATTATTTATTTGACAGTGATAAGCCTTTACCAACATTTACAGGAGCAAATCCAAACAATAATCCAAATTTCAATAATAAAGAATTATCACTTGGAGAAGCTTTAAAAGAAAAATTTAAATAAAAATTAGGAGGAAAGAAATATGATAACATTAGAAGAAGCAAAAGTAGGAATGGCTGACAAAGTAGACCAAGCAGTCATTGATGAATTTAGAAGGGGGTCTTTATTACTAGATAAATTAGTATTTGATAATGCGGTAGCACCTGGAACAGGAGGAAGTACATTAACTTATGGATATACAAAGTTAAAAACACCATCAACAGCAGGATTTAGAAAAATAAATGGTTCATATACAAATAATGAAGCTAAAAGAGAAAAGGCAAGTGCAGATTTAAAAATATTTGGAGGAAACTTTAAAATTGATCGTGTATTGATAAATACATCTGGAGCAGTTGACGAGTTAGACTTCCAAATGAAAGAAAAAATAAAAGGAGCTATAAATTTATTTCATAATACAGTAATAAATGGAAATGAAGCAGTAAATGAAGATGAATTTAACGGGTTAGATGTTATGCTAAAGGGATCTAGTACAGAATATAATGCATCTGAATATGCACAAACAACAGATACTGATATAGTAGAAGGAAAAACATATTATACTAGAAGTGGTTCAGGAACTGAAAGTTCTCCATACAAATATACAAAAGTTGCAAGTCCAGCTAAAGCTAATATAGCTACATATTATGAATTAAAAAATGCATTTGATTTATCAACATCTAAAAAAATGGACGACAATTATCAAGAGTTTTTAGATAAAATGGATGATTTTGTTTCTATTATGCAAGGAAAGCCAACAATGTTCCTAGGAAACAATAAATTAATTACAAAAATTAAAGGTATTGCAAGAAGGGCAGGATATTATACTAAATCAGAGGATGCATTTGGTAGAAGCATAGAAATGTGGGATAACATACCATTAGTTGATTTAGAAGAATATTTTGATGGTGTAAACACAACACCTTGTGTTAAGATTTCGGAAGATGGCTTAACAGACTTATACGCTGTTCAAATAGCAAAAGATGGTTTTCATGGTGTATCACCAACAGGAACAGGAGTTTTAAGTACATGTTTGCCAGACATGAAAGCTCCAGGAACAGTTAAAGAAGGCGATGTAGAAATGGTGGCTGCAGTTGTTCTTAAAAATACACTAAAAGCTGGAGTATTTAGAAACATTAAAGTAAAATAAAAGGAGTGATGGGCATGACAAATTATACTGATTATGATTTTTATAAAAACACATATAAGGGCGACATGCCCGAAACTGACTTTAATAAAGTAATAGTAAGAGCAAGTTACGAAGTACAAAAAAACATCTTTAATAGAGATATAAAAGGTTACGAAGATGAAGTACAAATGGCAACTTGCTCTGTTGCTGATATATTATTAAAAGTTGAGCAATTAGAAAATAAGAAAGATACAATATTATCAAACAATAATCTAAAGAGTGAAAGTGTTGGAGATTATTCAAGAACATTTGATACTTTAGGAATAGATAATGTTAATGTAGAAATTTCTAACCAAAAAGAGAAAATTAAAGAAGAATTAAGAAGATATTTATTACATACAGGCTTATTATATAGAGGTGTTTAATATGGAAGATATGTTTGATAAAGATATAACAGTAATAAATCAATACACAGATAACGACCATAAAAAAGCATATAAAGTAAGCTATGTAAAAGGATTTTGGAGTTCTAATGATGGAATATCTATAAATGGAACACGACTAACTAAAAATGATGGTTTGTCCGCAAGAATACTAATGAATGATAGTAGAAATGAGGAATATCAAAAGCCAGAAGACTTTAGAAAAGAGCAAAAAACGTGGACGTTACAAAATGATGATTATTTGATAAAAGGAAAGGTAGAGAATTTTACAACTATATCTAAATTATTGAACGATTATCAAGAAGTAATAAAAATTACAAACATTGCTATTAAAGATTATGGCTCAGAAGATATGTGGCATTTCTCTGTAACAGGAGCTTAGTATGAAAGTTGACTATGTAGTAGCTTTCAGCGGTTTACAAAAACAACAAATCGTTGATAAATATGGTCTAGAGGGTGGAAGAACGCAAAAAATAATTGATAGTAGTTTTATGGCACATGTCGATAAATATATGCCTATGGACAGTGGGCAAATGATAACAAGTATGTATAATTCTACTAAAGTTGGAAGTGGACAAATAAATATAAATACAGCTTATGCTCATTATCAGCATGAAGGCATTTTGTATGTTGATCCTAAATACAAAAAAGGCGCTTTTCATGATCCAGTGAGTGGAAGATATTGGAGTAGACCAGGGATAAAGAAAGTTCCAAATGGACAAAAACTTAATTATCATGGTGGAGCGTTAAGAGGAGACCATTTTGTTGAAAGAATGTTAGCAGACCATTTTGAAGATATATTAAATGCAGGTCAGAAGGAGATAAATAAATGAGTGAAGCAATGATTGATATTGTAAGAGATTATATTAGTAAATGTCCTTATTTAAAAAAATATGCTGAATTAAATATAGAATATTTAACTGATAAGGTAGAAACTTACTCAATAAATGAAAATGCTGGATATGAGCCAGTAATTCAAAAATATATGATAGGTGGAGATTATCAGTTTTTATTTACCTTTGACAGTAAATTATATTGGAACGAAGATATTCAAAATAATATAGATAATTCTAAATTCTTTGAGAATTATAAAAATTGGTTAGAAGAAAATAATAATAAAAAAATATACCCAAAAATAGAGGGAATATATGAAATTGGAGCAACGACAAATGGTTACATATTTGCTACAAATGCAAATGAAGCTATTTACCGTATCCAATGTTACTTAAAATATTATAAGGAGGATTAAATATGGCAACTAAAAGAAAAACAGTCGCAAATGATACTCCAAACGAAATTAGTTTATTAAATTTAGAAAGTGAGGAAAATACAATGGCTGATACAGAAGTGAAATTAGAAAGATTAAATAATACTGCTAAAGTTAATTTCTTAAATACAACACCAACTGGCACAAGTAAAACCTGGTCAATTCTAGGTAAAGGTGTTACATCAAAAGAAAATAGTTATGGTGCTAAAACAACAGACGAACACTGGATTATAGAGGAAAACGAAAGACATAGCGTTGATGGTTATGCTTTAGGCTCTGATATAGAACAAGTAGCTCTTAAAGGCGACCCAGTATTTACATACATTGATGATTTAATGTATAGAATGAAAAAGGGTACAGCCTTAGAGACAGAATTACTTGAAGTATTTAAATATAGAGTGAGCGAAACAAAGTCTACACCAAAGTATGATGCAAGACTGTTTAAAGTTTTAGTAGTTCCAGATTCTGATACATTAGAAGGTGGAACTGCATTAAAGATTAAATATAAAATTCAAGTACAAGGCGACCCAACATTTGGAACAGTTACTTTTACAAGTGGTTTACCAACATTCACAGAAGAGACTGCATAGTTTCGACAAAACATGTCGAATAAAGTCGATAAAAAGTATATTTTAACCTATTGCTCTTTGTCGACTTTTGTAATATACTCTTTTTATAAAGAATAAAAGGAGTAAAGATATGTTCTGTAACAAATGTGGAAATGAAATATCAAATGATGCAAAATTTTGTACTAAGTGTGGAAATAAAATAACTATTATTAATAAAGGAAATAACGTAAAGAATAGAACAACCATATCTAAAAATATAATAATTGTAATTATATTTATTGCTGTCATAAGCGTAGCTTTTATAGAAATTATAGTAAATAGTAATTCTAAACCAGTTAACATGTCAGATTCATCTGAAACTTATTATATAGGAGACACAATAAATTTAGGTGATTTTACTGTTAAATTGGAAAAATATAAGACAAAGGAAAAAGGAGACAGAATTGATGATTATAGTGTAGTTGCAGATCAACAATGGATAGCAATTTTTCTAAAATATACAAATGTTAGTGGAGAAGAAAAACGAGTTAATAGCAATGTGCGTTTAATCAATAGTAATGGAGAACAATTAGAACAACCTACACTTTATTACAATGTCTGGGGTGGAGAGCATCTAGATAGTTCAAATTTGATGGACAACGGATCGAAAACGGGATTTCTTACATTTATAAATACTAAGAAAGACAAAGCGGAAAATTTATCACTTCAAATTTGTAGTGACTCAATATTTAGAGAAAAAAATACATTCAATTTTAAATTAAAAGAAAAACAATAAATTGCATTAAAATAAATATTTTAAAGACATTAGAGATAAGCTAATGTCTTTTTATTGTGGAGGAAATATGGAATATATTAAATTAAAAAAACAAAAAGATATAATACAACTAGGGTTTCAAGATGAATACGGAAACATTATGAAAGATGAGAACAATAAGGAAATTTATATACAATTTGATTTAGGGGATATAGATTTGCCGTTGAAATATAATAAATGCATAAATTTAATAGAACAAGCACGAAGTAACTTAAAGGCACAAATGATAATAATAAATAAGAAAGAAGACCATAAAGGAAAACAATTATTAAGTTCTAACGAGGTACTAAAAGTAAAAGCATTTAAACAATGTTATAAAGAAATGGAAGAAGCAATGGACGTATTTTTAGGAGAGGGCGGAACCAAGAAATTCTTAAATGGAAGAAATCCGTATTTCGAGATGTGGGATGATATATCAGAAGCATTAGAACCTTATATGGACAAAATGAAGTTAACTGTAAGTGATATGGAAAAAAGAATAAAAGAAAAATACAATGTAGTAGATAGTGATGTGATGACTAATGAATAGTTATCCTAAATATGCACAAATAAAAAATAAAAAGTACAAAATAAATACAAACTACAAAGTAGCTCTACAATGTGAGAAAGTAGCAAGAAGTGAAGTTTCTGAAGAAGAAAGAGCGTTAGCAATAATATATTTACTCTTTGGAAATAAAGGGCTACAAGATAGTGAAAACTGGCAAGAACTTTTAAAAATAGGAATGAAATATTTGAATTGTGGTAAAGAAATAGAAAACGATGAAGAAGAAATTGAAGTTGACATGGATTTCGAGCAAGACTGGGAATACATTAGAACTTCTTTTTTTTATGACTACAAAATTAAATTAAATAAAAATACATATATGCACTGGTGGGAGTTTTACAATTTGCTTTGTGGACTCAGTGAAAAATGTATTTTGAGTAGAGTTAGATTTGTAAGAGATTTCGATATAAGTCAAATAAAAGACAGTAAAGAATATGAAAAATGGGCAAGGCAAAAAGAACAGTTGGCACTAAAAAAGAAAAATACAAAAACAGCTGAAGAACGAAGACTTGATAAGCTGTTTGAACAGCAATTAAGAGGCAGGTGAGATATTTGGATGGTTACTTAAAAATCAAAACAAAACTTGACAATAGTGGAATAGATAAAGACATTACAGAATTAGAAAATAAAATAAAAAAGACACAAACAGATAATTTAGGACTGGATAAAGAAGCAACAGGATTGCAAGAAGAAATAAATCAATATGAAAAATTATGTAACGAAGCAGATAAATATAAAGAAAAAATTAAACAATTAGAAGCAGAAAGAAAAACTTTGACATTAGGTGGGCTAAGCAGTACTAATGTACCTCAATATAATTCACTTACTACAAATATTGATTTAATGAAACAAAAATATTCACAAGCAACAATAGAAATAGATAAGCAAGCCTCAAAAATTGATAAAGTATATGCTAAATTAAATAAAATAAAAGCAAAGCAAACTGAAAACAATGCAAAGGTACAGGAATTTAAAGATAAAATTGAGTCTATAAAAATAAATAAAGTTCAAAATCAAATAAACAACATAGGCAAAGGTATTCAAGGACAAATAAGTAAAATAGGTAAAATGGCATTTGCAATAATAGGAATAAGAACTGCTTGGAATGCAGTAAGAAGTGCTATAAATATAGTTTCTCAATATAATAGTCAAGTATCAACAGACTTAGAATATATGAGATACTGTATAGCAAATGCTTTAGTTCCAATAGTACAATCACTAATTAAATTATTATACACTGCTTTGAGTTACATAAACGCAATAAGTACAGCATGGTTTGGTATCAATTTATTTAGCAATAGTAGTGCTAAGAATTTTCAAAAAATGAAAAATAGTGCAAGTGGTACAGCAAAATCAGCAAAAGAAATACAAAAGTCATTACAAGGTTTTGACGAAATGAATATACTACAAGATAATACTAGTTCAACTGGTGGAAGTACAGGAGTTTCAGCACCAAGCATGGATTTAAGCAATGTGCAAGGAGAAATACCAGCCTGGTTAAAATGGATTATAGAAAATAAAGATTTAATTATATCAACTTTAACTGGAATTGCTACAGCGGTTTTATTAATTAAATTTGGTTTAGAAGGGATAAAAGCATTAGGAATAGGAGTTTTAATTGCTGGAATAATGTATACCGTAATGGCATTGATTGAATACTTGAAAGATCCTAGTTGGGAAAACTTTGGAAAAGTGATACAAGGGATTGGAGTTTCAATAATTGGTGTAGGAGTAATTATTGCAAGTGTATTGGGAATTGTAGCAGGTGCTCCGGTGATTATAACTGGAGCAATTGTTTTAATATGGGGAACTATAGTTAAATACTGGGAACAGATAAAAGCATTTTTTCAAAGTGGAATTGATTGGCTAAAAGGAAAAAGCGATTGGATTAGGCAAATGTTTGGAGATGTCGTTGGCGACATATATGACAATTTTGTTAGTGGTTTACAAGATGTTTTGAATTGGCTTGACAGTACAATGAAAGGAATAAAAGCTAATTTCAATGAGATTATTTCATTTATAAAGAATGTATTTTCAGGAAACTGGCAAGGTGCTTGGCAAAATATTAAAAATATTTTTAGCAATATATGGGAAGGTATGAAAAATACTGTTAAGACAATATTTGGACTAATAGGAAAAATGGCAATAAATATTGGAAAAACCGTAGGCGCAACAATATCAGGTGCATTTAAAGCTGTGGTAAATGGCGTGTTAAGAGCTATTGAAGATATTCTTAATTCGCCAATTAGAGCAATCAATAGTCTGACTGATGTAATAAATCGAGTTCCAGGAATCAATTTAGGATATTTGAATACATTTAATCTTCCACGATTAGCAAAAGGCGGTGTTATATCACAGCCTACGCAAGCAATTATAGGAGAAGCTGGACGAGAAGCGGTTGTACCTCTAGAAAATAATATGGAGTGGTTAGATGTTATAGCAGACAAATTAGTGTCTAAAATTGGAACTTCCGGTGGCTCATATATAATTAATTTAGATGGAAGAACAATACAAAGAGGACAAGCAAAAAGAAGACAAGAATTAGCCTTTGCTACTAACGGGAGGTAATTATGCTAATAGATAAAGATAGTTTAGAAATTGATGGAGTGAAAATGGCTCAGTACATAACAGAAGCCAAGTTCGGTTATCACAAAATTTGGGGAAAAGATACTGGAAGGTCTTTATCTGGAGATAACTCAGGAACACTTAAAGGAATATATCCCAAGATAACAATGACATTTAGAAGGTTAAACGATGAAGAGGTAGAAGTAATCCTATCTCTTTTTAATAAGGCGGAAAACAAAGTAACATTTTATAATCCAGACCTAAAAAAGAAAATAGTAAATATGTCGTGTTATTCGAATGATCAAGAGTATTCACAAAAATATTTAGGAAAAGTAGAAGGATACAGCAGTGCAGTAATCTCAAATAAAAAAAGGGAGCATTATGAATAATGATAAATGTAGATGATAATTTCAAAATCGATATACGAACTCATGGTAGACAATTTGATGTGAAATTAAAAGCAAACAATAATGACATAAGTAGTGATAATTTGAATTATATAAAACCATCATTTAACACATCACTGTTTAAAACAGTAATGCATCAAATTGAGATAGACTCTAAAGTATATATGCCAAATAAAACTAAGATAACAGGAAAAATAGGCGTAAAAGTAAATGAAAAAAACTATAACTATATAGATTTGAATACTTACTATGTAAAGAGTTGTGAAAGACAAGAAGATACCAATTCATATAGAATTTTAGCTTATACTAAAATGCAAGAGGCAATGGTAGATAGCGAGTTAGAACTTACTGAAAAATTAACAGTAAGGAATTACTTACTAGCTGTTTGTCAAAAACTAAACTGGAATACTGACAATATACCAGAAACTTTTATAAATTCAGATAAATTAGTAGACCCAACTCTACATATAGGAATAGGTTACACTTATAGAGATATTTTAGACGAGATTGCTACAATAACTTGTAGCTTTTTATTATTTAAGGGAAATAATTTATATTTAATTTATCCAACAGAAACAAATCAAAACATAGATGAAAGTTATTTAGATGAAAATAATATTACAATTGGAGAAAAATACATAATAAATTCTTTAGTATTTAGCAGAGCAGAAGAAAGCGATAACATTTACAGAAAAGATGATGAAAGCATTGCTACCAACGGACTACACGAATATAGGATATCTGATAATCAACTACTCAGCACAAATGATAGATCAGATTATATTGAAGAAATGTTTGAGTATTTAAAAACATTAAGTTTTTATACCTTTGACGTACAAAGTAAAGGAATTTTGTTCTTAGAAGTATGTGACATATTTAATTTTGTATTAAATGGAGTAACATATAAAACAATTCTACTAAATAATGAAATAGAATTAGATGATGGACTATCTGAAAAATTATATACAGATGAACCAGAGGAAACAGAAACAGAGTATAAGTATGCAGACGGTACTGATAAAAAAATAAATCAAACTTACATTTTGGTAGATAAACAAAATCAAAAAATAACTCAACTAGCAGAGCAAACTACGGAACACGAAACAAAACTAACTCAACAAGAGCAAGATATCAATGTAATAAAGCAAACTGTATCTAATACAGCAGAATATAAGAGAGAAACTGATGGAGTAAGTGAGATACATATTAAAGATGCAGGACAAGCTAATATTCTAAAACTAGAAGTGCAGGGAAATAAAACATACGAAGCAAACTTATTTCCTCGTAGTAATTTATATCCAAGAATAGGATTACAAGTTAACCAGAAAGGATAGTATTATGAAATATAAAATAGTAGTAGATAAACAAAGTAGAACTAATCCGTCTGCAGATAAAAAAGAGTACATAATAGACATTGAAGAGCTACGATTTAAAGGAAATGTTTATGATAGTTTAGTTATAACGAAAGATGAAGATTATGTTCTACGTAAATTAAAACTAACAGAGTTTTATGTTTTAGAGGAATTAGAAGAACCTACAAAAGAACCTTTAGACAATATAAATATTGAGTTATTTGAAGGCGACAATTATATCTACTTAATCGATATGGTAGGAAACAAATTTTATGCAGAATACATTGTAAAAAATGATTTCACTGATATGTATATAACTGAATCAGAGTTTAAAACAGGAATAGAACAAACCTCCAAAAAAATTGAACTAATGGCAAGGAGTAAACTTGATAAGAATGAATTTGCAACATATTTAGAAGTAAATTCAGAAGCTGTTAAAGTTGCTTGGAACAAAATTGCTGAATTTATTCAAATGATGATTATAAATCAAAATGCAAGTTTAGCAATATTAGATGACAATAAAAAAGTATTGATGTCTTTGGATAAAACAGGGCAGCACTTTTACGATAGTGAAACGGTATTTGCAAATATGGGTGTTCAAAAATTTGATGGAAATAAGTTTATAGCTTTTGCGGTTCCTGGAGACTATAATCAAAGTATTAAAGATGGAATGGCTTGGGGGATGACGACTCAAAGCGATGGGAAGTTTTGGCCAATACTTTTCATTAAAGATTTTAAAATGGCTAGCAAAAATGCTGGAGATTTTAGTGGTCAATTAGTATTAACTGCATGTGATTTAGTTCTTTCTGGAGACACAAGTGGTATAATTTCTGGAAATGTTAAAATTGTTGGTGGACTAAGTGGAGAGATAATTTTTATAGATAAAGAAACTGAAGATGTTCTATTGCAAATCATTCCAGAAAATTCATATGATAGCACTACACCAAAAATCAACATATTGAATGCTGTTGAATTTTTTAAAAATTCAAGTCGGAAGTTATTCGCTTAAAATTGGCGGAGAAAACTATGTTTTACAAACTGATAACGGAGATTTTCATGTAGCTGGTGGAACTATATTTTTAGGAACTGCTAATAAAAAAGCAACTATATCAATGTACCCTTCTAGTATGGTACAAATTCATGGAGCCGATTTGAACGTTGATGGAAATATTTATGCAAAGAATATTTCATCAGATAAAAAAATAAAGAAGAATATAAAAAATAGTAGTGCATGTGCTTTAGATATAATCAAAAAAATTAAACATAAAGAATTTGACAAAATAGATGATGGAAAACATTACAGCATAGGCTATATTGCACAAGATATGGAGAAAATAGATCCTAATTTTGTTATTAAGAGACCAGCAGACCCAAAAAGAAAAATAGAAGAAAGATATTATATTAATGAGTTGCCTATAATAGCAACATTATCTAAAGCAATTCAAGAGCAACAAGAACAAATTAATAAATTGCAAAGCAAAATTGAGAAACTGGAGGCTAGAAGATGAAAAAGAAGGTATTTCAAAATGGAACATTAAAAAGTAAAGCATACTTTATGAATAATGGTGTTAAACAAGAAGTAGAAGAAGCAGTTTATGAAGGTACAACACCATTATCGGCAGAAAACTTAAACGATATGCAGAATAACATTGAAGAAGAGATTAACTCACATATAGAGCATAAATACTTCTTACAGCTAACAACAGCAGTAGCCAAAGGTGGAACTATAACACTACCTTGTTCCTACAAAGTTGGTACACATTGTCTTGACGTGTATTATATGGGAGAACTACTAGCACTAAGCTCAGATGATGCAGGAAGTGACGGTCATTATCGAGAGATAGGCGAAGCTAATTCGGTAAGCAACCAAATTAAAACAACAACAGACTGGGACTGTGAAAGTGGCGAATATTTTGAATTTGTTGTGAGGGGGGATTATAGTGTTTAATGCATATCAAAAATTAAAAAAGTTGATAAACAATCAAAAAGCTGTTTCAGCTACATTTCCTGAATTATTGAATAATTGGGTTCCATACAATTCAGCAGGAGATAATGCAATAAATAAAGTTGATGGAATTGTTTTTTTAAAATTAAGTTTAAAATCAGGTACTTCGAAAGATATTTTTCAATTGCCTGAAGGATTTAGACCTACGTTGTTTTCATATTATCCTATTACAAATCTAGATAATCACACTGCAAGTGTTTTTGGAATTTCAGCTGGTGGCTGGATTACTGTTGAAAATTCAGAAGTTGGAAAGGCAATTTTTGCAAATGTATCTTTCAAAGCTAAGGATTGATTTTTCGTATGTATAAAAATTTATAAGAAAGAAAGGAATGATAATATGAATAAAAGCAAAAACCTTGACACTCTAAGAGAGAGAGAGAGAGAGCCATAGTTTAAACAAGGGAGGTGTCAGAATATGATACCTCGATATAATAAAACAAAAAATAAACAAGACAAGTTGAATATTACAAACGGAACTGAATATGAAACAGGGCGAATTATTGATGGCAAAAAAGAGTACGCAAAAAGAATTAGTTGCGGAAATTTGCCAAACGCAGAAGCAAAATATGTGCAGACAGGATTAGAAAACATAAGTTTGACTAGAGCGATTGACGGAGTTATGTTGAATGTTAATTCGCAAAGAGGATTACCTGCTCCTAGCATCACATCAACAAATACGATAATGATATATCTTAACGGCACAGGAACAGCTTTAACGATAAATACACAGTTCAATTGGTCAAGTTATACTGCTTATATAGAATTATTTTATACGAAAAATTAAAGGAGGAGGGCATGAAAGAAGTAAACAATCTCATAAATATTCTTCTTGCAAACGGCGGAACAGTTACTATGGCTGTTCTTTTTATTGTATTTTTGTACCTTGACAGAAAAGACAGAAAAGATAAAGAAACTCAAGATGAAGCTAAAAGGAAGGAAGAACAAGAAGAGAAAAAAGCAGAAAGAGAAGCTGCTAGTAAGCTATTGGGCGAACTGTCAGCTAGTAACAGAAATATTGCTGAAAGTTTGAACTTATTAAAAACTAGCATGGATAACGCTAATACAGAATTTAAACAACACGACGAGAGAGCAATAGCAGGGTTTCAGACAATACACGAAGACTTGATAATTTTGAAGGAAAGGAGAGATTAGTTATGTTAGAAAAGTTAGCAAAACTAATTAATGTAAAAAGTATAGTTACATTAGCATTAACAATAGTAGTAGCAATACTTGCTTTAAAAGGAAATTTCGATATAAAAGAAATTTACTTAATGATAATAGCTTTTTATTTTGGAACTCAGTTAAAAGAAAATAAGGAGGAAAAATAAAATGGAAGATGAAGAAGTAATGAAGCCTGTAGAAGAACCTACAGAGGAGATTTTTGAAGAAATAAAAGATGAAATCGAGGTGACAGAAGATGAGTAGAGTATTTAAAAATAAAGGCAATGTAATCACACAAGTATTTAAAAAAGGAGTGCATAATGGCATTGATCTAGTCGGCACAGGTTATACATTAGATTATATTACAGCACATTCAGAAGGAACTGTAGTAGCCGTTAGAAATAATTATAAAACTAACGATAGATATGGTTGTTCTTATGGAAATTATGTAAAAATTAAGCATAATGGATATTACACACTATATGCACACATGAAATATAATAGCGTAACAGTTAAAGTAGGACAAAAAGTATCAAGAGGACAAGTTATTGGTTATATGGGAAACACTGGTCATAGTTTTGGAGCACATTTGCATTTTGAAGTAAGAGATAAAAATGACAATTTTATAAACCCAACACCATATATAAACGCAGATTTACCAGTAAACAATCCAGTTGAACCAGATTATACAGGAGTAATCACATACCAAGTCTATACAAATGAATGGTTACCAGAAGTAAACAAGTGTGACAATACAAATGAAGGTTATGCAGGCATATATGGCAAAGCGATTAGTGGATTAAGAGCTAAACCAGAATACGGAGAAATAACAGTTCAAGCACATATTAAAAATGGAAGTTGGTTAGATAAGGTAAGTTCTAAAAACTATAAGAAAAATGATAAAAGTAATTCAGATTCTTACGCTGGAATTTATGGACAGCCTATTGATTGCATAAAAATCAAATCTACAAAAGGTCATGTAACATATCGTGTTAAAACTGCTGAAGATGGTTGGTTGCCTTATGTAGATAGTAGAACTGAGCAAGGAACTGAGAGCTATGCTGGAATTTACGGGCATACAATTATCGGTGTTCAAATGAAATAATAGCTAGGTACTGCCTAGCTTATTTTTTTGCCCTTTTTCAAAAAGATACAAAAAATAATTTCAGATATTGACAAATAAAATTGTTGTGATATTATATAAGCAATAATAATATAGAACGGTTGCACATTATGTAAATCTGTGATATAATTATTGTAATAATGTATCTTTAAAGGGGGGATAAAAATGTATAAGTTCTTTAGTTTAGTATATAATAGTATAAGAGGTGTTAGAATGAAAAAAACTTATACTATTATTGTCCACAAAGAAGAAGATGGTTTTTGGGGAGAATGCAAAGAAATAGAAGGATGTTTTGCACAAGCGAAGACAATAGAAGAACTAAAAAGAATGATGGCAGAATCTATATACCTTTATTTTAATAATGATAAAGATATAGATGAGGCAGATACAAAAAACATAAAATTGGAAGTAGCATATGCCTAAGATACCTAGAATAAAGGCAAAGGATTTTTTAAAATACTTAATAAAGTATGATTGTACAGAAATCTCTATAACAGGCTCTCACCATAAAGTAAAAAATAATAAGAATGGTAAAATTAGTGTAGTTGCAGTACATAGCAATGAAATATTATGTGTAGGATTATTCTCTGCAATATTAAAGCAATTAGAAATAGATTTAAACGACTTTATTAATTTTATGGACTTAAAATAAAATATTATTTATAAAAAGACTAGCAATAGTCTTTTTTTGAGCCATAAAACTATATTCCTCAAAAATAAAAACGCCTTAGAAACGATTTATTTGCGTCGATTTTTCCTTGATTTTACGCATTTTTCGTTCGACAAGCTTCGACACAAAAATTTTACAAAATGTGGTATAATAAATTAAGGAGAGTGATTAAGATGAAAAAGATGTATCAAAAATCACTACAACTAATTAAAAAGATGCCTAGAATTTTAAGTAAAAAAGAGTGGAATGAATTGGCACTCCAAAACAACGTACTTACTGCTGAAAGCTTACGATATATAAGTAAAAGAAATTTTTATGAACTTTGTAAAGAAGTAAGAGCTAACATTAGTTAGCTCTTATTCATTTTAATGTTTATTAGCAAATCTATAATTTGACTAACTTCTAAAACTTCTTTTGAATCTAGTCCGAAAATTTTAATTCTGTTGTGCATTTCTGCACGTAACTTCTCGATATCATTTCCATAGTAAAACAAATCTTTTATGCTAACATTTAATGCATTAGCAATCTTATTTAAAATTTGCATTGTAGGATTAAATACTTGATTATTCTCAAGACTTCTTAGATAGGTTCTAGAAATGCCAGTAAATTTACTCAAACTATATAAACTTATATTTCTTTTTTCTCGCAAAGGTTTTATCACAAATATATACATAATTACTCCTAAAGTTAGTATGTATGTATTTTAATATGTTTATTCATAAAAGAAAATATGGAACTCCCAGTTCCATATTGAAAACACAAAAGCATTGAAAATACTCAATTCTTATTTGTCGAATTTGCTAAAAATGCTGAAATAGCTAAGTTTTGTCGAACGATTTTATTTGACTTTGTCGTTTTTTGTTATATAATGAAACCATAAAAAAAGAGATAGCTCAGCTGGAACTAAAACTATCTCAAAGTGTATATTATTAAATCGACATATACATATATAATATACACTCTATTTTAATAAAAGTCAATGGAGGTATATTATGAAAAAAGAAATGTTGCAAAATTTTAATTTATATGAAAGAATTATTATAAGAATACATAAAAGACTTTTTATAAAGTATAAAAATAGAATAAGAATTAATATTGTAAATCAAATGTTACGATAAACTGTGCAGAAAAATGTGTGGTCCAGTAGGTGCACCAGAACCAAACGAAGAATAAAATAATAACAAAAAAGCTCGGCAGTAAGCCGAGTTTTTTCTATCTATTTGTTGTTTCTTCTAGTTTTAAAAGAGCTTCCCAACGTTTATCAACTTCTTTTTGAAACTCTTCTATCATCCATTCATTACCAGGTTTAAACATATGTTTAAAACGTTTTTGAGGTTTTAAAAATTCTTCAATAGGTAACTTTTTAGCTGGTTTATAATTTATTACATATCTGCCATCAATAACTTCATATAAAGGCCAATAACATGTTTCAACAGCTAATTTGTTTATTTGCATTAACATATCTGTTGGATATCCCCAGCCTCTTGGACAAGGTGATAATACATTTAAGAAACATGGACCTTCTGTATAAATAGCTTTTTCAGCTTTTTCATATAAATCCTTAAAATTTGCATAAGCAATAGTTTGCGCAACATAAGGCAAATGATGTGCTTCCATAACTTCTGTTAAATCTTTTCTAGATTGCATTTTACCAGGTATAACTGTTCCGGCAGGAGAGGTTGTTGTATCTGCAAACTTAGGAGTTGCAGAAGAACGTTGAATACCTGTATTCATATAGGCACCATTATCATAACATACATATACCATATCATGACCTCTTTCCATAGCACCTGATAAACTTTGAATACCTATATCATAAGTTCCGCCATCTCCACCAAATGTAATAAATTTAGTTGTTTTATCACTAGGCAATTTGCCTTGTCTTTTTAATGAACGATAAGCTGCTTCAACACCTGAACAAGTAGATGCTGCATTTTCAAAAGCGGTATGTATAAATGAGTCAGTCCAAGAAGTATATGGATATATAAAACTTGAAACTTCCATACAACCAGTAGCATTACTAATTACTGCATGATCTTCTGGCTTTAAAGCTCTTAAAACCATACGAGCAATAGGTGGGGCACCACAACCAGCACACATTCTGTGACCAGCTGTAAATCTAGATGGCTTATTTGCCATTACTTCTTTTAAATTATATGCCATAAAATTTTCCTCACTTTCTTAATCCTACATAACGATATGGATTATCAATTTCACCAGTTTTAGCAACTTGTGCTAAATAATCAAATACTTCATGAATATTATTACTTGTAGTATCTCTACCACCAATACCATAAACATAGCTTACAGCAGGAACCTGCTTTTTAGCTGTATACATGCTTGAGATAACATCTTCATATAATGCACCACCCATAGCATTTAAAGAATCAGCTTTGTCCATTATTGCAACAGCTTTTAAATTTCCTAAAGCTTCAGCAATTTCTTCTGCAGGGAAAGGTCTAAATACACGAACCTTAACCATACCAGCTTTAATTCCTTTTTCTCTTAACTCATCTACAACTGTTTTAGTAGTTCCGGCAGTTGAGTTCATACAAACAACAGCAATTTCTGCATCATCCATTCTATATTCTTCAAAAAATGAATATTTTCTACCAGTCATTTTTTCAAAGTCTTTAGAGACTTCCCAAATAACTTTTTTTGCATTTCTCATTGCTTCAGCTTGTTGATATTTATGCTCGAATAGATATGATTGAACATCTAGTGGACCAACAGCAATTGGTTCTTTATCATTTAATAAGTAGTGTTCTGGTTTATATGTTCCAACAAATTCTTTAACCCTATCATCTTCAATTAGTTCAATATTCTCAATTGAATGAGAAGTAATAAATCCATCTTGACATACCATTAAAGGTAATAAAACATCTTTATTTTCAGCAATTCTATGAGCCATAATTAAGTTATCATATGCTTCTTGGTTATTTTCAGAAAATAGCATAATCCATCCAGCATCTCTTACACCCATTGCATCTGAATGATCATTGTGAATATTTAATGGGCCTGAAACAGCTCTATTTACTAAGCTCATAACAATAGGAAGTCTTAAGCTGGACGCAATATATATCATTTCCCACATATATGATAAACCATTAGCAGAAGTAGCAGTCATAGCTCTTGCACCAGCAGCTTCTGCACCAACACAAGCACTCATAGCACTATGCTCACTTTCAACAGCAACAAATTCTGTATCTACAGTGCCATTACTAACAAAAGTAGAAAAATATTGAGGTATTTCTGTTGAAGGTGTTATAGGAAAGGCAGCTACAACATCTGGATTTATTTGTTTCATAGCAATAGCAGCAGCTTCATTTCCACTTAATCTTTCTCTAATTCCCATACTATAATCTCCTTTACTCAGTCATTTCAATGGCATGGAATGGGCACACTTTAGCACAAACTCCACAACCTTTGCAATAATCATAATTAAAATCTTCACGCTTTCCTTCTTTATTCACAGGAATAGCATCATCAGGGCAAACTGGAAAACATAAACCACATTGAGTACATTTCTCAGATATGTAAATAGGTTTAACACTTCTCCAGTCACCTGTTTTAAATTCTCTAGCATTACCAGCTTTATAAATATTACCACCAATAGTCATATCACAAGCTGGAGTATTTTTATCAATCATTTAAACCATCCTTTCTAAACTTTATTAACTTCTTTTAAAGCCATTTCTAAAGCTTTCATATTTCCATCAATAACTTCAGGTTTTTTAGCAAATTTGTGTTTAAAGGAACCTTCCATATCAGCTAAAAAGTCTTTTTCTTCAATTACTCCACTTACTTTTACAATTGCAGCAAGCATAGGAGTATTTGGAAAATATTTACCTAAAGTTTCTAATGATATTTTTCTTGCATCAATAGTATAAACATCTCCGGTATATCCGTTAAGTAAAGGCTTTAATTCATTTCCACTTTTTGTAGTGTTTATAACTATTGCACCATCAGGTTTTAAACCAGCAGTTACATCAACAGCTTCTAACAAACTATCGTCAACAACTACTACATAATCTGGTTCATATATATTACTATGAATACGTATTGGTGTATTACCAATACGGTTATATGCAGTAATAGGAGCACCCATTCTTTCTGGACCATATTCAGGAAAACCTTGAATATATTTACCAGTGTTAAAAGCAGCATCTGCAAGTAAAAGAGAAGCTGTTTTAGCACCTTGACCACCTCTACCATGCCATCTAATTTCAATTAAATCTTTCATAGTTTAAGTATTCCTCCTTAAATATTTTTCAAGTATTATTTTATTCTTAAATAAGCATAATGTCAAGAAAAGAAATGTATAAGAATTGCTCAATATGAAAGAAATGTACAAGGATTGCTCAAAATAATTGACAAGAGCCTGTTTATTATATTATTATATATATAAATAAAAAGAATGTGGTGAATGCAAATGAAAACAAAAGTTAAAAGTGAAAAAGGCATCATGGCCATATATGTTACAGTTACACTAGTAACATTTATAATAATTTTATTAGCAATTTTTTCTGGAGCAGTTGCTGTGAGAAAAAATCAGATAAAGACATTAATAAAAATAAAAGAAGTATATGAAAAAGACAATGACCGAAAAGAAGAAATTGTAAGCAATTTAATACAATATAATTCCAAGTCTACAACAAAAAATGAAGTATCTCAATAAGAGATATTTTATTTTTTACATTCGTTACATTGCTTTTTGACTAATTCTGTTATATAATACAAACTGTTAAAATATTGCATTTTTAAAATAAAAATTAATATCCAAATTTAAGGAGGAAGACATGGGAGAAGTTATAGTAATAACGTCTGGAAAAGGTGGAGTTGGAAAAACTACTACAACAGCTAACGTAGGGTCTGCTTTAGCATTAAGAGGAAAAAAGGTAGTACTTGTTGATACTGATATTGGATTAAGAAATCTTGATGTAGTAATGGGATTAGAAAATAGAATAGTTTATGATATAGTTGATGTTGTAGAAGAAAAATGTAAATTAAGACAAGCTCTTATTAAAGATAAGAGATTTGAAGAATTATTTTTACTTCCAGCAGCTCAAACAAGAGATAAAAGTGCAATAAATGAAGAACAAATGAAAGAATTAACAGAAAAATTAAAAGAAGAATTTGATTATATTTTAATAGATTGCCCTGCAGGAATAGAACAGGGATTTAAAAATGCAATTGCTGGCGCAAGCAGAGCAATTGTTGTAACAACAGCTGAAATTTCAGCTATTCGTGACGCTGATAGAATTATAGGTTTATTAGAAGCATCTGAAATAAAAAATCCTGAACTAGTTATTAATCGTTTAAGACCTAATATGGTTAAAAAGGGAGAAATGATGGAAGTCGAAGACATTGTAGACCTACTATCAATTGACTTAATTGGAGTTGTTCCAGATGATGAATTTATTATAACACAAACCAATAAAGGTGAACCAGTTGTAACTAATCATAAAGCACCTTCAGGAAAAGCATACACGGAAATAGCAAGTAGAATTTTAGGAGAAAACGTAGAAATTACCATTCCGGGTAAAAAAGAAGGGTTTCTAGAAAAAATAAAAAATTTTTTCACAAAATAACAAAATAAAATACAATTGGAGGTAGAACATGTTTGAAAACATACTTAATTTTTTAAAAAATCTTGTAAAAAAGGAAAAGAGCAAGGAAAGCTCGGATACCGCAAAGGAAAGATTACACTTAGTGTTAATGCAAGATAGAGCAAATGTATCTGCCGATTTTCTAGAATTGATGAAGCAAGAAATTATAGAAGTAATAAAAAAATATATAGATGTTGATGAAGAAGCAATAGATGTACACTTAACAAATAAATCAAATGATGATGGCACAGTAGGAGCACCAGCACTATATGCTAATATTCCAATTGTTACAATAAAAAATGAAGCTAGAAAATTGAATGTACCAGATAAAAAAGAGGAAGAAGAAAAGTCAAAAGAAGTAAAAGAAAATCATCAAACTGAAAAAGAAGAAGAAAAACAACAACCAGAAACAGAAAATGATGAAAAAGTTGATGTAAAAGGAGAAGATGAAAAAGAAACAAAAGTAGAACAAAGAATAGAAGAAACAGAGAATAAAGATAAAGAAAAAGTGGAAAATGAAGAGTAGGCAACATCAAATAGTTAAATAGAGGATAAGCATGAGAAAAAAGATGTTAAAAAATATTGAATGGGGAATTCTAATATGCATACTAGTCCTATTAACAATAGGACTAGTTGCATTGTTTTCGGCCACTCAAAATTCAAACTATGAGGAATTTAAGAAACAAATTATGTGGGTTGTAATTAGTATACCTGTAATGATTGCAATTATGTATATTGATTATGAATTACTAATAAGAATTTCTCCAATTGTTTATGGAATGAGTATTGTGTCACTTATAGCAGTATTATTTACAGATCCTATAAATGGTGCAACTAGCTGGTTTAACATAGGCCCATTTTCTTTTCAACCCGCAGAATTTGCCAAAATAGCAGTTGTGTTATTTATAACCACTGTTATAACACAAATACAACAAAAAGGAAAAAATGAAATAAACAGACCATTGAAACTAGGAATAATATTACTTACAGTTGCAATTCCAACAATACTTATAATAATGCAACCAGATTATGGTACTGCATTTGCTTTTTTAGTTTCATTAATATTTATTTTATATGTGGCTGGAATAGATAAAAAATATATTATTACTGCTGCTTTACTAGTAGTTATTCTTGCACCAATTGCATACTTTTTTATACTACCAGAACATGCGAAGGCTAGAATAGATGTATATTTAAATCCTAATTTAGATCCTAGAGGAGATGGCTATAATATAATACAATCTAAGCTGGCAATAGGAGCAGGTAAACTTTTAGGAATGGGATTATTAAAAGGAAATCAAACACAACTAGGTTATTTATATCCAAAAACTACAGACTTTATATTTGCTGTTATAGGAGAAGAAATGGGATTTATAATTGCAGGAGCAATTATAGTAGTGTATGTTATATTATTAACTAAATCAATTAAAATTGCTAAAACTGCAAAAGATGATTTGGGAGCGTATTTAGCAAGTGGAATTTCAGGAATATTATTTTTTCACATGTTAGAAAATATAGGAATGACAATGGGGCTATTACCTATTACAGGAATACCTCTTCCATTTGTAAGCTATGGTGGAAGTTCAATGCTTACAAATTTAACACTAATAGCAATTTTACTAAATATAAGTGCTAGACGTAAGAAGGCAATGTTTATTGAATAGCTCAATATACAAGTAGCGTTACTAAAAAGAGTAAAGGTAAAATAAGATGTATTTAAAAGAACTAAAAATAGGAAATGTAAATTTAAAAAATAATATATTATTAGCTCCAATGGCAGGAATAACCAACCTGCCATTTCGATTAATATGCGAAAAATATGGGGTACGGGTTAGCATATACAGAAATGGTAAGTAGCAAAGGATTATTTTTTAATGATGAAAAAACAAAATTATTATTAAATACTGAAAATGAACAAATACCAGTAGCTGCTCAAATATTTGGTAATGATATTGAAGCAATGAAGTTTGCAGCACAACAAGTAAGCAAAATAGCTCCAATAATAGACATAAATATGGGGTGCCCAGCACCAAAAGTTGTAAAAAATGGAGATGGAAGTAAGCTATTATTAAACCTAGAATTAGCAGAAAATATTATTGAAACAGTTGTCAAGAATTCAACAGTACCAGTAACTTTGAAAATAAGAAAAGGATGGGATGAAAATAATATTGTTGCAGTAGAACTTGCTAAAATAGCTGAAAATAAAGGAGTTAAAGCAATAACGGTTCATGGAAGAACAAGAGAACAATTTTATACAGGAGAAGCTGATTGGGAGATTATTAAAAAAGTTAAACAGTCAGTAAATATACCTGTAATACGGAAATGGAGATATAAAAACAAAAGAGGATGCCTTAAGAATGTTTAAACAAACAGGCGTAGATGGAATAATGATAGGAAGAGCAAGTATTGGAAAACCATGGATTTTTAGACAAATTAAAGAATACCTAAACAAAGAAGAAGTTACTGAAACATCAGATGAAGAAAAACTAAAAATTATATTAGAACATATCGAATTACAGGTTAAATATTTAGGTGAAAGTACTGGAATAAAAGAAATGAGAAAATATATGAGTTATTACTTAAAAAATATGCCAAATGCGACTCAAATGAGACAGAAAATAAATCAAATAGAAACAAAAAAAGAACTACAAGAATCTATAATTAAATACTTTGAAACATATAAAGCATAAGTGAAACACAATCACTTATGCTTTTAATATGTACTAATATTTGACATGAATACTTTACTATAAAGTGAATATAAATTGCAGTAGGAGTTGATGAAATGAAAAATAAAAAAAGAATCTTGAAAATTATTATTTCAATTTTAATTATAATAGCCTTGATAATAATAATTTATATTTTTTACAAAAATACTAATAAAAATTTGAAAACAGGAAATAATCTAAGTAACAAAACAAGTCAAGAAATTGAGGAATATATTTTAAATATTAGCTCTTATGAAGCGGAAATAGAACTAGAAGTTGAAACTAACAAAAATAAAACGAAGTATAAAATAAAACAAAGTTACACTAGTCCTAATATTGTTAAACAGGTAGTTCACGAACCGGATAATATTAGCGGGCTAGAAACAACTTTTGATGGAGAAAAATTAACTATAAATAACACAAAATTGAACTTATCAACAGTTTATCAAAATTATCAATATATAACATCGAACTTTTTGTGGTTGAATTCATTTATAGAAGAATATAAAACAAATGGTGGAAAAATATATGAAGAAAACCAAATGATAATTATGGAAGTAAGTTCAAAAAACAGCAATCCATATAATTCTTTAAAGAAACTATTTATTAATAAAGAAACTGGAAAAATCACCAAAATGATAGTACAAGATAAGAACCAAAAAAAATTAGTTTACATATTATATAATGAGATAAAAATAAATAGTTTAAAAAAAGAAGATATACTTGCATTTAAATTTAATAAATTTTTCGTAGCACAATACTAAAACTGTATAAATCTGCTGAAACTTATATTTTTATCTTTGCTAATCCTTAAAATATATCAAAAATGGAAGAATATTAGGAGTGAAGAATATGATAATAAAAAGAGGAGATATGTTTTATGCAGATTTAAGCCCAGTAATTGGTTCTGAACAAGGTGGAGTAAGACCTGTACTCATAATTCAAAATGATATTGGAAATAAACACAGCCCAACAGTAATAGCAGCTGCAATTACATCGCAAACAGGAAAAACAAAACTACCTACACACATTGAAATAGAACCGGAAAAAAGTGGATTAAAAGCTGAATCTGTAATATTAACAGAGCAAATAAGAACAATAGATAAAAGCAGACTGAAAGAGAAAATAGGTCATATAGATGATAATAATATAATGTCACAAATAAATGACGCTCTTGGTGTAAGCTTTGGACTGGAATAAAAACTTGAGATTAAGTCTCAAGTTTTTTATGTTATTTGAATTTAAAAAAATCAATCAAAATAATTGTTTAAAATATAAAAATGTGATATAATACAAATGTATATATTTATGAAAAGGAGAAAGTAAAAAAGTGAATCAAATATTAGTTACACAAAAACTATATATTACACCTGAAATAAAAAGAAAAAAACTAATATACAAATTAGAACTTTTTATGTCAGTTTTTTTGGTTTGTCTTTTATTTTCATATTATATATATGCTGAATATGACAGAAATAAGAGTGAGCAAGTATCTAAAGAAATACTAGAACAAATAAAATATCAAGTTGATGATACAGTTAAAAAAGAAGATGATGATAAGATTGTTGTTGTACTTGAAATTCCAGGTTCACAATCAAACAATACAAGTCAAGAAAATAAAACAAAAAGTAATGTAAAAATTGATACAAAAACATATAAGTCAAAAGATGGTGTAGAATATACAACAGAGGGAATTTTAAAAATACCTAAAATAGGAATTGAATATCCAATACTTTCTGCAACTTCACCAGAGCTATTGTTTGTATCAATCAATAAATACCATCCAAAAGATTTAAAACCAAATGAAATTGGAAACTATTGTATAGTTGGACATTACTATGAAAATGGAAAGATGTTTGGAAAATTACATAAATTAAAAAATGGAGATAAAGCAGAACTAACTGATTTATCTGGAAATACAGTTACATACCAAGTATATGATAAAAAGGTAATTGAGCCTACAGATGTTAGCTGTACTAGCCAAATGGTAGCGCGTGATATGCAAATAAGAGAATTAACATTAATTACTTGTACAAATGGGGGAAAACAGAGATTAGTAGTAAAACTAAGAGAAGTTTAAATTAAGGAGAAAAAATGAAATTAAACATAGTTATGGTTGAACCTGAAATACCTCAAAACACAGGAAATATTGCAAGAACAGCGGCTGCAATTGGAGCAAAATTACATTTGGTAAAACCACTGGGATTTGAAATAACAGATAAATATTTAAAAAGAGCTGGATTAGATTATTGGGATAAGTTAGATATTGAAATACATGAATCTTTAGAAATGTTTTTAGAAAAATATAAACCAGAAGAACATGCAATGTATTTTGCTACAACTAAAGGAAAACAATGTTATTCAGATGTTGACTATACAAAATCTGAGGAAGTGTTTATATTATTTGGAAAAGAAACAAAAGGCTTGCCAGAGGAATTACTTCAAAAATATATAAAAAATACAATTAGAATTCCAATGAGAGAGCATTTAAGATCATTAAATTTATCGAATTCAGTTGCAATTGTTGTATATGAAATTCATAGACAAGTTGGTTTTGATAAACTAGAACAAATCAGTAATTACTTTGATAAATAATTAAATAAAAGAGCATAAAAATCACTAAAAAGCTGTACTTTTTAGTGATTTTGTGGTATAATAATAATGTAGGGTTTAAAAAATAATATCCGAAATGGAGGATAAAAATATGTTTAATGAAGAAAAATTTCAATTTAATATAGAAAATATAAAAAATGATTTAGCAATAGAAGGAATGGACATAACAGAAAATGATGTAAATATGTATAGAATGTTAGCAGAAAATGAAGTTGCAATGCCAGAATTAATAAGCATGATAAAAGAACAAATTTAGAGAATTAAAAAGTTGTCAAAATTTTTAAATTTAATTGACAACTTTTTAATTATTTAAATTTTAAGTTGTGATTAGGATAAGGTGATAAAATGAAGGATTTATATGAAGATTTTAATTCAAAATACTGTTATAAAAATACCAATATACTTATAAATAAGTTAGATATTAGAGAATATAAAGAGTTATCAAAATATGAAGCAAAAATAACAGCGGCTAAATCACTAGGATTACGATTAAAAGGAATTACTGGAAATTTTGATAAAAAACATTACTTATCTATACATAATTATTTATTTGAAGATATTTATCCATTTGCAGGAAAACTAAGAGAAGAAAATATTAGTAAAGGTGAATTCAGATTTGCAAGTTTCGAATATGTGGAACCTGAACTAGAAAGAATATTAGAGCAACTTAAAAAAGAAAACTTTTTAGAAGGAACTTCTAAAAAACAATTGGCAGAAAGACTAGCGTACTATTTATCAGAATTAAATGTTTTACACCCTTTTAGAGAAGGAAATGGAAGAACTAACAGAGAATTTATCAGGCAATTAGCATTAAAAAATGGTTATATTTTAAATCTAAAAAATACTTCTCCAAAGCAAGTACTAGATGCCAGCATAAAGTCTGTTGCCGATACATCTGATCTAGAAAATATTATAGAAAAAATGTTAGAAAGTGAATAAAAATCATGCCAATGGGGACGGAGAATTTTGGCACGTTTAGTTTGAAATTAAATTAAAGTTAATTTGCTTTAAATTAAAACGTGCCAAAATTCTCCGTCCCCATTGGCATGATTTCAAAAAAAATTTGATTTTTTTCAAAAAACACTTGATATTTTTAATATGTTATATTAAAATTTAATTGAAGTGGAGAGAAGTGGTAGAAAGTGGAATAAAATGTTAGCGAGGTGAGAAAAGTGTTAATTGGTGAATATGAACATTCTCTAGATGTTAAAGGTAGATTGATATTACCTTCAAAAATAAGAGAAGATATGGGTGAAAAATTCATAATAACCAAGGGACTAGATAAATGTTTATTTGGCTTTTCTCAAACAGAATGGGCTAACTTTGAAGAAAAATTAAAAACACTTCCACTTACAAATAAAAATGCCAGAGATTTCGTAAGATTTTTCTTATCTGGAGCAATAGAATGTGAAATTGATAAACAAGGAAGATTCTTAATTACAGGTAACTTACGTGAATATGCAAAATTAGAAAAAGACACAGTAATTATTGGTGTAGGTACTAGAATAGAAATCTGGGATAAAGAAAAATGGAAATCTTACAACAGTGACGAAAATATTTCAGCTGATGAAATAGCAGAAAATATGACAATGCTTGGTATATAACTTGAAAAAGTCTATATAACACACAAAAGAAAAATATTAAAATTACAAAAGATAAAATAAAAAGGTTATACAAAAGATAAAACACACTAAAGATAAAATTTTACAAAAGATAATCATACACAAAAGATAAAAGAAAACTAGAATCTTACAAAAGATTTTAATTTCAAAAGATAAAATATAAAATTACTAAAGTGAAGAATATAATTCACAAAAGATATATTTAAAAATTTCCATACCCTACAAAAGAGAGTTAAAACTATGAATGCACAAAAGAAAAAAGTATAAGAATAAAAGCACATAATAGTTGGTATAAATCATACCAACTTATTGTGCTATTATAAGTAAACGACAGTGAAAGGACTTACAAGACTAATGGAATTTAAACATGAGCCAGTTTTATTAAAAGAATGTATACAGGCACTGAATATTAAAAGTGATGGTATTTATGTAGATGGAACATTAGGCGGAGCAGGTCATAGTGAGGAAATATTAAAAAACTTATCTGAAAATGGTATGCTAATTGGAATAGATAGAGATGAAGAGGCTTTAAAAGCAGCATCTAATAGGCTTAGTAAATATAACAATGTGAAATATATTCATGGAAATCATGATGACATAAAACAAATTTTAGAAGAGTTAAACATTGATAAAGTAGATGGAATTTTATTAGACTTAGGAGTTTCATCATATCAACTTGATGAAAGAGCAAGAGGTTTTAGCTATATGGGAAATAGTCCATTAGATATGAGAATGGACACTTCAACAGGAATAACGGCTAAAGACGTAGTTAATAATTATTCAGAAGAAGAGTTAGCTGATATTATTTGGAACTATGGAGAAGAAAAATTTAGCAGACAAATTGCTAAAAATATATGCAAGTTTCGTAAGGAAAAACAAATTGAAACAACTCAAGAACTTGTAAATATAGTAGAAAATTCTATACCAAAAGCAATGCAAAAAGATGGACATCCTGCAAAAAGAACATTTCAGGCAATTAGAATTGAAGTTAATAATGAAATTAAACCGTTATATGAAACAATAAAAAATAGCGTATATTGTTTGAAACAAGGTGGACGATTAGTTGTAATAACATTCCACTCATTAGAAGATAGAGCAGTGAAAAATGCAATGGTAGATTTACAAGGAAAATGCACATGCCCAAGTGAATTACCATATTGTGTGTGCAACTATGAGTCATTTGGAAAAATTATAAATAAAAAACCAATTGTTGCTTCAGAAGAAGAAAAAGAAAGAAATAGTAGATCAAAAAGCGCAAAAGTTAGAATTTTTGAAAGATTAGATAAAAACACATAAGAAGTTAAAATATCAAAAGAAAAGAGGTGAAAACTTATGGCATATAGTAGTATGAGATACCAGTATGAGACTAGCCCAAGAAAATTAAAACCAGAAGAAAAAACAAACAAAAAAGTTAATACTAAAAAAAAGGTATCTACATCTAAACAGAAAAATACAAAAGCAAAACAACAAATAAAACCAAAAGTAAAAACTATAATGTATATAATTGCTGGTTTTGCAATATTATTTGCTATAAGTTATCGTAATTCTCTTATAACTGCAGGATTTAATCAAAAAGAAGATTTGAAAAAACAATTAAGTACATTACAAAAAGAAAATGCACAAACTGAAATAAATATTCAAACAAGTTTAAACTTATCTAATATAGAAAAATCAGCATCTAGTATGTTAGGAATGAAAAAATTAGATGATTCACAAAAGGTATATGTAAGTTTACCTAAAAAAGACTATGTTGAAACAGCAAGTGAACAAGTTGTTGTTACAGAAGAACAAAATTGGTTTGAAAAACTAATAGAAAATATAACAAATTTAGTAAAATAATAAAGAGCTTAAAAACATTACGAAGCTCTTTATTTTTTGGTCTTTTTTTTATTTAAGTGAATACAAATAAATAGAGATAACCGTAAAATGGGAGAAAACTATGAGAAAAGTTTGTAAAAACTTAAATAAAAGACAATTAATAAAGCTAAAAAAAAGAAGAAAAGAAGAAAATATAAATGTAAAAAAAGAGCAAAAAACAATGCAGAAAATGATGAAAAGAAAATTTAAGAAAGAAATAAAAAAGCAAAATTCAAAACCAGATGAGAAAATAAGTAATATGAGCAGAAAAAAGAAAATGAGAAATGAAATTATTATATCTTGGATGGCATTGATAGCATTGTTATTTAGAATTGGATGGATACAATTTGGAATGGGGTCAGAATTACAAGCTAAGGCTTATGTACAACAAACTTTAGATAGAAGTATTAATCCTAGAAGAGGAACAATATATGATTCAACAGAAACTACAATATTGGCAGTTAGTAGTACAGTAGAAACTGTTACAGTTAACCCAGTAAACATAAAAAAAGAAGATAAAGAAAAAGTGGCAAAAGCTTTAAGTAATATATTTGAATTAGATTATGAAAAAGTTTATAAAAAAGTAAATAAAAGAAGTTCTATAGAAACAATTGTGAAAAAAATTGATAAGGAAAAATCAAATGAACTTAGAACTTGGCTACAAGAAAATAATATAACTTCTGGAATAAATATAGATGAAGACACAAAAAGATATTACCCATATAATAATTTAGCATCACAAATTATAGGATTTTCTGGAAGTGATAATCAAGGACTAGATGGTATAGAGGCAATATATGATGAACAATTAAAAGGTACAAAAGGAAAAATTCAAAAATTGACAGATGCAACAGGAGGTGATATTGAGAAATCAGGAGAGAATTATGTAGAAGCAGTTGATGGAGAGGATTTAGTACTAACAATAGATGCAACAATTCAAGGAATAGCAGAAAAATATTTAAAAGAAGCATGTATTGATAATAAATGCACAGATGGTGGAAATATAGTTGTAATGAATCCGAAAACAGGAGATGTTTTAGCTATTGCTGGATATCCAAATTACAATCTTAATGAACCATTTGAACCCAGCACAGATGAACTTAAACAAGAATGGAACAGCATGTCACAAGCAGATAAAAACAAGGCTATGCTTTCTTTGTGGAGAAACAAAGCTGTAACAGATACTTATGAACCAGGTTCTACATTTAAATTAATTACTTCTTCAGCGTCATTAGAAGAAGGAATAACAACGCCTGACAAACAAGGAGAATTTTGTTGTACTGGTGGTATAGAAATTGCAGGTGTAAGAATAAAATGTTGGAGATACTATAGACCACACGGTTCAGAATCTTTAAGAGATGCACTTATGAATTCTTGTAATCCAGTTTTTATAGGATTAGGTCAAAAACTTGGAGTACATACATACTACAAATATTTGAATAAATTTGGGTTATTAACCAAAACTGGAATTGACTTACCAGGAGAAGCTACAAGTATATTTTTAAAAGAGGAGAAAGTTGGACCTGTAGAACTAGCAACAATAGCTTTCGGTCAAAGATTTGAAATTACACCAATACAATTAGCGACAGCGGTAAGTACAATTGCAAATGGTGGAGTCAAAGTAACACCTAGAATAGTTAAGAAAACTATAAATAGCAAAACGGGAGAAATTAATGAAATACCAATAAAACAAGGAGAACAGGTTATATCGAAAGAACATGCAAAAGAAGTACTGGATATGATGGAATCTGTAGTTGCTTTAGGTACAGGCAAAAGAGCACAAGTGAAAGGCTATAGAGTTGGAGGCAAAACTGGAACATCAGAAGATGGAGTTAACACCAACAAATATGTAGCATCATTTATTGGCGTTGCACCAATTTCAAATCCAGAAGTTGTGGCTCTTGTTACCTTATATAATCCAAAAGGAGAAGGAGGACATCAAGGAGGAGTGGTTGCTGCACCAGTTGGAGGTCAGGTTTTATCTGAAATACTTCCATATTTAGATTTAAAAAAAGATAATCAAACTGATGAAAATATAAAAAAACAAGTAGAAGTACCAAAGATTGAAGGAATGACTATAAAAGAAGCAACAAAAATACTTAAAAATTTAAATCTTAATTTGTATGTAGAAAATGGAACACAGGAGATTGATAAAGAAAATACAATAATAAAAGAACAAATACCAAAAAATGGAATTAAGGTTTATGAGGAAACGAAAATTATTGTAAGAATTTAAAAAAAGCTATACAAAAAAAACATTTAGTTATATAATGTAAACGTAAAAATGGATAAAGGGAGAGCGCTATGGAGTTAAAGAATATATTATCGGGATTAGAAGGTTTAAAAGTAAAAGGAAATCTTGATATTAATGTAAATGAGATTAGAAATAGTTCTAATCAAGTGGAAAATGGAGATATGTTTGTTGCAATAGATGGCTTTGATACTGATGGACACAAATATATTAGTGAAGCAATAAAAAAAGGCGCAAAAGTCATTATGGCACAAACTGACAAAGTAACAAAAGAAACTATAAAAGAGTTACCAGATGATGTTACAATTATTTTAGCACCAAATACAAGACATGCAATAGCAATTTGCGCATGTAATTTTTACAAAAATCCATCTGAAAAGCTTAAGTTAATAGGAGTAACGGGAACAAAAGGAAAAACAACAACTACATTTATGATAAAATCAGTTTTAGAAAAACAAGGACTAAAAGTTGGATTGATTGGAACAATTTGCACATATATAGGAGATAAAAATTTAGGAGATAATGATAGAACAACACCAGAAAGTTTAGAATTACAACAACTTTTAAGAAGAATGGTGGATGAAAAATGTGATGTTGCTGTTATGGAAGTATCTTCTCAAAGCTTGAAGCTAAATAGAGTAGATGGATGTAAATTTGAAATAGGAGTATTTACAAATTTTTCAAAAGATCATATTAGCCAAAAAGAACATCAAAGCATGGAGGAATATTATGAATCAAAAGTTAAATTGTTTACAATGTGTAAATATGGGTTCATAAATTCTGATGATATATATGCAAATAAATTACCTGAATTAGTACCTGAATGTACATTTAAAACTTATGGAATTGATAATCCATCAGAACTATTAGCAAAAGACATTACAGTAACTAACTCAAGTGTTGATTTTAAAGTAAAAATTGGAGATAAAAATCAAAGAGTAAAAACTGGAATTCCAGGAAGATTTAGTGTATATAATTCATTAGCTGCAATTAGTGTGGCATCTAGATTTAATTGTAGTGTTGAAAACATACAAGAATCATTACTAAATGTTCGTGTACCTGGAAGAAGCGAGCTAGTGGATAATGAAAAAGAATTAACTATTATGATAGACCATGCACATACACCAGAAAGTTTAGAAAATATTTTATCAACTGTTAGAGAATATACACAAGGAAAAGTAATATGTGTATTTGGATGTGGCGGTGACAGAGATGCAGGAAAAAGATCAATTATGGGAGAAATATCAGGAATATATGCAAACCATACAATAATAACATCAGATAATCCAAGAAGTGAAAAACCGGAAGATATAATTTCACAAATTGAAAAAGGAATTAAAAAGACAAAAGGAAGTTATGAATGTATAACTGATAGAAAAAAGGCAATAGAAACAGGAATTAAAATGTTACATAAAAAAGATATATTAGTTATTGCTGGAAAAGGACATGAGTTGACACAAGAAATTGAAGGGAAAAAATATCCGTTTGACGAGAGAAAGATTGTATATGATATAATAAAACAACTAAATTAAAAACAACAATGAACCAAGGAGGAAATATGGAATTTCAAACAAAGATAATATTACTATCATTAGTATTTAGCTGTATTATAGCTTTAATAGTTATTCCAATTTTAAAAAAATTAAAAGTAGGACAATTAGAAAGAAAAGAGGGACCACAATCACATTTAAAAAAACAAGGAACACCTACAATGGGTGGAATTATTATAATGATTACATTACTTGTAATTGGAGCACTTGTATGTTTTACATATATTAAATCAGAAGATATTGAAAATTCAAAAGTTGCAAGTAATTTGATTCCTTTAATAGCATCTACAATAGGATTTGGAGTTGTTGGACTAATTGATGATCTAAAAAAGCTAATTGGAAAAAATACAGATGGACTAAAGCCAGCCTATAAAATGTTAGGATTGCTAATAATTGCTGTAGGCTTTAGTATATATTTAACACAAATATTAAATATAGGAACAGATACCTATATACCATTTTTAAAAATGTCAATAAATTTACCTATATGGATATATGTACCATTTATGGTATTTGTAATGCTAGGTACAACAAATGCTGTTAATCTAACTGATGGAATAGATGGACTTTCAACAAGTGTTACAACAATAATAATTACATGCTTAACAGCTATAGGAATTATATTTGGAATAAAAGAAATAACAGTTTTTGGAGCAATATTAATTGGAGCATGCTTAGGATTTTTATTATTTAATCTTCACCCAGCAAAAGTATTTATGGGAGATACAGGTTCACTTTTGTTAGGAGGAGCAATTGCAAGTATGGCAATTTATTTAAAGATGCCATTGATATTAATTATAATAGCTTTAATTCCGGTTGTTGAAACATTATCAGTTATTATACAAGTTAGACACTTTAAAAAGACTGGAGAAAGAATATTTAAAATGACTCCAATACATCATCATTTTGAGTTATCAGGATGGAATGAGAACAAAATAGTATCTATATTTAGTATAATAACTCTTGTTTGCTGTGTAGTTGGATTATTGTCTATTTAAATATTTTGTAAATAACAATTGAGAAAGGAAAATAATAATGCAAAAAACGAATAAAAAAATGTCTAACTTTAAGAATCAGCAACTAGACTTTATATTGTGTGCAATAATATTTATATTACTTGCATTAGGAATAGTAATGGTACTATCTGCTTCAGCGCCATCATCATTAGCTAAAACTGGAAAAAGTTATTCCTATGCAGGTAAGCAATTGCTTTCGGCAGTTTTAGGAATGATAGGTATGTATATATTATCTAAAATAGATTACAGAAAATATAAAAAGATATACTTTTTAATATATATTGTTTCAGTAGCAGTATTATTTTTAGTATTAATTCCTGGATTGGGAATTGAAGGAAATGGTGCAAGAAGATGGATTGCTGTTCCAATTATAAATCAATTTCAACCATCTGAATTTACAAAAATAGGACTAATCATATTCTTTGCAGGATATTTAACAGAACATAAAAATGATTTAAGAGATTTTAAAAAAGGATTTATAATACCTTTAGTTTATCTTATGATTCCAATTGCAACATTGTACTTAGTACAAAATCACTTAAGCGCATCACTAATTATAGGAGCGGTTGCATGTATAATGATGGTAATTGCAGGAACAAGAATTATGTATTTTGTTATATTTGGAACAATAGGAGGAGGAGGACTTCTTTCTTATGTAATATACAAAATAAGTTCTGGAGCAAGTGGAAGCAGTTTCAGATTAGGAAGAATTGTTTCTTTTCTTGATCCATGGCAAGACCTTACTGGTACAGGATGGCAAGTAGTACAAGGATTATATGCAATAGGTTCAGGAGGTCTATTTGGTGTAGGACTTGGAGAAAGTAAACAAAAATATTTATGGCTTTCAGAACCTCAAAATGACTTTATATTTGCAGTTATTGCAGAAGAACTTGGATTTGTAGGATGCTTAATTATAATGATATTATTTGGAATTCTAATATGGAGAGGTGCACTAATTGCTATGAAAGCTCCTGATACATTTGGAAGCTTATTAGCAGTTGGAATAGTTAGTTTAGTTGCAGTTCAAGTTGTATTAAATATAGCAGTTGTTACATCTTCAATGCCAAATACAGGTATTCCATTACCTTTTTTCAGCTATGGAGGAACAGCATTAATGTTTTTATTATGCAGTATGCGGAATATTATTAAATATTTCACGAGCAGGATCAAAAGTATAAAAGGAGGAAGCTATGCGAGTAATAATAGCAGCAGCAGGAACAGGTGGACATATAAATCCTGGAATAGCGATTGCAAATGAAATAAAGAGACAAGAGCCAAATTCAGAAATAATTTTTGTTGGAACTAATAGAGGACTAGAAAATGATTTAGTTCCAAGAGCAGGATACAAATTAGAACATATAAATGCTTATGGATTTGATAGAACAATATCAATTGAAAATATAAAAAAAATATATCAAACATTTCATTCAATAAAAGAAGCAAAAAAAATAATAGAACAATTTAAACCAGATGTAGTAATAGGCACTGGAGGTTATATTTGTGTACCAATTGGAATAGCTGCTCAAAAAAGAAAAGTACCAGTTGTATTACATGAAAGTAATGCTTTCCCAGGAGTAGCTGTGAAAATACTTTCAAACAAAGCAAAAAAAGTATTAGTAGGATTTGAAGATGCAAAAAAAAGGTTGCCTAAAGCTAAACAAGTAGTGGTAACAGGAACTCCTACTAAAGTGAAGAAAGTAAAGATATCAGAAGAAAGAAAAAAAGAATTATTAAAAGAAAATAAATTAAATGATAATAAACCAATAGTATTGTTTTTTGGAGGAAGCCAGGGAGCTAAAAGTATAAATGACAGTTTATTAGAAATAATATCTAAAAAACAAAATCAAAATTATCAAATTTTATGGGCAGCTGGACCAGCACAATATGAAAAAATAAAAAATGAACTAAAAGAAAAATATTCTATAGAGATTGATAATATTGAAGATGTTAGTATAGTTCCATATATATACAATATGGAAGAAATAATGAATATTGTTGATTTAGTTGTTTCTAGAAGTGGAGCAATGACAATAACAGAAATTGCAAATGTGGGAGTACCAGCAATATTTATTCCATTTCCTTTTGCAACAGAAAACCATCAGGAATATAATGCAAAAGTATTAGAAAATGTTGGGGCAGCTAAAATTATATTAGACAAAAACTTGACATCAAATGAGTTAAATAGTACAATTACAAACTTAGTAGAAAATAAAAATGCATTAAAAGATATGGGAAAAAAAGCAAATCAAGTTGCTATACAAAATGTAGAAGAAAAGATTTACAAAGAAATTAAAGAATTATAAAGGTGATTTTTGAACGACAGCTCTAAAAATCACTTAAAATTACTATTAAGGAGAAATTAAATGGCAGACAAGCTAATTATTGTTGAATCACCAGCAAAAGCAAATACAATTAAGAAGTTTTTAGGCGGAAATGTAAAAGTCATGGCATCAATGGGGCATATTAGAGATTTACCAAAATCAAAAATGGCAGTTGACATTGAAAATGATTTTGAACCAGAATATATAAATATTCGTGGAAAAGGAGACTTAATAAAGAGCTTAAAAAAAGAAGCAAAATCAGCAAAACAAGTATACTTAGCATCTGACCCTGATCGCGAGGGAGAAGCTATTGCTTGGCACTTATCACACATTTTAGAAATACCAGAAAATAGCAATTGTAGAGTCACATTTAACGAAATTACAAAAGAAACAGTAAAAGAAAGTATAAAAAAGCCAAGAACAATAAATATGGATTTAGTGGATGCTCAACAAGCTCGTAGAGTATTAGATAGAATAGTTGGATATAAAATTAGTCCAGTATTATGGAAAAAGGTAAAAAGAGGATTATCAGCAGGTAGGGTACAATCAGTTGCAGTAAAATTAATTGTTGATAGAGAAGAAGAAATAGAAAAATTTATCCCTGAGGAATACTGGAATATATACGCTAACTTATTAGAATCAAATTCTGATAAAAACTTTCAAGCTACATTATATGGAAAAGATAACAAGAAAATAGAAATACATACTAAAGAAGAAGTGGACGAGATATTAAAAAATATAGAAAAAGGTAAATATATTGTATCAGATGTAAAAAAAGGAGAGAAAAAAAGAACTCCAGCACCACCATTTACAACAAGTACTATGCAACAAGAAGCATCTAGAAAATTAAGTTTTACACTAAAAAAGACAATGTCTGTTGCACAAGGACTATATGAAGGTGTTCACGTTGGAGAAAAGGGAACTGTTGGTTTGATTACATATATGAGAACTGATTCAACAAGAATTTCTGACGAGGCAAGAGCTAAAGCAAAGGAAGTTATTACACAAAAATATGGCGAAAATTATTATGAAAATCGTTACTATAAAACAAAACAAAATGCTCAAGATGCACATGAAGCAATTAGACCAACATATATAGACTTAGAACCAGAAAAAATCAAAGATTTTTTAACAACAGATCAGTATAAATTATATCGTTTAATATATAACAGATTCATTGCAAGCCAAATGTCTAATGCTATATATGATACAGTTACAGCTAATATTGATGTAAATAACTATAATTTTAAAGCAAGTGGACAAACTTTAAAATTCAAAGGTTTTATGACTCTATATGTCGAAACCTTAGAAGATGAAAAAGAAGAAGAGGATAATTCTATTCCAGATTTATTAATTGGGCAAGAAGTAAAAAAAGAAAAATTAGAAGCAAAGCAAAGCTTTACACAACCACCTGCAAGATATACAGAAGCAAGTTTAGTAAAAGCATTAGAAGAAAAAGGAATAGGAAGACCAAGTACTTATTCACCAACAATTACAACGATTTTAGAAAGAAGATATATTCAGAAAGAGCAAAAGCAACTAATTCCAACAGACTTAGGAAAAATAGTAAATAAACTATTGGTTGAAAATTTCCCGGATGTTATAAATGTTGAATTTACAGCTAAAATAGAAGAGGAATTTGATGAAGTTGCAGAAGGAAAAAAACCATGGAAACAGGTTATAAGAGAATTTTATGGACCATTCAAAATAACTTTGGATAGAGTTGAAAAAGAGTTAGAACATGTTGAATTGGTGGAAGAAGTATCTGATGTACCATGTGAAAAATGTGGAAGAATGATGGTAATAAAATATGGTAGATATGGAAAATTCTTAGCTTGCCCTGGTTATCCTGAATGTAAAAATGCAAAACCAATTATAGAAACAATTGACGTGCCATGTCCAGTATGTGGTGGAAAAGTTCAAGTAAAAAAATCTAAAAGAGGTAGAAAATTTTATGTGTGCGAAAACAATCCAAATAGTTGCGAATATATATCATGGAACCCACCTAAAATAGGAGAAAAATGGAGCCCGGAGCCAAAAGAAGAAAAGAAAGAAAAAACTAAAACTAAAAAAAGTAGAAAGAAAACAACTAAAAGAAAAACTAAATAATAATTTTAAGAGCGAGGCATATGCCTCGTTTTTAAAATTATGTCATATTTCTTGATAATCGTCATTACCTATGATATAATAACAAATTGATAAAATTTCAAGGAGATTGCTATGTTAGAAGAAAAAGAAAAAATAAGAGAAAAGGAAAATCATAGAGTATTTAAGCAATTATTAAGTACTTTTTTGGAAAGTGAAGATGTTGCTCAAAATGAGACTGAAAGTATTAGTAAAAATATTAGAATTGTACCAAAGTTTTTCTATGATAATTTCAAAAAGCAATTAAAAGTAGAATTTAAAATAGGAGAAAAACAACTATATAAAATAAAAAATCTACAAGAGTTTTATGATAAAATGTTACATAATGAAACATATCAATATGGGGCAAAATTAAATTTTATACATAGCACTGAATCATTTGAAAAAGAATCGCAAGAGATTTTATCATTTTTACTTAAATATGCAGAAATTATAAAATATAGTAATGAAATGAATTATACGTACTATAGAAATAACTTTATTCAAGATAACATTTTGCTATCAAATACAGGATTAGATGATATTTTTGAAATTTTAAAAAATAAAGATGTTATTTTTCAAATAAATTCAACAGAAAAAAGTATATATTTTGCAGATGAAGAACCAAATATATACTTTAATATTACAGAATTAGATGGAAACAAATTTAGGTTAAGATGTAATATTGACGTTTTTGAATATGATATTCTTCAAGGAAAAGAATATGTATATATGCTATTTTCAGATACTTTATACAAATGTGAAAAAAGTTTTCAAGAGACCATAATAAAAATATTAGATGTACTAAGAAAAAATTATACAAATGAAATTATTATGGATGAAAAAGAAATAACTAATTTCTTTGCTATGATAGCTCCTAAAATAGAGGAAAAAGTAATTACTGAAGAATTGCCTAAATACATAAAAGAAAAGTATATTCCTCAAAAATTAGGAGTAAAAATATATTTAGATTATGACCAAAACAATAATGTTTTAGCAGACATAAAGTTTTGCTATGGAAAAAATGAATTTAATCCATTAATAAATCAGAATATAAATTTTGCACGAAATATGATAAAAGAAAATGAGGCATTAAATCAATTTATTAATACAGGATTTATGCTAGATAAAAATAATGCAAGATTAATATTAGTTGATGAAGAAAAAATATACCAATTTTTATCAACTGATATTGAAGAATATATGAAAAAATATGAAGTTTTAGCAACAGAAACTTTTAAGAAAAAAGAAGTACGTTCACCACAAATGAAAGCAATTGGGGTAAGAGTAGAAAATAATTTACTTCAAATTGATTTATCACAAATAGGAATTGAATTATCTGACTTATCAGAAATAATGGAAAAATATAAACTAAAAAAGACATTTTATAGATTAAAAGATGGAAGTTACATTAATTTAAAAGAAAATGATACACTAAAATTTTTAGATAATTTAAATCTTGATATGGAAAACGGGTATACAAACTTAAAAGATGGTGTAATTACACTTCAAAGTTATAGAAGTCTTTATTTAGAGAGATGTTTGAAAAATTTAAATAATGTTGAAATAAATAAAGATGAATCATATAAGACAATGGTAGATAGTTTACATACAAATCAAAAAAATGTTGAAATATCAGTTCCAGATAATTTAAATGCAGATTTAAGAACATATCAAAAGATAGGATATCAGTGGCTAAAAACATTGGATAAATATGAATTTGGTGGAATACTAGCAGATGATATGGGGCTTGGAAAAACAATCCAAGTACTAGCAGTAATATTAGACTATGTAAACAAAGAAGGAAAAATGCCTTCGTTAGTTGTATGCCCAAGTTCTTTAACTTTAAATTGGTTTGGGGAAGCTAATAAATTTGCACCAAGTTTAAAAGTATGTGTAATTAGTGGAAATGCATTAGAAAGAGCTAAAAAAATATCTAAAATACCACAATATGATTTAGTAATTACATCTTATGATTCACTAAAAAGAGACATAGATATATATGAAGAAAAGGCATTTAATTTCAGATATATGATAGCTGATGAAGCTCAATATGTTAAAAATAATAATACGCAAAATGCTAAAGCAATAAAGAAAATACTAACTAAAACAAGGTTTGCACTAACAGGCACTCCAATAGAAAATTCACTATCTGAACTATGGTCTATATTTGATTTTATTATGCCTGGATATTTATTTAAATATAAAAAATTTAAAGAAATATTTGAAACACCTATAGTGAAAGAAGAAAATGAACCTAGCCTAGAAAAGTTAAAGAAAATGATAGATCCTTTTGTATTAAGAAGAATAAAAAAAGAAGTATTAACAGAACTTCCAGATAAAACAATAAGTGTGTTATACAATGAAATGCAAGAAGAACAACAAAAAGTATATTTATCATATTTGGCTAAGGCTAGAAAAGAAATAAATGACGAAATAAAAGCAAATGGATTTGAGAGCAGTCAAATCAAAATATTAGCTCTTTTAATGAGATTAAGACAAATATGCTGTCATCCAAAATTGTTTTTACAAAATTATGATGGAGAAAGTAGCAAACTCATACAATGTGTTGAACTTATAAAAAATACAGTTGAAAGTGGTCATAAAATATTATTGTTTTCAGGTTATACTTCAATGTTTGAAATGATTGAAAAAGAACTTAAAAATAATAAGATATCATATTTAAAATTAACAGGACAAACTAAAGTATCAGAAAGAATAGAACTTGTTGATAAATTTAATGAAGATGAAAATATTAAAGTATTTTTAATATCATTAAAAGCAGGAGGAACAGGTTTAAACTTAACTGGAGCAGATGTAGTAATTCATTATGATCCATGGTGGAATTTGTCGGCTGAAAATCAGGCGACAGATAGAACTTATAGAATAGGACAAAAAAATAATGTTCAAGTTTATAAATTAATTACTAAAAATTCAATTGAAGAAAAAATTTATGAATTACAACAAAAAAAGGCTAAATTGGCAGATAATATGTTATCAACTCAAAATACATTTATAAACCAATTATCTAAAGAAGACATAATGAAATTATTTGGATAAGGAGATAAAATGAAGGATTATATAACAATAATAGGAGGAGGACTAGCTGGTTCGGAAGCAGCATATCAAATTGCTAAAAGAGGAATAAAAGTTAAACTATATGAAATGAAACCACAAAAATTTTCGCCTGCGCATACTAACAAAAATTTAGCAGAGGTAGTATGTAGCAATTCATTTAAATCAAATTTACATACAAATGCATGTGGACTATTAAAAGAAGAATTAAGAATACTAGATTCACTTTTGATAAAAATAGCAGATGAAACATCAGTACCAGCTGGGCAAGCATTAGCAGTTGACAGAGAAGTTTTTTCTAAAAGAGTAACAGAAGAATTAGAAAAAATGGAAAATATAGAGATAATTAGAAAAGAAATAGGAAATGAAGCTATAACAGATAAAAATGAATTAGAAAATATGGCTAGTGACGGAATTGTTATTATAGCAACAGGACCACTAACATCAGATAATTTATCAAATGAAATTTTAAAAATAACAGGGCAAGATAAATTGTTTTTTTATGATGCAGCAGCACCAATTATTGAAAAAGATTCAATAGATATGAATATTGCATTTTGGGGTGAACGCTATGAACAAGAAAGGGAAAAAGAAGAAGATATAGAGAAATGGACAGAAAGAATAAAAACTCAAAATGAAGCAAGCTATTTAAACTTACCAATGAATAAAGAAGAATATGAAAAATTTTGGAATGATTTAGTAAATGCAGAAGTTGTAACATTACATGATTTTGAAAAAAAAGAAATATTTGAAGGATGTATGCCTATAGAAATAATGGCAAAAAGAGGAATAGACACTTTAAGATTTGGACCATTAAAACCGGTTGGCTTTACAGATCCAAGAACAGGGTACAGACCTTATGCAATTGTACAACTAAGACAAGATAATACAGAAGGTAATTTGTTTAATATGGTTGGATTCCAAACAAATTTAAAATTTGGAGAACAACAAAATGTATTTAGTATGATTCCAGGATTAGAAAATGCAAATTTTGTGAAATATGGAGTGATGCACAGAAATACCTATATAAATTCTACCAAACTATTAGAACCAACTTATAAACTAAAAGTTAATAGAAATATATATTTTGCAGGACAAATTACAGGAGTGGAAGGATATGTTGAATCAATATCATCAGGACTAGTAGCAGCACTAAATGCAATAGAACAATATAATAAAACAGAAAGAAAAGTAATATTTTCAGAGCTTACAATGATAGGAGCGTTAAGCAAATATATATCAACAACAAATGACAATTTTCAACCAATGAATGCAAACTTTGGAATTTTACCAGAACTTTCTGAAAAAATAAAAGATAAAAAATTAAAATATTCGAAATTAGCAGATAGAGCTATTATTGATTTAAAAAATAGCATAAAAATAAAAGATATCTAGATTATCTAGATGTCTTTTATTTTTATTATCTTTGATTATCATTATCTCTTTGAGCTGCCTTATTTTGTTGTTTAGCATTACGTAGTAAATTTTCTTCAAATTGTTTTTCATAATCTCTAATTACTTCATATTTCATAGAATCTCTAAATGATGTTTTCTTATCAGATGCTTTTGAAGAAGTAGTAGATGGATTGCTATTTTCCTCTTCTGGCTCTTGTTCCATAGATTCTCTTTCGGTTCTTCTTCTATTTACCCAATTTTTGAAACGTTTTATAAATTGATACCATTTTGGTTGAGTAGCTGGTAAGTTATTACCTTGTTCTTGTTCTTCTTCATCTCCATTGATTCGAGCTGAACTTTGCAATCTACGAGAAGTATTTGCTGGCTGGTTAATAGTTCCAAGAGTGCTTTCAGAATCTCTAATTGGAAAATCCTTAACTGTTAAGTTTTTGTTTGCTAATCTAGAGTCGAGTGGTGAAAGATAACCAATATTATATAAAGCTGTTTCATAATTTGCATTTTGTTTATCAATGCCTGCAATGTATTTATTATTTGCTTTTATATTTTTTTCAAGATCTTCATAAGATGTAATTTTATCTATAACTTCTCTACTTATTGAACCTTTAAAATATCTTGCTATTTCACTTCTGCTTTGCTCTACAGATGTATTAGCTGTAACTAAATCAACTTGAGCTTGACTAATCTCTGCAGGAGTTTTAGATGGGTCTGATATAATAGCATTTAATTTTTTTACATCATTTAAATGTTTTTCAAGATCTTTTAGCATATACATAACATTAGGATCTTGTTTTGCAGCTTCTGTAATCTTACTTAAAGTTGCATTTTCATTTAATCTAGCTTCTTTTTCTTTTTGATTTCTAAGTAATGCTCTAGAAAATTTAGTTCCAACCACTTTTTCTAAATGAGCTTTTAATTCTGGGTCTTTTGAAATATCTTCAAAATGTTGGTCAATTGTTGACAGATTTTTTTCAATAATTGATTTTAATCTTAACAATGATTGCTTAGCCTTTAAAAAATCATCTTTTACCCTTTTTATATCTGTTTCACATTGTTTGATTTCTGCATTATTTTTGTCTTCTTTTGCACGTTCTAATCTAATATTTAAGTCTTGAAAATCTCTACTTAATTTTTTTACTTCTGCTTTTTTTTGCTCAAATGCAACATTAAGTTTGCTTGACTTATCAGTAACATTTCTAGCAATGCCATACTCTTTGTCCATTTTTTCTAAATCCATAAAATTTTCCATAATATTTAAATATTATGGAGACACCCCCTTTTTCTATAATACTTCATCACATTCTGCAATTAAATTGTCTATTTCACGTAAAATATCATCAAGTTCAATTTTTAAGTCTACTAATTCTTCAGCAGATAAGTTTTTTAATTCGTCTTTATTTATTGATAAAACTTCTTCTTCCATCGTATTTTTATCTAAATTAAATATTAAATAATATTAAATTAATATTAAATTTAGATTTCCTCCCTTCGTAAAATAATTACATTCATACCTTTATTTTACAATAATTAGCAAAAAAAGTCAACAGATAATGCCCATATTGTGCAAAAAAAACATATTTTATAAAAAAAGAATAGTTCTTTTTGAAGATTATTTTTTTACTTTTTTAAAAAAGTTGGTTTTAAGACTTACACATAAATTAAAACTAATAAAAAACATGTAAAACTGTTGACTTTTAAACAGCAAAATGTTAAAATATTAACCGTTAGTGTAAAATACGCGAAGAGTGTATTTCACTAACGGTTTATTTGTCACAAAAAAGTAACATATATTACTTTTTCGTAGAATATTTTATTTTTAATTATAGAAAAGAGGTGAAATTTAAGTGCCAACAATTAATCAATTAGTAAGAAAAGGTAGAAAAAGTTCTACAACAAAATCAACAGCACCAGCATTACAACATGGTTATAATTCTATGAATAAAAGAATGACTAACAAAAGAGCACCACAAAAAAGAGGTGTATGTACTGTTGTAAAAACTGTAACACCTAAGAAACCAAACTCAGCTTTAAGAAAAGTTGCCAGAGTTAGACTATCTAATGGATATGAAGTTACTTCATATATTCCAGGTATAGGACACAACCTACAAGAACACAGTGTTGTTTTAATTAGAGGAGGAAGAGTAAAAGACCTTCCAGGTGTTAGATACCACATTATCAGAGGAACATTAGATACAGCAGGTGTTAAAGACAGAATGCAAGCTCGTTCTAAGTATGGAGCTAAGCGTCCAAAGAAGTAGAAATTTGAGATGGTGCATATAATCTATTACTAATTTAAGGTACTTAAATTTATAATACATTATATAGCACTATACGGAAAAGCATAGAGCTTTTCAGAGTACCTATCATACGGTTTAGTATGAAATTCTAAAAGGAGGGAAGAATAGTGCCAAGAAAAGGATTTATAGCAAAAAGAGAAGTTTTACCAGATCCAATATATAATAGCAAGGTTGTTACAAAATTAGTTAACAATGTTATGCTAGATGGTAAAAAAACAGTTGCTCAAGATATAGTTTATGATGCATTTGACATCATTAAAGAAAAAGAGCAAAAAGATCCACTAGAAGTTTTCCAAGCAGCACTTGAAAATGTAATGCCAGTTCTAGAAGTTAAAGCTAGAAGAATTGGTGGTGCTACATACCAAGTACCAATCGAAATTAGACCAGAAAGAAGACAAACTTTAGGCTTAAGATGGTTAGTTATATATGCTAGAAAAAGACATGAAAAAACTATGGCTGAAAAACTTGCAGGTGAAATTATGGATGCTGTAGCTGGAAACGGTGGAGCATTTAAGAAAAAAGAAGATATGCATAAAATGGCTGAAGCTAATAGAGCTTTCGCTCATTACAAATTTTAAAAAACAAATGAAAAGCGGCATCTTGCGTTGTCAAGCATCGCTAAAAAACTTTTCGATATACATCAGTATAATCTCAAATTTTTTAGCTCGCTTTCCTAGCAATATACCACTTTTGCTTTGTTTTTGATTTTGAAATTAGAATTATAAAAAATACACAATTAAACTAAATAAGAGGAGGAAAAATAAGTGGCTGGAAGAGAATTTCCTTTAGAGAAAACAAGAAATATAGGAATCATGGCTCACATTGATGCTGGAAAAACAACTACAACAGAAAGAATACTTTTCTATACAGGTAAAACACATAAAATTGGTGAAGTTCATGAAGGCGCAGCAACTATGGACTGGATGGTCCAAGAACAAGAAAGAGGTATTACAATTACTTCTGCAGCTACAACTTGTCAATGGTTAGGACATCGTATCAATATTATTGATACTCCTGGGCATGTTGATTTTACAGTTGAAGTTCAAAGATCTTTAAAAGTTCTTGATGGTGCTGTAACAGTATTAGCAGCTAAAGGTGGTGTACAACCACAAACAGAAACAGTTTGGAGACAAGCTGATAAATACCAAGTTCCAAGAATGGTATATGTAAATAAAATGGATACTACAGGTGCTGATTTTATGCTTTGTGTAGAACAATTACACAATCGTTTAAAAGCAAATGCAGTTCCAATTCAATTACCAGTTGGAGCAGAAGAAAACTTCAAAGGTATTGTTGATTTAATTAAAATGAAAGCATTTATTCACAAAGATGATTTAGGAAAAGAAATCGAAGTATGTGATATACCTGCTGAATTACAAGCACAAGCTGAAGAATTTAGAGCAAAATTAGTTGAAGCAGCAGCTGAGCAAGATGATGAATTAATGATGAAATATTTAGAAGGTGAAGAACTAACTGAAGAAGAAATCATTAAAGGTATCAGAAAAGGTACAATTGCTAACAAACTTATTCCTGTATGCTGTGGTTCTTCTTACAAGAACAAAGGTGTACAAGAATTATTAAATGCAGTTGTTAACTTTATGCCATCACCACTTGATATTGCAGATATTAAGGGTGTTGATATGGATGGAAACGAAGCAGAAAGAAAAACATCTGATAGTGAACCATTTGCTGCATTAGCATTTAAAATTGCAACAGATCCATTTGTTGGAAAACTTTGCTTCTTCAGAGTATATTCTGGTACATTAGAAGCTGGTTCAACAATATTAAATGCAAATAAAGATAAAAAAGATAGAATGGGAAGAATTCTATTAATGCACTCAAATCACAGACAAGATATTGATAAAGTATATGCTGGTGATATTGCAGCTGCAGTTGGTTTAAAAGAAGTTGGAACAGGTGATACATTATGTGATCCTGCACATCCAATTATATTAGAATCAATGGAATTCCCAGAGCCTGTTATTGATATAGCTATTGAGCCAAAAGATAAAGCAAATAGCGAAAAAATGGGTATAGCTTTAGCAAAACTTGCTGAAGAAGATCCAACATTCAAAACATGGACAGACCAAGAATCTGGTCAAACAATCATCGCTGGTATGGGTGAATTACACTTAGACATTATCGTTGATCGTTTAAAAAGAGAATTTAAAGTTGAATGTAGTGTAGGTAAACCACAAGTTTCTTACAAAGAAACAATTAGAAATAAAGTTAAAGTACAAGGTAAATTCATTCGTCAATCTGGTGGTAGAGGTCAATACGGTGACGTATGGCTAGAAATGGAACCATTAGAGGCAGGAAAAGGAATTGAATTTGAGAGCAAAATCGTTGGTGGTGTTGTTCCAAAAGAATACATCAAACCAATTGAAGAAGGTGTTAGAGAAGCTGCTCAAAACGGTATTTTAGCAGGATACCCTGTAATTGATTTCAAAGCTACATTAGTAGATGGTTCTTACCATGAAGTTGACTCTTCAGAAATGGCATTCAAAATTGCTGGTTCTATGGCATTCAAAGAAGGATGTAAACAAGCTAAATCAGTTATATTAGAGCCAATCATGAGAGTTGAAGTAACAGTTCCAGAAGAATACATGGGAGATGTTATTGGAGACATTAACTCTAGACGTGGTAGACTAGAAGGAATGGAAGCTATTCAAGGAAACCAAGTTATTAGAAGCTTTATTCCATTATCAGAAATGTTTGGATATGCAACAGACTTACGTTCAAAAACACAAGGTAGAGGTACTTACTCAATGGAACCAAGCCATTATGAAGAAGTTCCAAAATCTGTATTTGATAACATAGTTGCATCAAGAGCAAAAAAACAAAACTAAGCCTTTAAAATGCTTAGACAAAATAATAAAAAGTACTTGATTTTAACCGCAAAATAGTATAAAATACAAATACTTGAAAAAGATTTTAATATTAAAAAATTAAAAATAAATATAGGAGATTAAAAAATCCCTAACAAAATTAAGGAGGAAAATTAAATGGCAAAAGCAAAATTTGAAAGAACAAAACCACACGTTAACATTGGTACAATCGGCCACGTTGACCATGGTAAAACAACAACAACAGCAGCTATTACAAAATACCTAGGATTACTAGGAAAAGCTAAATATGAAGCATATGATCAAATCGACAGTGCTCCAGAAGAAAAAGCAAGAGGAATCACAATTAATACAGCTCACGTAGAGTATGAAACAGACAAAAGACACTATGCACACGTTGACTGCCCAGGACACGCTGATTATGTTAAAAACATGATTACTGGTGCTGCTCAAATGGATGGAGCAATCTTAGTTGTTTCTGCAGCTGATGGCCCAATGCCACAAACAAGAGAGCACATCTTACTTGCTCGTCAAGTAGGTGTTAAATATATCGTTGTTTACTTAAATAAATGCGATATGGTTGATGATCCAGAATTACTAGAATTAGTTGAAATGGAAGTTAGAGACTTATTATCAAGCTATGATTTCCCAGGTGATGAGATTCCAATAATTAAAGGTTCATCATTAAAAGTTCTAGAAAGCACATCTACAGATCCTAATGATCCTGTATATGCTCCAATCAAAGAACTTATGGATGCTGTTGATAGCTATATTCCAACTCCAGAAAGACCAATTGACCAACCATTCTTAATGCCAATTGAAGACGTTATGACAATCAGTGGTAGAGGTACAGTTGTTACTGGTAGAGTTGAAAGAGGACAAGTAAAACTTCAAGACGAAGTTGAAATTGTTGGTTTAGCTAAAGAATCTAAGAAAACAGTTGTTACTGGTGTTGAAATGTTCAGAAAAACATTAGACCAAGCAGAAGCTGGAGATAACGTTGGTATCTTATTAAGAGGTACACAAAGAAACGAAGTTGAAAGAGGTCAAGTATTAGCAAAACCTGGAACAATTCATCCACATACAAAATTCAAAGCACAAGTATACGTTCTAACTAAAGAAGAAGGTGGACGTCATACTCCATTCTTTAATGGATATAGACCACAATTCTACTTCAGAACAACAGACGTTACAGGTGTTATCGAATTACAAGCTGGAACAGAAATGGTTATGCCGGGAGATAACGTTGATATGACTATCGAACTTATCACTCCAATCGCTATCGAAAACGGATTAAGATTCGCTATTCGTGAAGGTGGACGTACAGTAGGTTCAGGTGTTGTATCTGAAATTATTGCTTAATTTAAATTATGTAATATAGAAAAAAGCAAGGGTTACAAGAAATTGTGACACCTTGCTTTTTATCATCTAATTTTATTGACATTTTTAGACTTTAATTATATACTATATTCGTACCAAAGAACAAAATAATTTTAATATTGAAAAAGGAGAGTTCTTTTAATGAAGAATTTTAAAAAAATATTGATAACTTTTACACTTACGGCAGCTACTGTTTTAACAATATCAACTATTTCTAAATCTGCAACGACTTTGAAAGTTACTGGAGATACTTTGAACATAAGAAAAAGCCCTTCAACAGACTCAAAAGTAGTAGCTATGCTATTTAAAGGCGTTGAATGTGAAATGATTTCAGAAGAAGGCGATTGGTACAAAATTAAATATAAAACATACACAGGTTATGTAAGTAAAGAATATGTAAAAATAGTAAATGAAGAGAAAACAACAACAACTGTTAATAACACAGAAAATAATAACCAAGTAGTATCAAATAATACTTCAAACGAAGAAACTACCAACGAAACTACTAGCCAGAATAATAAAGATAAAAATCAAGAAACAGATACGATTGTGTATAAAAAAGTAAAACAAGATACTACAGTTAAAATATTACCTTTAATCTATTCAAGTAATATTGAAACTTTAAAAAAGAATAAAAGTGTAGTACTAGTAAACGAGATTTCAGGATGGTCTTATATACAAACAGACTATAATTGTGGTTGGGTAAGGACAGAGTATTTAGAAGATACAAAAGCACCAACAACATCTGATAATAAAAACGATAATCAAGATAATAACACAGATACATATACAGAAAAAACAGCATATATAAGTGAAAGTTCTGTTAATATGAGAAAAGGAGCTGGAACTTCATATAACATAGTAAAAGTATTATCATTAAATACACAATTAACTATAATTGGTGAAGATGGAGAATGGTATAAAGTAAAAACTGGAAATACTACAGGATATGTTTCAAAAGAATTTGTATCAGACTCAAAAGTTGTGACAACAAGAAGTAATTCTGTTTCAAGAACAGAAACCAAGACAACGCAAAAAGTTGAAACAACAACAGAAAAAAATACATCTAAAGAAGATACAAAAGTATCTACAAGTAATAATACAACCAAAGATGATAATACAACAATAAAAGGTACTGATATTGTTGCATACGCTAAAAAATATTTAGGATATAAATATGTGTATGGCGGGGACGGATCAAATGGAACTTTTGATTGTTCAGGATATACAATGTACGTATATAAGCATTTTGGAATCAATATTCCACATGGAGCAAATTCTCAGTACAGATGTGGAAAAGGAAAGAAAATTACTAAATACAGTGAATTGCAAGTTGGAGATATAGTCTTTTTGACTGATTATGAAACGGGAAAAGGGATAGGACATTGTGGAATATATCTTGGAAATGATAATTTTATTCATGCATCAACAACATGTTATGCGGTTGAAATATCAAGTTTTAAAACGATTTATAAAGGAAGATTTTATTCAGCATTAAGACTAATTTAATAGGGGCACTATATAGAAAGGTTGAAAATGAGACCAGGTTGTATTGCCGCTATTGGAGCAATTTTAGGAATTATAATAGGGCTATACTTAAAAAGTATAGCTCTTTTATTGTGCGTAGGATTTATAATTATTATTTATATAAAACATAATAAAAACATAAGAATTTTAATGTTTTTTATAATAATATTTAGTGTTTATGTTTGCTATTTAGAAAACAATTACTTAGAAATAAAAAAGACATATAATAAACAACAAATAAGAATACAGGGTATTATTATATCAAATGGTAATCAAAAGAAATATAAAACACAATATAAAATTCGAGTAGTGAAAACATATAATTTCAAAACTGGAGAAGTAAAAAGAAAAAAGTTTAATCTTATTTGTGATGTGAAAGGAAATAAAGAGTATATAGGATTAAAATTTGGAGATGAAATAACTTTTAATTCTAGTTTTGAAGCACCATATACTGAGAGAAATGAAGGGGGATTTGATTATAGTAGTTATTTGAAAACTAAAAAAATTTGTGGAACTGTCAGTACTAAAAAAGAAGAAATAAAAATATTAGGGAGAGATAATGTTAATATTTTTAGTAAATTCATAAATGATTTTAGAAGTGGTTTAATAAATAGAATATATAAAATTTTGTCGGAAGAAGAGGCTGGATTATGTGCATGTTTACTTTTAGGAGAAAAAGCTGGAATAAGTAGTGAGACAGAATTGTATTTTAGAGAGGCAAGCTTATCACATACACTTGCAATTTCTGGAGCACATATATCATACATATTACTAGGCTTTTCAACTTTTTTATCTTGTTTAAAAATACACAAGAGATGGGCAAGATATTGTATATGTATACTTTTAGTGTGCTTTATGTTTTTGGCAGGTTGTACTCCTTCTGTATCGAGAGCATGTATAATGGCAATATTAAAACTAATTGCCGAGATTTTGTTTATAAAATCAGATACATTTAATAATTTGGGAATGAGTGCACTTGTAATATTAATATTTAATCCATATTCATTATTTGATATTGGATTTCAACTTTCATTTGGAGGTACTATTGGTATAGTAGTATTTGTAGAATTATTATACAATATTAGATTAAAGCTAAAAGGTATTACTAAGAAAAAAGAGTCGACAAAGAAAGAAAAGAAGAGAACAACAAAAAAATATAGTGAATGTGAATATAAAACATTAATATATATAGAACAAACCACTATAATGTCTTTAGCAGCTAATATAGTTATAATACCAATTATGGCTTACCATTTTAATACTATATCGTTAACATTTATAATATCAAATTTACTTGCAACGCCTATAATGGGAATATGTTTGATTTTAGGGATGATTTTCTGTGTTTCACTAATTATTGAGCCGATTGCCTATGTAGTTGCTTTTTTATTAAAGCCATTATTAAAAATATTTATTTTCATTGCAAAGATTTCAAGCAAAATACCTTTAACTAAATTTTTAATACCAACGCCAAAAATTTGGCAAATTATAATTTATTATTTGATTATTATAATGTATTTTTTTAAAGAAGATATCCTAAAAATATACCCAATATTAAAAAACAAATATAAAAAAATAATTATTTTGCTTATATTTTTTATTATATTACCTTATATATTTACAATCTTGCCAACTAATAAGCTAACAATTAATTTTATAGATGTTGGACAAGGAGATAGTACACTTATTACAACACCATCTAAAAAGAAAATTATTATTGATGGTGGAGGAAGTGAATTTGCAACATTTGATGTTGGAAAACAAACTTTATTACCATATTTATTAAATAAATCAATTCTGAATGTAGATTATTTATTATTTACACATTTTGATTCAGATCATTGCCAAGGATTATTCACAATTTTGGAAAATATAAGAGTAAAAAATGTAATTATAGGAGAACAAGGCAAAGATTCAGAAAACTTTGATAAATTTTTAAAATTAATAGATTCAAAACATACAAATGTTATTAAAGTTAAAGCAGGTGACAAAATTGTAATTGATAAATATTGCAATTTAGAGATTGTATTTCCTGATAGTGACCTAATAAAGCAAAATATTTTAAATAATAATTCAATTGTTAGTAAATTTAATTTTCAAAAGTATAGCATATTATTTACTGGAGATATAGAAAAGGTTGCTGAAGAGAAGATAATAAGGAAATATAAAGAAACAGAAAAATTAAAATCAAATATATTAAAGGTTGCACATCATGGCTCAAAAAGTTCCTCAATACAACAGTTTTTGGAAATGGTTAAACCAGAAATAGCACTTATTGGAGTTGGAGAAAAAAATACTTTTGGACATCCGAATGGTGAAGTTTTAGAAAGACTAAATGAATTGCGGTTGTGAAATATATAGGACAGATTTACATGGAGAGATAACTATTACAATAAAGAATGGCAAAGTAAATGTGAATAAAAGGCTAGATATTGAAAAATAACTAAAAAGTAGTATAATATATAGAAAAAATAAAAAAGGAAGAAAAAGATGTTATCAAAATATTCAAACCAAATAAATGAAATTAAAGAAGAAGAAATACAAGAAGCAGCTGATGAAATTATAAAGGGAAATTTAGTATTGTTTCCAACAGAAACAGTATATGGAATAGGTGCTAATGCATTAGATGCAAATGCTGTAAAAAAGATATTTGAGGCAAAAGGTAGAGCACAGGATAATCCTTTAATTGTACATGTTTCTGATATAAAGATGGTGGAAGAAATAGTTGAAGAAATAACGGATTTAGAGAGAAAATTAATTGAAAATTTTTGGCCAGGTCCCCTTACTATAATATTTAAACGTAAAAGTAATGAGATAATTCCAAATGTTGTAACAGCAAATTTAGACACAGTAGGAATTAGAATGCCAAGCAATTTAATTGCCAAAAAGCTGATTGAAAAATCAGGAGTTCCAATTGCAGCTCCTAGTGCAAATGTTTCTGGAAAACCTAGTGGAACAAATGTAGATGATATTATTGAAGAACTTGATGGTAAAGTAGAGTATATTTTAGATGGAGGTTCAACTGACATAGGTTTAGAGTCAACAGTTATTAAAGTTGATGAGGAAAACATTAATATACTTAGACCAGGAAAAATAACAAAAGAACAATTGAAAACAGTTGCAAATCAGGTTAAAGTTGACAAAAATGTATTAGGACAAGTTAAAAAGGATGAAGTTGTTTCATCACCTGGAATGAAATATAAACATTATGCACCAAATACAAAGTGTGTAATGGTATATAGCAAAAACGCTGATAAAATGATTGAAAAGATAAATGAAATTACTGAGCAGAATGAAAATGTTTTAGTTTTAGCAAAAGGTGAGCATATAGATAGATATATTTCAAAACATAAGTGGAATATGGGAAGTTCTTTAGATGAAGTGGCACAAAATATATTTACTTTTTTGAGAAGAGCAGATAAAGAGAATGTTGATTTAATAATAATTGAAGGTGTCGGAAATGAAGGACTAGGACTTGCTATTACAAATCGATTAATTCGTGCATCTGCATATAATTATATAGTTATCTGATTACAAATTGTATAAAAAATGAATAAAATTTCCAGAAAATTTCATACTAATATTAAATATAAAAAAAGGATTGATATAGTATGAAAAAAGGATGGATTATTGCATTAGCAGTTTTTTTATTATTAATAGGTGTTGCAGTAGGAATTTCAGTATACAATAAAGGCAAAACTGATGAAATAAATATTGTAGAAAATAAAAGATTAGCAGATGAAGTTGAGAATATAATTTATACATCCGCAACTGAGGAAAAGATATCACCAAATGCAAAGATATTAAAAAAAAGGTATTTCATAGGATGTGATCATTTATTAAAGGAAACAGAAGAAGTCCCAAAAGAGCTAATTAATAAAAATAAAAGTGAAACTGAAAAATATTATAAAGGTTGGGATGTAGATAGTTTTTCATCAAATGAAGTAACTATTTATAAGCAGGAAGAAGGATTTTGCGACCAACATTATTTAATTAAAGAACATAATGGTGTTTTAGGAATTTATACAATAGATGAAAACGGAAAATTGCAACTAAAAGAAGATACTGAAATTCAAACAAGATATTTAACAGATGTAGATTTAGAAAAGGTAAAAACAGGAATAGAGGCTATTGGAAATACAGAACTTAATAGTGTATTAGAGGACTTTGAATAAAAAATAGATGAGATTATTTCTCATCTATTTTTAAATTTTCCTTTTTTAGATATCCTTGTTTATAAAATGTAATATAGTACATAACAAGAGAGAATATAGTAGCAACTAAAGCAAGATAGTAAATCCATAAATCGAAATGGGGTAGTGGAGAAATAGTATTTGTTGGAACTTCAGCAATATTATTCCATGATGTAATTATAAACGAACATACAATTGCTATATAGAATAATACTGTTGCAAGTTTTCCAAACCATCTACTAGAAACTACTAGCTCTTTACCATAAAGGAAAGAAGCACCTGCTAGCATAGCTGATTCTTTTAATGCAACTACAATAATAATCCAAAAAGGAATAACACCTTTAAATGTAATTGTTAAAAGTACAGCAAGTTGAGTAGCTTTATCAGCTAATGGATCTATTAACTTTCCAAAGTTTGTTATAAAATTAAATTTTCGTGCAATCCATCCATCTAAAATATCAGTTAATCCAGATACTGTAAGTAGTATTAGTGCAGTAATATATTGCTCTTTTACTATAAAATAAATAATAAAGGGTATTAAAAAAAATCTTGCTACTGTTAATATATTGGGTATATGTTTTGCCATAAAAATATCTCCTATTTTTCTACATTAAATTTTAAATGATCTTCTTCTAAAGAAACAGATATTGTATCACCATTTTGCAATTCAGAACGTAATATCATATCTGATAGTTCATCTTCAAGATACCTTTGAATAGCTCTTCTTAAAGGTCGAGCACCATATTTTATATCAGTACCTTTGTCTAACAAGAATTTCTTTGCTTCAGCAGAAATATTTAGAATAATATTTTTATCTGCTAATATTTTCTGCGTATCATTAAGCATTAAATCAACAATTTGTAGTAATTGATTATTGTTTAATTGTTCAAAAACAACAATTTCATCAACGCGATTTAAAAATTCTGGTCTAAAGGTTTCTTTTAAACTATCAATAACCTTATCCTGATTAACTCTAGTACCTCCGAATCCTATTGAATTTGTATTTTGATTAGAGCCTGCATTTGATGTCATAATAATAATTGTATTTTCAAAATTTATTGTATTTCCTTGGCTGTCTGTTAGACGACCATCGTCTAATACTTGCAATAAAATATTAAAGACATCAGGATGTGCTTTTTCTATTTCATCAAGTAATACAATAGAATAAGGATTACGTTTTACTTTTTCAGTTAATTGGCCTGCATCATCATAACCAACATATCCAGGAGGTGAACCAATTAATTTTGATGTAGAATGACTTTCCATATATTCTGACATATCTACACGAATTATTGAGTTTTCATTTCCAAACATTTCGTAAGCTAATGACTTGGCTAATTCTGTTTTACCAACTCCTGTAGGACCAACAAATATAAAAGATGGTGGCCTTTTAGTGCTTTTTAAACCAGCACGATTACGACGAATTGCTCTTGAAACAGCTTCTACAGCTTTTTCTTGGCCGATTACTCTTTTATGCAAATTTAACTCTAAATTTAATAATTTTTGAGTTTCAGCCTCAGTAATTTTCTTAACAGGAATTTTAGTCCAACTTTCTATAACTTCTGCAATATCTTGAATTGTCAAATTTTTTAATTTCATTTTGTCATTTAAATTATCAATTTGTTCAATCAAACTACATTCTTTAGCCTTTAATTCTGCAGCCTTCTTGTAATCTTCTGTTGAGTCTGCGAGAGCAGCTTCTTCTTTTTCCTCTTGAACAGCCTTTAATTGTCCCTTCAATATTTCTAATTGATATAAATCTTTATTGTTTAAATTAATTCTTGAGCAAGCCTCGTCTAAAATATCAATTGCTTTGTCTGGTAAAAATCTATCATGAATATATTTTTCAGACATAATAACAGCTTGTTTTATTACGTCATTTGAAATTTTAACTTTATGATAATCCTCATAATATTTTTTTATTCCTTCTAGAATATTAATAGAATCGGTAATAGAAGGTTCTTCAACTATTACAGGTTGAAATCTTCTTTCAAGAGCACTATCTTTTTCAATATATTTGCGATATTCTTTTAAAGTTGTTGTTCCAATTAATTGTACTTCTCCAGTTGAAAGAGATGGTTTTAGAATATTTGCTGCATTCATAGAATGCTCGGCATCACCGGCGCCAATGATGTTATGAATTTCATCTATTACTAGAATGATATTACCTAATGATTTACATTCTTCAATAATAGATTTCATACGTGCTTCAAACTGACCTCTAAATTGTGTTCCGGCAACAACTGCAGTCATATCTAATAAATAAACTTCTTTATTTAACAACTTAGCAGGTACATTACCATTTGCTATTTTTATTGCTAATCCTTGAGCAATTGCAGTTTTACCAACACCAGGTTCTCCTATTAAACATGGATTGTTTTTACTACGACGATTTAGAATTTGAGTCATTCGTTGTATTTCTTTATCTCTACCAATAACCATATCTAATTGACCATTTTTAGCTTTTTGAGTTAAATTAGTCCCATAGGTTTCTAGTGTTTTTTTACGTTTATCTTTTTTCTTTTCTACTTTTACTTTCTTCTTTTCACTTGAACTTCCAGCTGATTCATCTTGGCTTTCACCGAACATATTTGAAAATATTGAACCTAATGGAATTGCGGCTCCAAATATTGGAGTACCTTGTTCCATTTTTTCTATATCTTCAGGATCCATATCCTCCATTTGTTCAGAAAGAGAATTTAAATCCATATTTTCGGCTAAATTGCTTACAATGTTTTCTATTTGTTTTGTCATATTATTCATATCTTTTTCGCTCAGATTTTTCAATGGATTAATTCCTTGTTTTTGAGCACACTCAAGACAATAGCCTTTAGAAATAGATTTACCATTCTCATCTTTTTTGTTTAAAAATATAACTGCTGGATTTTTTCCACATACTGAACATAATTCCATAAATTTATATAAACTCCATTCTTTTATTGTAAAAAATACATAATATATAATACATTAAATTAATAAAGAAGTCAATGGAAAAACAGCTGAAAACACCATAAAATAGATGATGATATTAAGCTAAAATACTGCACAAAAAAACTTTATCTAAAATACTAGATTTTTACTCTAAAATGAGGTAATATAAATAAAGAGAGACTGAAGGAGAAGTAATATGAAAAATCAAAAAATAATATTTATCTTAGTAGGTGCTTTTTGTGTATTTGCACTAATAGCAGGAATTTATACACAATTTTTTGTTGGAAATAAAGGTAGTGATTACACCAAAAATCCAACAGACAATATAAGTGGAGATTCAAAACCAAAAACTCAAGAAGAAATAAAAAATCAATTAAAAAGTTTGTTTACAAATGACTTTATAAATAATAGTACTTATGAGGTGCAAAAAGCAAACGATTCAAAAGATATAGTATATTCAGCTTATGATATACAGAAAAAAGAAGAATTATATGAAGTAGATATACATCTTCCTGTTATAAATATTTCTGGAGATGTTCCAGCAAGCTTTAACAAAATAACTCAAAGTGTTTTTGCTGATGAAGCATCAAAAATATTAAACAAAAAATATACTGAAAAAGTTATTTATGATGTTAACTACATTTCATACATAAATGATAATATATTATCACTAGCAATAAAATCTACATTGAAACGTGGAAATAATCCACAAAGAGAAATAATACAAACATATAATTACAATTTGGAGACTGGCGAAAAGGTAGAACTAGTGGATGTATTGACAAAAAGAAATATAGTTCAAAGCGAATGTCAGAATAAAATAAATCAAGTTGTTAGTAAGGCACAAGAAGAAGCACAAATATTAGTTGAATCTGGATACCAAGTGTATAATAGGGATTTATCAAATAGTATATATCAACTTTCAAATATATCAAATTTCTTTTTAGGTAGTACAGGAGAATTATATATAATTTTTGCTTATGGAAATCAAAATTTTACAGCTGAAATGGATGTTGTATTATACGAATAATGAGAGGAATATTAAATGACAAAAAATCTGCTTATAACAGAAAAACCATCTGTTGCTACAGAATTTGCAAAAGTACTAAAATGTGGTGGCAACAGAAGGGATGGATATATAGAGTCTGACAATTGGATTATTACTTGGTGTGTAGGACATTTGGTTACGATGAGTTATCCAGAAAAATATGATGAAAATTTAAAATTCTGGAGATTAGATACATTACCTTTTATGCCAAAAGAATACAAATATGAAGTGATTCCAGGTGTAGAAAAGCAATTTAATATAGTAAAAAGCCTACTTCAAAGAGAAGATGTAGGCTGTATTTATGTTGCGACCGACTCTGGGCGTGAGGGCGAATATATATATAGGCTAGTAGAAAAGCAAGTGCGGAGTTAAAGAAAAACAGAGAAAAAGAGTATGGATTGATTCACAGACTGAAGAAGAAATAAATCGAGGAATAAAAGAAGCGAAAGATTTATGTGAATATGATAGTTTATGTGATTCAGCATACTTAAGAGCAAAAGAAGATTATTTGATTGGTATAAATTTTTCGAGACTTTTATCAATTATATATGGAAAAAGAATGGCAAAAGATATTGGAGAAGAAAAGATATCCATTTCTGTTGGTAGAGTTATGACTTGTGTACTTGGAATGATAGTTCAAAGAGAAAGAGAAATCAGAAATTTTGTAAAGATACCATATTATAGAATAATAGGAAAATTTGGAGATAATGATTCTTCATTTGATGCTGAGTGGAAAGTAACAGAAAAATCAAAAATGTGGGAATCACCTAAATTATATAATGAAAATGGATTTAAAAAAGAAAATGACGGAAAAGATTTTATATTATCTTTGAAAGATAAAAAAGCAATAATAACAGAAGTTAGAAAAACAAAAACAAAAGAAAATGCACCATTATTATTTAATTTAGCAGAAATACAAAACGAATCAACGAAAAGATTTAAAATAAAACCTGACCAAACACTTGAAATTATTCAGAATTTATATGAGAAAAAATTAGTAACATATCCGAGAACAGATGCAAGAGTTTTATCAACTGCTGTGGCAAAAGTAATTTCAAAGAATCTTAATGGAATAGCAAAAGGACTTAAAGATGAAGAAATTCAAACATATATAAACAAAATGATAAATGAAAAATATTCTACTGATTTAATAAAAACAAAGTATGTAAATGACAGTAAAATAACTGATCACTATGCAATTATACCAACTGGACAAGGATTTGAAAATTATAATTCTTTACCAGACTTACAAAAACAAATGTATAAATTAATAGTAAAAAGGTTTTTAAGTATATTTTATCCACCAGCAGAATATAGTAAAATAGCTGTAACGATAGAAGTAGAAAATGAACAATTTTCTGCAAATGGAAAAGTATGTGAAAATTTGGGATATTTAGAAGTAGCAAAAAATGAACCAAAAAAAGAATCTAAAAATTTAGAAGAACAACCTGAAGAACAAAATAACTTAGAAATATTAAAAAAACTAAAAAAAGGTGAAGAAATAGAAGTAATTAATTATGAAACAAAAACATCTGAAACATCACCTCCAAGTAGGTATAATTCTGGGTCTATGATACTTGCTATGGAAAATGCTGGAAAATTGATTGAAGAAGAAGAACTGAGAGAGCAAATTAAGGGAGCAGGAATTGGTACTAGTGCAACAAGAGCAGAAATTATGAAAAAATTAGAAAGAATAGGGTATATTGCAATAAATAGTAAAACACAAATTATAACTCCAACAGACAAAGGAGAAAAAATATATGACGTGGTTTTTATGTCAATGCCAGATATGCTAAATCCTAAATTGACAGCAAGCTGGGAAAAGGGGCTAGAAATGGTATCAAGTAAGCAAATTAAACCAGATGAATTTATGACAAAGTTGGAGGCATATATAAACAGTAAAATCAATAAATTAGTTATAAAAAGATAGAGAGCTTTAAAGAGTTCTCTATCTTTTTAATGTATTCACACTTTATGAAAACTATACATAATATATAGCAAAAATTAAATGAAAGGGTGAATAAGATGTCTAGTTACATAATAGAAGGCGGAAAAAGACTGGCAGGAGAAGTTAAAGTTTCTGGTTCTAAAAATGCCTCTTTACCAATTATAGCAGCCAGCATATTAAATCCGGGAATTACAAGATTATACAATATTCCCAATATACATGATACACAAATTACTTTAGAAATATTAAGATACTTAGGGTGTAAAGTAAAAAAACATAACGGAAAAATAGAAATAAACAGTAAAAATATTACCAAAAGAGAAATACCAGAACACCTTATGAATCAAATGCGTTCAACAGTTGTTTTAGCAGGCGCGATACTTGGAAGGTTTAAAGAAGCAAAATTTTCTTATCCAGGAGGTTGTGATATTGGTGCAAGACCAATTGACTTACATTTAGCAGCATTTAAAAAAATAGGAGTAAATATTATAGAAGATTCAGGATTTATTATATGTAAAGCAGAAAAAATTGTTGGAACAAATATCAATTTGGATTTTCCGAGTGTAGGTGCGACAGAAAATATTATACTTGCTTCAATATACGCAGAAGGAGTTACACAAATAACAAATGCAGCGATGGAACCAGAAATTGTAGATTTAGCTAAATGCTTAAATAAAATGGGCGCCAAAATTACAGGTGCAGGAACTAATGTTATAAAAATTATAGGAGTACAAAAATTAAAAGATACAGGGTATAAAGTAATGCAAGATAGAATTGAAGCAGGAACCTTGTTATGTGCAGGTGCAATTACAGGAGGAAATATTTGCCTAAATTATAAAAATGCTAATCATATTACGCCAATATTAAATAAATTAGAAGAAGCGGGATGTAATATAAAAGTTGAAAAAAATAGAATATATATGCAAGCGCCTAAAAAATTAAAAGCAGTTGATATAAAAACAATGCCATATCCGGGTTTCCCAACAGATATGCAATCAATATTTGCTAGTATTTTAACTACAGCAAAAGGAACATCCGTGATTGTGGAAAATATATTCGAAAATAGATATAGATATACAGCAGAATTAAATAAAATGGGTGCTAAAATTACAACTGAAGGAAAAACAGCAGTAATAAAAGGAGTTAGAAAACTATCAGGAGCGACAGTAAAAAGTACTGACTTAAGAGGCGGAGCAAGTATGATTTTAGCTGGATTATGTGCAAAAGGAATGACTACAGTAACAAATATAGAGTATATATTAAGAGGATACGAGAACTTAGATAAGAAGCTGAATGAATTAGGAGCTAAAATTTCGATACAAAAAGAATAAAAATAATTACAAAAGGGACTAGATTTATTATATATAAATATGATAAAATAAGCACGTATAATGTGGTAAATTGTATGTGCTTTTTTTAATGCAATTATAATATAAAAAGAAGGTGAAAATAATGTCTAAAAAACTTAAAGAAAAATCGAAAAATAAGCAAAAAGATTCTACATTTAATGTAGACAATGAAATTATTATAGGCATTAAAACTTTACCGAATCCTGAAGAAAACAAAAAGAAAACCCAAAAGAGAAAAAATGAAAAAATAAAAAATAAAAATACAACTAAAAAAAGTAAGACTACGAAAACAAAGAAAAAGACTAAAAACAAAGAAGAAGAGTTTAAACTTAAACTTGGAATTGAAGATGAAAAAGTTAAACCAAAAAAGAAAAAGAAAAAAACTAAAAAATTGACTAAAAAACAGGAAATTGCAAGAAAAAAGAGAAAAGCATTTCTTAGGTTAGTAAAATGGGCTACTCTTATATTACTTTTAATAGGTGGAGGAATAGGCTTTTTATTATCTTCATTTTTTAATATAAAGAAAATTGAAATAGTAGGAAACAATAAATTAACCAGAGATGAAGCGATAAGTTTGTCACAAATTGAAATTGAAGAGAACACATTTAAATTATCAAAAAACAAAATTGAAAAAAATATTAAGCAAAATGCTTATGTGGAAAGTGTAAAAATTAAAAGGAATTTACCAAGTACTATATTAATTGAAATAGAAGAAAGAGTTCCTACATATATGATTACATTTGCAAATGCTTATGCATATATAAACAACCAGGGATATTTTGTTGAAATTTCAAAAGAAAAATTAGAGTTGCCTATAATAACAGGGTATGCAACTAAAGAAGAGGATATACAACTAGGAGAAAGATTATGTACAGAAGATTTACAAAAGCTAGATGATATATTACAAATAATGAAAGCAGCAGAAAGCAATGAGATTGCTAATATTGTAACAAAAATAAATATATCTGATAAACAAGATTATGTGCTAGAGCTAAAAAGCGAAAAGAAAACTGTACATGTTGGAGATACATCAAATTTAAGTACAAAAATGTTATATATAAAAGAGATAATAGAACAAAACAAAAAAATAGAAGGAGAAATTTTAGTTAATACTGATTTAAACAATAAATGGGCTATATTTAGAAAAAAAGTATAAAAATCATTAATAAGGAGGGCAAAATGAACAAAAAGCAAATAGCTATTACATTAGGAATAATGTGCTTTATATTAACAGTTGCAATATGCATTCAATTAAAGACAATTGAAAACACAACTACAACAATCTCGCAATCACTAAAAGAAAATGGATTAAGAGACGAAGTGCTAAGATGGAAAGAAAGATATGACAATGTTTATGAGGAACTTAATCAGTCTTTAAAAGAACTAGAAGAGGTCAGAAAACAAGCAACTCAAAATGATACCAAATCTTCAGCAAAACAAGAAGAAATAAAAAACAACAATATGCTACTTGGATTATCTGAAGTAAAAGGTGAAGGATTACAAATTGTGATAGCAGACAACAATACTGGAACTTTAAAAAATGAAAGTGAAGCATTAGATTTAAGTTCACAAGTAGTACATTATGATGATTTGATCGAAGTAATAAATGCTTTGAACAATGCAGGAGCAGAAGCAATATCAATAAATGGTCAAAGAATTATACAAACTACAGCAATAACTTGTGAAGGAAATGTAATAAAAATAAATGGACAAAAAGTAAGCTCTCCATTTACAATAAAAGCAATTGGTTCACAAGGATTATTATATGGATCACTTACTATGATAGGCGGGTACTTATATATACTTGATGAAGCTGGAGTTATTGTAGAAACAACACAAATGGACAACTTAACGGTTGAAAAATATTCTGGAGTTATAAACTACAAATATGTAAAAAATGAGAAATAGAGGTGAGTATACACTTTGAATAAAGAAAAGAAAAACAAAATTATAATGACCATAATTATTGGAGGAGTATGCCTTATACTTTTGGCAGTTATGTTTATGCAGTTTAGAACTATTGAGGAAACAGATATTACAGCAATTGAAAACATGAGAGAAGCAGAATTGAGAACAGCTATATCTGAATGGAAGGGAAAATATGAAGAAACTGTAGAGCAATTACAAGCAAATCAAAAAACAATTAAAGACTATAAAAACAAGCTTGAAAAAAATGAAGAAGCGTCAGGACTTGTTGATAAAGAATTAAAAGATTCTAATATGATTTTAGGAAAGACAGATGTATTTGGCGAAGGAGTAACAATAACATTATCAAATAGTGAAGAAAGAGATGTAAAATACAGAGACTTACTAGAATTAATAAATGAATTAAGATATGCGGGAGCAGAAGCTATATCAATTAATGATGTAAGAATATTAAGTTCTACGGAAATCGCACAACCAGATGGAGTTTTAATGATAATAAATGGCCAAAGAGTTTCATCACCTTATGTTATAAAAGCAATTGGAAATCAAACGTATTTATCAAGTACTTTGAGTTTAAAGGATAGTGGATACATTGATAAAACAAGAGCCATAGGACTAAATGTTAAATTGGAAACTGGAAAAAACATAAAAATTTTAAAATATAATGGAGATATGAATATAAAATATATGAAGGAAGGGGAAAACAAGTAATGATTTTTATTGCAATTGTAATTGGATGTATTTTAGGAGCTGTAATTGGAATTTATGCACCGATAGTTCCATATACATATTCTGGCTATTTAGCTATAGCTATTATCGCTGCACTAGATTCTGTTTTTGGTGGAATTTCATCAACATTAAAGAAAAATTTTGATTTAAAAATATTTGTAACAGGCTTTTTTGGAAATGCAATATTATCAATATTACTTACATACCTTGGACAAAAGTTGAATGTAGATATTTATTTAGCTGCAATCGTTGTTTTTGTAGGAAGAATGTTTAATAATTTAGCTATAATTAGACGCTATTATTTAGAGAGATGGAACGAGAAAATGGCAAACAAAAACAATGTTTCATAAGTATTACACAATTATTACAAAAATATTACAAATCTATTGACTTTTTTTTCAAAATGTAATATTCTTTAGACATCAAAAAACAGATGACAAACAATCTTTAGGGGATGCAAAATTGGAGGAATGAACCTTGGCAATCGGAGATATAATTGTAGGAATTGACATTGGAACTTCGAAGGTTAGTTTAGTAATTGGAGAAGTTAATAATTTTAATCAAATAGAAGTCATTTGTACGACTACTCATAAATGCAACGGAATAAGAAAAGGCAAAATTGTAGACGAAAATGAAATTGCAAGCTCTATACACCACTTAATTAAAGATGCTGAATCAGAGACGGATTTAAAAATAAATTCAGCTTATGTCACAATACCTGGTAAATATGTTACAATAGTTAAAAATAGTGTTGTAAAAGAGGCAAAGGATAAATATGCTGGAATCTCAGCTAAAGATGTTGTCTCAAGTATTATGCAAGTGAAAGACATTGATATACCAGAAGGAAAACAAATAATTGACATAGTTGAAAATCAATTTGTTCTTGAAAATGGAAGAACAGTTTCAGATCCAGTAGGAAATTTGAGTGGTAGTTTTACTTTAAAAGCAGAAGTAATTCTAGCTGATAGAGAATATATGAAACAAATTGCATCAATATTTAGAAAGGTTGATTTAGATATTGATGGTTTAGTACCAATTACATTAGCTCAAAGATCATTAGCACTTGATGCAAATGAACTAAATGATAATGTAATGCTATTGGACATTGGTGCAGGAAATACAGAAATAGGCGTATTTGATGGACAAAGTTTTGTATACACAAATACAATACCTTTAGGAGGAGACAACATTACAAATGATATTGCATTAGTCCTAAATATTAGCGAAGAAGAAGCTGAAAGATTAAAAAAACAATATGGATTAGCATTAAAATCATTTATTGATAATGACAATGAAATCTTGCTTACAACATGTAAAGATGAAAATGGAAAAAAAGTAATTAAGAGTTCACAATTAATTGAAATTATGGAAGCAAGAATAGAAGAAATCTTTACTATAATTAATAAGGATATAACAGCACAGGGAATTAAATCTAAAATAAATAATGTTATATTAACAGGACAAGGAATTACTAATATTAACAAAAGCGACGTTGCTGGAAAAATTACTTTAAATATTCCAGTGAAAATTGCAACAGGAAGGTTGATTAGTGTAGTAAGACCAGAATATCGAACTGCTTATGCGTTAGTTAGATATGTAGCATCAAGACCATTTGCTAAAACTGTAGGAAGCAGTATAGATACTAATTCAAATGAAAGTATATTAAAAAACATTATAGAAAAAATCAAAGAGTTCTTTTATTCATAGATTTTAATTTTAAATATATAAGGTTAATAAAAATTAGGAGGAATGAACAATATGTTAATGGATAATAACAGTGATGAAAACACAATGCTAGACGGAACTGCTACTATCAAAGTAATTGGAGTAGGTGGAGCAGGAAATAATGCTGTAAATAGAATGGTTGAATCTGGAATAAGAAATGTAGAATTTATTGCAGTAAATACAGATAGACAAGCTCTATTATTATCAAAAGCAGCATCAAAAATACAAATTGGAGAAAAAATTACAAGAGGTTTAGGTGCAGGAGCTAATCCTGATATTGGAGCACAAGCAGCTGAAGAAAGCAAAACTGAAATAGCAGAAGCTTTACGCGGAGCTGATATGGTATTCGTTACAGCTGGAATGGGCGGAGGAACTGGAACTGGAGCAGCCCCAATAGTTGCAGCAGCAGCTAAAGAAATGGGAATTTTAACTATAGGTGTTGTAACAAAACCATTCACATTTGAAGGAAAGAAAAGATTATCTCAAGCTGAACGTGGAATTGAAAGCTTAAAAGGTAAAGTAGATACTTTAGTTGTAATCCCAAATGACAAGCTATTACAAGTAATTGATAGAAAAACCTCTATAGTTGAAGCATTTAAAATGGCAGATGATGTGTTAAGACAAGGTGTACAAGGTATATCAGACTTAATTGCAATTCCTGGTTTAGTTAACTTAGACTTCGCTGACGTAAAAACTATAATGTTAAATACAGGAATGGCACACATGGGAATTGGTAGAGCATCTGGAGAAAACAGAGCAGAAGATGCTGCAAAACAAGCAGTACAAAGCCCTCTACTAGAAACATCAATTGAAGGTGCAAGAGGAGTTATTATAAATATAACTGGCGGAACAAATCTTGGCTTACATGAAGTAAATACAGCTGCAGAATTAATTCAAAGAAGCGTTGACCCAGAAGCTAATATTATATTTGGAGCAGTTATTGATGATAGCCTTGATGAAGATATAGTAATCACTGTTATAGCAACAGGATTTGAAAAAGAAGAAGGACCATTATCTGGAACAATGGCTGTGGGAGATATTATAGATAGAGCATGGGACAAAAAATTAAATTCTATTCCAACAACAACAGATAGTTCAAATTCACAAGAAAATTTGGATATACCAACATTCTTGAGAAGAAAATAATATAAAATAAAGAAAAATGCAAACTCGTAAAAGAGTTTGCATTTTTTTGTAGAATATTTCATTAGTTCGCCAACACGAAAAGACATACTTTTTAAATATAAGATAGTATAATCCATAATATAAAATATATATTTATTAATTCTTTAAAGAGGAAAAATAAGTGACTATTTATCTAGATATTATATTTTTAGAAAATTTATGCATGAACTATATTATTCTGTTTGCTACATGCTACATTATGAAAATAGAAACTAAAATATGGAAAATTTTAATATCAAGTTTAATAGGTGGACTATATGCTGTGATTTTATATATGAATGTTTTGCCTATATATTCCAATATTATAACTAAAATAATTTTATCAATTGTTATGGTATATGTATCGACACATCCTAAAACACCAAAAGAAACAATAAAACAATTAATGGTTTTTTACTTAATATCATTTACATTTGGAGGATGTGCCTTTTCATTACTTTATATTGTTAAACCACAAAACATACTTATGAAAAATGGTGTATATATAGGAACATATCCAATAAAAATTACACTACTTGGAGGAATTGTTGGCTTTATAATTGCTCATAATGCTTTTAAAATGGTAAAAAACAAATTAAAGAAAAAAGATATGATATATGAAATGAAAGTAAAAATTTTAGAAAAAGAAATAAATGTAAAAGCTATGCTTGATACTGGAAACATGCTAAAGGATCCGATAACGAAAATGCCTGTAGTTGTAATTGAAAAAGAAAAATTAAATGAGACTTTACCAAAAGAATTATTAGAAAATATAGAGAGAATATTAGGAGGTGAAAAAGACTGCTATAATTATGAGTTAGATGATGAATATGTAAATAAAATAAAAATCATACCGTTTTCGTCAATAGGAAAACAAAACGGGCTTATGATAGGAATAAAAGCAGATGAAATAACAATACAAGGAGATGAATTTAAAGAATACAATAATGTGATTATTGGAATATCACCACAAAAACTAAGTAATAATTATTCTGCTTTATTTGGACTAGATTTATTTGAAGGGAGAGAAAACAATGAATTTGTTACAAATATTAAAAAATAGTATAAATACATTATATGTAAGATATATTGAAAACGAGGAAAATCTTCCAATTTATTATATAGGAGGTAGCCAGACATTACCTCCACCATTGACTAATGAAGAAGAAAATGAAATATTAACTAGATTGTCAAATGGAGAAGAAAGCGTTAGACAGATATTAGTGGAAAGAAATTTAAGATTAGTTGTTTATATTGCAAAAAAATTTGAAAATACTGGGGTTGGAATTGAAGATCTGATATCAATAGGTACAATAGGATTAATGAAAGCGATAAATACGTTTAATACTGAGAAAAATATAAAATTAGCGACATATGCCTCTAGATGCATAGAAAATGAAATATTAATGTTTTTAAGAAGAAGCAATAAAATAAAAGGTGAAATTTCAATTGACGAACCATTAAATCAGGATGGAGATGGAAATGAGTTACTATTATCAGACATTTTGGGAACAGACCCTGATGTTACGTCAAGACAAATTGAAGATGAAGTTGATAAGAAGTTATTAAGAGCTTCAATTGAAAAACTGAACAATAGAGAAAGAAACATTATGGAACTTCGTTTTGGATTTATAAGTGGTAAAGAAAAAACACAAAAAGAAGTTGCAGATATGTTACGGAATATCACAAAGTTATATATCTAGATTAGAAAAGAAAATAATAAACAGAATGAAAAAAGAAATAATAAGCAAAACAGGATAATTTAAATGTCGAATAATAAGGAATGATAAATGAATAGCATATCTCCTTTTGGAAATAATCAAAGTAAGAAACATTTCTAAGAGGAGTTGTTGAATTTGAATAAAGTTGAAATAGCTGGAGTAAATACAAGTAATTTGCCATTACTTTCTCCAGAAGAAAAAGATATACTAATGAAAAAAATAAAAGATGGAGATGAAAAAGCAAGAGAAGAATTTATACGTGGAAACCTAAGATTGGTTTTAAGTATAATAAAACGCTTTTATGGAAAAGGCGAAAATCTAGACGATTTATTTCAGGTGGGATGTATAGGTCTTATAAAGGCAATTGATAATTTTGACATAAATCAAAATGTACAATTTTCAACTTATGCAGTTCCGATGATAATTGGTGAAATAAGAAGATACTTAAGGGATAATAATGCGATTAGAGTTAGTAGATCTATGAGAGACTTGGCTTACAAGGCTCTTGGGATAAAAGAAAGGATATATAAGGAACAACAAAGAGATGCATCGGTGGAAGAAATAGCAAATGAACTTGGAATTGAAAAAGAAGAAGTAATAATTAGCTTGGATGCAATACAAGAACCAATTTCATTGCAAGAACCTGCATATAGTGAAAATACGGAAAACATATATATAATTGACCAAGTAAAAGATAAAAAGAATACAGATGAATTATGGACTCAGAATCTTACAATTGCAGAATCTATGAAAAAACTTAATGAAAAGGAAAAGATGATTATAAATAAAAGATTTTTTGAAGGTAGAACACAAATGGAAGTTGCAGAAGAAATTGGAATATCGCAAGCTCAAGTTTCAAGACTTGAAAGAACAGCAATAAATCATATTAGAAGAATATATAAATAAAATTCATAAATCAATCATGATATCATAAAATAAGAATACTATTATAAAAGGTGGTAGGAGGATAATATGGGGCAAAAAGGAATGGATTTTAAACACAAAGAGGTTATTAATATACGAGATGGAAAAAGACTTGGATTTGTACAAGATGTATGTGCTGATTTAGAAACTCGGAACAATAACCTCAATTATTGTTCCAGGAAGTAATAAAATCTTGAGTATGTTTTCTTCAAATAATGATATTGTAATACAATGGCAAAATATAAAATGCATAGGAGATGATGTTATATTAGTAGAAATATAAAAAAATACAAAAATCTACAAAAAATGTGTTGACTTTATAGAAACAATATGTTATTATAAATGAAGTTACTACTTAAAGAAAAAAACACATGAAAATGTGAGTGAAAAAATAAATTAGTAAAGAAAATTCAAACAAAGAATAACATCAATACTAATTTATTATTTTGCGCTAAAAACACTTAAAAAAACTTTTTTAAAAATATTTGAAAAAGGTGTTGACATTTAATAAATAAAGTAGTAAAATAACATTCGTTCACATCTGAAAGCTGAACGAAAAGCACATTGAAAAGTAAACAATAAACCTTTGAGAAACCAAAATAATAAAGGAAGATAGAAGCAAACTATCTATAAAAAAATACTGTGAGAAATCACAGCCAGAAAATAATTAAGAGTCAAAAAGCTCAAATAAAAAGTTATTTAAGTAGATTAGAAATAATCGAAGTAAATAAACCATTAATATGAGAGTTTGATCCTGGCTCAGGATAAACGCTGGCGGCGCACATAAGACAT
>ERZ773116.126-NODE-126-length-83791-cov-13.057024_pt1 | contig 83791 bp, 82 predicted proteins | sample MGYA00580563_ERZ773116 | MGnify/ENA primary metagenome ERZ773116 (study PRJEB29015, sample SAMEA2737864) | human gut metagenome | biome: human gut; feature: human-associated habitat; material: faeces | place: China | collected 2012 ... | reverse complement strand
TGTTGGAGGTTTCTCAGATCCATTAATTGACTGTAAAGAATGTAAAACAAGACATAGAGCAGACAAATTAATAGAAGAATGGGCACATGAACACGGAAAAGATATGATAGCAGATGGAATGTCAGATAAAGAATTAATAGACTTCATAAATGACAACAAAATACCATGTCCATCATGCGGAAAAACAAACTTCACAGATATAAGAAAATTCAACTTAATGTTCAAAACTTTCCAAGGTGTAACAGAAGATACAACATCAACAGTATATTTAAGACCAGAAACAGCACAAGGTATATTTGTAGATTTCAAAAATGTATTACGTACATCAAGAAAGAAAATGCCAATGGGTATAGCCCAAATTGGTAAAGCCTTCAGAAATGAAATAACACCAGGAAACTTTACATTTAGAACAAGAGAATTTGAACAAATGGAACTAGAATTTTTCTGCAAACCAGGAACAGATTTAGAATGGCATAAATACTGGAAAGACTATTGCGAAAACTTCTTAATCAATTTAGGAATGAAAAAAGAAAATATTAGATTAAGAGATCACTCTGCAGAAGAATTAGTATTTTACAGTAAAGCAACAACAGATATAGAATTCGCATTCCCATTTGGTTGGGGAGAATTATGGGGAATTGCAGATAGAACAGACTATGACTTAACACAACATATGAACCATTCTAAACAAGATTTATCATACCAAGACCCAGAAACAAACGAAAAATACGTACCATATGTAATAGAACCATCACTAGGAGCAGACAGAGTTGTACTAGCATTCTTATGCAATGCATATGATGAAGAAGAAATAACAGAAGGTGACACAAGAGTAGTATTACACTTACACCCAGCACTAGCACCATACAAAGTTGCTGTACTTCCACTATCTAAAAAATTATCAGAAAAAGCAGAAGAAGTATATAGCAAACTTTCTAAGAAATTTATGTGTGATTATGATGCAGCAGGTTCAATAGGTAAACGTTATAGAAGAGAAGATGAAATAGGAACACCATATTGTGTAACTGTTGACTTTGATACATTAGAAGATGAAAGTGTAACAGTAAGAGATAGAGACACAATGGAACAAATTAGAATAAAAATAGATGAACTAGAAGCATGGATTGCAGCAAAAATTGAATATTAGTATAAATATTAGTAGTGAAAAAACAAAATGTAATTTATAAAAAGTACAAAATAATAGAAATTAAAAAAACAAAAAAATAAACTAGAAAAAAGTTGTGGAAAATATTTCCACAACTTTTAAAAACATAAATAAAAAATTAATTATAAAGATTTTTTTCATACAAATCATCCACAAAAACATCTTTTTCTTCAAAGTTATCCACAAAACCAACTTTAGCAACATCATTTTTATCATCAACACCTTGAATCCAAACAGGTCGGTCATCATAAAAAATATCACACTTTTCCTTATTATTTAAAATAAAATGTATTCTTTGTAAATCCATAAAATCAACTCCTATCAAATATATATAATAAAATTATATCCATAAAAAAGTTTTATATAACTACAATTTGACTAAAAATAAAGATTGACTAATTAAAAGAATTAATATAAAATATACAAGTAAATTATAAGGAGGAAAAAAGCATGAAAGTAACATATGAAAAAAAAGAAATTGATGCAAAAGATGGAACAACAGTAAAAGAAGCATTAAAAGAAGAAATAGAAAAAAGCAAATATGAAGTTATAGGATGTAGATATAATAACGAATATTTTAATTTAAATAAAAAAATAGAAGAAGATGCAAAAATAGAATTAATAGACATATCAGATAAAGAAGGTGCAAAAATATACAGAATGACATTGGTATATATAATGGGAAAAGCCTTTGAAAGTCTATATCCAAAAGAAAAACTAACAGTAGAATATCAACTAGGAGATGCAATGTTCTGTAAATGCGACAAAGTAGAAATAACAGCAAAATTCATAAAAGACTTAAAAGAAAAAATGCAAGAAATAATAGAAAAAGACTTAAAAATAGAACAAAGAAAAATGACAAGAGAAGAAGCAAAAGAATTCTATGAAAAAACAAATACATCAAAAGGAAGATTGCAATTTGACTTTGAAGAAAATAAGATAATAGATATGTATTTCTGTGAAAATTATTTTAATTATTCTTATGATATGATTGCAGATACAACAGGAAAAGTAAAAGTATTTGATGTTGTAAAATATCAAGATGGATTTTTAATTAGATATCCAAGTTCAAAAACACCAACAGAAATGTCTGAATTCAGAGATACTAAAAAGTTATCATGGGCATTAGAAGAATTCGAAAAAATACATTCTGTATTAGATGTACTAACAGTTTATAAATTAAATAAAGCAGTAGAAGAAGGCAGAATAAAAGATATAATAATGCTTGCAGAGGCATTACATGAAAAGAAAATTGCAAATATTGCTGATGATATAAAGAAAAGAAAAAATACAAAAATGGTATTAATAGCAGGACCATCATCATCAGGAAAAACAACATTTGCACAAAGACTAGGAATTCAATTAAGACTAAATGGAATAAAGCCAGTCACATTATCAGTAGATAATTATTTCGTTGAAAGACAAGACACACCAAGAAACAAAAATGGAGAATACAACTTTGAATGCATAGAGGCAATAGACTTAAAACTATTTAATGAACACCTAGTAAAATTACTAAATGGAGAAGAAATAGAAGTACCAGAATTTGATTTTAGTGTTGGAACAAAAAGATATAATGGTAAAAAAATGAGATTAGCAGAAGATGAAATTCTAGTAATAGAAGGAATACATTGCTTAAATGACAAATTAACAAGTCAAATAGAAAAAGATAAAAAATATAAAATATACATAAGTGCATTAACAGTGTTAAATATGGACAGATACAATAGAATTTCAACAACAGACACAAGACTTATAAGAAGAATAGTTAGAGATTACCAATTTAGAAGTTACTCAGCAATTCATACATTAAACACTTGGCATCAAGTAACAGATGGAGAAGAAAAAAATATCTTCCCATTCCAAGAAGATGCAGACAGAATCTTTAATACATCACTTATATATGAATTAGGAGCATTAAAACCAATAGCAATGCCGCTATTAAAAGAAATAAAAAGAGATAATGTTGAATATGCAGAAGCACAACGACTAATAAATATACTAAAATACTTTAGAGAAATACCAGCAGAATACGTACCAGACAATTCATTATTAAAAGAATTTATTGGAGGAGGAACATTCGGGTTACATTAATATTATTAAAAATATTATTAAACATAAAAATAAAATGTAAAACTCGAAATCAAAACGGAAAATGTTAAAAGATAGTAAATTTACAGAAATTGATGAAGAATTTATATGTGAAAATTGTGGAAAAAAAGTTCCTAAATTAGGTTATTCATGTAGAAATCATTGCCCATATTGTTTACACTCTAAACATGTAGACAAAAATCCAGGAGACAGAGCAGAAGAATGTCATGGAGATTTAGAACCAGTAAGCTTAGAAATAAATGGGAAAAAAGGATATGTAATAGTTTTTAAATGTAAAAAATGTGGAGCAATAAGAAAAAACAAAGCGGCTAAAGATGATAATATGGATTTAATAATTAAATTAAGTAGTAAGCAAATTTAGATGTCAAATGGGGGTTGTCAGTTGGGACACCCTTTTTTGACATTTTTATGCTGTCAAAAAAGGGCGTCCCAACTGATAACCCTGTTTAAACTTCTCTATTTAAATTTCCATTAGTAAATTCTTTACCTTCAAATCTATTACCACTCTTAACAATACTAACAATATTATTAATATCATCAATACTTTCATCAATAACATCAATTCTAAAAACATTAGTAGAAACAAAATCAGTAGATTCGATAGAAGTAGTCTTACTATTATAAATAGTTGTAACAGTTTGAATATTATCAGGAATAATTTCAAAATTCAAACCTAATCTATCTTTTAAATAATATTTGTTACAAGAATTACATTTAGCATCACAATTAGGATAGCATTTATTGGCTTTCCCAAGTAAACAATAATTCATGTTCATTAAAGGTGTTTTTCCATATACAATTAATTCTGATGCCAAAACTTCAGTATTAGAACTTGTTAAATCTAAAATAGTTTCCTTATTAAGTTCAGGTGATATTGTAAATCTATTAAATCCAAGTTCTTTGAGCTCTTTAACAGAATGGTTATTAAAAATATTAAAAGTATAATTTGCAATAAAGTTAAAATTATTTTTATTTAAAGAACAATTTTCTAAAACATTATCTAACAATAATAAATTAGAAATATTAGAAAGTACAAATCCTTTAATATTATAAGATTTTATAGCATTTTCTATATTTAATGATAATAAATTTCTATAATTTGCCTTTATTATTGTTGGTAAATAAATATAAAGTTCGAATTTTTTGCTTAAAGTTTCTAAAATATTTGAATACTTTTTATTAACAAAATATTTTAAAGGAATATATACAATATCAATACCTTCAAGAGAAGAGTAATCATATTTTTCATTTAAAATATTTAATAAAACAGAAATTTTATTTTCATCACTATTAGAATTATTAGCATTTTTAGAATTTTCATTACAAGCATTATAATTAATTCCATCACTGATTCTTTGAATATTACTAATTGCAAAGTTCTCAACATTTTCCAATGCAGTTCTTCTAAGCTCATTCAAAGAACTAATTTTAGGTAAAAATAAATTATCATCTAAATTAACTTTGATATTTGCAAAGTTAAAAGGTGTAGAAGTAGTCTTATTAATTTGAGCAATAATATCATCTTTAGAAATAGGTCTATTTTTAGCTTCAACAGGTAAAACATCTAAAGTAGAAGTGATATTTAAATTTTTATAAATATCTAAATCATTAGCAGATGTAATATTAATTTCCAAAGGTTGATTTTCTTTCACAGTAACCTTACAATTTAAAGCAACTTTTCTATTTTCAAATCTTAAACTATCATTAGCTATAGAATTTTGAGACTTAGAAGACATTTTGAAAATTTTATCTCCTAATTTGATATTTCCTTTCATTCTACCAATAGTAACTGTTTGACCAACTTTGGTTCCTTTAATATTCTTATTGGAAACCATAACTTCTGAAACATTATATGTACCACTTTCTCTTTCTAAAGCAACTGTATCGCCAACTTCAATAGGTTCATTTAATTTAACAGTTATATACCCTTTATTACTATTATATTTTTCAACTTTACCTAAAAGCAATCCCATATTATCAGATTTATCTTTAAAAACAAGTTTCTTATTAGGTTCATTTGATAAATGTCCGCAAGAGAAAAAACCTCTATTAAAAGCTTGCATTAAAATTTTTCTATCAGCATCATCTACAACATAAGGCTCAGAACTTTCGGCTAAATCAATATATTTTCTATAAATACGAGTAACAGTTGCAACATACTCTGGCTTTTTCATTCTACCTTCGATTTTTAAACAAGTAACACCAGCATTAATCATATCTGGAATGAAATCCAAACCACAAATATCTCTGGTACTTAAAAGATAGCCACTATCAATAACTGAATTATTTTCTAATAATTTATAAGGAAGTCTACAAGGTTGAGCACATTTACCACGATTACCAGAACGGCCACCAATCATACTAGAAAATAAACATTGACCAGAATAAGAAATACACAAAGCTCCATGAATAAAGCACTCGATTTCAACATTTGAGTTTCTACAAATATATTCAATTTCTCCAATAGAAAGTTCACGAGATAAAACTACACGTTTAAAACCTAACTCTTGTAATTCAAGGACACCTTGTAAATTATGTACAGACATTTGAGTACTTGCATGAATAGCTAAATCTGGAAAACTTTTTATAAGCATTTTGGCAAGACCTAAATCTTGAACAATAATAGCATCAATTCCAAACTCATAAGCCTTTTTAGCAAGATTAAAAGCATCTTCAAATTCATCATTTTTAATTAAAGTATTTAAAGTTAAATTGGTTTTAACACCACGAATCCTTGCATATTGTATTGCATTTTTCAATTCATCTAAATCAAAATTTGATGCAAAAGCTCTAGCACTAAATAAATTTGCACCAAAATAAACACTATTGGCACCATTTTGAACTGCAGCTTTCAAACAATCAAAATCGCCAACAGGTGAAAGTAAGTCAATCATACTAATTTCCTCCTATGCAAACATTATAACATTACTTTTAGAGTTTGTAAATTTGATTTGCAATATATTGTCGAAAAGAAAAAAATAAATTTATACTGAACAAACCTATTGACGAAAACGATAAAGTGAGATAAAATACAAAAAACAAAATTAGGAGGTTTTAGTATGGAATTAAAAGGATCAAAAACAGAAAAAAATTTAATGGAAGCATTTGCTGGAGAATCTCAAGCAAGAAATAAATACACATATTTTGCAAGCAAAGCAAAAAAAGAAGGATATGAACAAATAGCTGCATTATTCTTAGAAACAGCTGATAATGAAAAAGAACACGCCAAAATGTGGTTTAAACTATTACAAGGTGGAGAAATAAAATCAACAGCCGAAAACTTAAAAGCAGCAGCAGAAGGAGAAAACTACGAATGGACAGATATGTATGACAGAATGGCTCAAGAAGCTAAAGAAGAAGGATTTGACCATATTGCATATTTGTTTAGTGCTGTAGGAAAAATTGAAAAAGAACATGAAGCTAGATATTTAAAATTATTAGAAAATGTTGAAGAAGGTTTAGTATTTAGCAAAGATGGAGATAGAATTTGGAAATGTAGAAATTGTGGACATATTGTTGTTGGAAAAAGTGCTCCAGAAATTTGTCCTGTTTGTAGCCATCCAAAAGCTTATTTTGAAATCAAAGCAGAAAATTATTAGTAGAAAGCAGAATTTTCTGCTTTCTTTTTTTGTAAAGGACTGGAAAATAAATTTAAAGTGTGATAAAATACAAAAAGTGTAGAAAATGAGAGCAAAGGAGAGCTTATAATGCCTAAATTTTTTGTAAGACAAAATCAAGTTGATGATGGTAAGATTGTAATAAATGGTCAAGATGTAAAGCATATAAGAAATGTGCTTAGAGCTAAAGTTGGAGAAGAATTAGAAATATGTAATAGTGAGACTGGCGAAAACTTTTTGTGTTCAATTTTAGAGTTTAATGAAGATAAGATATGGTGTAATATTGAGCAAAAGATACAAGAAAAAACTGAATCAAATGTAAAGGTTACAATCTTTCAAGGTCTACCTAAGGCTGATAAAATGGAGTATATTATACAAAAATCTGTGGAACTAGGAGTATATGATATAACTCCTGTTGATATGAAAAGATGTGTTGTAAAGTTAGATGAAAAAAATGCTAATAAAAAAATTGAGAGATGGCAGAAGATATCTGAAGTTGCAGCTAAGCAATGTGGTAGAAATATAATTCCTCAAATAAATAATGTAATAAATATTAAAAAACTATGTGAAATTGTAGAAAATTATGATATAGTATTGGTAGCATATGAAAATGAAGAAAACAATTCATTGAAAAATGAACTAAGTCAAATAAAAAACACAATTATAAATAATCAAAGTCAAGAATTTAAAATAGGAATTGTAATTGGTCCAGAAGGCGGATTAGAAAAACAAGATGTAGAAAATTTAAAAAGAAGCGGAGCAAAAATTATTACATTAGGAAAAAGAATACTAAGAACAGAAACAGTAGCATTAAATGTTTTAAGTATAATAATGTACGAACTAGAAAATTAGGAGGAAATATGGAAAAAGAGAAAAAAGAAGTTGATGAAAAATACATAAAAGCAATATGTATAAATATTGTAAAAGCAATAATAGTAATATTTTATTTTTTAATTCTAAATTTAATATCAGAAAAAATTGGAGAAGAATTGTTTAGAAGAGGAATTCAAATATGTACAATGATTTTTCTATTTATTGCAATTTATATTATTGAAAAAGCTTATAAAGAGGATGATGGAGTAAAAGCAATAGACGGAATAGAAGTATTAGTATTGGCAACAGCTGTACTTACTTTGGAATACATTACAAATAGATTCAAATTTCAATTTAATTCATATTCATCAACAGTATCATATGTATTTGCAATATACTTTGTTTTAAAATCAATTGTTATATATACAAAAGGAAGAAAAGAAGTAGAAAAAAGTTTAAGCGATATAGAAGAAATTGTTAAAAAAGAAGAACCTATAAAAAAAGAAGCAACTAAAAAACGTAAAGAAAAAGTTGAAGAAATAGAAAATAAAGAAAAAACAAATAAACAAGAAAATAAAACAACTAAGAAAAAAACAAAAAAAGAGGTAAAAAACAATGGTTAAAAGTATGACTGGTTTTGGAAAAAGTACATTATCAAAAGAAAAAAGAGAATATCAAATGGAAATAAAAAGTGTAAACCATAGATATTTAGATATAACAATAAAAATGCCAAAAACATTAAGTTACTTAGAAGATGAAATTAAAAAAGAAATATCATCAAAAATAAAAAGAGGAAAAGTAGATGTATATATAACATATGAAAATGGTAGTCAAGAGGGCAGAAACATAACAATAAACAAAGAACTTGCAAAATTATATATAAATCAACTAAAAGAACTAGCACAAGAAGAACAAATATCAGACAAAATAGAAGTCATGGAAATAGCTAAACTACCAGACATATTATCAATAAAAGTAGATGAAGAAGATGAAAAAATAAAACAAGAAGTAATAGAACTTACACAAGAAGCAACAGACAAAATATCACAAATGAGAAAAACAGAAGGAGAAAAAATTGCACAAGATTTATTAGAAAGAATAAACAAAATAGAAAGCAAAATAATAGAAATATCTAAAAAATCTACTGGACTTATTGAAGAATATGTAGTAAAATTAGAAAAGAGAATAAAAGAAATACTAAAAACAGAAGATGTAGACAAATCTAGACTAGCACAAGAAGTTGTAATATATGCCGATAAATGCTCAATAGAAGAAGAAATAACAAGACTAAAAAGTCATATATTTCAATTTAGAAACTTAATAACATCAAACAACGAAGAACCAAAAGGAAAAAAAATAGACTTCCTAATTCAAGAAATGAATAGAGAAACAAACACAATAGGTTCAAAAGCCAATAACTTAGAAATAGTAAATGGAGTTATTGAAATAAAAACACAACTAGAAGACATAAGAGAACAAGTACAAAATATAGAATAGAAAGGATTGAGTTATATGCAATTAGTAAACATAGGATTTGGAAACATAGTTTCTTCAGAAAGAATAGTAGCAATAGTAAGCCCAGAATCAGCACCAATAAAAAGAATGGTACAAGAGGCGAAAGACAACAAAACAGCAGTAGATGCAACATGTGGAAGAAGAACAAGAGCAGTTTTAATTATGGACTCAGGTCACATAATTTTATCAGCAGTGCAACCAGAAACAGTTGCAGGAAGATTAGACAAAGACTTAACAGCAGCATCTGCACAATTAACAGATGAAAATTAATAAAAAAGTGGAGGTATAAACAATGATAATAAAACCAAGTGTTACAGAATTATTAACAAAAGCAAAAAACAGATATGAATTAGTTATAGCAACATCAAAAAGAGCTAGACAAATAGCAGAAGGAGACGAACCATTAATAAAAATAAAAGACAAATCACCAGTAACAATAGCTGCAAACGAAATAGCAGAAGGAAAAGTTAATATCATAAGAGAAGATGAACAAGAAGAAACTTCAGAAAATGCAGTTGAAGAAAATGAAAAAGCAGAAGAAACAACTGAAGAACAAAACGAAGAAAGTGAAGAAAACTAATAAAAATCAAAAAGGAGAAAAACAAAAATGTTGGTAATACTATCTGGAGTTTCAGGAGCAGGAAAAGACACAATAAAAAAAGAATTAATAAAAAGAATGGAAGAAGTAGAATCACTTCCATCTTTTACTTCTAGAAATCCAAGAGTTGGAGAAGAAGAAGGAATACAATATCATTTTATAACAAAAGAACAATTTGAAGAAAAAATAAAAAACAACGAATTTTATGAATATGACTTACACCACGAAAATTACTATGGAACATCAAGAAAATTAATGAATGATAAAATTCAAAGCGGAAAAATAATAGTAAAAGATATAGAAGTAAATGGAACAGAAAACCTAGTAAAATTATTAAAAGAAGACACAAAAATTGTTACAATATTTTTAAAAGTAGATAAAGATGAATTAAGAAGAAGACTTGAAAATAGAGGAGACAATTTAACAGAAGAAGAAATGCAAATCCGTTTAGGAAGACTAGAATATGAAGAATCAAAAATAAAACTATATGATTATGTTATAAAAAATGATGATTTTGAGAAAACAGTTGAAATAATAATGACAATAATTGAAAATGAAAAAAGATTAGAAAATAAATAATAAAAATGTGAAATTTTTGTGAAAAATATTGTTTTTTGAAAAAAGGTGTGGTAATATATAACCATACCTTTTTAATCTTTAAGTTATATTTTTATACATAAGTATAAAAATTATTGCTTCAAAAAATTGATTTCAATATGAAAATTTAATTCGAAATTCATATTATTGCTTCAAACTTTAAACTTTATTCTAGAAGCAAAAGAGAAAAGAAAAGGAAATTAAATAAGGAAAGGAGGGATAGTATGAGTGCTGAATTTGAAAAAATAGTATTGCAGAAACTAGACTCTATGGAAGCAGACATAAAGGAATTAAAACAAGATGTTGCAGAATTGAAACAAGATGTAACGGTTTTAAAAGAAGATGTTGCAGAATTAAAACAAGACGTAACAGTATTAAAAGAAGATGTTGCAGAATTGAAACAAGATGTAACAGTGTTAAAACAAGATGTAGCAGGACTAAAAACAAACGTTACAACTTTAAAGAAAGAACTAAAAGAAGTAAAAGAAGACGTCAGTGTGCTAAAAAATGAAGTGTTCAATGTAATAAAACCAACATTAGAAATAATAAACGAAAAAGTAGATATAATGATAAATATAAATACAGCTAAAATATTAGATGGACAAACTAGAAATTACAAAGAACAAATAAAAATGCTAAGAGATTACGAAAACAAAAATGCATTAGAACATAGCAGGATGAATTATGAAATTTGCAAACTAAAAGCAAATGCATAAAGTATAAAAAACGAAGTGTCTAAAAGCTTATAAAAAGCTAAAAATAGGCACTTTTTAAATATGTAAAAAAATGGCAAAAAATATTTTTTTAAAAATATTGTCGAAAAAAATATTATATGATATATTTAAGATAAGAAAATAAAAAAAGGGGAAAAGTCTGAAAAATAATTGTAAAATACAATATTTTCAATCAAATTTTGTGCCTTGAAAGAAAGGAATGACAGAAAATATGAAAAAAATAACAAATTTAGCATTAATTATTATAATGATAGGAGCAATAATAATGCCTTTATTTACATATGCAAAATCATCAGACAAACCAAAAGAAAACTTTGCAAATGTAATTTTTTTAGCATACTTTAAAGGAGATACAGAAGGAAAAGAATATTTAGAAAAAAATACTACTAAAATAATGGAAATGTACAATGGAACAAACGAACTAGCAGTAAAAGGATATCTAAATAAAGTATCATATGGAAAATTTAACCTAAAAAACATATTTCCACAATATGATGGAACAAAAATTATACCCTTCGAATTACCATTTACCAGTGATGGTTTAGACAAAAACAACTTAGATTATCAAATAATAGATAACATAATAGATTCAATAAAAGAAACAAATGAAATTATAGACTATAATAATGATGGTTTTATAGACAATGTATCAATAATCCTAAAAGGTGGTACAGCATTAGCAGAATCAAATTCAACATTTGTAAGCCATAAAAGCGATTATGGAGCAGATAAAAATTGGTCAAATAAAAAGATAGGAACATATAATATGCTAAATACATATACATTGGAAAATAATGGAGCAGGAGTAATAACACACGAATTTTTACATTCATTAGGATATCCAGACTTATACACATCTACACCAAGCTCATATCCTGTATATACATGGGATATAATGGGAGGAGTAAGCAAAAATATGTCATATCCATTAGCATATTTAAGAATGAAATACACAAATTGGCTAACAATTGATACAATAACTACTAGCCAAAAACTAACATTAAATACACAAGATGATCCAAATGGAAATCAAGCATATATATTGAAATCACCATTAAATGAATATGAATTATTTGTAGTAGAATTTAGAAAAAAATCAAAAGATATTGATCATCTAGACAGAGCAATTGGACATTCTGGAGTTATTATATATAGAGTGGATACCACAGTAACAGGATTAAGCAATAACAAAGGAAAAACAGGAATATATGTTTTTAGAGAAGAGTCTGGAAAAAAAGATGATAGCACACTAAGAAATGAAATCTATAATGCAGCATATTCAAAAGAAGCTGGAAAAACATCAATAGGTTCAAGTGACCTAAATATAACAAAAGGTGCATTAACATATAGTGATGGAACAAACTCTGGAATAGTCATAAAAAACATATCGAGTAGTGAAGGCAACACAATGACATTAGATGTAACAATACCAGATGTAGCAGATTATGACATATGGAAAGATACAAAATTTAAAGATGAAACAGGAGAAAATGAATATTTAATAAAAAACATAGATACAATTTCATATGATGATAAACTTTATACAGTAAGTATTGGCAATAATAAAATATATACACATACATATGATAAAGATATATGGACAAACATAAACATATCCAACATAGAAAACAGCAATAATTTAACTAAAGCATCTTTATTAAATTTAGACAATGAACTATATTTATTGGTATCAACCTTTGATAAAATTATATTATACAAATATAGTAATGGATGGAACAAAGTAACAGAAATGGTTAATAATAATGGTTCATATGCATACAAAATATTGAATCACAAAATATATTTAACGGTAAATACAGAAAGTCAAAAAGCATCGTTATACGAATTAAATAATAATAAATTTGAATTAGTAGGAATTTATTATCAAGGAAACTCTAGAGACTTAATTGGAACAACAGCAATAGAAAATATAAATAATAAAACATATGTTACATGTAGACAAGCTAATAACAAAATAAGACTATATGAATTACAAGATAAAAAATTCAAAGAGATACCAAATACAATGAATGCCAACCAATATGATGTTGTTTCATTAAATAATAAAATGTATTTTGTATTAGGAAGTGATACAAATAATAAAACAATGAGAATGGTTGCTTTTGATGGAACAAACTTTGAAACAATAAATACAAATATAGAATTAGGAGATCCAAAAGTAACAGTATCACAAGGAAATCTCTATATATTAGCGACAGAAATTTCAGAAACACAAAATGGAAAAACAATATTATATGCATACAATGAAAAAACAAAAAAAATAGAACAAGAAGGAAAAAATGTAGACAATGCTGCAAGTGCTGGGAACTTAAGTTTAACATCAATAAAAAATAAAATCTATGTAATGTTAAGAAGAAAAACAGATGGAGTTATTGTTGTAAAAGAAAAAGAAACAGTAAATAGCTTAAAATCACTATCAATAGTACCTCCTAAAAAAACTACATATATAGTAGGCGAAAAACTAGATATAACAGGAATGAAAGTAACTGCAAATTATATTAAAGAACAAAAAGAAATTAAAGATTATACAATATCAGGATTTGATTCAACAAAACCAGGAGAATATAATGTGACCGTAACATATGGAGGAATAAGCAATACATTTTCATATACAATAGTTGCAAAAGCTCAAAACAATACAACACTAAAAGAATATCTAACCAAAGCAAATTATAAAATAGAAAATGAATTTACTAACGGATTTGTTGTTGGAGAAACAATAAATAACATAAAAAACAAATTACAAAACAAAGATATTAATATAAAAACATCAACAAATATCATATCAACAGGTACAGAAATTTCTTATGGGGCAGAAAAATATACAGTAGTTATATACGGGGATATAAATGGAGATGGAAAAATAAATTCAGCAGACCTTTTAAAAATGAGACAACACTTAATAGGTACATTAGAATTAAAAGGATCAAATAAAAAAGCTGCAGCATTAGTTAATGGAAACACAATAAATTCAGCAGATTTGTTAAAATTAAGACAACATTTATTAGGAATAAATAATATAAAACAATAAAATAAGGAGATAAGTTTGAAAAATAATTGTGAAATACAATATTTTGATCAAATTTTGCACCTTGTAAGAAAGGAATATCAGTAAATATGAAAAAAATATATATAACATTAATATTGGCAATAATGCTAATATTCCCACAAGTAGTATTGGCTGCTGGTGGTGTATCAATTAGTGCACCATCTTCAGTAGAAAGCGGAAACAATGTTACTATAAAAGTTACAATATCAAATGTTGCCGCATGGAATATAAAAATAACAGCATCTGGAGCAACAGATAGAGTTACAAAAAGTTATGCAGATGCAACAGAAGATGCATTAAATACAACAAAAACATTTAGTATTACTTGCAATAGCAAAGGAACAGGAAGTATAAATATTAAAGTATCAGGAGATGTAACAACTCAAGATGGCAAAAATACAGACATATCATCTTCAAAAACAATTTCAGTAACGGCAAAAACAACCCCAGTTCCAACACCAACTCCTGTACCTACTCCAACACCAACTCCAAGCAATCCTTCTTCAAAGCCAAACACAGAAAATGGAGGAACAACACAAAATCAACAGCCACAGTCAAAACCAAATCAAAATACAAATACTAATAGTCCTCAAACACAAACATCAAAACAGAATGAAGATAAAAAAACAGATAAGACAAACTTAACAACAGAAAATCAAGTAACAGAAAATAAACAAGAAGAAAAAGAGGAAGAACAAGAAAAAACAGAACAAACACAAGAGGAAAGAAAATCAATTAAAATAAAAATAAATGAAAAAGAATATACTGTAATAGAAAATAGAGAAGAACTACCAAAATTAAATTCATATGAAGAAATAAGTATAAAAATAAATGAAATAGACATACCAGCATTAGAAAGCCCAATAACTAAACTTACAATAATTGGTATAAAAGATGAAAATGGAAAAACAATGACAGCAGTATATAACAATAATACTTATAAAATATACAATGAAACAACATCAAAATTGTTAAATTTATTTATTACAGACGGAGAATTAAATAACTATAATAAAACAACTATAATAATAGATGACCAAGAATATAATGCATACGAAATAGATGATAGATTCGCTGTTGTATATGCAATGAATTTAAACGATGGTGAATATAATTATTATAAATATGACAAAAAAGATGGAACATTTCAATATTATGAAACAAAAGACATAACAAATAATAACAAAAACTATAAAATACTTATAAGTGCATTATCAATATTACTTATTATTGCTATAATAACAATTTTTATATTGCTTTTTAGAAAAAAACAGTAAAAATCAAAGTGCCTAAAAGCTTATAAAAAGCTAAAAATAGGCACTTTTTTTGATGCAATAAAAAAATAACGACAAAATATAATAAAATACCAAAAAAAAATTGCAAAAAAAAATCATATATGTTACAATTAGAATGCACAATTGAAAAAAACCAAAAAAGGTGGTAGAAAGATGGGATTACTAGCAATAGTATATGTATTAATATTTATAGTATTTGCTTTGGTATTATATGCAGTAATGCAAATAAAACTATTAGGACTAAAAGTAAAAGACTTTTGGGACTTTATAGAAGCAAACGAAATGTTAGACAAGCTAAATAAATTCGCAAAACAATATCAAGCAATGTCACCACAAGAACAAGTAATATACTTAACAGAAGCAGAAAAAATATTTACAGCATTTGACAAAGTACCAGAAGAACTGTGGGACGAAGAATATGAAAAATATAAACAAGTACTAAAAAAATATAATGATATAAAAATGTTTAGATGGGCATCAAGTTAATACTAACTGAATCTAAATAAACTATAATCGATAAAATAAAAAAGAAAAAGGGGCGATTTAAAATGGCTGGAAAACACAGCGAAGGAAGAAGAGAAAAACAAACAAAAAGAATAGAAGAAGAGGAAGAAATACCAAAAGCATTCAGAAAAGATGGTGATAATATGCAAAAAACAAAATCAAAAACAAAGAAAAAACATGGAAAATTAAAATTATTTGGAAAAATAGTTTTAACACTAGTAATAATATTAGCCATACTAGTAGGAGCAATGTTCTGGTATGTAAATAACAAATTAGGAAAAATGCAAAAAATAGATTTAAATGAAGAAGATTTAGGAATATCACAAGAAGCAAAAGAAAATCTATCAGGTTATAGAAATATTGCAATATTTGGTGTAGACAGTAGATCAGATGATTATGGAATAGGAAACAGAAGTGACTGTATAATAATTGCAAGTATAAATAACTCAACAGGAGATATAAAACTAATATCAGTATATAGAGATACATATGTAAAAATAGATGGACATGGACTAGATAAAATAACACATGCATACTCATATGGAGAAGCACCACTAGCAATAAGCACACTTAACAAAAACTTAGACTTAAACATAAAAGAATTCGTAACAGTAAACTTCGACTCAGTTGCAAAAGCAGTAGACCAACTAGGAGGAGTAACATTAAATATAACAGCAGAAGAAACAAAGTATATAAATGGATATATAGATGAAACATCAAAAGTAACAGGAAAAGCCTCAAACCACATAACACAAGCAGGAACATATAATGTAGATGGAGTGCAAGCAGTAGCTTACTCAAGAATTAGATACACATCAGGTGGAGATTACAAAAGAACAGAAAGAATGAGAACAGTAATCGAAGCAATGTTTAACAAACTAAAAACAAAGAGTGTAGCACAAATAAATACATTTGCAGACAAAATATTACCATCAGTATATACAAACATCACAACAGGAGATATTATATCAATGGTACCAAATATTGCAAAATATAAAGTGGGAGAAAGTATAGGATGGCCATATCAAACAAAAGGAATAACAATGGATAGATGGTATGGAATACCAGTAACACTAGAAAGCAATGTAACACAACTACATAAAGAAGCATTTGGAGAAGAGGATTATACACCATCTGAAACTGTAAAAAGTGTAAGTAACAGTATAATAAAAAAGACTGGATATAATAAATAAAATATGCAAAAATTACTAGAGAAGTCTCAAGTATTGAAAACAATAGTACTTTAGACTTCTTTAGTAAAAAAATATCGAAAAATGACACAAAAAAGGTTGAAAAGAAGAGAGTTATAATATATAATAAAGTTGTATTTGAGCAAGTTTATAAGGGGGATGTATTATGAATGCAAATGTCAGCGAAAGCAATATTATTGTGGACGAAGCAATTGTACAACCAAATATAAAAGAAAAAGTAGAAGTTAGAAAAGTTTTATATAAAGTAGTAAAAAGATTGATAGATATTTTAGGTGGATTAGTAGGGTGTGTTCTACTAGTTCCTATAACTGTGGCTGTTTATATAGCAAGAAAAGTTTTTAAAGAAGATGATGGGCCAATGTTTTATGAACAACTAAGAATTGGAAAAAATGGAAAAGAATTTAGATTTTATAAATTTAGATCAATGGTAATGAATGCAGATGAAAAATTAGAAAAGTATTTAGAAGAAAATGAAGATGCAAGATTAGAGTATAAGAAATATAAAAAATTAAAAAATGATCCAAGAATTACTAAGTTAGGTAATTTTTTAAGAAAAACTAGTATTGATGAATTTCCACAATTTATAAATGTATTGAAGGGTGATATGAGTCTTGTAGGACCACGTCCATATTTACATAGAGAAATAAAAGATATGGGAGATAATTATGAAATTATTACTTCTGTAAAACCGGGACTTACTGGGTATTGGCAAGTTAATGGTAGAAGTAGTACAGATTTTAATACAAGAATGAAAATGGATATGGATTATATTCATGATAGAACACTATGGAAAGATGCTAAATTTTTAATAAAAACATTTTTGAAAATATTTGTAAAAGAGGGAGCAATATAGTCTTTTTAGATTATAAGTAAGGAGAAAGATATGATAATAACAAGAACACCATTTAGAATGTCTTTTTTTGGTGGTGGAACAGATATGGAAGAATATTTTAAAAAAAATAATGGGGCTGTATTATCTACAACAATAGATAAATATTGTTATGTTAATGTTAGACATTTACCACCTTTTTTTGATTATAAAACAGAAATTGCATATTCTAAAACAGAAAGAGTACAAGATATTAATGAAATAGAACATCCTGCTGTTAGAAATGCTATGAAAGAATTAGATATGCATCAAATAAGATTAACATATGAAGCTGATTTACCAGCTAGATCAGGACTTGGAACTAGTAGCTCTTTTGCGGTTGGGATGTTAAATGCATTTTATGCTTTAAAGGGAAAATATGTTAGTAAAAAAAGATTGGCAGATGAAGCTATAAATCTAGAAAGAAAATTATGTAATGAATCTGGAGGATGGCAAGACCAAATTGCAGCATCATTTGGAGGATTTAATAGAATTAATTTTAGTAACAATGGATATGAAGTGCTTCCAATTATTATTTCACCTGAAAGAAAAGAAAAATTAAATAAAAATTTATTTATGTTCTTTACTGGTTTTACAAGATTCTCATCAGATATACAAAAAATTAATAACGAAAATAAAAATGGCAAAGAGAAAAAAGAAGAGACATTAAAAAAAATGTATGAGTTAGTGGACGAAGCAGAAAAAATACTAACTGATAAAAATAGAGATTTAGATGATTTTGGTAGATTATTAGATTATTCATGGAAATTAAAAAAACAAACTGGAAAAGCAGTATCTACATCTAATATTGATGCTTTATATGAAAGAGGAATTAAAGCTGGAGCATTAGGTGGAAAATTGTTAGGAGCTGGTGGAGGAGGATTTTTAGTATTTTATGCTCAACCAGAAAATCATGAAAGATTAAAACAAGAATTAAAAGATTTATTATATATTCCATTTGAATTTGAGAATGAAGGTACTAAAGTTTTATATTATTCTCCAGAATCTTATGATTCTATAATGGAGGAACAATAATATGAAAGTTGTTATTATGGCAGGTGGAAAAGGAACAAGAATAGCTTCTATAGCTAGTGATATTCCAAAACCTATGATAAAAATAGGTGATAAGCCTATTTTGGAACATGAAATAGAATGCCTAAAAAAACAAGGATTAACAGATATAATTATAACAGTAAGTCATTTAGGAAATATAATTATGGAATATTTTGGGGATGGTTCAAAAATATCTCCAGCAACAGGAAAAAAATTTGGAGTAAATATAGAATACTTTGTAGAAGAAACACCATTGGGAAATGCAGGAGCATTATTTAAAATAAAAAATAAACTTAAATCTGATTTCTTGTTATTAAATGCAGATTCATTATTTAATGTTGATTTTAATAGATTTATAAAATTTCATAAAGAAAACAAAGCATTAGTAACATTATTTACTCATCCTAATAGCCATCCATATGATAGTGGATTGATTATTACAGATGAAAATAACATTGTTTTAGAGTGGTTAAACAAAGAAGATGAAAGACCTGTTTGGTATAACAACAGAGTTAATGCTGGATTACATATAATTTCACCACAAATTCTAGAAAAAAATATTGAAAAAGAAAAAATAGATTTGGATAGAGATTTATTAAAACCACTTGCAGGAACTGGAAAGATGTATGCATATAATAGTCCTGAATATGTAAAAGATATGGGAACTCCAGAAAGATATTATTCAGTATGTAATGATTTATTATCAGGAAAAGTTTTTAATAAAAATTTAATAAATAAACAAAAAGCAATATTTTTAGATAGAGATGGAACAGTCAATGAATATGTTGGATTTTTAAGAAATATAGATGAATTTAAATTAATTGAAAATACAGCTGAAGCAATAAAAAAAATAAATTCTTCAGAATATTTAGCTATAATTGTTACAAATCAACCTGTTATTGCAAGAGGAGAAGTAACGTATGAAGAATTAAAACAAATACATAAAAAAATGGAAACATTACTGGGACAAGAAGGGGCATATTTAGATGGAATATATTATTGCCCGCATCATCCCAAAAGTGGATTTGAGGGCGAAATAAAAGAACTAAAAATAGAGTGTGAATGTAGAAAACCAAAACCAGGAATGTTATTAGAGGCAGCTAAAGATTTTAATATAGATTTAGAAAAATCTTGGATTATAGGAGATTCAGAAAATGACATATTAGCTGGTAAAAATGCAAAATGTAATACTGCATATATAAATGCAAAAGATATTAATGAAAATATTGACTATAACATTTGTGGTAGAGATTTATTGGAATGTGTAAATAAAATATTGGAAAAGGAAAAATAAAACAAAGATGTTAGAAGAAAGATTAGAAAAACATATAGAATTATTAATAAAAAGATATCCAGAGTTAGATGGAATTAAAGAAGATTTAATAAAAGCATATTTGTTATTAGAACAATGTATAGAAAATGGAGGCAAAATTTTAATTGCTGGAAATGGTGGTTCAGCTGCTGATGCAGAGCATATCGTAGGGGAATTAATGAAATCATTTAAGAAAGCAAGAAGATTGTCAAAACAAGAATGCGAAGAATTAATTAAAGTTAATGAAGAATATGGAAAAGTCTTAGCGGAAAAATTGCAAGGTGCGATTCCAGCTATTGCATTAGATGGACATATGGCATTAACAACAGCATATATGAATGATTGTGAGCCATTACTTTGTTTTGCACAACAAGTAAATGGGTATGGAAAGGAAAATGATGTATTTCTAGGGATTTCAACTAGTGGTAATAGTAAAAATATTATATATGCTGCTACAGTAGCAAAGGCAAAAAAAATAAAAGTATTAGGATTAACTGGAGCAAGAAATAATAAATTATCAGAAATTTCAGATGTATGTATTAAAGCACCACAAACAGAGACATATATGATTCAAGAATTACATTTACCAATATATCATTGTTTATGTTTAATGCTAGAAGATAAATTTTTTGGAGGAATAGATGAATAAAGACAAATTTCTAAATACTTATATTAACAATATTACAATGGATGAAACAGTACAAAATATAGAACAAATGATACAAAAAGGACAAAAAACATATGTTACACCTATAAATGTTGATGTTGTTATGAAAATGGAAAAAGATGAAAAATTAAAAGAAATAATAGATAATGCAGATATAGTATTAGCAGATGGAAAACCATTAATTTGGATTTCTAAATTAAAAAATAATCCTATAAAAGAAAAAGTATCTGGTTCAGATTTAGTTCCACAATTGTGTGAATTGTCAAATAAAAAAGGATACACTATATTTATTTTAGGTGGAAAAGAAGGAATTGCAGAAATAGCAAAAAAAAATCTAGAGAAAGAATATTCTAATATTAAAATATTAGGAACATATGCACCACCATTTGGGTTTGAAAATGACAAAAAAGAACTAGAAAAAATAAATGAAATGATATCGCTTGCAAAACCAGATTTGTTATTTGTATGTTTTGGATGCCCAAAACAAGAAAAATGGGTATATGATAATTACAAAAAATATGACGCAAAAGTATCTATTTGTGCAGGAGCTACAGTTGATTTTCTAGCAGGAAATGTAAAAAGGGCTCCTAAATGGATGAGTAATGTTGGATTAGAATGGTTTTATAGATTTCTACAAGAACCAAAACGACTATTTAAAAGATATTTTATAGATGACATGAAAATAATTAAATTAGTATTTAAATATAAATAAGGAGATACAATGAATTTAAGAAAACAAAATATTCTTTTTCTTACAAGAACAATGAATTTAGGTGGAACAGAAAATGTAATATTACAATTATGCGAAGTATTAAAAAGCGAAGTTAATAATATTGTTGTTTGTTCTTGTGGTGGAATAAATGAAAAAAAACTACAAGAAATGAATATTGAACATATAAAAATTAATGATATAGAAAACAAAAATCCAATTAATATTATTAGAAATATAAAAATAATAAAAAAAATTATTAAAGAAAAAAATATAACCATTATACATTCACATCATAGAATGGCGGCAATGTATGCTAATATTGTTTCAAATAAAAAAATAATAAAAATAGCTAATGCACACAATACATTCTGGGATAAAAAAGTTTTAACTAAATTATCATATGCTAATACACAAATTATAGCAGTAGGTGAGCAAGTGAAAAAGAATTTAGTAGACTTTTATAAAATACCTAAAAAAAGAGTGAATGTTATATATAATGCCGTAAAACCATTTGATGGCAATATTATTATAGATAACGAATTAAAAGAAGCAAAAAGAAATGGATATACAATTGTTTCTAATATTGGTAGATTATCTGAACAAAAGGGAATGGAATATTTCATTGAAGCAGCAGAGGTCATAAACAAAAATAACCAAAAAATAAAATATTATATAATTGGTTCAGGAGAAAAAGAAAAAGATTTAAAACAAATGGTACAAAAAAAGAAATTAGAAGATTATATAAAATTTATGGGATTTAGAGCAGATGTTCAAAATATAATGAGCCAATCAGACTTAATTGTATTAAGCTCTTTATGGGAAGGACTACCATTAACTCCAATTGAAGCTTTTTCAGTTGGAAAGACAATTGTTGCTACATCAGTAGATGGTACGGTTGAGATTGTAAAAAATAAAGAAAACGGACTATTAGTAAAACCTCGTGATGTTAATGAATTATCAAGTGCTATATGTGAATTAGTAGAAAATGAAAGTGAAAAGAAAAAATTTGAAGAAAATGCAATAAAAACATATAAAGAAAAATTTTCTTTTGAAATATTTAGAGAAAATTATATTAAATTTTATAAAAATATAAAGGATGAATAAATATGGAAAAAAATAATATGAGTAAACCTATAAAATGTATTTATTATGCTATTGTATTATTTGGAAACATGATTATAAATAAAATACCTAGTAGGCACCTTAGAAAAGGCTTTTATAAATTATTAGGAGCTAAAATAGGTAGAAAAACAGTAATTTGTAGAAGAGCGGAAATATTATTTCCAAAAGGACTGGAAATTTCAAATAATGTGGCTATTGGATGGTTTGTAAGCTTGGATGCTAGAGGTGGAATAAAAATAGATCATGATACTAATATAAGTAGTAATACAACTTTTATTACAGGAAGTCATGATATAGATGATCCTAAGTTTACAGCATCATTTAAGCCAATTACTATAGGGCATCATTGCTGGATAGGTACAGGAGCAATGGTATTACAAGGTGTAAATATAGGAAATGGGGCAGTTGTTGCTGCAGGAGCAGTTGTTACAAAGGATATCCCAGCAAATGAAGTTTGGGGAGGAGTTCCTGCAAGATTTATAAGGAAAAGAAATGATGAATTTGATTATAATGTAGTAGGAGCACCAATTTTGCATTAAATTGAAAAGGAGAAATATATGATACCTAAAATAATTCACTATTGTTGGTTTGGGGGAAAAAAATTACCAAAGGATGTTAAAAAATGTATAAAAAGTTGGAAAAAAATGTGTCCAGATTATGAGATAATACAGTGGAATGAAAGTAATTTTGATGTTAATTGTTGCAAATTTGTAGAACAAGCATATAAGGCAAAAGCATGGGCATTTGTTTCTGACTATGCTAGATTAAAAATAATATATGATAATGGAGGAATTTATTTAGATACAGATGTCGAAGTACTTAAAAGATTAGATTTTTTATTAGAAAACGATTTCTTTATTGGTACTCAACAATTAGAAAGTGTATATGCTACAGGACTAGGATTTGGTGCTATTAAAAATAGTTATGTTGTAAAAAAAATGTTGGATGAATATGAAAATATTGTTTTTGAAAGTGAAAAAAGAGAAAATATAGCTTGTCCCTATTTAAATACAAGAGCTTTAAAAAAAATAGGATTTTATCGTACAGATATAATACAAAAAATTGATAACTGTGTTGTATATCCTCCAAAATATTTTGATCCATTAGCTCCAGGTAATAGCAATAATTTATTATGTGAAGATACAATTTCAATTCATCATTATACTGCATCTTGGACTAGTAAGACTAACAAATTAAAAAGAAAAATTATTAATTTTATAGGCCAAGATAAAATTAATAATTTAAAAAGAAAATAATTATATTATTTTAAGGAGCAATGAATGAAAAAAATTTTGATTAATTTATTTATTTTTTTTGTATTATTTTCTGATATTATATTTAATAAGTTTAATTTGCCAAATATTTTTCAAACTTGGGATGTAGTATTAGAAATAACATTATTATTAGTAATAATTCCTATAACCATAAGAAAAATAATCGATGGAAAAAAGATTTCAAAGAAATTTTTAAAATGTTATGTTATTATGTTTTTGTTAATAATAGATGGTTTAATTGGAAATTTTCTTTATAGTTATGCTAGTTCATATATAGCTATATTAAAAGATATATTATCTTTTTTAAAATTTCCTTTAACATTTATTTTATTAAAAAATATGAATTTGGATTTATTTATATATAAAAATTTAGACAAATATTTTTATAATATACTTAAATTTATTATAATAATTATATTTTCATGCGGTATTATTAGTTTATTTAAGGATATTGGTATGTCACTGGATGAATATAGACACGGAATAAGATCATTTACATTTTTGTTTTCACATCCTACATATTTAGTAATGAGCATGGTTTTTATTTTAGCTTTGTTTGAATGCAAAAGCAATGAAATAAAAAACAAAAATTTTTATGAATTATTAATTATATCAATTATTGTATTGTCAATGAGAACAAAAGGATTTGCTATAATTGCTGTATTTTTGATTATAAAATATTTTGGAAATATTTTAGCAAAGCATAAGTTTATTTCAACTTTTATCATTTTTCTTGCAATATTTTTAGTTGGATATAGTAAATTATCATTATACAGGAGTTTTTCATCATCTGCGAGAGAAATTCTTTATAAAGGAAGTTTTATATTACTTAGAATGTGTTTTCCTTTTGGAAGTGGATTTGGAACATTTGCATCTCATATATCTGGACAATACATGTCAAAAGTATATGATTTTATAAATATTAAATATATATGGGAAATACCAGGCAATAGTATTGCTCAATTAGGTGATACGGGATTTCCTTATTATATTGGACAATTTGGAATATTAGGAATTATTTTTTTGATTTTTTTAGCAATATATATTGTAAATATATCTTTTAATGGTTCTGAAAATAAAAATTCTGCAGTTTTGATATTTGTATATATATTAATTGGATTGACATCGGAATCAACAGTAGTAAATTTTGGAAGTGAATTAGCTATTATTTTAGCTATAGTATCATCTAATTTTGGAAGCGTGGATAAAAATAAAGAGGATAGTTGTAAATTAAATAAAGGAAAAGTAAAGGCACTTTTTCTAAAAAATAAATGATACAGAAATATATTATTAAATTTTATAGATTTTAGAAGGGAAATAATTATGATTATAACGAAATACATAAGTAAATATAGGAGTTTATCGAAACCAGTTAAGGCAGCACTATGGTATACAGTTTGTAATTTTATTAATAAGGGAATTGCTCTTTTAACGACTCCGATTTTTACAAGAATTTTAACTGAAGAGCAATATGGAACATTTTCTATTTTTCAATCATGGTTTAATATATTAATTATTTTTACTTCTTTAAATATTTTTTTAAGTGGATATACAAAGGGATTACTTTTGTACAAAGATGATAAAGATGGTTTTACATCATCGCAGCTTTCTTTGACAACTGTTATTACATTAATTTTTTTTGTTGTATATATTATTAATATTGATTTTTGGACTAAGGTATTTGATCTTTCTCCAATTTTAGTATTAGCAATGTTTGTTGAATTACTTGTAATGCCTGCATTTGAGTTTTGGGCAGCAAAGGAAAGATTTGACTATAATTATAAAAAAATAATTATTATAACGATAGGAATGAATATATTTTGCCTTGGTTTAAGTATTTTTACTATATTAAATACTGATTATAAAGTAGAGGCTCGAGTTTTTTCTGATGTATTTGGAAAATTATTATTTGCAGGAGCATTATTTATAATTATTTTATTTAGAGGAAAAAAAATTTATAATAAAGAATATTGGAAATATGCATTAAAATTTAATATACCATTAATTCCACATTATTTATCAAATTATATTTTAAATCAGTCAGATAGGTTAATGATTGGTAAAATGGTTGGTAATGTTCAAGCAGCATATTATAGTGTTTCTAATACTATTTCTAATGTTATTATGTTATTAGTTGTAGCTATAAATAATTCTTTAACACCTTATATTTATAAAACGATTAATGACAATCATCCTGAAAAAATAAAAAATAAGATTAATCCTATTGTAATATTAATTGCTGTATTGTCAATTATTACAATGGCATTTGCACCAGAAGTTATTTCTATTTTTGCCGGAAAAGAATATATGGATGCAATTTATGTTATACCACCTATTACGGCTTCTGTTTATTTTATATTTGTTTATTATATGTTTAGTACAATTGAATATTATTATGAAAAAACTGGATTTATTGCAGTAGCAACAACTATTAGTGCAATTTTAAATTTAATTTTAAATTATTTCGGTATAAAATTGTTTGGGTATTATGCTGCGGGTTATACTACTTTGATTTGCTATATTTGTTTGGCTGTTTGCCATTATGTTTTTTATAAAAGAATAGTGAAAGATAAAATGCCTCAATTAAAAGAGGTATATGACATAAAATTAATAACAATAATTAGTTTTTTGGTTTTAGTAATGATGGTTTTAATGACTATGATATATAATGTTCTATCAATTAGATATTCAATAATTTTATTTATAATTTTATTTGTATTTATAAAGAGAAAATATATTATTAATATAATTAAAACATTTAAAAAAGTTGATGGAGAATAGAAAGGAAAAAAGATATGAAATTATTTGATTATTTTAAAAAAAATGGTTTTAAAAGATCTTTGAGTGTATTATGGCAATATAAAATTGAAATATTACTAGAAAAAATAGTTTTAAAAATTACAAAAAATAAAAAATTAAAAAATATAATTGTTATAGAAAGTCATAATGATTTTGATTGCAATGGTGGAGCATTTTATAGTTATTTAATAAAAAATAACTATAATAAAAAATACAAAATTGTATGGCTTGTAAGGAAAAAATATAAGGATAAATTACCAGAAAATGTTGAATGTGTTCAGTTATATAAACCAAGCTTTAAAAAAGCATATTATATGTGTATGAGTAAAGTTTTTTCTTATGATTGTGAAATAAGGCCGAAATTAAGGGATGATCAACTACTTGTTTATTGTTCACATGGAGCGGGAGGATTGAAAAATGTAAAAAATAATATAAAACTTCCTGAAAATACAGATTATATATTAGTTCAATCAGAAAAATATGCTCCAATACAAGCAAATCAATTATCAATTTCACAAGATGACAAGAGACTAGTTTCAATTGGCTATCCATCACATGATGTTTTTTATGATGATAATTATGAAGAAATAAATAAGGTAACAAAAAAGAAATTTAAAAAAGTAATATTATGGATGCCAACTTTTAGAAAAGGTGGCGGATATAATAGGAATGATAGTTATAAAGAACAAAAATTAGGAATTCCATTAATAGAATCAATAGAAGCTTACAATTACATAAATAATATATTAAAAGAGTTGGACATTTTACTAATTATAAAAATTCACCCTAAGCAAGATTTGACAGACTTAAAAATAGGAGACTTGTCCAATATTATAGTATTAACAGGAGAAAAAGTAAAGAAAATAAATGTCGATAATTATAAATTAATGAAGTGCACAGATGCTTTGATAAGTGATTATTCAGGAGCGGCATATGAATATTTACAATTAGATAAACCGTTAGCATATGTTTTAGATGATATGAATGAATATAAAATAGGATTTGTAGTTGAAGATATTCATCAATTAATAGCAGGACACGAAATATATAGTATAGATGATATGGTAAAATTTATAAAGGACATTTCAGAGGAAAATGATATATATAGAGAAAAAAGAAAAAAAATTAGAGATTATATATATGATTATCATGATGGGAATTCTTGCGAAAGATTGGCAAAACTTTTAAAATTGTAGAATTAAAATAGAAAAATAGAAAATAATATAAGTAAAAAATTGAAGGAAGTGCAAAAAAAATGAGTGATTATATATTTCTGTTTGACTTAGATGCTACAATAACAAAAGAGGAAATTTTACCAGTAATTTCAAAAAAAATTGGTAAATTTAATGAAATAAAAAAAATAACGGAAACAACAATGAGAGGAGAAATACCGTTTAAAGAAAGCTTTTTAAAAAGAGTAAACATACTAAAAGACATAGATGTTTTAGAAGCTAGTAGTATTGTCGAAAATGTAGAATTAAATAAAGAAATTACAAATTTTATTACTAATAATAGAGAACGTTGTTATATTCTTACTGGAAATTTAGATGTTTGGATAAATAAATTAATGAAAAAAATAAATATGGAAAATCAAGTATATTCATCTAAAGCTCAGGTTATAAATAATAAAATATCTAAAGTGATAAGTGTAGTTGATAAAGAATTTATGGTAAAACAGTTTGTCCAACCAATAGTAGCAATAGGCGATGGAGATAATGATGTGGGAATGGCTAAACATGCAGATATAGCAATTGGGTTTGGTCGGTATTAGACCTATTGCGCCAAAGTTGTTAGAAAATATAGATTATTCTTTTTATGAAGATAAAGAATGTGCAGAGTTTTTAAAAACTCTTTTGTAATAAAAATTTAAAAATAAAAATGTAATAATTAATATAAAAATAGGAGGAGAATAAAATGAAAAAATATCATATTGGATATACATGTGGAGTATATGATTTATTTCATGTAGGCCATTTAAATTTATTTGAAAGATGCAAAGAGATGTGTGATATATTAATTGTAGGAGTTTGCAATGATGAATATGTTAGAAAAATAAAAAATAAAGAACCAGTTATAAATGAAAATGATAGATTAAGAATTGTGAAATCTATAAAACCAGTAGATGAGGCGTATTTAATTGATATAAATACTACTAATGATAAAAATTTGGCTTTAGAAAAATTTGAATTTGATGTATTATTCTCAGGAGATGATTGGAAAGGAACTGAAAGATATAAAAAAACAGAGGAAGATTTCAAAAAAAGAAATGTTGCAATTGAATATTTACCTTATACCAAAAACGTATCAACAACTATGATAAAGGAAAAATTAAAAAATACTAAATAGAGGAGGAAGGTTATGAAAAAAGTATTAACTTTTGGAGTATTTGATTATTTTCATTTAGGACATTTAAGATTATTTGAAAATGCAAAAAAATTAGGAGATTATTTAATTGTTGCAGTTCAGGATGGTGAATTTATTTTAAAATATAAACCAACAGCAAAAATATTTTATACGACAGATCAAAGAATAGAGTTAATTAGTTCATTAAAAGTGGTAGATCAAGTGATTACTTATGAAAATGTAGATGAAACAATAAAAAAAGTGGATTTTGATGTTTTTGCTATTGGAGGAGATCAAATGCACGAGGGATTTCAAAGAGCAATAAAATGGTGCGAAGAAAATGAAAAAGAAGTAGTAAAATTACCAAGAACTCCAGGTATATGTTCTTCAAATATAAAAAATGAATTAGAAAAAGGAAAATAAAAGATGAAACGAACTCTATTTAGACTAACAATGTTAATCCTCTTAGGATTAACATTCGCATCCATCTTCAACTTCTCAAGTCAAGATGGACAAACCTCAAGTGGACTAAGCAGAAAAGTAGCAAGAAAAATAGTAGACGTATTTCCATACACAAAAAATTTAAGTGAAAAAACAAAAAATAAAATAGTAGAAATGTCACAGCCAATAATAAGAAAAGGTGCACACCTTTCTATATATACATTAGTGGGAATACTAATAATGAGCTTCATAAGTACATATAAACTTCACTTAAAATACAAATTTTCAATAAGTATACTAGTAGGACTAATATATGCAATATCAGATGAAATACACCAAAGTTTTATACCAGAAAGGACGGCATCACCAATAGATGTTGGAATAGATACATTTGGAGTATTTTTAGGAATAATAATAGTGTTAATAATAATATCAGTATATAAAGCATTAACTGAAAAAAAAGAGTATTCATAAGATAAAGATTAAATTAGAACTTGTATACTTATAAGGAGTTAAAATATTATGAAAGGAAAATTAAAATGGATTTAGTAGAAAGTAACAATAAAAATAATAGGATATACTATTTGGATATATTAAGAGTGATGGCTTGCTTAGCTGTAATAATGATTCATACTAGTATGACATATGTTATAAAGGATATAGGTTCTGTTAATTTTTGGTTAGGAAATATTTTTGATAGTTTAGCTAGAATTGGAGTACCATTATTTGTTATGATATCGGGAACATTAATGCTTAATGAAAAATACGAATGTAAAAAAACAAAATTAATTGGGCATATAAAAAAAATGATTGTTTTTTTTATTTTTTGGTCCGCAATATATTGTATAGTTTTTAATATAATAGGTCAGATTATATCTAAGAACGAAAAAATACAAGTATTTAATGTTATAATTTCTTTTGTTCAGGGTTATTATCATCTGTGGTTTATTTATTTAATAATTGGTTTATATCTTATAGTTCCATTATTAAGACTTTGGGTAAAAGAAAAAAATAAAAAATATGTTGAGTATTTTATTACTTTATCAATTATTTTTACATATATTATTCCGCAAATTATTAATATTGGAAGTAATTATAATAATGTATTTGAGCAATTGAATGACATTATAGAAAGAAAATTATGCTTAAGATATGTTGGGGGATTTACAACTTACTTTATACTTGGTTGGTACATAAATAATTATGATATTAAAAAACAGAAAAGTGTATATGCATTAGGAATATTAGGATTGATTATATCAATTGTTGGAACATATATACTTTCAACAACTACAGGAAGGACAATACAGATGTATGAAAATTTAAGTTTGAATGTTTTATTACAATCTGTAGCAGTGTTTTTATTTGTAAAAACAAAATGGAAAAATATACAATATAAAGATAATAAATTTATAAAATTGGTTTCAAAAAATAGTTTAGGTATATATGCTATACATGTACTTGTTATTAATATTATGTATAGGATATTGTATAGAATTGGTCTTGATATTGCAATAATAAACATACCAATTGTGTTTATTGTATCTTTTATAATTTCGTTTATTATATCTTTTATATTTAGTAAAATACCAATTTTAAAGAAAATTGTTTAGAAAAAAGGATGTTAAACTAAAAGTTTTATTTATATTGTATTGAATATAAAAATAGACTATGGTAAAATATATAATGTGATTAAAAATAAAAGGAGATAAAAACAATGGAAGAAAATGAAATTGATTTAAAAGAAATCCTATTAGACTTTTGGAACAAAAAACTACAAATAATATTAATAATATCAATATCTATATTAATAGGAATAATGTACACAATAGCATTTGTAAAACCAGTTTATACATCATCAACAACACTATTACTAGCAACATCAGGAAGTACATCAAATCAAGCAAATACAATAACAACAACAGACTTAACATTAAACTCAAAATTAGTATCAACATATAGTGCATTAGCACAAAGTAAAAGTGTTTTAAGCAAAGTTATTTCAAATTTAGGAATAAAAATGAGTGAGGATGAACTGAAAAATAATGTATCAGTAACTCAAAAAACAAATACAGAAATAATAGTATTATCAGTAACAAATTCAGACCCAACACTTGCTGAAAAATTAACAAATGAAACAGCAAAAGTATTTATGGAAAAAGTCACAGAAATATATAAAATCAATAACGTACAAGTTGTAGACCAAGCAGAAGTAAGCACTACACCATCAAATGTTAATCATACAAAAGATGTAATAATGTTTGCAGCAATTGGAATTGTTGTTTCAATTATATATGTAATAGGAGCAAACATGCTAGATACAACAGTAAAAACAGCAGAAGATGTAGAAAAACAATTCAAAGTTCCAGTTCTTGCATCAATACCAATGTATAACTTCAATATGGAAAAAGGAGGTAAGAAAAGATAATGAAAACAAGAAAAGAATTAATAGCACAAAGAGATCCGAAATCTCCAATATCAGAAGTATTTAGAACACTAAGAACAAATATACAATTTATGGATACAAGCAAGAAAATGAAAACATTATTATTAACATCAACTTTTCCAGGAGAAGGAAAAAGTTGGGTATCTTCAAATTTAGCAGTTACATTTGCACAAGCAGGAAAAAAGGTTATATTAATAGATGCTGACATGAGAAAAGGTAGACAATATACAATATTTGGAGTATCACCACGTCCAGGACTTTCAAACTATTTATCAGAAATAGATATAGAAAGACCAGAAGAAACAGATATTTCTATGTATTTACAAAAAACAGAAATAGAAAATTTATTGTTAATGCCAGCAGGAAATATACCACCAAATCCATCAGAATTATTAGTTTCACCACAAATGACAAAATTATTAGAAGATTTAAAGCAAGTGTGTGACTTAATAGTAATAGATGGTACACCATGTGAATTAGTTACAGATTCTGTTATCTTATCAAGAGTAGCAGATGCAACAGTAATTGTAACAGCACATAAAGAAACTAAAAAAGACAATTTAGAAAGAGTAATAAAAAATATACAAAACGTAGGTGGAAAATTAGTGGGAGTTGTTATAAACAAAATGCCTGTTTCTGCTAAAAAGTATAATGAAAAATATTATTATCATAGTACATCTACACACAACACTAATAATTTTAACACAAAAAATATTGCTAATGAATTAAAAAAGGAAACACAAAATATTACAAAAATAAATACTCAAAAATCAAAAATAGACATAGAAAAAGAAAGTGATTTGGGAAGACCACTTATATTCAATAATGAAGATAGAAAATCAACACTAGATAAAACAAATGATATATTAAATCAAATTAATTCATATTTAGATAAGGAAAAAGATGATTTAAACAAATAGAAAAAGAGGAGAACAACAATGATAGACTTTCATACACACATACTTCCAAACATAGATGATGGTTCAAGAAGTATAGATGAAACATTTAATTTGATAAAAGAAGCAAAAGAAGCAGGATTTGAAGGAATAGTTTTAACTTCACATTATATAGAAAAATATTATGAAACAAACGTACCAGAAAGAGATGTTTGGGTAAATGCAATAAGCGAAAATCTAAGAAACAAAGGAATGGACATAGATGTATATTTAGGAAATGAAATATATATGTCAGAAAATATAATGCAATTATTAATAGATGGAAAAGCATCAACTATAAATAATAGTTGTTATGTTTTATTTGAAATGCCATTAAATGTAGAACCAATGAACTTATATGATGTAATATATTCTTTACAAGAGCATAAATTAATACCAATACTTGCACATCCAGAGAGATACACATTTGTTCAAAAAGAACCAGAACTTATAACAGATTTAATCGAAAAAGGTGTATTAATGCAAGCAAATTATGCAAGTATATTAGGCTATTATGGAGAAAAAGCACAATATATTGTAAGAAAATTCTTTGAGCATAATATGATTCATTTTCTAGGAAGTGATGTTCATAGACAAAATACAATTTATAAAATGATTCCACAAGCAATGGAAAAAATAGAAGAAATTGTAGGAGCAAATAAATTAGAAGAATTAACAACAATTAATCCTAAATTAGCAGTAAATAATAAAAGAATAGAAATAGAAGAACCAGAAGAGCTTACTCTAACATGGAAAGAAAAATTAATGATGTTCATAAAGAGATAGGAAGGAAGTTTTAGTATGAGAAAATATTTTGGAACAGACGGTATAAGAAGAATAGCGAACACAGAACTTACACCAGAATTAGTATATAAAGTAGCAAAAGCAGGAGCATATGTTTTATCTAAACATACAGATCATACACCAACAATTTTAATAGGAAGAGATACAAGAATATCAGGAACATTAATTGAAAGTGCAATGGTTGCAGGATTTTTAAGTTATGGAGCAAATGTTAAATTATTAGGAGTTATACCAACTCCAGCAGTTGCATACTTAACAAGAAAATTAAATGCTGATGCAAGTGTTGTTATATCTGCATCACATAATACATATGAATTTAATGGAATAAAATATTTTAGTAATAAAGGAATGAAAATTCCAGATAGCCTAGAAGAAGAAATAGAAGAAGTAATGGATTCAGGAAAAATAAATGAATTAACAGCAATAAGTAGTAAAATTGGTGTATCTGAATACAGAATGGATTTATTAGATGAATATGTATATTTCTTTAGAAAAAACTTTGATGACAATATAGAAAAAATAAACAGAGATGATTTTGTGGTTGGAATAGACACAGCCAATGGAGCTACATCAGTAGTTGCAGAAAAAGTATTTAAAGCATTAGGAATTAAATACAAAATTATAAATAATCATCCAGATGGAATAAACATAAACCATGATTGCGGTTCAACACATTTAGATGGACTAAAAAAATATGTTGTAGAAAATAAACTAAGCTTAGGTGTTGCATATGATGGAGATGGAGATAGATGTTTAGCTGTAGATGAAAATGGGAACGAAATTGATGGAGATAAAATAATGGCTATCATTTCAAATTATCTAAGAAATAAAGGCAAACTAGCAAAAGACACATTAGTTGCAACAGTTATGAGTAACTTAGGACTACACAAATATGCTAGAGACAACGGCTTAGAACTTGCACAAACACAAGTTGGAGACAGATATGTTCTAGAAGAAATGTTAAAAGAAGGATACAACCTAGGTGGAGAACAATCAGGTCATGTTATATTACTAGACTACAACCCAACAGGAGATGGAATATTAACATCATTAATGTTAATCCAAGCAATATTAGAAGCAAACAAAACAGCATCACAAATGGCTGAAATTATCAAATTATATCCTCAAGTATTAGTAAATGCAAAAGTAAATGCAGATAAAAAGTACGACTACAACAAAGATACAGAAATACAAGAAGCTATTGAAAAACTAGAAAAAGAATTTGCCGGAAATGGTAGAGTTCTAATCAGACCTTCTGGAACAGAACCTTTAGTAAGGGTTATGATAGAAGGAGAAGACCAAGAATATATTACTAAAAAGGCAAAAGAGATAGCAGATTTAATTGAGAAAAAATTGAAATAAAATTAAAAAAATCTATTGACAAATTTAAATCAATAGTATATCATAAAAATACATTAAGGTATATTTATTTAAAAACAGATGAGTTCCCAAAATATTTGGGAACTTTATTTTTGTATAAACCATCACTATTTAGCACAAGCCCTAACAATAATTCTATTATTATTAACATTATTACAAGTTATAAGAGTAAGAAACATCCCATTTTTATCATAATCATAAATAGGAGAAAAATCACTATTATTCACTTCATAAACCTTTTCTACAAAATAATGAAAAGAATTTTGCAAATTATCATATAAAACAATCTCATCATTGACCTTTAGCAAATTAACATTACTAAAAAATTTATCATTATTATAATTATGTCCCAAAATACAAATATTACCAATTCCGCCAGGTTCTGGGCCAAAAAATCTACAAAGAGAAATCTTCAAATTATCATCACTATAATAAGCAAAAAAAGGATAATAAACATCTATTGCTTTAATTTCAATAATTCCTAAAATAGGATTATCATTACTATTGGCGTTAAGAATACTAAAAAAATCACTAGAATATAAACTATTAGAACTTTCAGAATTAGCATATAATCTAGTTAAATTATAATTAGACAAAAGGATATCAGAATAAAGTTCACTTTTTTGCAAATTTTGCCAATAAAAAAACAAATAAACCATTAGTGACAAAAAAACAAAAATAGAAATATAAAATTGAACTTTTAAAAAAGATTTTTTCTTTCCATTATTATTAGAATTTTTAATCTTTGTTTGTAATATCTGATTCATATAAAACCCTTTCTACTATTTTATTTAGTATATGCAAAATACTAGAAATAAAACATTTCAAGATGATTAATTTTGCAATAAAAACAAAAAAATTACACAAACCACTTGAAATCACAAAAAAATGTGATATAATAATAAACATAAAAAATAAAAAAAGACAAAAGTAAGGACAACAAAAATTATAAAATATCTTAAAGAGAGCCAAAGAAAGCTGAGAATTTGGTAAGTAAAAATAATTTTTTATCACCTTAACTGTTTTTAGACTGAAAGCTCAAAAGCAAATAAGTCTAAACGTAAATCTGCGTTAAAGAAAAATGAGAAGTTATCTAAAAATAAAAGATAAATAATTAAGGTGGTACCGTGAGATATATAGCCTCGCCCTTATGCTGAAAAAAGCATGATGGCGAGGTTTTTGATTTTTCTACCATCGAAGGAGGAGGAAATTTTATGTACAAAAAAGTTGAATTAAAAAATGGCTTTGTTGGAATGGAAAACGAAGTTGCAGATTACTGGAAGAAAAACGACATAATCAAGAAAAATTTTGATATGAATAAAGGTCAAAGATATTTTACATTTTATGATGGACCTCCAACAGCAAATGGAAAACCACACGTTGGACATATCGAAACAAGAGTTATGAAAGACATAATTCCTAGATATAAAGTAATGAAAGGATACCATGTTGATAGAAAAGCTGGTTGGGACACACATGGACTTCCTGTTGAACTTGAAATAGAAAAGAAACTTGGTATTTCAGGAAAACAACAAATCGAAGAATATGGTGTAGAAAAATTCGTAAAAGAATGTAAAGAAAGTGTTTTCACATATGTTCATATGTGGGAAGAAATGACAAACAAAGTTGGTTATTGGGTAGATATGGAACATCCATATGTAACATACCACAATGACTATATTGAATCTGTTTGGTGGGCTTTAAGTCAATTATGGAAAAAAGGACTTTTATATGAAGGTCACAAAGTAATGCCATATTGCCCAAGATGCGGAACAGCTTTATCTTCACACGAAGTTGCACAAGGCTATAAAGATGTTAAAGACTTAACTTGTATTGCAAAATTCAAAGTTGTAGGAAAAGATAACACATACATCTTAGCATGGACAACAACTCCATGGACATTACCTTCAAACTTAGCATTATGTGTAAACAAATCATATACTTATGCAGAAGTTAAAGCAAATATTGGAACAGATGATGAACCAGTATACGAAAACTACATTTTAGCAAAAGATTTAATAGAATCAGTATTAAAAGAAACACCATATGAAATCGTAAAAGAATTCAAAGGTGAAGAATTATTAGGAACAAAATATGAACAATTAATGCCATTCGCAAAAGTTGATGGAAAAGCTTTTGAAGTAATTCATGGAGATTACGTAACATTAACAGATGGTACAGGAATAGTTCATATTGCACCAGCATATGGTGAAGATGATAGCTTAGTTTCTAAACAAAATGGTATAGCTTTTGTAAACTTAGTTGACAAAACAGGAAAATTCGTATCAGAAGTAGAACCATGGGCGGGTAGATTTGTTAGAGATTGTAACGAAGATATTTGTAAATGGTTACAAGATGAAAATAAACTATTCAGCAAAGAAAAACATATGCACTCATACCCACACTGTTGGAGATGTGACACACCATTACTTTATTACCCAAAAGAAAGTTGGTTTGTTGCAATGAGCAAACTAAGAGATGAATTAGTTGAAAACAATAATAAAGTAAATTGGTATCCAGACACAATTAGAACAGGAAGATTTGGAAAATTTCTAGAAAACGTAATAGATTGGGGAATTTCAAGAGACAGATATTGGGGAACACCACTTCCAATTTGGACTTGTGAAGATGAAAATTGTGGACACCAAGAATGTATTGGAAGCATTGCAGAATTAAAAGAAAAAGCAATAGACTGTCCAGAAGATATCGAATTACACAAACCATATATCGATAATGTACATTTAAAATGTCCAAAATGTGGTAAAAGAATGACAAGAGCAAAAGAAGTTATAGACTGCTGGTTTGACTCTGGTTCAATGCCATTTGCACAATTACATTACCCATTTGAAAACCAAGACTTATTTGAGAAAAACTTCCCAGCACAATTCATATCAGAAGCAATAGATCAAACAAGAGGATGGTTCTACACATTAACAGCCTTGGGAACAGCATTATTTGGAAGAACACCATTTGAAAACTGTATAGTATTAGGACACGTACTAGACTCAAAAGGACAAAAAATGTCAAAATCAAAAGGTAATGGAGTAGATCCAATGGTATTATTAAACGAAGTTGGAGCAGATGCTACAAGATGGCATTTCTACACATGTAGTGCACCATGGTTACCAACAAGATTAGGACTAGAAAATGTACAAGAAACACAAAGAGGATTTTTAAGCACATTATGGAATGTATACTCATTCTATGTTCTATATGCAGAAATAGACCAATTCAATCCATTAGAATATAAAGATTATAAAGTAACAAACATAATGGACAAATGGATTATCTCTAAATTAAATACATTAGTAAAAGAAGTAGATGAAAAATTAGACAAATATGATATAACATCAGCAGCACTTCAAATTGAAAGCTTTACAGATGAACTTTCAAATTGGTATGTACGTAGAAACAGAGAAAGATTCTGGAGTCAAGAATTAACAGATGAAAAGATAGGAGCATATGTAACATTATACAAAGTATTAGTAACATTAAGCAAAATATCAGCACCATTTGTACCATTCATGACAGAAGAAATCTACCAAAACTTAGTAGCTGGATTAGACAAAACAGCACCAGAAAGTATACACTTATGCTCATGGCCAGAATATGATGCAACAGCAGTAGATACAAAACTAGAACAAGAAATGGACTTAGCATACACAATAGTAAAACTAGGAAGAAGTGCAAGAAATTCAGTAAATATCAAAAACAGACAACCATTATCAGAAATGTTAATATCTGTAGATACTTTACCAGAATATTATTCAGACATTGTAAAAGAAGAATTAAATGTTAAAAAAGTTGAACTAGGAGCAGAAATGTCAGACTACGTAAACTTTGAAATTAAACCAAATTTACCAGTATTAGGAAAAGAATACGGAAAATTAATCCCAAGAATAAAAGAAGAAATAGCAAAGAAAAATCAAATGGACTTAGCAAACACAGTAAAAAACGGTGGAGTTGAATACATTGAAATAGATGATACACAAATTGGTTTAAATTCAGAAAACTTATTAATAACAATGAATGGAAAAGATGGATTTGCATTTGCTGGTGAAGGAGAAATAGGTGTTGTATTAGATACACATATCACACCAGAATTAAAAGAAGAAGGTTATGTAAGAGAAGTATTATCAAAAGTTCAAAACATGAGAAAAGACAAAGGTTTTGAAGTATTAGATAAAATAAATCTTTATGTATCTGGAAATGAAATGTTAGAAAATGTTATAAAACAAAATGCAGAGTTAATTAAACATGATACTTTAGCAGTAGAAATTGTTTATGATGCAGATAGAGCAGATTATACAGATACAAATATCAATGGTGAAAACTTAAATATTGATGTTGAAGTTGTGAAATAATGCTAACTTGAACTTAACATAAAAATATGCTATAATATTAGTATGACCAAGATTGGCAAATAAAATTAAGGAGAGTTATTTTATGGCAGAAAGATATGTAGCAAAAAAGTTTGAAAATGGAAAATATGGTTTTGTTGATGAAAATGGTAAGGTAGTAATCGAACCAAAATTTGATGAAGCCTATGATTTTAAAGGTGGGTTTGCCATAATAAAAAATGGCGAAGATTGCGGATTTATCGATGAAACAGGAAAAGTAATTGAAACACAATTACCAGAATCAATAAAAAAATGACAATCTTTAAGCACAGTTTTTAATTGAAAACTGTGCTTTTAAATTTGAAAACGGGATCTCTTGATTTAAAAAGTTGAAGTAAACATAAAAATGTGATATAATCATAATATGTCGAAATGACAAATAAAATTAAGGAGTGTTATTATGGATGGTTTATGTGTACGGATTATGGAATTAAGAAAACGTTATAAGTATATAGGTAAGTTTAAGGATAATCTTGCTCTGGTAGGATTAAATGGAAGATATGGACTTGTAGACCAAGAAGGGAAAGAAATAGTTCCAACTAAATATAATATGGTTTATGATTTTATAGGAAATTTTGCCCTTGTAGTCTTAGATGGAAAATTTGGAATGATTAACAGAGAAGGAAAAGAAACAATTGCACCTATATATTCTTGTATTGAAGAAGTTGGAGATATTCCTGATTGTGACGTTGTTAAAGTAAGGTTAAATAGAAAATGGGGAATTGTTAGTAAAGCAGACGGAAAAGTAATACTTGAAATAATGTATGATAATATTTTCTCTTTTTTCAAAGAAGATAACTTTGCTGTAATCCAATTGAATGAGAGATACGGGCTGATAGAAAGAAAATTTAGAGAATTAGTTCCACCAATATATGGTATAACGGAAATTCCTGAAGTAAAAAGGCAAATAGTCAAGGTAACAGAAAACATTTATTTCTTTAATGAAGAGGAGATGAACACGACAACTGAATAACACAATTCTTAAGCACAGTTTCTTTAATTAGAAGCTGTGTTTTTTTGTTTGTTTCAATATAAATTTCACAAATTTCTAGACAATTTCACAAAAATATTGTAAACTATATAAAGAAAAAAGAAAGGAGAAAACAAATGGCAATATTCACAATAGCAGACTTACACTTATCATTCAACACCAACAAACCAATGAACATATTTGGTACAAATTGGGAAAATTACGAAGAAAAAATAAAAAAAGACTGGCAAGAAAAAGTCACAGAAAAAGACTTAGTAGTATTACCAGGAGATTTCTCATGGGCAATGTATTTAGATGAAACAGAAAAAGACTTTGCATACATAAACTCACTACCAGGAAAAAAGATATTATTAAAAGGAAACCATGACTATTGGTGGTCAACAGTAACAAGTATGAGAAAATACATTAAAGAAAAGAACTTTGAAAATATAGATTTTTTAATAAACAACAGCTATGAATTTGAAAACAAAATAATAGTAGGAACAAGAGGATGGGCTTTAACAGAAGATACAGAAGATAAAAGATTAACACAAAGAGAAGTAGCAAGATTAGAACTATCAATAAAAAGTGGAATCGAACAATATGGAACAGAAAAAGAGATAATAGCATTTATGCACTATCCACCAATAACAAAAAACAATTTAAACACAGAATATATAAAAATATTAAAAAAATATAACATAAAAAGATGTTTTTACGGACATTTACACGCATCAGCAATTCAAGATGCAATAGAAGGAAATATTGATGGAATTGAATTTAAATTAGTAAGTGCAGATGGCTTAGATTTTAAAGTATTAAAAATTTAAAAGATGCACCAAACTTTAAAGGAGCAAAAGATGATTAATTTAAATAAAGATGTAAAATATATAAAAGGTGTAGGTCCTAACAGGGTAAAACTCTTAAATAAATTAGGGATTTTTACATTAGGAGATTTAATTACATATTTTCCAAGAGATTATGAAGACAGAAGAAAACCAAAAGAATTGTATGAATGTTTTGATGGAGAAGAAGCAACAATTGAAGTTATTGCAGTATCTAGACTAACAGATACTAGAATTAGAAATGGAAAAACTATGCAAAAATTGCAAGTAAGAGATGAAACAGCTACAGCAACAATAACATGGTTTAATCAACCATATTTAAAAAATAAATTTGAAATACGGTAAAAAATATCGTTTCTTTGGAAAAATAAGTAATAAATATGGGAAAATAGACTTAACTTCACCAGTGTTCGATGAAATAGAAAAGAAAAACAATACAGGAAAAATAATTCCACTATACCCATTAACATTTAGTTTATCTCAAAATACAATAAGAAAAATAATAGAAAATGGTTTAAAAGATGTAGAAGAAGATGGTGGGTTAAAAGAAACTTTACCACAATACATATTAAATGAATATAAATTAGAAGAGATAAATAAAGCAATAGAAACAGTACATTTTCCAAAAGAATTTGCAGATTTTGAAATAGCTAGAAAAAGATTTGTATTTGAAGAATTACTATCAACACAATTAGCTTTATTGCAATTGAAAAATAGCAATTTAAAAGACCATAAAGGAATTAGTTTTAGTAAAGATGCACATATGTCTGATGTAATAAATTCTTTACCATTTAACCTAACAAAAGCTCAATTACGAGTATTAGAAGAAATAGATAAAAATATGGAACAAGACAAATCAATGAACAGATTATTGCAAGGTGATGTTGGTTCTGGAAAAACAGTAGTAGCAATGATTTCTGCATATAAAGCAGTTAAATCAGGCTATCAAGTAGCTGTACTTGCACCAACTGCAATACTTGCAACACAGCATTTAGAAAATTTTCAAAAAATATTAAAAAAATTTGATATAAGATGTGAATTATTAATTTCTGGAATAACAAAAAAGAAAAAAACAGAAATATTAGAAAAATTACAAAATGGAGAAATAGACATATTAATTGGAACACATGCAATGCTTGAAGAAAATGTGACTTTTAAAAATTTAGGACTAGTTGTTACAGATGAGCAACATCGTTTTGGGGTAAAACAAAGAACAACTATGGCACAAAAAGGAGAAAATCCAGATGTTTTAGTAATGTCTGCAACACCAATACCAAGAACCTTAGCACTTATATTATATGGAGATTTGGATATTTCTGTAATAGATGAATTACCACCAAATAGAAAGAAAATAGAAACTTTTGCAGTAACAAAAGCTTTAGAAGATAGAGTCAATAACTTTGTAAGAAAACAAGTAGATGAAGGAAGACAAGCATATATAGTATGTCCATTAGTAGAAGAAAGTGAAGAAAATGATTTACAATCTGTAATAAGTTTATATGAAAAATGTAAAACAGAAGTATTTCCAAATTACAGAATAGAGTACATTCACGGAAAAATGAAACAAAAAGAAAAAGATGATATAATGGAAAGATTTAAAAATGGAGAAATAGACATACTAATATCAACAACAGTAATTGAGGTTGGAGTTGATGTGCCAAATTCAAGTATAATGGTAATAGAAGATGCGCAAAGATTTGGACTAGCTCAATTACATCAATTAAGAGGAAGAGTTGGACGTGGAGAATATCAATCTTATTGTATTTTAAAATATGAAGGAAAAGGCAAAAATACAAGAGAGAGAATGAAGATTATGACTCAGACAAATGATGGTTTTGTAATTTCACAAAAAGACCTAGAATTAAGAGGTTCAGGAGATTTTTTTGGAACAAATCAACATGGTATACCAGATTTTAAAATTGCAAACTTGTTTACAGATATAGATATCTTAAAATTGGCACAAGAAGCGGCAATCAAGATTGTAAATGATGATGAGAAACTAGAAAAGCCAGAAAATGATTTACTAAAAGAATTAGTAAAAGACAAATTTACAGACAGAATAGAAATATAGAAAGGAGCAATGAAATATTATGGTAATATTTGGAATAGATATAAGAGTATATTTTTTACTATTCATGCTATATTCATTTATAGGATGGTGTATGGAAGTAACAGGAAAATTAATTCAATATAAAAGATTTATAAATAGAGGATTTTTAGTAGGACCATATTGCCCAATATATGGAACAGGAGCAATATTAATAACATTTTTATTAAATAGATATACAAACGATCCATTTGTATTATTTATTATGGCAATATTAGTATGTGGAACACTTGAATATTTAACAAGTTATTTTATGGAAAAAATTTATCATGCAAGATGGTGGGACTATAGCCAAAGAAAATTTAATATAAACGGAAGAGTATGCTTAAATACAATAATACCATTTGGTTTATTAGGATTATTCATAATGTATGTATCAAATCCATTTTTAATAAAAAATATAGAAAGTTTACCAGAAGTGTGGTTAAATGGACTATTTTGGACTATTCTAGTAATATACTTAATAGATAATATAATATCAGGAAAAGTTATAACATCATTAAGTTCAACAACAAAGAAAGTAGGAAAAGAATTAGACAATACAGAAGAAATAACAAAGAAAGTAAAAGAAATATTAATGAACAAATCTATACTACATAGAAGATTTTTAAATGCATACCCTAGAATACAAGCTGTAAAAGTAAAAATAAAAGAGAAAAGAGAAAAAATAAAAGAACAAGTAAGAGCTAGCCAAGAAGAAATAAAAGAAAATGTTCAAAAGCAAAGAGAAAATTTAAAACAAAAAATTGATGAAAAAATAGAAGAACATAAAGAGAATGATAAATAAAAGGAAGTATTATGAAAGAGAAAATAACAAAAATTTTTAAAGAAGTAATGTCAAATATGGAAAAAGACCATATAAGTGAATATTCTGCTCAATGTTCATATTACACAATATTATCATTTATACCATTTGTTATATTACTAATAACTTTAATACAATATACAAATATTGAGCAACAAACCTTATTTGATGCAATATCAAAAATAATACCAGCAACTATGAGTGGTTTTGTTCTAGATATCGTAAGAGAAGTATATTCAAAATCTATAGGAACAATTTCAATATCAATTATATTTGTATTATGGTCTGCTGGAAAAGGCTTATATGCCTTAATGAAGGGATTATACGAAGTGTTTAAAATAGATGGTAAAAAGAAAAAATCTGTTATTTATTTAAAATTGATGTCACTATTGCAAACAATTATATTTATAGTTATAATTGTACTCGGACTAACTTTCTTAGTATTTGGAGATAGTTTAATATCAATAGTAAAAAAATATTTTGGTGGATTTGAAAACTACACACTTTTATCAAGTGTAGTAACAGAACTTACATTTATTTTTGCAACATTTATAATATTCTTATTTTTATACAAATTTATGCCTAAAAACAAAATGACTTTTAAAAGTCAAATTCCAGGGGCAATATTTGGAGCAATATCACTTAATGTAGTTTCTTTTGTATTTGCAAAATACTTAGATATATTTAAAGGATTTTCAATAACTTATGGAAGTTTAACAACATTAATGCTTATAATGATGTGGACTTATTCTTGTTTTTACACATTATTTTTAGGAGCAGAAATAAATAAATCAATACAAATTAATAAAACAAAGAAGGAATAAAAATGCAAGATTTAGATACAATGACAAATGTAATATTAAATAATGAATACAAATTGCATGAAGAAGAACAAAAGACAAATTTCGAATCAGGCAATAATGGAAATAATAATCAAAATAACAATAGTAATAAAACGAAGAAAAGAAGAAAAAAGAAAAAGACATTAAAACAAAAATTATTATTAGTCCTAAAAATAATAATTGGATTAATAATACTTTTCGCACTATTTATATTTTTATTTTTTAAAACTTCATTATTCCAAAAATATAAAGAATTATGGGTAGAAACTGCAATGTCAACAATGAACCATCAATATTTAGCAACTTGGTTTTTATCTGATGAAGAAATTCAAGAAATATTATCTAACCTAGAAGTACAAAATAATGAAGATTCAAATTCAAATGAGATAAATATAGACTATGCAAAAGAACGAAAAGAAGAAGAAAATATCACTGTTGAAAAAATAAAGGGAACTAATTATGTTGGTTATGTAATGATAGTAAAAAATCCAACAAAAGTAAAATATGTAGATTCTAGAAAATCATCAAGAGGAACAAAATTAAGTCAAATAGTAAAAGAGAATAATGCTATCGCAGGAATAAATGCAGGAGGTTTTGCTGACGATGGAGGCGTTGGCGCAGGAAATCTTTTGTGTGATGCAACAATAATAAATAAAAAATTATTATATGGAAATAAAAACAGTAGATATAGTTTTATAGGGTTAAGTAATGAAGGAAAATTGGTACTTGGAAAATATACATATCAAGAAGCTCTAAATGCTGGAATACAATCAGCAGTTGAATTTGGACCTTTTATAATAGTAAATGGAAAAAATCAAATAAAAAATTCAAACTCAGGTGGAATTCATCCAAGAATGGCAATTGGTCAAAGAAAAGACGGAACATTTATATTTGTAGTTATTGATGGAAGACAACCAGGTTATAGTATAGGAACAAATCTATTAGAATTACAAAACATATTTAATAGATACGATGCTTACAATGCCGCTAATTTAGATGGAGGTTCTTCAGCAACAATGTATTATAATGGAAAAGTAGTAAATAAGACTTCTACACCTATTGGTGAAAGATATTTACCAAATGCAATTATAGTTGAAAAGTAGTTCGAAAAAGAACTACTTTTTATAATTTTATTAAAGACACAGTAATATTTGAAGCAGTGGCTTCAGTTTTTATCATAATATCAAAACCAGTATTATTTTTAAATTTTAAATCATAACCACCATAAGCGACTGCAGCATCTTTGCCTTTAGAAATATAAGGAACTTTATTACTATGTTCATGTCTTTCTATAACAGTCATATTAGGAGTTTTAAGAACAGCATTATACAAAGTTGTACTAACTTGGCAATTACCGCCACCTAATCCTTTTTTCTTATGACCTTCTTTATCAAAAATATCAGCCTCTTGGTAACCTTTTTCACTAGTTGCAGGCCCTATTGTATCACAAAAAGAAAAAGTTGTACCATTTCTAACTATAGTATTATTCAAAGTATCACAAGTTATTTTTATATTATTTTGCCTAGCACTATCTTTATTATAAATTTTAGTTGTAAAAGTTGCTACAATTTCTTCTTGAGCAGGAGCTGGAGTAGTTTGAGTTTTATTTTCAACTTGATTTTCAGTTTTGTTTTCTATTTGTACTGCTACATCATTTTGAGAAGAATTATAATCTGAATTTGAATTATTAACAGAAGAATTTTGAGAAGCTCTATCAGCTTGATATCTAGAATTATCATTTTTCTCTTTATTATTATAAAAATATACTATGCCACAAATAACAATGACAATTAAAATTAAAATACCAAAAATCCATAATTTATTTTTCACGTTAATCACCAATTATAGTTTAACCTAAAAAAGAGTATATATACATAAAATGAAGCATATAATATATAAAAAAGAAAGGAATTACAAATGAAAAATCCAGATGAAATTTTAAGATATTTTCCAAATTCTTTATATGAAAACTTATCAAATATATTTAAACAAAATCCAATAATTTGGGACAGGTTGCAAGAAATAAGAATACGTGTTGGAAGACAAATTATATTAAAATTGAGAGACCAAGATATATTGTTAGAATGTACGGTATCGCAATCAGAAATATTACAAATGTTAGAAAGACTTTGTGAAAATTCTATATATGCATACAAAAATCAAATATGTGAGGGTTTTATAACAGTAAAAGGTGGACATAGAGTTGGAATAGCTGGTTCATGTGTAATAGAAAATGGAAAAATCATAAATGTAAAATACATATCAAGCTTAAATTTTAGAATAGCAAGAGAAATAATAAATTGCAGTACAAATATTTTAAGAGAAGTAATAGATAAAGAAAATGAGACAATATTTAACACAATAATAGTAGCACCACCAGGAAAAGGAAAAACAACAATATTAAGAGATTTAATAAGAAATTTAAGTAATGGAATAAAAGAAATAAATTTTAGAGGTATGAATATGCGGTGTTGTTGATGAAAGAGGAGAGATAGCCGCTTGTTATAAAGGAATTCCTCAAAATGATATTGGAGTTAGAACTGATGTAATTGAAAATGTAAGTAAAGATAAAGGAATACATATGCTTATAAGGTCAATGACACCACAAATAATTGCTTGTGATGAAATAGGAAGTAAAGAAGATATATTGGCAATAAAATATGCTTTAAATTCTGGGGTAAAAGGATTATTTACAATGCATGGTAAAAATATTGAAGATGTTAAAAATAATAAAGATGTTTATGAACTTATAGAAAAGAAAAATGTCGAAAAGGTGATTTTTTGTTGACAATTTAATCAAAAAAAAGTATAATAATAATGTATTATTTAAAAAGGAGAAAAAATCATGCTAAAAAAATACTGGAAAAAAATTGGAATGTTAATATTAATAATAGCCTGTGTATTTAATGTAATGAACAAATTAGTACATAAATTATCATTAAACAAAGAAATGTTACAATCAGCACAGTATATATTTAGTCAAGAGAACAAAGAAAAATCAAAATAATACTTGAAATAATTTTAAAAATATGTTATTATAAAAAACAGTCATGTTATTAAAAGCGAAAAAGAGGTGAAAATAAATGAAAGAAGGAATACATCCAACATATAACCAAACAACAATCACATGCGCATGTGGTAACGTTTTAGAAGTTGGTTCAACAAAAACAGATATAAAGGTTGATGTTTGTTCAAAATGTCATCCATACTGGACAGGAAATTTAAGACAAGAAACAGCTGGTGGTAGAGCAGATAAATTTAAAAAGAAATATGGTCTTGCATAAGAATGAGGTAGCAAAAAGCTACTTTATTTTTTTGCCTTTTTTTATTTTCCCTTTAAGATGTTATGTCAAAAAAGGGCGTCCCAAATGACAGCATAAAATTTCTCTTTAAACTTGCAAAATACGACAAAATGTAATAAAATAGTAGCATAAAAAATAGGAGGAACTCGCGTGGAAAAAATAAAAGAGATAGAAGAAATTAACTTACAAAAAGAATATATAGAGAAAGTAAAAAAATTAAACGAAAATAAAAATTTAAAATATAGTATACTAACAATGGGATGTCAATTAAATGAAAACGATTCAGAAAAATTGTGCGGTATGTTAGAAGAAATGGGTTATACCAAAACAGAAAATCAAAAAGAAGCGGATTTAGCATTATTTAACACATGTTGTGTAAGAGAAAATGCGGAAGACAAGTTATTTGGTAAACTTGGAGAATTGAAAAAAATAAAAGAAGAACGTGGAACTATAATAGCAATTGGTGGTTGCATGATGCAAGAAAAACATATAACAGATAAAATAAAAGAAAGTTACCCATATACTGACATAATCTTTGGAACACATACATTACATAAGTTTCCACAAGATTTATATGAAGTTATAGAAAATAAAACAAAACTAGAAGACATATTAGACATAGATGGAAAAGTATATGAAGGCTTACCAATAAAAAGAGATAGTAGCATAAAAGCATCTGTAACAATTATGAATGGATGTAATAACTTCTGTAGTTATTGTATAGTACCATATGTACGTGGTAGAGAAAGAAGTAGACAGCCAAGAGCAATAATAGAAGAAGTAAGAAAACTTGCAAAACAAGGTTATAAAGAAATAACTTTATTAGGACAAAACGTAAATTCATATTTAAGAGTAGAACGTGAAAAAGAAATAGAATTTGAAGAATATGAAGGGGTAAATTCTTTTGCAACACTATTAAGAGCAGTAAATAAAATAGATGGTATAGAAAGAATAAGATTTATATCACCTCATCCAAAGGATTTTACTGATGATGTAATAAAAGCAATAGCAGACTGTGAAAAGGTGTGTAAATTAGTACATTTGCCATTACAATCTGGAAATACAAAAGTCCTAAAAGAAATGAACAGAAAATATACAAAAGAACAATATTTAAACTTAGTAGAAAAAATGAAAGCAGGAATACCTGGACTAACACTATCAACAGATATAATAGTTGGTTTCCCTGGAGAAACAGACCAAGAATTTGAAGATACATTAGATGTTGTAGAAAAAGTAAAATTTGAACAAGTATATATGTTTATTTATTCAAGAAGAGTTGGAACACCTGGGGATAGAATGGAAAATCAAGTTCCAGAAGAACAAAAACATATAAGATTTGATAAATTAAAAGCTTTAGTCGAAAGCCAAATTGCAGAAAATAATCAAAAATATGTTGGAACTACACAAAAAGTTTTAGTAGAAGGAACTAGCAAAAATAATGATGATATGCTTACTGGTAGAACTGATAGTAATAAAGTTGTTGTTTTTGAGGGAGATAAGAGTTTGATTGGAAAAATGGCTGAAATTAAAGTTATTTCTGAACATATGTGGTATTTAAAAGGTGAAAAATAGATGGAAAGTAAAAAATCAAAATATAACGAAAGTGGAATTAATAATAATACATATAAGGTATTATTTAGTGATTATCATGACATACCAGAAGAAGAACAACCAGATTTAGAAAAAAGTTATATAATTTCAGTAATACAATTATATACAAGATTTAGAGAAAAAAGTATTTTTAGTAAAATTTTAAAACTAAACTTTGAAAAGAAATATAAAATTGATTTTTCTAAAATTAAATTTAATAAAGAAAATCAAAATTATGAATACGAATTCCAAGGAGAAGTTTATACATTTGATAAGTTATCTAAAAAAATAAATGATAAAAATATAAAGAAAGAATTAGAATCAGAAAAAAGATATAGAAAGTGTCATTTAAAATCGGCAGAAATAGCAACATCATTACCAAAAAGCTGTATATTAACAGGATATGTTAAAAGATATGATGGAAAGTTTTTACATTCTATAGTTGAAATAGAAAAGGAAGATGGAAAATATATAATAGATTATACTAAAAATATAATTATGCCTAAAGAACAGTATGTAAAATTAACAGAATTTGAAGAACTTGAAAGCATTTCTGATTTGGAATATTTAGAATATATTCAAAGACTTGAAAATATTCCTGATTTAAATGGTAAAGTACTTTTGACATTTGGAAGAGAAATATTTAAAGAATTAGAAAAAAATTCTTTTTTAATCAAAAATGATGAAGAGTTAGAGAAAATAATAGATAATATAAAAGAATATAAGTTGAAAGAAAGAGAAAATAATTCAAAAGAAATAGATAATGAAGAAAGGGAGTAATAAAAATGGCAGAATTTTCACCAATGATGCAAAGATATCTTGAAACAAAAGAGCAATACAAAGACTGTATCTTATTTTATAGACTAGGAGATTTTTACGAAATGTTCTTTGATGATGCAATAACGGCATCAAGAGAACTAGAATTAACACTAACAGGAAAAGATTGCGGACAAGAAGAAAGAGCTCCAATGTGTGGAATACCACATCATGCTGCTGAAATATATATATCAAGATTAATTGCAAAAGGTTATAAAGTTGCAATATGTGAACAATTAGAAGACCCCAAAACTGCAAAAGGAATAGTAAAAAGAGGAGTTATAAGAGTTGTAACACCAGGAACTGTAGTAGAAAGTAATATGCTAGAAGAAAGAAAGAATAACTTCATAATGTCAATTTTTAAATCTGGAATATACTTTGGAATTAGTGTATGTGATATTTCAACAGGTGAATTTTATTCTGCAGAAATAAAAGATAATCAAAATTTTCCATTAGTATTAGATGAAATTGCAAGATATATGCCATCAGAACTTGTAATAAATAGTATGATGTCAAATTGTCAAGAAGAAATGAACAAGATAAAAGAAAGATTTGATGCATATATTACAAGATTTAATGATAAATTCTTTACAGATGATGCAGAAAAAATAAAATATAGATTTAACTTTGTTGATAGTAACCAACAAGAAATAAAAAATATTGAAGAAAAAACATTAGCAGTATGTTCAATAAATGCATTGATAGAATATATTGAACAAACTCAAATGACTACACTTGAGCATATTAATAAAATAACAGTTTACAATATTTCAAAATATATGTCTTTAGATATAAATGCAAGAAGAAACCTTGAAATTACTGAAAAAATGAGAGATAAATCTAAAAAAGGAACTCTTTTATGGGTACTTGATAAAACATCAACATCAATGGGGGGAAGAGCTTTAAGAAGATGGCTAAATGACCCACTTATAGATACATTAGAAATTAATAGAAGACTAGATTCTGTACAAGAATTAAAAGATGATATTATTCTAAGAGGAGATGTTGTAGAAAATCTAAAGAAAGTATATGACATTGAACGTCTAGCTGGGAAAATGGCATATGGTAATGCAAATGCAAGAGACATGATCACACTAAAAAATTCATTATCAAAATTACCAGAAGTGAAAAAAGTTTTATCAAATTGTAAATCAAATATGTTAAAAGATTTATACGAAAATTTAGATGAATTACAAGACATTTACGAACTTATAGAAAAATCAATAGTAGAAGATCCACCAATGACTGTAAAAGATGGTGGAATAATAAAATTAGGTTATGATGAAGAAATAGATAAATTAAAAACAGCAACAACAGAAGGTAAAAATTGGATTATACAATTAGAGGCTGAAGAAAGAGAAAAAACTGGAATTAAAAACTTAAAAGTTGGATTTAATAAAGTATTTGGCTATTTTATTGAAGTTACAAAATCATATCTAGACCAAGTTCCAGAAAGATTTATAAGAAAACAAACACTAACAAATGCAGAAAGATATATAACCGAAGAATTAAAAAATTTAGAGAATCAAATACTTGGAGCAGAAGAAAAAGTTGTAAATTTAGAGTATAATGCTTTTACAAAAATTAGAGAAGAAATAGCTAAAAATGTAAAAAGATTACAAAAATCAGCAAATATTGTATCAACATTAGATGTACTTGCATCTTTTGCGACAGTAGCAGAAGATTTGAATTACTGCAAACCAGAAGTTGATGATTCTGGAGTATTAGATATTAAAGGTGGAAGACATCCAGTAATAGAAAAAATGTTAGGAGCAGGATGCTTTGTAGAAAATGATACATATCTAGATAAAGAAGAAAATAGATTATCAATCATAACAGGACCTAATATGGCTGGTAAATCTACATATATGAGACAAGTTGCATTAATAACACTAATGGCTCAAGTAGGCTCATTTGTTCCAGCAACATCAGCCAAAATAGGTGTAGTAGATAAAATCTTTACAAGAGTTGGTGCATCAGATGATTTAAGTATGGGGCAAAGTACATTTATGGTAGAAATGATGGAAGTAGCAACAATACTTAAAGAAGCAACACAAAATAGTTTGGTAATATTAGATGAAATAGGAAGAGGAACATCTACTTATGATGGACTTTCAATAGCTTGGGCAGTAGCAGAATATATAGCAGACAAAGAAAAATGTGGTGCAAAAACATTATTTGCTACACATTATCACGAATTAACAGAACTAGAAGAAAAATTAGATGGTGTTAAAAATTACAACATAGCTGTCAAAGAAAAAGGTGAAGATATAATCTTCTTAAGAAAAATTTTAAGAGGTGGAACAGATGAAAGTTACGGTATTCATGTTGCTCGTTTGGCAGGTGTACCTAAAGCTGTTACGCAAAAAGCAGATGAAATATTAAGAGGATTAGAAAGAAAAAATATCTTGACTGGAAAGAAACAAGAAAAAGAAAGTAAAAAGGCAGTAGAAGGTCAATTTGATATGTTTAATTATAAATTAGCAGAAATTGCACACGAAATTGATAAAGTTAATTTAAATGAATTAACACCAATTGATGCTTTGAATACTTTAGTTAGAATAAAAGAAAAAATGAAATAGAGAAAAGAGCCATTGGCCTTTTTTCTATTTCATTTTTTATTATTTGCTTTATGGTGTTACATTTAAAGTTTTATTATTAGTATAAATAACCATGCCAGGTTTAGAACCAGATGGCTTTTTAACAAAACGTACTTCACAATAATCAACAGGGACATTTGAAGAATTTTTAGCCTTACTATGTAATGCAGCAATTTTAGCAACTTTAACTAAAATATCATTATCAGGTAAAGGCTTAGAAGTATCAATTCTTAATATAGTGTGGCTACCATGAATATCTTTTGTATGAAACCATAAATCATTTTTATTTGCAAATTTTAAACTTAAATAATCATTTTCCTTGTTATTTCTTCCAACTAAAACAGTATAACCATCAACATTGTATTTAATAGGATTAAATGAAACATCTTTATTTTTAGTTAAACTTGATTTTTTAATTTTGGATTTCTTTTTAGTTTTATATTTGGAGGTTCTTTCTTTAAAAATATCATTTTCAGAGATTTCTTCAAAAATATCAACAAGTTCATTAACAGAAGTAGAATTTTCAAGTTCATAAACAACACTTTCAATGTAATTAAGTTCATTTAAAGTATCAATTTTTTGAACACTTACAATTTCCAAAGCATTTTTTAATTTAGAATATTTTTTAAAGAAACGTTTTGCATTTATGCTAGGAGAATATTTTTTATCTAATTTTATAGTAATCAAATTATTATTGTTATAATAATTTTCAACTTTCACCATGTCTACATTTTTGTTAGGAATTCTATAAAGATTAGCAGTTATCAATTCACCCCAAATTCTATATTTGTCCATATCATCACATTCTTTTAATTTTTGATTGATATGTTCTAAACGTTTATTATATTTTTTCAAAGTATCTAAAATAAGTTTTAATAAAGAATTTCTATAATTTTTAAAATTTTCATTTGTTTCCTTTGAATAATAAAAATCATCTATATAGAAATTTAGATTAAAAGCCTCAGAATTTTTCTTAGTGGTTAAAAAATAATCTTTTATAATATCATCTTTGTTTTTGATGCTTTCGAAAGATAAATTATCAGTTCCAATATTATTTATAACAGTAGTTATATAATTAAATATTATCTCTAAATTTGATTTATCAACTTTCTCTATTTGATATTTGTTAATTATAGAATTTATAAAACTTTTACTAATTCCATTAAAAGTAGAAGATATTTGATTTGCTAAATCATTTATATTATTTGCTTCTAAAGTATCTGGAAAATTAGAAATTATAATATTAAAGAAAGCTTCAAAATTTGACAATTCTAGAAAATTATTTTTATCTGAAGTTGGAAATGTATATTTTGTGTGTGGTAAAATATCTCTATAATTTTCATCAATTTCTTTTATATGTCTTAAGCTATCAATAATTACATTATTATCATCAAGTAATATGATATTACTGTGTTTTCCCATTAATTCAATAACTAACTTTTTAGAAATAATATCATCTAATTCATCAAAACCTTCAAATTCTAAAATAATTAATCTTTCTAAATCAAAAGTTATAATATTTTTTAATTTCAATCCAATTAAATTTTTTCTAAGTAGCATACAGAAATTAGGAGCAATTTGAGGATTTGGTTTTGAATGTGTTGTTAAGTTTATTCTGCAATTTTGGGCTTCTATACATATATTTAATGCATAGTTACAGCCATTTAAATATAAACCTAATATAATTTCATTTTTATTAGGTTCAAAAACTTTATCTATTCTTCCTCCGCAAAGGGGAGTAATTTCTGTGGTTATTGCTTTTGTTACAATTCCATCAAATGCCATTTTTATCAGTCCTTTTTTATTTTTTTATAATAGTATCATATTTTGGGTGGGATGTCCAATTTAGAATATAAAAAATATAATTTTTATAATAAAGAACGTCAAATAAAAAATGCGTTATTAAAATAAATAACATTATAGAGGACAATTAAAAAAGTGAAATTTATTTAGGAAAAGTAAATTCTTTTTACAGATTAAAAGTTATTTATATCACTCTAGTATAGACATATTAAATTATGGCAAAAATTTCTTGCTTTTTCTAATCAGTTATAGTAAAATAAGAATATCAAATGAAAGGGGAAAAAAGTAGTGAAAATAAAGAAAAAAATACTTTATATAATAACATTTTTACTATTTTTCATTTGCATAGGAACAAATCAATCAAAAGCAGGGAACTTGAAGTTAAATAACTTAGATTTTCAAGCACAAATAAATGCGGATGGAAGTATGGATGTAACAGAAATTTGGGACATCAATATAAAAAGTACAAATACATTATATAAAACATTTAAAACAGACAATTCAAAATATTCAGGAATAACAAATACTACAGTAACAGACATTACAAATGGAATACAAAATAATTTTATTCAAACTAGTGAATGGGCATATCATGTAGCAAAAGGTTATTACTATGGAACAGAAAATGATGATGATGACTTTGAAATCGGTTGGGGTGTTGGATTAGATAATAGCTCAGCAAGAAGAGAATATAAAATATCATATACAGTAAAAGATGCAATAACAAAATATAATGATTATGCTGAGTTATATTGGCAATTTGTTGGAAGTACATTTGAAGTAGATGCAAATAAAATAACAGGAACAATTTTATTACCATCAAATGTAGATAATAAAGATGAAATAAAAGTATGGGGACATACTAAAAATTTAAATGGTACAATATATGCAACAGATACAAATAAAATAGAATTTGAAGTAGATAATTTTAAAAATGGAACATATGTAGAAGTAAGAACATTATTTCCGACTAATTTAATTACAACAACTGGAAGAATAAAAAATAAAAATACGTTAGACAATGTTGTAAAAGAAGAAACAAAATGGGCTAATAAAGCTAATGCAAGTAGAAAAAGACAAGAATGGATAGAAAAAAACTTTAAATATGTATTATTTGGTGCATGGCTTGGATTAAATATTTTATTAGGTGTATTTTTCTTTAAAAAGACAATTAAATATTGGAAGAAAATAAAAGGATTAAATAAATTTGAACCAACAACAAAATTAGAATATTATAGAGATTTACCAGATGAAGATTCAACACCAGGTGAAGCTTACAAAACTATGAATGAAACGGTAACTAAATTTACAGCTCAAAATTTTGGTAGAATATTTTCGGCAACAGTTTTAGATTTAACACTAAAAGGTTATATTGAAATCCAACAAGAAAAGAAAACTTTAGGAAAAGATATAGTGACAATAACTCTAAAAAAACAGGTAAGTGATGGATTACCAATAAATGAGGAAAGAATAATGACATTTATAATAAAAGCAGCTAACAAAAAAGACACAATAACATTAAAAGAATTAGAAAAATATATAAAAAATCATCCATCATCAACAGAAAGTTTATTAAATGGGACATACAAAGCAGTAGAAAATCAACTTATAGGAAAAGGAATTGTTAGTTCAATTGCACAAAAAGAATATGGCGAATATAAAGAAAAGAGTAATTCATATATTGTTGGAGTAATATTTGCTATACTTGGTACAGCTGCCTATGGACTAGTGTTAATTTTACCGTTAATAATAGTTATAATTAATGCAATTTTATGTAATAGAATAGCAAAAAAATTAAATGTCCTAACACAAAAAGGTGTAGATACTAAAGAACAATGGAAAGGACTTAAAAAATATATGGAAGACTTCTCATTGCTAAAAGAAAGAGAAGTTCCAGAATTAGTAATATGGGAAAAATACTTAGTATATGCGACAGTAATGGGAATAGCAGACAAAGTAATAAAACAATTAAAAATAGTTTACCCAAATTTTGAAGAAATGACAAACTCAATAGGAACATATACTTGTATGAATGTTATGATGCACACAGATTTTTCATCAAGTTTCTCAAGTGCAATAAGTAGTTCAATAACATCTGCAACAGCATCATCAAGTTACTCATCAGGCTCAGGCGGTGGCGGAGGCTTCTCAGGAGGCGGAGGCCGGCGGTGGTGGCCGGAGGAGGCGGAGGAGGAAGATAATTCCTCCCACAAAAATATAAAGAAGGGAAAAAATAATATGTCAAAACCAATAGTAGCAATAATAGGAAAACCAAATGTAGGAAAATCAACATTTTTCAACTATTTGGCAGGTAGTAGAATATCAATAGTTCAAGATACACCAGGTGTTACAAGAGATAGAATATATGCAGAAACAAACTGGCGTGGAAGAAACTTTACATTAATAGATACTGGAGGAATTGAACCAGATTCTGATGATATAATATTATCTCAAATGAGAGAACAAGCTAATCTAGCAATAGCAATGGCTGATGTGATTATCTTTTTAACAGATATAAGACAAGGTGTAACTGCAGCAGATAGAGAAATTTCATTAATGCTAAAAAAATCAGGAAAACCGATTGTATTAGTTTGTAACAAAGCTGATAATTACGAAAAAGATAGTCAAGAAATTTATGAGTTTTATAATTTAGGAATAGGTGAACCTTTTGCAATTTCTGCTACAAATGCTTTAGGAATAGGAGATGTTTTAGATGCAATATATGAACATTTCCCAGAAAAAGATGAAAATGAAGAAGAAAAAGAAATAATAAAAGTAGCAGTAATAGGAAAACCAAATGTAGGAAAATCATCTTTAATTAATAAAATATTAGGAGAAAAAAGGAATATAGTAAGTGATATTGCAGGAACAACAAGAGATGCAATAGACTCTCCTTTTGAAAATGAACATGGAAAATATGTTTTAATTGATACTGCAGGAATTAGAAAGAAAAGCAAAGTAAATGAAAGTATTGAAAAATACAGTGTAATGAGAAGTTTACTTGCAGTAGAAAGAGCAGATGTATGCTTAATGATGATTGATGCAAATGATGGTGTAACAGAACAAGATGCTAAAATAGCAGGTGAGGCTCACGAAGCAGGAAAAGGTGTAATAATAGTTGTAAATAAATGGGACGAATACGAAAAAACAACAGGAACTTTAGAAAAATATAAAAAAGAAGTTTACAACAAATTATCATACTTATCATATGCACCAGTAATCTTTATTTCAGCTAAAACAGGACAAAGGGTCGATAAATTATTTGAAATGATAAATAACGTAGCAAAACAAAATTCATTAAGAGTATCAACATCAATATTAAATCAAGTAATAAATGAAGCAATTGCAATTGTTCAACCACCAACAGATAAAGGAAGAAGATTAAAAATATTCTATGGAACACAAGTATCGACAAAGCCACCAACATTTGTAATATTTGTAAACAATAAAGAATTGTTCCACTTTTCTTATCAAAGATATTTAGTAAATCAAATAAGAAAAGAATTTGGATTGGAAGGAACACCAGTAAGAATTATCGCAAGAGAAAAAAATGAAAAATATGCCGAATAATAAAAGGCATAAAAGGAGGTAATAAAAATGACAGCATATATTTTAATGGCAGTAATAGCATATTTAATAGGAAGTATAAGTTTTTCAGTTATTATAAGCAAAAAAATGGCTGGATTTGATGTAAGAGAAAAAGGAAGCGGAAATGCAGGAAGCACAAATGTATTAAGAACAGTTGGAAAAAAAGCAGCAGTAATAACATTAATTTGTGATGTTTTAAAAGGAGTTATAGCAATATTAATTGCTATGATAATAGGAAATATATTTAAAAATGTAGACAAAGAATTAATAGTACAAATAGCAGGAATAGCAGTAGTTTTAGGACATACATTCCCAATCTTCTTTGGATTTAAAGGAGGAAAAGGTGTTGCAACATCTTTAGGAGTTTTACTTATGTCTAACTGGCAAATAGGACTAATTTGTTTAGTATTTGCATTAGTATTAATGGTTTTAACAAAAATGGTATCAGTTGGTTCATGTGGTGCAGCTGTATTATTCCCAGTGTTAACTTTATTTATAAACGAAAATTACACAGTATTAACTGAAGGAAAAAGTGGGAAAGTTTATTTTGTATATAGTGTAATATTAGCAATAATAGTATTATACAACCATAGAGCTAACATAAAAAGAATAATGAGTGGAACAGAAAATAAATTAAGCTTTGGTAAAAAAGAAAACAATTAACAAAGGAGAAACAAAAATAAATATGAAAAAAATAGCTATTATAGGAAGTGGTAGCTGGGGTGTTGCATTAGCAACATATCTAGCAAATGTAGGAAACCAAGTAAAAATATGGTCATTTTCTGAAGAGGAAAGAGATTTAATCAATAACGAAAAAAAATGCAAATTCTTACCAGATTTAATTATACCAGACAATATCTATTGTTCAGCAAGCTATGAAGAAGTAATAAAAGATACTGAATTTATATTACATGTAACACCATCAAAATTCACAAGAAGTACATTCAAACAATACAAACAATATGTTGGAGAAAAGCCAGTAATAATATGTTCAAAAGGGTTTGAAAAAGAAACATTAAAAACCTTAGATGAAGTTATTGAAGAAGAATTACCAAATGTAAAAGTAGGAGTTTTATCAGGACCAAGTCATGCAGAAGAAGTATCAATAGGAGTTCCAACAGCATTAGTTATGGCATCAAAATACAATAAAGTATTAGATATGTTACAAGAAACATTTATGTCAGAAAAAATGAGAATATACACAAGTAATGATGTAAAAGGTGTAGAACTTGGAGGAGCATTAAAAAATATTATAGCATTTTGCGCCGGAGTTGCAGCGGGAATTGGACTAGGAGATAATTCATTTGCAGCCTTAATAACAAGAGGATTAAAAGAAATATCAAGACTTGGAATAAAACTAGGAGGAGAACTAGAAACATTTTATGGATTAAGTGGATTAGGTGACCTTATAGTAACTTGTTTAAGTGAGCATAGTAGAAATAGAAAAGCTGGAAAATTAATAGGACAAGGAAAAACATTAGAAGAAACAAAAAAAGAAGTCGGAATGGTAATAGAAAGTATAGACAACATAGATGTAGCATATCAACTTGGAAAAATAAATAATATAGAAATGCCAATAGTTAATGCGGTATATGAAGTATTATATAATAAACTAGATCCACAAGAAGCTGTAAAAAATTTAATGACACGAGACAAAAAAATGGAATAAAATTGTATAATAAATACTAATAAAAACCATAATATAAATATTAAATAATTGACACATTTAAGGAGGAATAAAAATGGAAATTTTTAATAAATTAGGTAAAAAAGCAAGTGAAGCATATAAAGTAACTGCTGACAAAACAGGAAAATTAGCAAAAGAAGCAAAATTGAGAATGAAAATAGCAGACCTAAAATCACAAATATCTGATATATACAAAGAAATAGGTAAAAAAGTTTATGAAAACCATGTAAGAGAAGAAAAAGTAGATTTAGAAAAAGAATTAGAAGAAGAATGCACAAAAATAGATGTAATGAGTGCTGAAATAGAATCTAATTTAAAACAATGCCTAGAATTAAAAGATAAAAGAAAATGTGAAAAATGTTTTGCTGAAATAGATAAAGACGTAAAATTCTGTCCAGAATGTGGTGCAAAACAAGAAGAAGTTGAAGAAACACAAGCAAAAGAAGCCGAAATAGTAGAAGACAAAAAAGAAGAATGTTCAGATGACAACTGTGAAGACTTAAAAAAGACTGTTGAAGTAGAATCTGATGTTAAATTAGAAGATGATAAAACAGTAGAAGAAATAAAATATGAAGATGAGTAAAATTATAAAAGTCGAATATAAAAAGTATTCGGCTTTTAAATTTATAAATCAATATTTTACAAATCAATAAGGATATCTTTCATACAAATATTTAATCAAACTATCAGCATTATCTGTAGTTACATTAATATATACACCTTTATCAAGAGAAATCCACATAACAATATTAAAATTATCTAAATTATCAACATAAGCACCAATAATTTCAGCTAGTTCTACAGGATTACTATATTTATGTTCCCAATTTAAATTATCATTTATATCAAAAGAAGAATTATAAAAAGAACTCAAAAATTTTTCTAATTCATAAGAATCTTCACTAATTAAATTAACAGAAACCATCACAATCTCCTTATTAAATCTATAATAATATTATGATAAATAATAAAAAAAATATACTAAAGGAATAGTTTTTACAAAAAAGCAAATACTAAAATAAAAAAAATGGAGGTATATTTTGAAAAAATATCAAAAAATAGCATATATTTTCTTAGTAATATTTGTACTAAGTATAGCTTTTATATTATTTAAATCATATGCAAATATCAATAAAAATGAAGATGAAAAAGAAAAAACAGAAACAGAAATTCAAAGAATAGAATTAAGTTTTGTAAATATGTTTAATGAATTAAATAACATTAAATTTGAAAACTATAGAATAAATACAAGTCAAATAAATAAAGAAGATTTAAAAGACAATTCATCAAGCAGTGCATCAGAAACTACTCCATCCTCAGGAAGCTCTTCTTCCTCAGAAAGTTCTTCATCTGGAGATCAGGGAGAAAGCCAAAAAGAAAATGGAAGTAGCCAAAGTTCAGAAGAATCAAAAGAAAATCAAAATTATGAAATGAAATTATCAGGAGTTTTAACAAATAATAGTGACATAAATTGGGAGAATTTAAAAAATGAAGTTGAAATATTATATTCAGCAATTCCATCACTTACAATTGATTTATATAAAATAAATATAAACAAAGAAAAAATAACAAACTTTAATCAAGAATATGATAATTTAATGAAAGCTATAAAAGAAGAAAACAAGCAAAATGCACTAGATGCTTTAGCAAATTTATATAATTATTTACCAGATTTTATAGAAAATTCAACAGATGATACAAACGAAAAAATATTAATAAAAACAAAAAATAATGTATTTAAAGCTTATAGCTTGTTAGATAAAAACGATTGGAATGCAATTACAGAAAATGTGAATTTAGCAAATCAAGAATTTACTAAAATACTTACGAATTCTCAAAGTAGCAATAAAAATCAATATATAATAAATAAGGCATATGTTCAAATAAATGAACTTCAAAATTCAACACAAACTAAAGAAAAAGAAATTTTTTTAATAAAATATAAAAATTTGCTAGAAGAATTAGAAAATATATAGCTTATAAAAAATATATGCAAATTGCATAAGAAAATCTTTGAAAAGTATTGAAAAAAATAAAACGATATAATAAAATTATTATATAAAATTTACTAAATAATAAACAAAGGAGAAAATAAATGAAAAATAAAGGTATTACATTAGTTGCATTAGTTATTACAATAATAATCTTGTTGATTTTGGTAGGAGTGGCAATAACATCATTAACCAATACAGGTTTGTTTGAAAATGCTAAGCAAGCTAAAAATGCAATGGAGAATGCTGAAAATATAGAAAATGCAACATTGTCAAGTTATGAAAAAAAAATAGAAAATTATTCAACTGAAAATGAAATTAAATTAAAAAATGTAGATGAAAATGCAAATATAATATTAAGTACAACAGAAAATATAAAATTACAAGATAAATATGGAAACAAAATAATAATACCTGCAGGATTTAAGATAGTAGTAAATGATAATACCAATAATGCAACAACAGTAGACAAGGGTATAGTAATTGAAGATGTAACAGAGAGTGCAACTAAAGGAAGCCAATTTGTATGGATTCCAGTTGGAACAATATATACTGATGTAGAACATAAAGAGGAAAATAAAAAAGTAATAGATATTGACAGATATGATTTTGACTTAGTAACAGGTGAAGAAAAAAAATATTCCGGAAGTTATATAGAAGAAGATAAAGGTAATAAAGATGTTATATTATTAAATAGGGGAAATACAATAGCTAAAAATATAACAGAATTCAAAAATAGTGTATCATCAAATAATGGATATTATATTGGAAGATATGAGGCTAGAAAAAAAGTAATAAACGGAAAAGAGGAAGTAACAGAAACAAAAGAAGATACATTATGGAATTATGTAACTCAACCAACAGCAGCAAGTATTTCACAAAATATGTATAAAAATGAAAAATTTGGAAGTGATTTAACTAATAGCTATGCTTGGGATACAGCGATAACATTTATACAAAAATGTACAGAAGAAAAGACATATTCCAAAAGAACTAGTTTGAATGTTAATAGTATATCTTTAACAGGAACAAGTATTGATAATAAATGCAATATATTTGATATGGCTAGCAATATAAGTGAGTGGACTACAGAAACAGTTGATAGTACTAGTACACCTTGTATAATAAGAGGAGGAAATTACTATAGCAATAATTATTGGACTAGTGCTAGAAGAGAAGTTACTACAGAAACAAATAAGTGCATAGGTTTTAGGCCAATTATATATTTTGTTAATGAAAAATAAAAAAATAGTTAAAATTACTAGAATAAATAGAAAATATATGATATAATACAAAACAGAGTAAATTGAATAGTCGCTGGTAAATTCCGAAAGGAACTACGAGAGGAAAGTCCGGGCTCCATAGAGCAAAGATGCTAGATAACGTCTAGTAGGGGCAACCCTAAGGAAAGTGCAACAGAAAATAACCGCCTTGATTTCAAGGTAAGGATGAAAAGGTGAGGTAAGAGCTCACCGCCCTTATGGTGACATAGGGGGACAGTGTAAACCCCATCTGGAGCAACACCTAAGAAGAAGATAAAGTCTGCTCGACGCCTTCTGAATTGCGTGGCTTGAGATATATAGCAATATATATCCTAGATAAATGACTATTTTTAACGACAGAACCCGGCTTACAGATTTACTCTTTTATAATATTTCTAATTTGATTTAGGAGGTAAGTTTTATGAAAAAAATAAATGGAATAAAAAAAGGAGGTGCAATTAAAATAAGCGGTAAAATACAATATTGTGATACAGAATTATTACAACTAGTTGGAAAAAAAGGAATAAAAGAAATATTAAAAGCTATAGAGGCTTCAAGAAAAGATAGAGCAAATGGATTTGTTGGTTACACAGTAGAAGAAGTTTTTGAAGAAGTTAATAAAGCAATAAAGGAGGTAGAGATTAACGGAATATAAGATAATAACATCAAGTAAAGCAAAAGAAATGTTGATACAACATGTGAAATTTTTGGCTAATGTAAATGTAAAAGCTGCATATAGATTAGCAAATAAAATACAGGAAGAAATTATAACACTTAAATATAATCCTAAAAGAACATCAAAATATGAAATTATAAAAAATTGCCAATACAGAAAATTAATAATAAATAAAAAGTATTTAGTCATATATTTTATAAATCAAGAAACAATTTATATTGATTATATATTTGATTGTAGAAGATTAATTAACAATCAAATATAAACCAAACTCTTAAAATCATCAGGCAAATCGCAAACAAAATCCAAATTATTTTTAAAAATTGGATGAGAAAAACAAATATGATAACAATGTAAAGCTTGCCTTTCAATCAAATTAGAATCAGTACCATACAAAGAATCACCAATAAGGGGATGCCCAATACTACTCATATGAACACGAATTTGATGAGTTCTACCAGTTTCTAAAGAACACTTAACTAAACTAAAATTATCAAATTCTTTTAAAACTTCATAATGAGTAATAGAAATTTGCCCATCTTCAGAAATACATCTTTCAATAATACTATTTTCTTTCCTAGCAATAGGTAAATCGATAACACCAACTTTATCTTCAAAAATACCATCACAAATAGCCAAATAATCTTTTTTAAATACATTAGACTTCATTTGAGAAATTAAACATTCTTGAATATACTCACATTTAGCAAAAACAACTAAACCAGAAGTATTTAAATCTAATCTATTAACAGGTCTAACTTTTTTCTTTAAACCAATAGAATCAAAATAAAATCTAACACCATTGCATAAAGAATCTGAAAAGTGTAAAACAGATGGATGAGTTGCAATACCAGCAGGTTTATTAACTATTAAAAGCCAATCATCTTCAAAAACAATATTTAAATCCATTTCAGTAGGCACAATATTAGAATTATCTTCAGAATAATCAAAATTAATAGTTATAATATCATTAGGAGAGGCTATATTTCTAGTATCACATTCTTTTCCATTAAGAAAAATACAATTATTTTTTACAATTTTATAAAGCAATCTAGAAGATACTTTAAGATTGTTTTGTAATATTTGATTTATTGTTAAATTCTCATTTTCAACTTTATATTTTAATTCCATAAACATACTCCATTTAATTTGATATTAGTATTTTATCATATATCTTTAGTAAAATAAAGAAGCAAATACTCGAAATTTGTCGAACGATTTTTGTTGACAAGCCAAGATAAAGCATGTTAATATATATTCGTGCAATTAATTTGACAATTGCATAGATATAAAATTTTAAAAAATATTTAAATCAAGCAACTTAGAAAAGACAAAAATTTGGAAAATCAAGAAATTTTAATTCTAAAAATTAAAAATCAAAAAGATACCCAAAATCAAAAGAAGATAACAAAAAGAAGGGAGGAAAAATTAAGAATTCTATAATTGTCAAACTAATTGTACTAAAAAATAAAAATTTACTAAAAGGTATTGCCAAATGCAAAACTATTTAGTATAATTAAGGAGGAATGAATAACGAAAACAACAAGATTACCAATAACAGATGACTATATATTTAAAAGAGTATTTGCCTACAAAGGAAATGAAAGTGTATTAAAAGATTTTTTAGAGGCAATATTAAAAAAGGAGATAAAAAAAGTAACAATAAAAAATCCAGAGATAATCCCATACGAAAAAGGAGAAAAAAGAGGACTATTAGATATAAAAGCGGAAACGGAAGATGGGACAATGTTAGATATTGAGATGCAAATGGAAGATGAGAAAGACATAGATGAAAGAGCAACAAGTTATATGGGTAAATTAATATCAGAACAATTACAAGTAGGACATAAATATATAGAATTAAAAAAGAGTATAGTGATATTTATAACAAATTATAATTTTTTAAAAAGAAATAGTTATCATAGTGTAGGAAGATTAAAATTCGAAAAAACAATAGAAGAAGAATTTGTAGATTTAGGCTATAAAGACGAGGAAGAAATATCATCAGAGTACATAGAATATCATTATATAGAATTACCAAAATACAAAAATAAAAATCCATCAAAATTTACAAAATTAGATCAATGGATGTGTATATTTACACAAAACGAAGGGGGGATTATGTTGGCAAAGAAAGAGAATAAAGAAATAGAAAGAGCAATAAATACATTAGACTTTATAAGTGAAGATCAAAAAGAAAGAGAAAGACATAATTCAATAGTAATGGCAGAATATAATAGACTTACAAGTCAGCATAATTTTTATAAAGCAGGAAAAGAAGAAGGAATAAAAGAAATAGCAAAAGAATTATTAAAAATAAAAATGCCAATAGAACAAATCATACAGATAACAAAACTAACAAGAGAAGAAATAGAAAAAATAAAATAATAAAAAACAAAGAATAATCAAGCCCTAATATTAAAAATAAAAGGTTAATATTAGGGCTAATTTTATATTATAGAATATTTTGAAAAACACCTTTACAATTAAAAAAATTATGTGTATAATTCAAATAGCAAAAACAATAAAATAAGGAGCAAAAAAGCATGAGGATAAGATACAAAAAATGGGCAAGACCAGAACTAGAAGCAAGTAAATTCTATATAGACGAACCAGAAAAAATGAAAGGAAAATGGAAAGAATTTTTCAAAAATCCAAACAACCCACTACACATAGAACTAGGATGTGGAAAAGGACAATTTATCTCAAACCTAGCATCAGAAAACTTAGACAAAAACTATATAGCAATAGACTTAATAGATGCAATGTTAGGACTTGCAAAAAGAAACGTAGAACAAGTATATACAGAAAAAAATATGGAACCAGAAAACATAGTATTAACAAGATATGACATAGAAAGAATACTACAAATACTAGATAAAGAAGATAAAATAGAAAGAATATATATCAACTTCTGTAATCCATGGCCAAAAGGAAAACATAGAAAGAAGAGACTAACACATACAAGACAACTAGAAAAATACAAACAATTTTTAACACCAAATGGAGAAATATACTTTAAAACAGATGATGATGATTTATTCAATTCAACATTACTATATTTAGAAGAAACAGGATTTGAAGTTAAAGCAAAAACATATGACTTACACCAAGAACCAATTTTTGAACATAATATAGAAACAGAACATGAAAAAATGTTTACAGAACAAGGAATAAAAATAAAAGCATTAATAGCGCAAAATACAAGTAAAAATGAAAAGCAGGTGAGTAATACATAATGGAAGCAAAAGATGTTACAGAAATGAAACAAAATAGAAATTCAAGAGAATATGTATTAGAAGCGGTTAGAAAAAAAGGAAAACTTTTAGAATTTGCTGCCCCTGAATTTCAAGATGATGAAGAAGTAGTAAAAACAGCATTAACACAAGATGGCGAAGCAATGGAATTTGTAAGTAAAAGATTAAGAAATAATAAAGAGCTGGTTTTATTAGCAATAAATGGAGCACCATGGACTGCTTGTTATGCATCAGAAGCATTAAAAGCAGATAAAGAAGTAATAATGGAAAGTGTTAAAACATATGGGCAAACTTTGTATTATGCAAGTGAAAGACTAAGAGATGATAGAGAAGTTGTAAAAACAGCGATAGAAAATAAAGGGTTAATAATAAAATATGCAAGTTTAAGATTAAGAAGTGATAAAGAATTAGCAGAAATAGCAATAAAACAAGACAAAAGAGCATATTTATTCTTAAGCAAAGAATTAAAACAAGACGAAGATATAAAAAAATTAATAAGCTAAAGAGAACAAAGGGAGGATTTAAAATGATAAAAAAAGTAGCTATATTAGCAAATGGAGGAGATGTAGCAGGATTTAATGCTGTTATTAGAGGAATTGTAAAAACAGCAGAAAATAGTGATGTAGAATGTTACGGATTTATTGATGGTTATAATGGACTATTAAAAAATGAGTATGTAAAACTAAGTACAGCAGAAGAAGGAAATGCAGAAGGAATTTTACCAAAGGGTGGTTCAATTATAGGTTCATCAACAAATGCGAATGTATTTAATTATAAAGTAGTAAAAGAAGATGGAACTGTAGAATATCAAGATTTGTCAGATAAATGTGTTCAAAATATTAAAGATGATGGATTTGATTGTGTATTCACATTAGGTGGAGATGGTACTCAAAAATCAGCAAGAGATTTCTCATTAAAAGGAGTAAATGTAATTGGTGTACCAAAAACAATAGATAATGATGTTGCATGTACAGAAATAACATTTGGGTATAATACAGCTGTATCTGTTGCAATGGAAGCACTTGATAGACTTCATACAACAGGAGAAACACATCATAGAATAATGGTTCTAGAAGTAATGGGAAGATATGCTGGATGGATTGCATTAGAATCAGCAATAGCAGGTGGTGCAGATGTTGCATTAATTCCAGAAATTCCATATGATATAAATAAAGTTGCAGAAAAAATAAAAAATAGACAAAAAAGAGGTAAAAATTTCAGTGTTGTAGTTGTTGCAGAAGGTGCAAAACCAATAGGTGGAGATATAACAGTAGAAAATGAAAGAGATAACGGAAAAGGTGTAGACAACACAAAGCTTGGAGGAGTAGGTCCAATAGTTGCAAAACAATTACAAGAATTAACAGGATTAGAAGCAAGAAACACAACTTTAGGATATATGCAAAGGGGAGGAACACCAACAGCATTTGATAGAGTTTTATCAACAAAATATGGTGCAAAAGCAATGCAATTAGCATTAGAAGAAAAATTTGGAGTATTAACAGTTATAAAAAATAACAAATTAGATTATGTATCATTAGAAGATGTTGTTGGAGAAAACAAAGAAATAGGAGCTGTTTCAGGAAATACAGCAGTAAGTAACCAAAGAAAAGTAACAATGGATGATGATTTAGTAAAAACAGCAAGAAGTATAGGAATTAACTTAGGAGACTAATTAAAAATAAAATTTAGGAGGTACAAAAGAACATGAAAGATAATAAACTTAAAAAACCAATGATAATTATTGGAATAATTATATTAGTAGTTGTAATTATTGGAGTAATAATATTTGCTCTATCTAGTAAAAATAAAACAAACAAAACAGAACAAACAGAATCTGTGGAGATACAAAAAAATTATGAAAAAATAGCAAATTCAAAAGAAATGACATTTACAACAACATTAGATGAGAACAATAGAGAAACAATAGTAATAAAAGATGGCCAAGCATATAAAGAAACAACAAGAAATGGAGTAACTTACAAATATATAGTAAAAGGAAATGACACATATTTTGTAGATGATAGTAATAAAACATATTACACATACAAAAATAATACAGAAATATCAACAGAAATCCAACAAAAATTATCAAAGTTAAAAGAAATGTCAAGTAACACTGGAAAAGAAAAAGTAAAAGGTAAAAATTATCAATATGAAGAATTTGAAAAATACCAAGACTTTTTAATAAATAACAAAATAGCAGTGACAGATTTAACAAAAGCAAAAACAAGGATATACTATGATAACGATAAAATCGTTTATATAAAAACAATTGCAGGAGATGAAGAAGAATTATTAAAAGTTGACATCTTATATGGCAATGTAAAAAATGATTACTTTAATATTCCTAGCGAATATAAAGATGGGAATATGTAATAATAAATATTTATATAAAGGAGGAATTTAAAATGGCAATAAAATTTGTCTTAAATGAAACATCTTATTTTGGAAAGGAAGCAAGAGGAGCTTTAGCAGAAGAAATAACAAAAAGAAAATTTAAAAAAGTATTTTTAGTAAGTGATAAATCACTAGTTAATGCAGGTGTAACTGCAAAAGTTGAGGAAATATTCAAAAATGCAAACATAGATTATACATTATATGATGAAATAAAACCAAACCCAACTATAAAAAATGTAACAGATGGTGTAGAGGCTTGTAAAGCATCAGGAGCTGATGTTATTGTAACAGTTGGTGGTGGTTCAAGTATGGACACAGCAAAAGGTATATCAATAGTAATGACAAACCCAGATAGAGCTGATATAAAATCTTTAAATGGAGCATCAAATACAGTTAACAGAGGAATGCCAGTAATAGCACTTCCAACAACAGCAGGAACAGCATCTGAAGTTACAATAAATTATGTAATAACAGATGAAGATAGAAAAATAAAAATGGTATGTGTAGATCCAAATGATATTCCAATAGTAGCAATAATAGATTCAGATTTAATGGCATCAATGCCAAAAACACTTGCTGCTGCAACAGGAATGGATGCATTAACACATGCAGTAGAAGGGTATATAACAAAAGCTCATAATGAAATATCAGATATGTTCCATATGCAAGCTATAAAAATGATATTTAAATATTTACCAGCAGCAGTAAACGACAAGGATGAAAAAGCAATTGAAATGATGGGAATGGCTCAATACATTGCAGGAATGGGATTCTCAAATGTTGGATTAGGAATAGTTCACTCAATGGCTCACCAATTAGGAGCAGTATATGACACACCACACGGAATTGCAAATGCAATGTTATTACCAACAGTTATGAGATTTAATGGTGCAAATCCAGAAACAGCACAAAGATTTAGAGAAATCTTATGCCAAATCGGAAGACCAGATGCAGAACATTTAAACGACCAAGATGTTATAAATACTTTTGTATGGATGATAAGTGAATTATCAAAAGCAGTAGGAATTACACAAACAATAAAAGATTATGGAGCAAAAGAAGAAGATTTCGAAATGCTAGCAGATAAAGCTATGGAAGACCCATGTAAACCAGGAAATCCAAGAGAAGTTAGTAAAGAAGATTTTATAAATTTATATAGACAAGCTATGTAATAATAAAAGGTATGAAAAGAATATTAATCTTTTTATACCTTTTTTATATTGTAAAGTAATAAAAATGCAGTAGTTTCTAGATAAACATCACTAAATAAACATAAAGTGTTGCAATAATTATTAAAACATGGTATAATTAGAAATAGGTGATGTAAATGGAAAATAATGAATATATTGATATGAAAAAAATATTAAATATTATTTTATCCAAAAAAATATTTATAGCTCTAATAATATTATTAAGTTTAGTAGTGGGCTATTTCTATTCATATTATTACAAAAAGCCTCAATACAATTCATCTGTAACAGTCTTATTAACAGGAGACGAGGCACAAGGGGAAAAACAAGTAACACAAACAGACTTGAATTTAAACTCTGGTTTAATTTCTACATATGGAAGTATTGCTAAAAGTGCAAACGTTCTAAGTAAAGTAATAGAAAACTTAGGACTTGATATTTCTGTTCAAAATTTACAAAAAAATTTAACAGTAGCAGAAATAAAAAATACACAATTCTTAAAAATAACAGTAGAAAACTCAAATCCAGAAACAGCAATGAAAATAGCTAATGAAATATCAAAAGTTTTTGTAGAACAGATAAAAACAATTTATAATATTCAAAACATTAATATCATAGATACAGCAGAAATATCAAACACACCATGTAATATAAATCATATTAAAGATATGGCAATAGCTTTAATGGCAGGAATATTTGCATCAGGAGTATTGATATTAATACTTTATATTCTTGACGACACAATAAAATCTGAAAAAGACATCCCAGTAAATTTAAAGCTTGAAACAATAGGGACAATACCAAATACAAATAAAACAAACAACGAATTAATAATAGAAACAGATCCAAAATCATATATAGTAGAATGTTTAAAAACAACAAGAACAAATATATTGTATGCTTCAAATATCAATAAAAAGAAAGCTATTTTATTTACTAGTGCAAGAGAAAAAGAAGGAAAAAGCTTTATAGTAAATAATATAGCAGTAGCTTTTGCTCAAGCAAACAAAAAAGTTCTTATAGTAGATACAAACTTAAGAACTCCAAAAGGAAGAAGTCAAATATTTGAAAACCAAACAGGAGAAGGATTATCAGACTTTATAAAAGAAATAACAGAAAATAAATTAGAAAATTTAGAAAAAGCAAAAAAATACATAAAAGAAACTAAAATACCAAATTTACATATTTTAGAAAGTGGAACAATTCCACCAAATCCATCAGAATTATTATCATCAACAAACATGAGAAACTTATTAGAACTTTTAAAATCAATGTATGACCTTGTATTATTAGATGGAACACCAAGTATGATAGTTTCAGATAGTATAGCATTATCAACAATGGTAGACAGCACAATATTAATTGCTGAAAATAAAGTGTCAAAAATAAACGAATTAAAGAAAACAAAAAGACAAATTCAAGATGTCGGTGGCAAAATAATGGGTGTTATACTAAACAAGAGTGATGTACAACATAATAAATACTATGGAAAAGGTTATGGCTATTATTATGGAGATGGAAAACAAGAAAAAACAGAAAAAGAAATACAAATAAAACAACAAATAATTACAGTTTCAGAAATAATAGAAAATGCCAGATCAGTAATAGAACAAGAATTATTAAATAAAGAAGTAGAACAAGAATTAGAAACGGTTCAAGTAGTAGAACAACAACAAGAAAAAACAGTAGAACCAAAAGAAAATGGATTTAAAAATGTAATTAAGAAAATATTTAGCAGAATATCAAATATAGAAAAAAGATTAGACAATGACAATTCAAAAGAACAAATAAACAATATTTATACCGAAATAGATAACATAAAAAATAAACAATCATTAGACAAACAAGAAATCATAAATAATATAAATGACTTAAAAACAGAAAATTCAAAAGTGCAAAATAGTATTAAAGAATTAAATAAAAAACAAAAAAATCTAAAAGAAATACAAGAAAATGATAAAACAGAAATTCTTGAAAGTATTAATAATTTTAAAGAAGAAACAAAAACAATGCAAGATGATATAACAAGCTTAAAAATAAGTAATAACAAGCTTTTAGAAAATTTTGAAAAATTAGATTCAGAAAAATTAAATGTTTTAGAACAAATAAACATATTAAAAGATAATAACAACAATATGTTTGAAAATATTGATGAATTAATCAGTAGCAGAGAATTAATAAATGATAAAATAAATGGATTTGAAGAGAAAGTAGAACAATTAAAAAATGAACAATTAAAAGCTAAATCTGATATAGAAAATACAGTAAAAGAACTTCAAACACTAGAAATGTTAAAACAAAAAACACAAAATATGGAAGAAGAATTTAATCAACTAGAAGTATTAAAAGCAAAAATAGAATCAGCAAATAAAGAAATAGAATTATTAAAACAATTACAAAATGAACAAATAATAAATGTAAATAACAGAATTTCTAAATTAAAAGAAATACAAGTAAATAATAATAATGAATTATTAGAAAAAATAAATGCAATAAATTATGATGATAAACTAACAGAAATAAATGAAAATATATTAAAGAGCCAAGAAGAATATACAAAAATGATAGAAGAGATAAATAACAAAAATAATCAAGAAGAAAAACCAAGCAATATTATTAGTTTTGAGTCATTAAAGAAAAAGAGAAAAGCAAACAAAAAAGTATTTTCTATTAACGAAACTATTATGTCAGATGAATTAGAAACTTCTTCATCTTATGTAATAGACCTAAATAGTGAATCATTTGGAATTATGGCAAATTAAAATAAATACATAACAAAAAGTTCTTGAAGTCAAAAGCTTCAGGAACTTTTATTAAATATGTAGACATTTATTACAAAATAATGTAGAATATAAATCATAGGAGGAGGGTAAAAATGTTTAAACTACACTCACCATATAAGCCAACAGGAGACCAACCACAAGCAATAGAATATTTATCAAAAGGAATAGATCAGGGCAAAAAATTTCAAACATTACTTGGAGTTACAGGCTCAGGAAAAACCTTCACAATGGCAAACATAATAAACAAAGTTCAAAAACCAACCTTAGTATTAGCACATAACAAAACACTAGCAGGGCAATTATACTCAGAATTTAAAGAATTTTTCCCAGAAAATAATGTAGAATACTTTGTATCTTATTACGACTACTATCAACCAGAAAGTTATATAGCAAGTTCAGACACATATATAGAAAAAGATGCATCAATAAATGACGAAATAGACAAACTAAGACATTCGGCAACACTATCATTATTTGAAACAAGAGATGTAATAATAGTAGCATCAGTATCATGCATTTATGGCTTAGGAGACCCAGTAGACTATCAAGAAATGATGTTGTCTCTACGACCAGGAATGAACAAATCTAGAGATGAAGTATTAAAAAAACTAGTAATAATGCAATATACAAGAAATGAAATAGACTTCAAAAGAGGGACTTTTAGAGCAAAGGGAGATATAGTAGAAATCTATCCATCATCACAAAGTGAAAGTGCAGTTAGGGTAGAATTTTGGGGAGATGAAATAGAAAAAATTTCAGAAATAAATCCATTAACAGGAAAAGCAATAGGAGAAAGAAAACACATATTAATACCACCAGCTTCTCAATATGTTACAAGCAAAGACAAGCTAGATAAGGCAATAGGAACAATAGAAGAAGAATTACAAGAAAGAATAAAATATTTTAAAGATAATAATAAACTAATCGAAGCTCAAAGAATAGAAGAAAGAACAAACTTTGATATAGAAATGATGAAAGAAACAGGTTTCTGTCAAGGAATAGAAAACTATTCAAGACATTTAAGTCAAAGACCTGCAGGAAGCCCACCATATACATTATTTGACTATTTTCCAAAAGACTTCTTACTTTTAATAGATGAATCACATGCTACAATACCACAAGTAAGAGCAATGTACAATGGAGATAGAGCAAGAAAAGAATCACTAGTAAACTATGGATTTAGACTTCCATCAGCCTTTGACAATAGACCATTAACATTTGACGAATTTGAGAAAAGAATAAATCAAGTGATATTTGTAAGTGCAACACCAGCTGATTACGAAAAAGAACACAGTAAAGAAAATGTAGTTGAACAAATAATAAGACCAACAGGATTACTAGATCCTAAAATAGAAGTAAAACCAGTAACAAATCAAATAGATGATTTAATAGAACAAATACGAAAAAGAGTAGAGAAACACGAAAGAGTATTAGTCACAACACTAACTAAAAAAATGGCAGAAGATCTAACAGCATATTTAAAAAGCTTAGACATAAAAGTAAATTATATGCATTCAGACATAAAAGCACTAGAAAGAATGGAAATTATTAGAAATCTACGTTTAGGAGAATTTGACGTTTTAGTAGGAATAAACTTACTAAGAGAAGGACTTGACATACCAGAAGTATCACTAGTTGCAATACTAGATGCAGACAAAGAAGGCTTCTTACGTTCAGAACGTTCGCTAATACAAACAATAGGACGTGCTGCAAGAAATACAGATGGAACAGTTATAATGTATGCAGATGAATTAACAGAATCTATGGAAAAAGCAATAACAGAAACCAACAGAAGAAGAAAAATACAAGAAGAATACAACAAAGAACATGGAATAACACCAAAAACAATAACAAAATCAATAAGAGAAGCAATAAGTGCAGTAAAACAAGAAGACATTGGCGTAGAATTCAAAATGGAAAAAGAAGAAGATGTTAAAAAGGCAATAGAAAAATTAACAGACCAAATGCTAGAATACGCTGCAAACATGGAATTCGAAAAAGCAGCTGAAACAAGAGATAAAATAAAAGAATTAGAAAAATTGTGTCAATAGGGACGCCCTTTTTTGACACGAAATCATACCAAAAGTGGTCAAAAAAGAGCGTCCCAAATGACCAATGAGGAGGAAACAATGGAAGAAGAAGTAATTAAAAAAGAAAAAACAGGAAGCTACCTAACTGGAATAATAGGAGCAATAATAGGAGGAATAATAGCAACAATACCATGGATTTTAGTGTATGTCTATGGAAATATGATGTTATCAATTTTAGCAGCAATTATTGCTGGAGGAGAATTTTTAGGTTATAAAATTTGTAAAGGTAAAATTGACAAAAAATTACCAATTATAATAATGGTTATAGCTGTTATAGTAGTAATGGTTACAACACTTGCAATAATACCAGCATTATTAATACACAAACAAGGATTACCTGTAAGTATAGCTAATGTCCAAAAATTATATGGAAGCAGTGAATTTTCAACAGCAATAACAAGAGATTGCATAATTTCAATAATATTTACAATATTAGGAGCAAGCATTATAACATCAAACATAAAAAAACAATTAGAAAATAACGATGGAAAAGAAGTAAAAATTCAATTTAGTAACAATGAAAACATAAATAAAATGATAAGAGAGTCAATTGAAGAATTAAAGCCAATTTTTGAAAAATATGAAGCAACAACACCTGATAAAGCAATGATGAAAGAGGAAGTATTGGCTGAAACATCAGAAGATAAAGGGGCAAAAATTAGATTTAATTATTTAAAACAAATGGGAATAATAAAAAAATATAAGGGAAAATATTATTATTCAAAAGAAGCAGAAAATAATCCTGAAAAAAGACAAAAGAAATCAGCTAAAGCTTTTACAATATCTATGATAGTAATTATAGTAGGAATTATATTACTAGCCATATTAGGTGGAGATAATCCAAGTCTTTTACAAAGTAGTGAAAAGATAGATTATAAAGACTCTAACATAAGCTTCCAAATAGCAGGTGACTGGAAAAAGATTAATACACAATACTCTCAATATGTACAATATTATAAATACATACACACATTTCCAAATTTAAATCAACAAACAAACCAAACAGAAGAACAAGAAGAAAACTACTCTTCTTACCCAGCTATGATAGTTGTCACATATGAACAAGTTGATACAACAACAATAAAATCTATAGAAGATGTAAAAACAAATATAGAAGAGTCAATTAATAAATCTGAGGAAAAACCAGATACACTAGAAATGAACATCTCAAAAACAGCTAATAATTATGATATATTAAAAGTTAAAGTAATATTTAATTCAGAGCCACAAGAAATAATGTATAATTATTATATATTAACGGGGGATAAAATAGCTAGGATTATAGCTGAAAGCTATAGTTTAGATGATGATAAAGAAATAGAAAGCGTAGTAAATGATGTGTCTAATTCTTTCACATGGGTTGTAAATGAATAAAAAATAAAAATATATCAAAAAAGGTCGTCCCAATTGACAGAAAAAAATAGTTCTAAAATAAAAAGACAAGCATATAATATTAAAAATAATTGCAAGGAGAATAAAAATGCAAATTATTAAATATTGTATGCTTTTTTTAGTGTTTATATTATCAAATGTAATAGGAAATTATATAGCAAAAGGTTATATGTTAAGACTTGAAGAATTAGAAGAAATAAAAAATGCTTTAAATATATTTAAAACAAAAATAAAATTTACATATGAACCAATACCTGAAATATTTGGAGAAATTAGTGAGAATTCTAGTAAAAATATATCAAATTTGTTTTTTAAGGCAAAAGAAAAAATGAAATTTGAGAGCACAGATATAGCTTGGGAAGAAGCGGTTGAAGAATTAAAAAGTAATCTAAAAACAGAGGACAAGCAAACAATAAAAACTTTATCTAAATTATTAGGGTCAACAGACACTGATGGGCAAATAAGCCAAATTGAAGTAACAGAAACTTTCTTAGAAAAACAAATACGAGAAGCGGAAGAAGAAAAACAAAAAAATGAAAAATTATACAAAAAGCTAGGGGCAACAATAGGACTAGCCATTGTTATTATTTTGATATAGGGGGATTTATTATGAGTATAGATTTATTATTTAAAATAGCAGCAATAGGAATATTAGTTGCAGTGTTATATCAAGTTTTAGTAAGAGCAGGTAGAGAAGATCAAGCAATGATGACAACACTTGCAGGACTGGTTATTGTTTTAACAATGGTAATAAAAGAAATAAGTGGATTATTTGATACAGTAAGAACTTTGTTTAATTTATAAGTGATTTATAAGGAGCTTCAATTATGGAAATAATTAAAATTATAGGAATAGCTCTAACAGCTTTAGTTATTATTATTATGTTAAAACAATATAGACCAGAATATGCAGTTTTTATAAGCATATTAACAGGAGTGTTGATATTAGTTCTAGTAATGGACAAATTAACTGGAATTATAAATATAATTCAATCAATACAAGACAAATTTGGAATTAATACTCAGTTTATAGCAATATTAATAAAAATAACCGGAATAGCTTTTCTTTCAGAATTTGCAGTAAGTATTTGTAAAGATTCTGGAGAAGCGGCAATAGCCAGCAAAATAGAAATAGGAAGCAAAATAATAATAATATCAATGTCAATACCAATAATATCAAATCTGCTAGAAATTATATTAAAAATTCTGCCATAGCAAAAAATATTAAGGAGGAAATAAAGATGTGAAAATAAAAAAGAAAATAATATTAATAATTATAATTGCAATAATATTTATTCCTAAAACAGTAAAGGCAGAAGATAATACAATTGAAACACAAAAAGAAACTTTTGGTATAAATTCTTTTATCGAAAATTCAAAACAATATACAGGAGAATTTTTCGCAGATGCAGACATAAGTGAAATATTAAACTCAGCAATAAGTGGAAAAGTAGACAATTCAAAAATATATAAAAAAATATTAAACATATTGGGTACAGAATTTCAAACAGGAATAAAATCCTTACTTAGTATTCTAGCAATTATAATAATACATAGCATATTAAAATCAATAAGTGAAAGTTTAGAAAATGACAGTATTTCAAAGCTAATCTATTATGTGCAATACATAGCAATAGTAACAATAATAATGAGCAATTTTTCAGATGTGATAAATTTAGTAAAACAAACTTCAAATAATCTAATAGGATTTATGAATACATTAATACCAGTATTAGTATCACTAATGTTATATACAGGAAGTATAACAACTACAAGCATACTAGAACCAATAATATTATTCTTAATAAATTTTATAGGAAATTTAATTCAAAACATATTGATACCAATAATTTTAATAATTGCATCTATTAGCATAATATCAAAAATATCAGACCAAGTTCAAGTAGCAAAATTATCAAAATTCTTAAAATCAAGTACATTATGGTTTTTAGGAATAATTTTAACAATTTTTGTGGGAATAGTATCTTTAGAAGGAACACTCGCAAGCAGTGTAGATGGAATAACTGCGAAAACCGCAAAATCAATTGTAAGTTCAGCAGTACCAGTAGTTGGAAAAATTTTAGGAGATGTAGTAGATAGTGTCCTAGGATGCGGAATTATATTAAAAAACGCAGTAGGTTTTGTAGGAGTGGTAATAATAATCAGTATATGCATAGTGCCAATTTTAAAATTATCAGTATTAACAATCTCGTACAAGCTAGTAGCAAGCATAAGCGAAGTAATAGCAGATGCGAAAATAGTGAAATTATTAGATGAAATGGGAGATATATTTAAAATCTTATTAGGAATATTATTCACAATATTTTTTATGGTAATAATAGGAACAACCTTACTTATAAAAATGTCTAATACAGGAATGATGTACAGATAAGGAGGAACAAGTGGTAAATTTTTTAAGTAGTTGGGTAAAAAATTTAAGTTTAGCAATAATTGTAGTATCAATATTAGAAATGTTACTCCCTAATAATAAAACTAAAAAATACGTAAAAATGGTAATGGGATTATATATATTGTTTAGTATAATATCTCCTTTTATAAAAAATAGTGATAAGCTTAATTTTGAAAATATTGATGTCTCCTCATATATAAATGAAGAATTAAATACTAGCAATGTAGAGGTTAATCAAGAATCAATGGACAAAAGATTAAAAGAAATTTATATAGAAGAATTAGAAAATGATATTACCAAAAAGTTAAAAGAAAAAGGCTATACAATAGAATATTGCAAAGTTGATGCAAATATATCTCAAGAAAATAATGACTCGGGTATAAAAAAGATAACTTTAAAATTAGACAAAAAAGAAGAGACGAGAATAGATGAAAATTCCAAAGCTAATGAAAACACAACAGAAACAATAGAAAACAAAATTGTTTCTGAAATACAAAAAATTCAAAAAGTAGAGGTAAAAGTAGGAAACAATACAAAAGAAAACAGTACAGAAAATGAAAATTCGAAAATTACCAAAACAGACATTGAAAGTGTAAAAGAATTTTTAATAAGTGAATACGGGGTGAGCAAATCATGTTTAAAGATAAATTAAAGAAAATAATTGACAGTAAAGAAGAAACAGAAGGAAACAACAAAAAGAAAATAGAAAACTTAGTATTTTTTGTTGTTATTTTAATAATAACAATTGTTATTATAAACTATGTATGGAATGGAAATAAAAAATCGGACAAAACAATTACTAACACAGCAGGTAGACAACTTGCAAATGCAGATACAACTCAGACAGAAGAAAGCAATAATTTAGAAGAGCGATTAGAAAATATACTAGGAAAAATACAAGGAGTTGGAACTGTAAAAGTTTTTATAAATTACTCAGAATCAAGTCAAACAGTTGCAATGTATAATGAGAATTCAAAAACAAGCACAACAGAAGAAACAGACACCTCTGGGGGAACAAGAAAAGTTGAACAAACAGATTCTGACAAAGAAATTGTATACCAAGAAGAAAATGGAAAAAAAACGCCAATACTTCAAAAAACTTTACAACCAAAAATAGAAGGAGCAATTATAACAGCAAAAGGAGCATCAAATGTTAATGTAAAAACAAACATAATACAAGCTGTAGAAGCAGCAACAGGACTGGCTACACACAAAATTCAAGTTTTTGAAATGGAATAGGAGGATTAATTATGAAATTATTTAAAAAGAACCAAGTAATAATCTATGTTATTGCTTTAATGTTAGTAGCAGCAGGGTATTTAAATTATACTGCTAATGGTAATACAAATAGTATAATACCAACTAGTGGAACAGAAGAAGAATTAGACAAAATGGCAAATATAGGAGATGCACAATTAGTCAGCAGTAATGATATTGTAAATGAGGCAGTAAACAATACCACCAACAATACAGAAAATGCTAAAACAGAAAACACAAGTAGCAATGCAGTTACTACAAGTTCTACTACAACCAAAACAACAAATAATAGTGATTATTTCAAAACATCAAAATTAGAAAGAGACACAATGTATTCGCAAATGATAGAAACATATGAGAAAGTTTTAAACAGTGATAATTCACTAGAAACACAAAAACAATCTGCAACAGATGAAATAAAAAAAATAAACGACACAAAAAATAGTATAATGATATGCGAGAATCTTATACAAACAAAAGGTTTTGAAAATAGTGTTGTATTTGTAAATGGGGAAAGTGTTAGTGTGATAATAGAGGCTAGTGAATTAAGCAAAGAACAAGTTGCACAAATTCAAAATATTATTTCAAGAGAAATGAATGCAAAGGCTGAAAACATACATATTTCTAACAAATAGAATAAAAAAATAATAGATAATGATTAAGCGATATTTTCTGTGAGAATTTTAATGTAAGCTCCAATTTCTTCGTTAGTCAAACCTAACTCATCAATTAACTTCTTTAAAATATCTCTCCTAGGAAATGCTTTTTCATTATCTATTCTTACATATTGTCTTAAACTTATACCCAGTTTTTCTGACATTTGCTCTTGTGTCAGATGCATGGAATTTCTTTTTTCTTTTATCATAAAATCACCTTATATTTTTTCGAAATTTTATATATAAATTATCATAAAATTAAACTAAATTATATTGACTTTTTATGTCATATTAGTGTATTATTAATGTGACAAATAACGACATGTTTGAAACACAAAGGAGGAAGTTTTTAAATGAAAAAAATTAAGAAAGAATATGGAATTACGTTGGTTGCATTGGTTATTACAATAATTATTTTATTAATTTTGGCAGGAGTTGCAATAAATGCACTAACTCAAACAGGATTATTTGAAAATGCAAAACAAGCAAAAAATATAACAGAAAATGCACAAAAAGATGAAAATAAAACATTAGGAGAATATAGTAGTAAAATAAATGAATATGTTAGTGGAACATCAAGAGATGAAGCTTCATCAGAAGTTTTTAAAAAGATTGAAGAAACATCAACGGTAAACACATATAGTTATACAGGAAGTGAACAAGAATATACAGTACCGGAAGATGGGTACTATAAAATAGAATGTTGGGGAGCTCAAGGAGGAACTTATTCAAAAGCTATAGGAGGAAAAGGTGCTTATACAAAAGGAATTATTAAACTAACTAAAGGAGAAAAATTGTATATATATGTTGGTGAATGTTATAATGGAGCAAAAGAGACAATGTGTTATAATGGAGGTGGATCTGGAGGTTACAGTACAGTCGGAATAGAAACCGGAGCTAATGGCGGAGGAGCAACGGATATTAGATTATTAAATGGAAATTGGAATGATTTTGAATCTTTAAAAAGTAGAATAATGGTAGCAGGCGGAGGCGGAGGTTCATATAGTAGAACATCACATTCTAATTATAGTGATGGTGGACAAGGCGGTGCTTTAATAGGAGTAGATGGAAATATATATAGTGAAGTTACCGAGAAAAAGTTAAAACCAGCAACTGGAGCGACACAAATTGCAGGTGGAAGTAATAGTGATAGTAGTTTGCCAAATAATTATACTGGATTGTTTGGAAGTGGAGGATATGCAGAATTTAGTAGAGAATGGAATGCACGTTCCGGAGGTGGCGGAGGCTATTATGGAGGCGGAGCTGGAGTTTGGGGAAAAGGAGAGGTGTCTTCAGGCTCAGGAGGTTCATCATATATTTCAGGATATGATGGATGTAACTCAATAGCAGAGTCATCAACATAGGAAAACATAATACACACAGGAAATATTATACATTATTCAGGAAAATACTTTCTATATACAAGAATGGAAGCAGGAAGAAATTATATGCCATCTCCAAGTGATACAACAACAGAGGTACAAGGTAACTCTGGAAATGGTTATGCAAAAATAACAAAAATGAAAGTAGAAAATTTTTAAGCACGAAATTTGTCGAACGATTTATGTTGAAAAGCAATAGAAAATATGATAATATAAGACTGTACATTATTTGTCAATGTATAGTCTTATAAATTTTAAATCAAAACAACTTAGGAATGACAAAAAGAAATCTAAAAAAATCCCACAA
>ERZ773116.119-NODE-119-length-85632-cov-26.838356_pt1 | contig 85632 bp, 83 predicted proteins | sample MGYA00580563_ERZ773116 | MGnify/ENA primary metagenome ERZ773116 (study PRJEB29015, sample SAMEA2737864) | human gut metagenome | biome: human gut; feature: human-associated habitat; material: faeces | place: China | collected 2012 ... | reverse complement strand
CATTTTGTGTTATCTATAACTGGTTTATAGAATCCATATTTATCTCCTTGCATTGAAATTGCATTTTTGGGACAAATGTTGTAACACGCTCCGCAACCAGTACAATTATGTTTATTTTCGACATGCATTATTTACTACCTCGTATTTTTCTAATTATGTTTTTGACTGGTTTCGGTAAGTATTTATGAAATATTATTAGCCATAAATTCCATACTTCTTTTTTTGTTTGATATTTCAAATTGGCTTGTTGCTTAAATTCTTCTATAAGTATTTCCAAAAATTTTGTCCTTGTACTTATCATTTGCGAAGAAATTTTATGTGGACTATGTAATACTTTTTCTAAAAAAGCAAGGCCTTTTTTACGTTCAATATCTATAAGTTTATTAACTTTTTCATAGTTTGGATTAAATATACAATCTGTTGTAGAAATTTCTTTGATATCATTAATACATCTATTTTCTATATCAAGCATTTCTAATAATGATTCAAAACGAGTGCTTGAATTAGTTCCATTAGAAATGGCTATAAAAGGTTTATTAAAAATAATCGCAAAACACATTCCATGAAAAGAATCCGTAATTAATAGTTCACAATTTTTTATACTTAATAACCATTGTTCTATAGAAATATTTGTTCTAGCAAGTTCAAAAACTTTTTGAGTTTTATAATATTTATAAGGCCGATTTTTTTCATGTATTAAATAAGATACTATTGTTTTAGGTAACAATTCTTTTTCGTTTTTTACCAAATTTACATATATCTCTTTGTCTAATACAAAAACAGGATCTATTATCCATTCTGCTTTTTTGTTGAAAACGCTATTAAATATATCCACGCCCGATTTTTCTCTTACCGAAATATAATCAAAAAGGTCAAATGCTGTTTTCATCTTCTCTATAGTTTTAGGAGATGTTTCTTTTAAAAATTGTTTTTTATCGACACCAAAACTTGCAGAAAAAGCAATTTTCTTATTTTTTTCATTAATTTCTCCCAGCAAAAAGCTATTAAGTATATTTTCTGCAACCTTGGGACGAAAGACTTGATCTGAACCTACAAAAAAAATATTTTCCTCTTCTAAACAATTTAATTGATTATTTATTAAATGATTATATTTTTCAATAGACGTAAAATTTTCATTCATAAACTTTGTTTGAAAATCGAAATCAAGAGTTCTATTGAGCATTGTTTTTGAAAAATTATCTACTAGATGAGAGCCTTTAATTATATTATTCAATGCATATGCAGTAAGTACTGCACCATAATTGGATGATTGCCAATAATTTAAAATGTACTTTTTATTCATTTATATTAATTTAACCTTTCTTATTCTCGTTAATAAATATGTAATTACAATAATAAAAAATGATTTTAAACAAAAAGGAATTGTTATTGCCGTATTAAGAAAACCAATTGAAAAATAATAAATTGGAATTTGAAGAATACAAGCAATATAATTAACAATAAAAAAATCATAATAAACATATTTTTTATAAGTTAATTCAATAATACTTATCAAAAATCCCATTATTAATGCATCTATAATAACAAAGACAAACCCACCAGTATAAAATAAATTCACTATTCCGCCAAATATTAAATTAATTTTAGCATTAAAAGCATCTGGAAAAAGTAATTTTGTTAATTCCCCTGATACAGGATACCCTTTTGTAGGAATAATTTCTCTTGGGATTGGATTTAGAATTTGAGATGATATTTGTCTAGAGAATTTAAAATCATCATAACAATATAAGCTCCCATATTTAGAATCAATATATTTAAAAAAAATAACACTATTTGAAAAATTATCAATTCTTTTTATACTATCTAGTATAGGATTAAATTGTATATTCGTTAAAAGCATAAAATTGTTTGTAACTACAGCTTGTCTATAATTTCGATATGTAAAATATGCCATGGCAACAAAAATACTGATTAATAATATTAATAATATAGACATAAGTGTTTTTAGATTAATTTTTATTTTTGGTGAAAAAGATAAAAAATAAATGCTATAGATTGCCGGTGCTATAATATATGAACGTCCACCAGAAACTACAAGCCAAAAAACATATAATAAAACAAATCCTCCAGTAACTCTTATATTTAATTTATGTTCATTCTTATGTATGCAATATTCATTAAATAAAAGGAAGCAGTTTAAATATAATAATACATCAAAAATTGTAAAAACATAACTAGCAATTCCATGTTTATATTCAAATCTAAAATCTAAAGGATTAATTAAGGCTGATATAGGGTTATAATTTGTTAAAACAAAGATAAGTATTAGTAGGATTGTAAGTACTAAAGTAATTGTTTGAATTGCGAACTTTGTGTTTTTAACTGTAAAATTTCTTTTTATAAAATTTATATTAACACTTACTTTTATATTAAATATTTTCATTACAATATATGGTAAAAATAAAAACAAACAAAAACACAGGTATATAAATGTAATATTTGTTAGTAACAGCTCATCATTAGTTGGTATTGTAAAAAAAGGTATAATATTAAATTTGCTAAAATAAAATAATCCTATCAAAACACAATAAAATAAAGTTGTATATGAAAGTTGACGAATTGGAGAAAAAAAATAAATCTTTTTTTCTATAAAGGTAAGAATTAAATTAATAAAAATTATAAATAGTGCAATCACATAAAGAATAAAACTTGGAGCGACATGTAAAGAAGCACCAAACAAGAATGTCGAAAATATAAAAATAATAATCCAAAATAAAATTGATAAAACTTGTTCATTTGAAAACTTATACATGCGTACTCTCCAAAAGCATTATTACCTGTTTTTTGATTTGTGACGACAAAAACTTTTGAATATTATTATATCCATTTTGAATCAACAAATTTTCTTTATAATTGTCTTCTAATATCGTTTTAATTTTTTTAACAACATCTAGTATATTAAGTTCACAAAATTCCGCACCTTTTCCTGCAATTTCTTTAAAGACTGGAATATTTGAACAAATAACTGGTATGCCAAATGCTTGTGCATCAATTATTGGAATTCCAAAACCTTCATAAACAGAAGGGAAGACATATAAAAAAGCATGTTTATATAATACTTTTAACTCATCATCAGACAGATAACCTGTAAAAATAATATTTTGATTATTACAATTGAAACTTTCACTACTTGCTTTCCCTACAAGTACTAATTTTATATCGCTATCAAGCTGACTATATGCATCTATCAACATAGGAATATTTTTTCGTTTGTTTAATGTTGCAACAGATAAAATATATTTTTTGCTTTCTATATTATATTTACTTAATATTTTTAATTGTTCTTCTTTCGAATAATCTAGTACGGGTTTTTCTCCAAAACTAAAATAGTTATAAACAACATTTACATCTTCTTCTGAACAATTAAAAAAATCTATAATTTCTTGCTTAATAGTTTCTGATACTGTAATTATTTTTTCATAAGTATTTTTTATGGAAGCAATAACGATACGAGTGTATAGACTTTGTATAAAAGTTACTGTTTCCGGAGATTTATAAGCCCACAAATCATGCAAAACGGGATAATACTTTTTATTTGGAATTTTATAAAATGGTGTTAATGTATTTGTAAATATTATTATATCTGCATTTTTAAACATTGTTGATATAGGAAATACAAAATTTATCCATAAAATATATAGAATTCTTTTTACAGTTGAATTCTTGATTTTTTCCATAAATGGTTTACGTTTCATCTCAACTTGATATCCCATATCAATTAAGATGTCATAAATATTTTGAGTATATTGACCTTGACCTGTTTTTTGATACAAATTTAGTCCATCTTCAATAATAATACTTTGTTTATTCATATTGTTTTAATGTCCCCATAATAAACTTGTTAATTATAAATTCTTCTTCATAGAATTTTCTACTTTTTTGCCCTAACGTTTGTAAATCATTTTCTGGACTAATGAGTCTTTTTATTTTTTCTTTGCAATCATCAATATCTTGTCGTTTTACAAGATATCCATTACCATTTACACATTCAGAATTTCCACCAACATCTGAAACTAATATTGGCAGACCTGCTCTCATAGCTTCAATTATGCCAATTGGCAAGCCTTCCCAGTTAGATATGAGTGCGTAAACGTCATAATTCTTCAAAATAGGAGTTACGTCTGAAATTTCACCTTTATATTGGATATTTGAGCAATTAGTTTCTTTAATTGTTGCTAAAACTTTGTCTAACTCTTCTCCATACCCAAATAAATCAAGTTCAATATTTAGTTCTTCTTTATTTAATTGGTTTACAGCATTTATAAGTGTATATGGGTCTTTTTGTGGACAAAATCTTGAAATCATAACGATTTTTAATTGATCTTTAGAAAATTCTTTTTTCTTAAATTCATCAGGGATATCAGAAATTCCATTATGAATAGTAATAAATTTATTCTTAAAAAATGGCATAACCTTCAATGCAATTTGTTTATCATACTCAGATACACAAATTATTTTTTTCGTTATACAAGCTAACAATGTTTCTAAAATCTTATAAAATCTCTGCTTCCCTTTTGATATTCCATCGGTAAAAGCCCAACCATGAGCTGTAAATATTACAGGAGTAAAACTTAATGCTCCACAAATTCTACCTACAATTCCACCTGTTGTAGAATTACAATGAATTACATCCGGTTTAATTTTGTAAATTATTTTTAATGTTTCTAAATTAGATTTGATATGTTGTATAATATCAAAAATACTATTTGTCATCGGAACAAAGAAAACATTTTTTTCTAAACCTATTTTTTTTAGTTCTTCAGAAAAATAACCTTCTTTTGACATTATAAAAAATGGCTCGTAATCTTGTGGCAAATGAGTTACTATTTCTAATAAATACTTAGTAACGCCGCCAAGGTCAGATTTAGTAACAATATATAAAATTTTCTTACTCATGTCTTCCTCCTAGTGCCAAGAATACAGCTTTTACAAGTATTCCGATTTCCCAGAATAAGTTGCGGTGTTTTAGGTAATACAAGTCGTATTGCAATTTTTCAGTTACATCATCTTCATTCACGCAATGTCCCTGATTAATTTGTGCCCAACCTGTCCAACCTGTTCTTGTCCACATTCTCGCCGCATAGCCTTTAATATCTTCTGAATATAATTTAACCAAATCATCCCACTCGGCTCTTGGTCCGACAATTGACATTTCACCTTTCAAAATATTTATCATTTGAGGAATCTCATCGAATCTTGCCTTTCTTACAAATTTGCAGAACGGAATCACTCTATCATCTTCATCTTGATTTTCTGCATAACCGCCTTTTTTCACATTCTTTGGCACATAATCATTTGCATACATTGTTCTGAGTTTGTAGCACTTGAAGATTTTTCCACTCTTCCCAACTCTATTTTGAGTATAAAGCGGATTCTTACCGTCTGTTAACCAAACTCTAACCGCCACAGTCAGTGTAATCGGCAAGGTTACAGTCAGAATAATCGTTGCGGCGATTATGTCATAGATACGTTTGCAGATGTCGTAAGCAAGTGAGCGATTTTTCATGAAGTTGAAAAACAAGCCATTGATTGACATTCTGTCGATAAAATATTTTCCCGTTACCATTTCATAGAATTCCGGCATTGTATAAAGTTTTACCCTGCGAGGAATAGAATTAACCATCTCCGTTAAGAAAGATTCTTCCATTCTTCTATGAATTGCAACAATCACGATATCAACAGACTTCTCCGCAATAATTTTATCCAAGCCGTCTTGCATTGTATAAATTTGAGTCAAATCAGAAACACAAACTTCATCGTCATTAGTATCTTTAACAAACCCGACAACATTCATCCTCAAAGCTTTTTTCGCCATAATCTCATCAGCAATGAGTTTTGCATTCTTGTTCGTTCCAATTATCAGAATGTTTTTAACTCTCTTAAAATTAAACAAATAATAGTGAAAAACTATTCGATAAACTTTCAACAACACAAAAATCGTAATTGTATTAAGAATCAAGAATTTTGCAAAGCTAAGATTAAGATTGAAAAATGCAAGCAAAATTGCTGCTGGAATTTGAGAGAAAATCACACCTTCAAAAAGCAAATAGCAATTTTTTAGTGTATTATTAAACTCTCTGATTTTGTAATTAGCTTTCAAAAACAGAGTAAACAAGCCTGTTGCAACGATTAACAAAACCGCAGGAATTAGCATTTTGGAAGTCAAATTGAATTTGGCATACCAAAAGTAACTTGATAATCCGAAAATTAAAGCGTCATACAAAAACATTATTATTACTGATTTTGATAAAGTTTTATTCATTAGCTTTCCTTTACTACCATTTGTTTATGGCAAATGCCATTACGATAATTGATGCAATACCTTTTAGAGTTTCGCATACAGGTGTAATCCAATCATTGCCTGCAATTCTGCGAGGAACAACGATTGTGTCGCCTTGTGCAAGCTTTGTCCAACCATGGATTTTTTCTGCTCTACCATTTACTCCAACTTTATAGAGTCTGAATCTATTCGCATTTGGAGTATATCCGCCAACTTGTTTGATATAAGATTTAGCTTTTGCACCTGATTTATAAATAAAAGATTGTTCGTTATAAACTTCACCAATAATACTTACTTGGTTTGACATTCTAGGAATATAAATGTCATCACCGTCTTGAAGTTCAACGTTATCTAATTTAGAAATTTTATCTAAGTCATTGTTCTTGATATTTAAAGCAATTTGACCGGTGTATTTGTTATCTAATTCACCTTTCTCGTCTTTCAACATACTAATCATATCCATTTTAGTTTGTTGATCGGCTTCAGATTGTTTGTAGCCACTAGCAAGACGTCCTTCAAGAAGTTTTATATCTCTATCGTTATTTTTCTTTGCTAGTTCAACTTGTTTGTATTTCAAATTATTTCTTTTGAATACAATTCCTCTTAAATCTGCATCTTTATTCAATCCACCTGATTCTTTAATTACATCAATTAAGTGTTTACCTTCAACAAATTTATAAACCCCTGGAGTTTTTACAAATCCTGAAACTTTAACAGATTTCAAAACTTCATTTTCTCTCAATGTTCTAAAGAAAACTTTGTCTTCTGGTGCAATAGAAATTGACTTGACTCTATCTGAATTGATCATGATATCATACAAATAGTAAACTTGAGTATCACCGCTACTATTTGTAATTTCAACTGCTACATTTTCTGCTGGAATTAATTTATTAGTGTTTGCAGTTGCACCTAATAATTGTGTTTGATTTTCTTCAACTGAACCTTTATAAGCGACATTTGTATCCGAATTTTTTGAAGAATTTTCTTCTGCAACATTATTATCTGTATAAGATTCTAAAAATTGAATTTCAGGCATTAAATCAAACAAAGTCATATTTGATTTATATGTAAGATGCTTTGGTTTATTGATACAGCCATAAACATCTACAAACTGAGAATTCGTGTTTTTATAAATGCTAATAACATCTTTGGGTTTTAATACAGGGTCATTCATTCCTGCAAAAAATTCTTTCAAAAATACTGGAATTGTTTCAATTTGATTGTTTGGACCTGTAACTCTTCTGATAACAGCTTGATTAATAAATGTTTCTTCCAACAATTCATCTTCACTTTTTAAGATATCTGAAAGTCGCATTCCCTCTTTATAAGCATAAGTTGCAGGGTGTTTAACATTACCTTGAATAGTTACAATATTCTCAGCAGTGTTATAAAGTTCTCTAAATTCAACAGAATCACCGCTTCTTAATTTAGTATTTTTTGCATCGTTCCAAGAAACATTTTTGGCTAATCTTTGTTTTGTTTGTGTGTCAAAACCTGTCAAAGTTAGTTCTGAAACTTGCGTTGCGGGAAGAAATCCACCTGCAAATGAAACTAAATTTTGAAGATTTTCACCGTCTTTAAATTCGTAAATTCCAGGAACAGTTACCCCATTTTTCAAAGCTGCGACATTACCAATTTTTCCAACGAAAATTTTATCATTAGGTCTTAAGATAATTCCGCCATCATTTCCTAAGAATAATGCATTGTATAAATCAACATTTTTACTCATATTATTTGATGCATAAGTATATTTGATATTTCTTAACGTACCTGTTTTTTTAACTCCACCTGCTGCATTTAAAGCATCTAGCACAGATGAATTATTTCCAACAAGAACTTTTCCCGGTTTATTAACTTGTCCGTAAACGAAAACTGAAAATTCACCGCCTGATGCAACAGTTAATTTAACTTTCAAACTTTTATATTTTTGACGAGCCAAGCGATTGGCTTCGTTTTCAACTTCGCCTATTGTTCTATTTTCTGCTTTTATTACACCAATACCGGAAATAAACAAATTTCCTTTTGAATCTACTTGAGTAGCCATTGACGGAGATATCAAGTTTGTTCCTGACATTGCCATAATGTCAACGGATTCGCCCATTGTATAAACATTAACTTTTTCTCCGATACTCAATTTGTATGAATCACTGTATTTCCCGCCAGTTGTTGCACCGGTTGAAGATTCAGTGAACATATTGTAACCAGCTTGTCGTAACGGTTCTCCAACGACTTTTTCATCTTTACCGTTAAACATCTGTTCAATAGGACTCATAGAAGTCTTTTTAGTGTTTGACTCAATGGACTCTTGATAATTTTTCTCAAAAGCATTCAAATTTACATATTCATCTTCATTTTGAACTCCACGCACACGAGCCTCAGCACCTGAAACACCCGCGGCAAATGTTACCGGTTCAAAACAAAAAGTTAATAATAAGATTGATGTAATTATTTTCTTCATTTTTATTCCTTATTTTCTTTTTTCCTACACATATTCCTTAATTGCTATTATGTAATAGCAATTTCCATCAAAGACTTAATTGCAGGCCATTCAAGTTTCCACAAACCTGAAGCATCAAGTGCATAATTCCCAACACAAGCAAGTTTGCAGTCTTTGCATTTATTTACTGTTTCAATAAATACAGGATCTTGAATAACACTTTTTAATGAACGATTACGAACGCTAATAAACGGTTTTCTATCGTAGCAACGCAACATATCTCCGTTTGAATAGATTACTGTTGCGATACGAGGCCAATGGCATTCGTAATAAGTCTTTTTGTTGATAATATAATCCATAAAGTAGTATGAATTTCTTATCGGATAACCTTGCTTTTTAAGTTCCTTAATCTTGATAAACATTTCTGCTAATTGGTCGTTTTCAAGTTCTGTTTCAACAACATTTGTTGCTTCTCCCGGAACTGATGCAGCTTTGTTTACGGTAAAGTACAACAAAATATCTGCATCTTTACAGTATTGAGCAACTTCTTTAATTTGTTCAAAGTTAGTTTGAGTTGAAACGGTACAACATACATATATTCTCATTTTTGGAGAATGAATTTTGTGGTATTCTACACCTGACATTACTCTATCGCAAATTCCAGGCATATGACGTATATCATCGTGAGCTTTTCCAACGGCATCAAGTGATACAAACATCAAATCCGTATATTGACCAAAGCCAGAATTTTCTTCTAAGAACCAACCATTTGTTGCAATTTTTGTGTATAAACCTGCATCGTGTGATGCTTTACAAATTTCTGTAAAATCTTTTCTCAAAAGAGGTTCACCACCCCAAAGGATAGAATCCATATAACCGATTTGACCTGCTTCTGTTAAAAGTCTGATGATTTCTTCTTTTGGCATATCATCTTGACCTTTTTTAGATTTCCAAAAACAGAAATCGCAGTCACAGTTACAAGCACTTGTAACCATTAATGAAAAGCATAATGGTTTCGGATTTTTAGACAATCTGCTTGCGATACATTCTAACGCTCCACCGCCCAAGTGTCTGTAATACTTTAACCTTTCTAAAGTCATATTATTTCTGGATTTTTTAAACATTAACTAACCCCTCTTCCTTTATATTTTTTAGTTTTTTCATTTGTTTTCTTTTAATTAAATCAATAAACGCTTCAATTCTTGTTATGTAGCCCGCTTTTCCTGTTTGTTCATCAAGAACCAAGGTTAATACTGGAATATCCTCTTCCTTGCTGACTTTTGACAAAATGTTTTGTGAAACGATTTCAGGCATACAAGAAAACGGCATTATGTGAATTACTCCATCAACATTGTGTTTTGCGGCATAAACAGTATCTCCGATTGTTTCTATACACTCGCCACCGATTGCACGTTTCATATACTTTTCAGCATATCGTACACATCTTGCTCTATGTGATTCTTTCTTGTTCAAGAATGACGGTTTTAAAACCCCTTCAAGCCAATCCCCAAACCAAATTTGGCGTTGAACTTCTATTCCCATTTCGCCAAGTGTTTTTTCAATATCTTGATTTACATAAGGATCAAGCAGTACGAAAAATTCACCAAGCAAAAATACTTTTGGAACATATTTTTTCTTGTCAATTTCTATATTTTTAAAATCTTTTCTAATCTTTTTGACTAACTGTTTAGCACCCCAAACAGAATTAGTTTCATCAATAATTTTTAACCATTTGTTATAAAGCTTTTCGGCTTCACCTTTTCTGATTTCTCTCGGGCGATAATAGAACAACAATTTTTGAGCCTCATCTATAGCAAAAAATTTGTTGAAACCTAAACTAAAACCTTTGTAGTATCTGAACGGATTTATGCAATGTGTAACGTGCCAAAATGCTTGCAGAGTTTGTTTCATTTTGCTTTGGTACATATCAAAAATAACCATATCAAACTCATAACCCATTTTTTTAAGAGTTTTTTGAGCCATTTTTGTATAATTACCCAATCTGCAAGACCCCGGAGCTTGGAACATCATCAAGGTATTTGCACCTTTTTCTAAAGCCATAATATAGTTTGCTAAATTCAATTTATACGGCAAACAAATTCCTTCGATACTGTTTTTTACTCCAATTTCTAGAGCTTCATTGCTGTTGGTCGGTGGAATAACGATTTTTGCACCCAAAGAAAGCAAAAGAGCTTTTAGCGGGATGTCGATTCTGCCCATTCTAGGCCATGCAATAACTCTATCTTTTGCAGAAATATTGTTATCCATATTCCTAGAATATTTATTCAATTGTTCTTCGCTAATTTTTGCTTTCAAAATATTCCTCTAATAAACTATTATTGGATTTGAGTACGCAAACCCACGTTTCCCAAACTTGATTTCTACTCTGTATTTACCGACCTCATTTAGTAGCATTTTGATACTATTTGAAATTACAGATTTGATTTCTTTTCCGTTATAAAAAATCTTGATTGAACCCTTTTTCTTTGTCTTAACATCTAACAAAGTTTCATTGTCTAAACTAATACTTTCACCGCTAGTTACAGCTTGATTTTTATTAGAAATTTTGATTACAGGGATTTCTTTTGAAACCGCTCTATTAATAATCAAATTTTGTCCTGCTTTTACGGCATTTAAAATTTGTTCTTTTCTTGTAGCAAAATCTTTTGCAAATGGCTTGTCTGAACTTATAACGTTCACAATAGTTTTGAACATTGATTTATAAGAAAATACTGTAACAGGAATTACGTAGCCTTTGATTTTTAGTGCGTGAGCGTCAATTCCACCAATTGCAGGAATGATTTTGTCTGATGAGTTATTCAATTTATCCCACCATTTTAAAGTCGCAGCATTCGGAGCTTTTACAAAATTGTGTTTGAACAAATACGCATAAGCTAAGCTAAAAATATTTCTGTCATTCAAATTGTCAGCCCATTCAGAAAACCAATTCCAAATTTCAACTCCATCAGGTGTAATATTTTTGTTTGTCCACTTAATCGGTTGATGTTTGTTTAATCGCACTTGCCCTTTACTATTTACCCCCTCATCTGCGTGTGCAGCAAAACCAAAACCGCCATTGAGTTTAACGGCTTCAATATTGTGTTTAGCATCTTCATTTGGCTGAATATATTTATTAATTCCTAGTGCCAAATAATGGTTTTCGTCTTTTGGAGAAATTTCTTCACCCTTAATAACGTAAACTCCGTTATAAATCCCTTCTTCAATCTCAAAAGAATTGTGGTCGGTAACAATTATCCAATCTAAACCTGCATTTTTTGCAGCTTTGCTAATTGATTCTATATTGCCTGTTCCGTCAGAATAAACGGAATGAATATGAATTGCACCAATTGAATTATATTTATTTAATTGTGTGTTCAAATTTTCCATTTATACTTTCGTTAAAACCTTTTCTTTCTTTTTACGTTGTTCCAATTTGCCAATAGTTTTCTTTTCTGATTTTTGTAGAAGTTTTGCTTTCATTTTCTTTCGGCTCAGCATATCGACAAAAGCTTCCAATCTTGTAACAAAACCTGCTTCACCCGTATGTTCATCTATCGTCAAATGAATCATAGGCATATTACGTTCTCCTGCGTGATATTGAATTTCATCAACCATCAACGAATCAGGTCCGCAGCCAAACGCAGACAGTGCAATAATCCCATCAACACTATTATTCAAAAGATAATGAGCAGCCGTTCCGGTTAAATCCAATTCATTAGCCCAATATTGAATTTCACCCAATTCTTTTATTGAATTAAGCTGTTGTTCTCTTGTAATATCTAAAGCTGTAAATGCTTTAACACCCATTTTATCTAACTTATCCAGCAATCGCATTGAAAGACGTTCATCATACAAATTGTAACCATGTGCCATAATAACAACTGACAAAGACTTAACAAGTTCCATTTTCTTTAATACTTGCTTGTTTTGTATAGCACTTTCAATAGCAACCTTTTGCGAAACCCCCGATTTAGCCATTTGGATAAATCTGTCATAAAATTCCCAACCTGAAGCAATAGCTTTTTCAATCAAATCTTCGTCAAAAATATCCAATTGATGTGCCGTTTCATAGCAAAATTCTTTGATGCCCAACCCCTCTGTTTTATCCAAAGTCGGTTCAATCATCTTAAATGGTCTATCAATTACATTTCTGATAATTTCCGGCAAACCTCTAATCTTGCTACAATTATTTATTTTATAATCCGTTGATTGAAGTGATGGAACAAAAATAGCCTCAATACCTTTATCTAACAAGTTAATCAAATGCCCCACAAAAACTTTTATAGGCAAACAAGTATCAGACACAACATGACTTGCACCATCATTAATAAGCTTAGTTGTTGTTTTGTCTGACAAAATAATCTCAAAGCCTAAAGTGGTTAGAAATCCATAATAGAATGGATAGTTATTGTAATATGATAAAGCCCTAGGGACTCCTATTGTCTTATCTTGCTTAGATATTAGCCTCATATATCACTTCTTTTGACAACAATTTAAGTCAAATGTTGCCTTAATTTTGGTTTGTTTGTTACAACCTACTCTATCACAAACTTTCAAAGAATTATAGTTATATAAATAAATGTTATAAAAATAGTAATAATGGCTAATATTAATTTCTAAAACTTTATAATATCAATACTTTTCACCCTTGATAACATTTGACTTAAAAGGTTATCAAATAGAGAAGCAATGCACAATTTGGGAATTGCTAAAAAATAGATTATTGTTATATTTTGAAACAATAATATTAAAAATTTTTTGTTTGATATAGAATTAAACAAAGAGAAATTGATAACATTTGACTTAAATTGTTGCCTTAATTTTTTGTCATTAAACACTGTATATAAGAGCTTTTACAAGATAAAATTATTGTAGCTATCTTCGATTTGTGCTTGTTCTATTCCAATGTATCTTAGTGTAATTTCAGGACTAAAATGGTTAAATATTTTTTGTAACATCGCAACATCTTTAAATTTTTGGTAATGGTGATACCCAAATGTTTTTCTGAGAGTGTGAGTTCCAACAGTTTCTTCTAATCCGGCTTCTTTGCATGCTCTATTTATAATTTTATAAGCAGCTATCCGTTCTAAGCGATTTTTGAATTTAGTAACAAATAAAGGCTCTTTAATTTTTCTACCTTTTGTAAATTCTGCTAACATTGGTTTCAATTTGGAATTGATTGGAAATTTCTTAAATTTACCAGTTTTCTTTTCTGTAATTTGGATATAATTCCGCCCTTTTACATCACCAACGTCGAGGGCTAAAATGTCCGAAATCCTCAATCCACAATTAGTTCCTATCGTAAAAAATAATAAATTTCTTTTGTTTTTGGATAAAATTTTCTCAATCTTTTTTAAATCTTCAATTTTTCTAATTGGTTCTACTGTACTCAAAGTGTACTCCTTTCTTTTAATTCCAACACCCCCTTTTTACTTTAAATAACCTTCAACTGCAGTAATAATTTTCAAGTATTTAATTTATGCAGTGTTTTAAATATAATTTTAGAAATAAAATAAAACCAATCTGCACCTTGAAAATTTGAAAAAGAGAATTCTGAAAAATTTTTGATAAAAATGAACCAAAATTTGGAAATAAAAATTCTCTAAATAAAATCACATGCTAAAAACCGCCCTATTGAGGCGGTTTTTGTAAATTCTATCTTCACTTATTCTCTAAGTTTCGACTAAAAAACGGAGAAGGTGGGATTCGAACCCACGGTACAGGTAACCCCATACAACACCTTAGCAGGGTGCCGCCTTAAGCCTACTCGGCCACTTCTCCAAGATCCTTGTATTTAATTATCAGTACTCCGTTTATCGGATTACGAAATCCATTGTATCATAAATATTTTTATTCGTAAATACCTTTTACAAAAATATTCTATCCTCAAATAAATTCCAAATACTATTTAACATAATTTTTCTCCTCCATTTTTCATATTGACCGGCAAATTTTATTAAGCTACAATGAAAGTAAGATATTTAAAGAGGCTTATATATTATGATTGAAATGAAAGTTATGGGCATCGCCCTTGATACAAGAACCGGTTCTCCAATTGTTGTGCTTCACGACAAAGAAAACAGACGCGCTCTTCCTATATGGATTGGTTCTGCAGAAGCTAGTTCTATTATTCGTAAAATTGAAAATTTATCTGTAACTCGTCCAATGACACACGATTTGATTATTAGCATAATTGAAAAAGTTGGCTACAAAATCTCTAAAGTTGAAATCAATGATGTGGAAAAAGAAACGTATTTTGCAACTATTTTTCTTGAAAACGAAGATGACGGCAAAATTATTGAAATTGATTCTCGTCCATCTGATGCCATCGCAATCGCAATTAGAATTGATGCTCCAATTTATGTAACAGCAAATGTTCTATCTAATGGTTCTGTTTCTACAGACAGTACAAAAGATGCGCAAGAAGCAGAAGAGTTTAAGAATTTTGTTCAAAGTCTTAAACCGTCAGATTTTGCGAAATTGATGAAAGAAAATGATCATCACGAAAGTGATCAATAAAAAATTTTCAAATTTAAATTTAAAAAAGAGGATTGTTAAATTTGTAACAATTCTCTTTTTTATTGAAATTACTTTATAATCAAAAACTTTATTTATAAGAGAGAGTGATTATGTTCAACGCAATTGATGAAGTAAAACGACAATATATGTACACGGTACAACCTGTAAAGCTTTTTGAAACAAGGAATTTTCAAGAAGCACAAAAAAGTTCGTTTGATTTTATAAATCAAGCGAACAAATCCGGTTACAATCCATTTCACCCAAATCTTTCCAATACTGACAAAGGAGGTAAAATAGATTTAATGGGCTAACAAATCCAAGATTTTGATGGAGTTATATAACCTGCCAAAAGCGGTTGTCCATTAGAATCTTTTGTCGGAACAGTATCTAATACCTGAGGAGCTCTTTCATACGGAATAGATGCGTATGAAGCGGATTTAAAACTAGGAGTTATTCCTCTTGCTGAAGAAACTGCACCAGATTGAACCCTTGCCGGTGATAAAATATTTTGTCCTAATAATATTTTTCCAATTTGACTGCTCATATTAGTCCCCAATTTTTCCCTATATTATATATAAGTATATTTTGAAGCAAAAATTGATTAATTTACAGCCCATTATTAAGATTTGTGAACTATGATTTTATAATAAGAAAAAATTATTACTGTAATTGGGTTTAAATGTTTGTTTATAGTATTTAATTTTAGGTGGTTCGTAGTAATAATGCCTGTTTTCATCTTCTTTAAACTTAGATAAACCTACTGCAGGAACTTCGTCTTTAATAAAAAATTTCAATAATTCCATCATATACCAATCCTTCTTTTTTCATGTATAATGTACTATAATGATATTTACGTAAAAGTCAAAAAGGAGATAAGATTATGGCTGATAAAGTTACAAAAGAAATGAATATTATGGAAATTGCACAAAAACACCCTGAAAGTATTGAAGTATTTCACAGATACGGTTTAGGTTGTATCGGTTGTGCGGCAGCAAGATTTGAAAACCTTGAAGCAGGTGCAAAAGTTCACGGATATGATCCAGATGCAATGGTTGAAGACATCAATAAACTTATTGAAGCTGTTGAAGGTTAATTTTTCAACTTACAGAGTTTTAGAATAGGCGACGAGGTTTCACCTCGTCGCCTATTCTATATATTCTAAGAAATATTGACAAATAAAAAAGGCACTGAAATATTTTCAGCACCCCAATAATTGATTATGATGGATGATTCGATTCGATTTTTTATTTTCCCCTAAAATTTTTTCCCAAATTCTTTAAACTTTATTTTCTATTTAAAAGATTTTCCCGATTTTCTTTTTCTTTAAATTTCCCTTACATTTATATAAACAATTTTTGATATAAAAAATTGCCATAAGGTTTATATATAGCTTAACATTAGTTTACATTTGAAACCATTTTAGTCTGAGTTTGTTGTTTTTCAAGGGATTTAACCAATGCTTGGAATATAAATGGGTGAACTTCGCCTTTTTTAACATCGCCATATAGAATTGTTAAAGCTTTTTTCGGAGAGAATGGCTCTTTGTAGACTCTTTTTTCTGTTAGAGCAGAATATTTATCCGCAAGATTCAAAATTTGCAAATTTACATCTGCAATATAGCTTTGCTTCGCTTTTTCAAAATTATTGTGGTGAAATCTTACAAGTTTTAAAACTTCATCATTCACCCCAGAATTTTTCAATAATTGATAGCCTAGTTCTGAGTGCAAATCCATAATGCGATGTTCATCTTCTGTCAAAGCACCATTTTTGTTTAATATTTCTTGAGGAATTAAAGCTTTGCCAAAGTCGTGAAGCATTGCTCCGTCTTTCAAATCCTTTAAATTTACTTTACTTTTTAGAGCTGGTGGAAGATTAGCGGCGATATTTGTAGCAATTTCTTGAGTGTCTTTGCAGTGATTTTGCTGTAAATTATGTAATTCTTCCATATTCAACTTAATGGGCATTTTATTTGGAACCATGATTTTACGGATTTCCGGATTTTGAGAAATCATTTTTTTAATTTCGTTTTCATTAAAAAAGCGATTTACAGAAGTACTGTGGAAAGTATCTTGAGTTTGAGTATTCCCAAAATGGATTAAGTTTCCAAATCTATTAAATTGTACGCGTTCTCCTGAACCAACACGAAGTAGCCCCGGAGAGAATATTTCCATTCCCACTGGTTAATTACACACCTAAAATTTATAATACACTTCTACCTCTTATATAAAGTATTTTTAATTTTGAAAATTGCCTTGAGATTAAAAAAATGTAAAAAATATTAATATAAATCTTAAAATATGATAGAATTGATTTTGTTATGAAAGAAATTAAAAATGTATTGGTGTGCGGAATTGGAGCAGTCGGCTCAATCTACGCAAATAAAATAAATGAATATAATAGTGAATATTTGAGAGTTCTTGTTGATGAGGCAAGACTTGAAAAATACAAAAAAAATCCTAAAATTTTTAACGGCAAACCATTAATTTTCAATTATATTTTGCCAAGTGATGAAACTTTTAAGGCTGATTTAATAATCATTGCTACAAAATTTGACGGACTGAAAGATACTATTAAAAATATTGAAAATTTTGTAAAAGATGACACAATTATTTTGTCATTGTTAAACGGTGTAACAAGTGAAGATATGATTGCGCAAAAGTATGGTTGGAAACATATTTTACTTTCATATTTTATCGGACACAGTGCAATGAGAGATGGAAACATAATTACTCACGACGGAATCGGCGATGTTGTTTTTGGAATTAAACACGGAGTAGGAACTGATTTATATGATGTTAAACTCTTAAAACAATATTTTGACAATGTTGGATTAACCTATAAAACTCCTGATGATATGGAAAGAGCATTGTGGTTAAAATATATGCTAAATGTTAGCTCTAATCAATCATCTGCAATTTTAGGAATGACATTTGGGCAAATGCAAACAAATAAAAAATTTATGGAATTTCTAATCAATGTAATGAAAGAAGTTCAAAGAATTGCAAAAGCCGAGGGTGTAAAAAACACTGAAACAATGATAGATGAAGCCTTAGTATCATTTAATAAAATGATACCTGACGGAAAAACATCAATGTTGCAAGATGTTGAAGCAAAAAGGAAAACCGAAGTAGAAATGTTCGGTTCTACAATGGTTAAAATTGGAAAGAAGCATAACATTCCGACTCCGTATAATCTGGTTATGAGAGATATGCTAGAAATTATCCATGAAAATTACCAAGGGTAATCATCTGGAATTCTCCAGTCATTCATTTGAATCATTTTTGTGCAATATCCACAGTTTGTACAATTTTTAACGCATGCCCATGTACCTTTTTTAGTTAAACCCTCTTTTGTGCCGTCCCACATAAAGACATAAGGTTCTACAAAATCTGACGATTTTATTTCTTTTTTATCTCTGTTATTGTATTTGGCAAATTGAAACGCAAAGACTTCTCTTGTAGTTTTTTTTCAAAGGTTTTCTTTCTATCATATTTTCTCGCCCAATGTTAGCATCAGGGAAATACATTATATCTCCACCGTTGCTATCAATAGAAAAAGTCATTAATCCCCCATCTATCAAATCTATGCAAACATGAATTTGACCACTAGGGGAACACTCTTCATAACCTAATATTTTCATATAAGGAAAAATGTATTGTTTTAAAAATTCTACTTGATCATCATAAGAATAAGTCCTTTGAGTGATTAAACCATCAATATCTCCATTTTCTGCGGCTGACATCTTTAGTGTTTGATTTATTTTGGAATAAAAAGCTTTCAATTGGGTTTCAGTTCTTTTCTTTGCATATTTTGTCATTAATGTTGGAATTGTAATTGTTGCAACAATACCAATTATTCCAATCGTTATAAGAACTTCTGCTAAAGTATATGCCGCATGGTTTATTCTAAATTTGTGATGTAACAATGAAAAATACGCCATTGTAGTGAAATCTCCTAATATATTCTTTTTATAATCTATCGTTGATAATTTACATAATATCATGTATAAAAATAATTTGTCAAATAATATAAAATATTCGTATGAATGCAGAAGAATTAAATAAACACATTGCAGATAATATTCGACAAATCAGGGCAAAAAATAGAATTTCTCAAGACGAATTAGCAGATAAAAGTGGCATTAGCCAACAATATATCTGCAAAATCGAGAACGAAAAAGTAAACCCAAGCATTCATATTTTGTATAAAATTGCAACTTCACTTGATGTTACTATAAATGATTTAGTTTATTAGAAATATTTTTTTTAAGAACCAAAATAATTAATCAATCCATCGTGCAATTTTTCATTTTTACAAAGTTTTTTCAATTTTGAAATTGCTCGATTTTCAATTTGGCGAATTCTTTCCCTTGAAACCCCATACTGAGAACCAATTTCATCTAGAGTTTTCTTAACCCCATTATTATCTAAACCATAACGAAGAATCAAAACATCTCTTTCTTTTTGGCTTAATTGATTTAAAATTTTTCTAATATCTTCTAACAAATTGTCGTGCGAAACCTTGCCATCAGGCGTAATTGTCGAATTATCAACAATAAAATCTGCAATTTTTGAAGAATCATCATCTGAAGTCGCAGGAGTATCCATGCTCACTGTTGATTGAGCTGATTTGATAATAGATGTCAATTTGGCAACAGGCAAACCCAATCGGTATGCAATTTCTTGCTTCGTTGGAGGGTGACCAAGTTCTGTTGTCAAATCAATCGTTGCACGTCTAATTTTGCCGATAGAATCAATCATGTGAATTGGCAAACGAATAATTCTTGCCTTATCAGCAATTGCCCTAGTAATAGATTGTTGAATCCACCAAGTCGCATAAGTTGAAAATTTGTAACCCTTCTTATAATCAAAACGACCGGCAGCCTTAATCAAACCAACATTGCCCTCTTGGATTAAATCCAAAAACGACAACCCCCTACCAATATATTTCTTAGCAATACTTACAACAAGACGTAAATTCGCATTGACAAGTACATCTTTTGCAAATTCATCTTTATTTTCTTGAATTCTTTTAGCCAATTCAACCTCTTCTTCTGAAGACAAAAGAGGAATTTTACCAATTTGGCGCAAGTAAATCTTCACACTATCATCTGAATTTACAGACATCAAGCTTTCTTGAATTTTTGGGTCTTCTACAGACTTTAAAACATCTTCACCATCTTCGACTTCATTTTCTCCCTCAAGTTCTTGAAGTTTTTTAAAATCCACATTTTCGTCTGATATATCGTTTGAAATTATACCTAAATGCTCAAATTCTTTAACCAAAATAATTCTCCAATCCTAAACTCATAATATAACCAACCATAAATTTTAGGCTCATCTATCCGGATTATTTATTTGTAAGCTTTTGACGTAGAGTTTCAAATATAATCGCACTTAAAGCATTCGATACGTTCAAAGAATTAAAACTGTTTTGCATAGGAATCTTTACAACAAAATCAGATGCTTTTAACAATGATTTTGAAACTCCGGCATGCTCTGCCCCCATAATGATTGCAAAATTCATGTCGTTATATTTAACATCATAATAATTATCTTTTGCTGATGCATCTGTTGCAATTACCCACCAGTCGTTATCCTTTAGTCGTTGAACAGCATTAACCAAACTATTCACTTTTATAATTGGAATATGATTTACAGCCCCTGCGCTTGTTTTTTCAACTATTGAATTAACTTGAACATTTCTACGTGATGGAATAATTATTCCGTCAACTCCTGCGCAAACACAAGTTCTGATAATAGCACCTAAATTGTGGGAATCTTCTACACCATCAAGAATTACGACAGAAGATAATTTGCCTTTACTTTTTTCAATAAATTCATCTAAATCGTAATACTTTATCGGTGAAATTTGAGCAATAATACCTTGATGATTAAATTCTTCGTAAGGTTGAAATTTTTCCCTTGCTACAAATTGAAAAACCACCCCTCGCTCTTTTGCAAGTTCTTTAATTTTATTAATTTTAACATCTGAATGAATATTTTTGGATATTAAAATTTTATTTATTTCTCGTTCGCCCGCAATAAGAGCTTCCATTACAGAATTTTTACCATATATTACATCAAGATTTTCCATAATTTATTTTGAAACCTCAAGCATTCTATCAATACACTTCACTGCTTTTTCAGCAATGTCTGCATCTACATTTATTTCGTTCTTTTCTGTTTCAAGAACTTCTAAAATATCTTCTAAAGAAGTCATTTTCATGTTTGGACAAACAACATTATCTTTTACTGGGATAATTTCTTTATCCGACAAATCTCGCTTCAATCTGTCTACAACACCTTGTTCCGTTGCAATAATGAAAGATTTGTTATCACTTTCTTTAGCAAATTTCATAATTCCTGTTGTACTACCTACATAGTCTGCCATATCAGAAACTGACATGTGGCATTCCGGGTGAGCCAAAACCAAAGCATTCGGGTGCGCTTTTCTTGCCTCCTCAATATCTTTTGGTCGAATTTGCAAATGTGTAGGACAGAAGCCAGGATACGTAATCACTTCAACATTTCCAAGTTGTTTTTCAACCCATTTACCTAAATATGTATCAGGAACAAATAATATTTTTTCTTCATTCATGCTTTTAACAATATTTATAGCATTTGAACTTGTACAACACATGTCGCATTCTGATTTAACTTCTGCAGTTGAATTAACATAGCAAACAGTAGGAATATCAGGGTGCATTGCCTTAAATTCTTTTAATTGTTTATAACTGATCATATCAGCCATACGACAACCGGCATGAATTTGAGGTAACAAAACTTTTTTATTCGGAGATAAAAGTTTCGCAGTTTGAGCCATGAAAAATACCCCCGCAAAAACAATTATATCCGCATCTGTTTCTGCAGCAACTTGACTTAATTTTAAAGAATCACCCACATAATCAGCAACTAAATCAATTTCTACCGGTTGATAACAGTGAGCTAATATAACAGCATTCTTCTCTTTCTTTAACGCATTTATTTTTTCAACTATGTGTTCCATCTGAATTAATAATCCTCCGTATGGTGTAAATTTATGTTAAGATTTTTCCATTCCTAAAATATATTGTATAATAAAAATAATATTATAGTAAGAAGAGTAAAAAGGTAAATATGGCAAATTTTTTAGAAAGCTTGGGAATGGGTGGAGGAATTGACGTCCATATTTCGATTTCGCCGGCTTGTGGGATTGAAATGACAACTCTTGATGCGCATGGAAACGTTAAATCCTATGCTCAAATGCCTCTTGATTATAATGAAGCTCAGAGAGAAGTTTCAAATTATGACGATTTAAGAACGAGCATTGAAACATTGTTTCAAATGCGTAATATTAACCCTAAAAAATCTAATGTGTATGTAAGCTTGCCAACTGTTTGGTTTGGTCTAAAAGAAGGCTTACCTCTATTGTTAGATGATAATGCAATTACAAATATTGTTGTAGGAGAATTAGAGTTAACGTACATCTTTAAACGTAAAGATCCAATTCCTTACTGGTTTGATGCGTTAGCTTCAACTAACTCAGATTCAAGAAGTGTATTCTACACCGCTATTCAAGCTGATGTAGTTGATAAAATTAAAGAAATTTTGACAGGTATTGGAGCAAACCTCGTTGGTGTCGGTTGTTCATTATTTGCTGATCTTAAAGGTTTATACCTAACAGGTATCGCAACTGAACAAATGAACGATGAAGTAAACTCTTGGAGTTTGATGATTGTTAACAACAGCGGATTCCAATTGTTAGGCTTGCAAGGGAAGAAAATCCTTGAATACTATGAAGAACCGCTTCCTATTAAATCTTATGAGGGCGAAGAAATTTATGCCGCAATCGAAAATGCTGCACAGATTGCTCTGATGAGTTCTCCATCAAGTTCTTTAGTTATTATTTCAGAAACAGATTTAGTTTCTTCTGAAATCTTAGGAAAACATTTACAATTCGGTGGAAAAATAATTCCGGTCGAAGATAACCAATTTAGACAAGAACCTTTAATGGATATGGGATTAAATATTATTCCGGAAGATCAAATTAAAGTTTCTCTTCACGCAATTGGTTCTACAGCACCTGCCGGAATTTTATCAGAAGATGTAAACTTCTTAGAAGCAGCAGGACAAAAAGCAACCCAAAGTGACGTTATAGAAATTCCTATCGGAAATGGCAAAGTTATCAAATTAACTCCGATTAAGGCAACTATTATTGCCGCATTGCTATTGGTAATATTACTCGCACCTTTGGGTGGCGCATATTTGATTACATCAAACATGTATTCATCAGCTCAACAAAAAAGTTCGGAATTAGATACTCAAATTACATCACTAGATGAACAATTAAAACAATATGAAGCTAAAGATGGCAAACAACAATTTGACCCAATGGCTGAAATTGAAAGAGTTCTAAAAAATAACAGAACAAAAATCATGGCTTACGCAGCTTTAGGAGAATCTATTCCTAAAAATCTATACTTAACATACTTTATGACAGGAGATGACGGTGTAATTGATATCAAAGGTTGCGCAGATTCAGTAGAAGATGTTTATGTATTCTTTAAAAACTTGAAAGATTCTCTTGTCGAATCAAAATTACGCTTGAATAAGCTTGATTTGAAAAACGGTTCACTTGATTCTGTTGTAAATAGCAATGTTTCAACAATTGATACTGCTCCTTATGTATTTGAAATCACAAATATGTCAGAAGCTCAATTGTCATCATTTATGAATAAACTTGTTGGAGGTAAAGACGATAGTGCTGATGCAAGTAAACAATCAACACCGACAAGTGACAATTCTAATAACAGCAAACCCGCTGAATCTCCAGACAGCAAAGCTCCGGCAGCAGAATAATTAAGATTTTTAATTTAAAAGGAAATTAAATATATGGATAATGAAAAGTTAAAACAGTTTTTAATTCCAATACTATTGTTAGTAGTAACGATAGTTGGTGTTATCATGTTAACTCCAAAAACAATTGATAACTTTAGAGGTTATACTTCTACAAAACAAGAAATCCAAACAAAAACTGACTCTATCAAAGAAAAACAAGCAAAACTTGACGAATATAGAAAAAAAGAAGCAGAAGAAGCTGCTAAAGAAAAAGCAAGTGCGGCAAGTGGAAAACCTTTCTATAAACCAGTAATGGAAGGATTAGACACGGAAGCGGTTATTGCAGGAGAATTTGCAGAAATTCTTCAGCTTGTAAGAGCTAATCAAATCAAAGTTCGAGCAATTAAATATGATTATGACCCATCTGACGATAACTTTGTTCAAGGTGCGGGAGACAAATATAATGTTGCTCGTTTGAATATGGAAATGATTGGTAACTATGCAAGTTATGACAACTTCTTAAAGGAAATGTATAAACACAAACATTTCTTAGATATTCAATCAGTTGAAATTGTTCCTTATAGAAAAAATAAAAAAGTTCTTCTTATCAATTTCAAAGTTAAATTATATGCTAAAAAATAACTTATTCGAACTTAGAAAAATCAATTCCAAATAATTGTTTTTTAGATTTTATACAAGTATTACAGAAGCTCGTTTCTAATGAGCTTCTTTTTGTATAATCCTGTAAGGAACTCCCACATCTTCCCCTATAGTCGTTTGCTAAAAATGGGCAAGTATAAACACCATTTTTAGTCAAAATCCTACCATATTCACAATCAAGCCTATCCCAAGAACCATTCACTTCCCCTTCGAATTTTGTATTTTTATCATACCAAGGGTTAATATTTAAATTAGAAAAATCTAATTCAAAATCCGTTCCGGCAAAAACTTTTCTAAATCCATCAAGAAGTTCTTTATCAGAAAGTTGATAATAATTTGTAACAGTAATAATCGGATTAAAACCGTATTTAACCAAGTGTTTTATTGCAAAAACAGCTTGGCGAAAAGCACCACGATACCTTATATCATCATTTTTCACTTCATCATAATGATCCATACTCAATTGAAAAATAATTTCATTATCTGTTTCATCATCAACTTTTTTCAAAAATCTTGCTTTTTTCTCATTAATATAAGAACCGTTTGTACAAACACAAACATTTGCTCTTTTTAAACACAATCGCAAAATAGCATTAAAATCAGAATGAGTCATAGGTTCAGCCCCCGTCAAATAAATACATTCAATATCTTCTTGCATAGAGTCATTTAATGCTTGTTTTATAAAATCAATAGAAATAAAATCGTCAACTTTTTTATACTGAGGGAAATCAATATAACAATGTTTGCAATGTAAATTACAATATTTCCCTGTCAATTCAATAAATAAATTATTCAATGCTTTTAAATTAATAACTTGTGATTGATAAATACTACTCTTCATTTTATAAACTCCTCTTTAACACTTTTCATGTTAATCACCAAAAATTTAAAATAAATTATCCACCATGGCAATAAAAAAGTAATCAATTAACAAAAAGTGTGCTAGAATTATGTTATGGTAAAGATATTAGATTGCACAACAAGAGATGGCGGACATAAAACAAAATGGAACTTCAATGAAGATTTTGTTTTCAGTTTAATGGAATGCCTTAATAATTCAAATATATCCTACTACGAAATAGGATATAGAAATCACTATGACAATGAGGGAAAAGGAATTTTCTACAATTGTAACCCGGAATTTTTGGAAAAATTCTACAAAGCAAAAGGGAATTTAGAACTTGGAGTAATGACAGATACTTCAAGATACTTGGCAGAAGACTTTCAAGGAAAAGATAAAGACAATATTGATTTTGTCAGAATTGCCTGCCATCCGGATAGAATTCGAGAAACTCTGGAAATATCAAAAGACTTACATAATAAAGGTTACAAAGTTCTTTTACAATTGATGGAAGCACCAAATATTGATGAAGCTGGATATTTGAGTCTGTTTGAATTTGACAATAAAGATATTTTTGAAACCGTTTATCTTGCAGATAGCTATAGCACAATGCACCCAAATGAAATCGAAAAATATTTCAACAAAATGGAAATGCTAGGTTATAAAAAAATAAGTTTTCATGCTCATAATAAAATTCAATTGGCATTAAAAAATACTCTTAAAGCAATTGAACATGGGGCATACAGTGTTGATGTAACTTTAGACGGAATTGGTCGTGACGGAAATCTTGATGCCGTTAAATTATTAGACAACCTTAAAAATTATCCGACAGGTTTTTATAAACAATTACACAATCTTGCTTAAACAATAAATTGTTTATAAACTTCTGAATCAGAATTTTTAGCATAAACCTTTGGCAAATACAAAACTTTATACCGTTCAGCAATTTCTTTAATTATTGGAGAAGCCGAAACGATTATTATTTTTGAATTGTTAAATTCTTTGAACATTTTTATTTGTTCAATTAACCATTCTCCCGCCATCTTAGGCAGAAAATCACTTTCCATTTGTAAATCAGTAAAAATAACATCATAAGGAGCATCAATTAAAGATTCAATCTTTGCCAATGCCTCTTTAGCACAATATGCAACATCAATTTCTAGCTCTGTAGAATTCAAATATTCAATATTATTTTGATGAAACCTAACCCACCCCGGAATATCATCAACAATTAAAATTTTTTTCATAACAACCTCCCAATTATTTTATACAAAATAAATTTATTTTTCTAGCTTGTTAGGGAATGTAAAAAACTAAAAATTTTTCTACCCTTAATTAAAAAAGGAAATATATGATGAAAATTTTTAAATTTGTATTACCAATAATCGGGATAATTCTTACTTTTTCAGATGTTTATGCTCAAACGCCACAAGATGGAATGGCATTTTTTAATCAATACCAAAACTTTGCAAATTCTTATAACGATAAAATATTAGATATGTATTCCCCAAATGCAAAAATAATAAGAGAAGTTATTAAACCTAGTGGAGAAACTGAACAAGTTATTGTTCCTGCAGAAAGATATTTTAAAGAATTGAAAATCGGACAAAAAACTGCTAAACTTAGAAAGTACAGAAATTCGTACAAAAATGTAATTGCTCAAAAGGTGCGAAATGGAATAAAAGTAAGTGCCGAAAGGCAACCGAGCAGGGAATCTTATTGGCTAAAAATGTACCAAATCTATACACCAACTGATTCCGGATTAAAAATTACAGAAGAAATGATGCAAACAAAAGTTCAATCATTTTTAAGACATAAAAATAAAGGTTAAATAACAAATGGAAAAATTTAGATTTTTAACAGCAGGAGAAAGTCACGGCAAATGCCTAACTGCAATCATTGAAGGAGTTCCTGCGGATTTAGATATTGATATAGATTTTATAAATGAAGAACTGCACCGTCGCCAACAAGGTTACGGCAGAGGCGGGAGAATGAAAATTGAACAAGATACAGTTGAAATCACATCAGGTGTCAGATTTGGCAAAACCATAGGCTCTCCAATTACTCTTGTTGTAAAAAATAGAGATTTTGAAAGTTGGAAGAAAATAATGAGTATCGCACCCGATGATAGGACTGATGAAAAAGCCTTTTCGACTTTCCGCCCCGGTCACGCAGATTATGCAGGGAGTATCAAATATGCTCAAAAAGATTTACGTAATATCTTAGAACGTTCTAGTGCAAGAAAAACAGCCATAGAAGTTGCCGTCGGAGCAATTGCAAAACTATTACTCAAACAATTGAATATCACCGGAAGCTCTGAAATTACACAAATAGGTTCAGCTTGTTGTCCTGAAAAATTTCACGAAGAAATTGATATGACAAGAGAAAAAGGCGACACAATCGGTGGAAAATTCGTTGTGTTGTACAAAAACTTGCCAATCGGATTAGGTTCACATGTTCATTGGGATAGAGGAATTGACGGACGATTAGCACAAGCAGTAATGAGTATTCCGGCAATTAAAGTTGTAGAAATCGGAACAAACCCACTTGGCTATTACGGAAGCAATTATCACGATGAATTAACTTTGGAAAACGGAGAAATCGAACGAACATCAAACAATGCCGGAGGAATTGAGGGAGGCATTACAAACGGGGAAGACTTGATTGTTTCAGCCGTAATGAAACCAATTCCAACAATGAGAAAGCCTTTAAAAACCATTGATGCTAAGACACATAAAGAAACTGAAGCGCATTTTGAAAGATCAGATGTTTGTGCGGTTGAAGCCTGCTCAGTAGTTGCAGAGGCAAGAGTTGCTTGGGTTTTAGCCAATGAAATTTTATTAAAATACGGTGGCGATAACATTGAAGAATTAAAACAAAATTATTATCATCATAAACCGTAACAATCCACTACACGGGGATAATTAATAATTGTAAAAAGCGGGGGTATAATCCCCGCTTCCTGGAAATCACAGACCTATAGACTTTTAAAATCTAATCACCTACACACAAGACCTTAGTGTCGCTGTGGTTCTTGCGGTTGTCGTCCGTGTTGCCATTGACGAAGTCCACGCGGAACGCGTAGTATGCGAAGTTCTCCGAAGACGACCAGAACGCGCCGGAAGTAGGTAAACCTAAACTGGAATCTTTTTGACCTGCTCGATATATTCTTTTCAGTTTTGATTTATCCGGTAAACTCATTCCTATATCATCACATGCTTTCTTTGCTCCTGCCCAATAGTTATCATAACGATAACCTTTTAAAAATTTAATATAATATTCTAAGTATAGTTTTATAATAAGCTGACAATTTTTAAATACAAATTGTTTTATATATTATATAGGAGAATAAATGGGAATAATTGGAAAAATTACTCCAAAAATCTATGAATATTTACGATTTGCAGGAAAATCTTCTGTTTTAGAAGTAAAACCGATTAGTAGAGTAAATGTTAGCGGATTAAAATATAATGCGAATTTTGCACAATCTTTAAAGTACAAACCAGAAGAAATTAGTTCAGCATATAGAGAATATGCGAAAAGCCCATACATAAATTATTATTTACGAGAAGGGGTTCCTCTTTCAGAACAAAATAATAAACTTGTTAGTTGCTTAAAACAAGGAATTCGAGAATCAATTCCTAAAACTGGAAAGTTTTATCGAGGGATACAAAATTGTCCTGATGACAAAACTGCAGAAAAACTTATTTTTCAAAACTTAGGATTTACCTCAGTAACACCCGAAATTAACAAAAACTATGCTAAATCATTTGCAGTAGGCAAAAATAGTGCTATTGTTGAGTTTGATTTAAAGAAACCACTTAAAGGTTTTCAAGAAAATAATTACGAAGTAATATTTGACACAAAAGCTTTCACATCAGACAAATATAAAATTAAAAAAGTCAAAGATAGCTTATTTAGAGTTACAGAAAAAAATGAAGCTGTTAAATTTGCGCCCATTACTCAACATTTTGAAGAAGGTGGCTCTTTAGTTTTTGGAACACTTCCAGATAATTATGTGGCAAAATCAAGAGAATTTATCAAAGCACATACTATAACATATAAATTTGGCCCATATAAAGGACAAACAAAAACATTTCCAGACAGTTGGGAAGAAACCCAATCTATTTTGCCACATTATCATATTGACAAATTATGGAGTAATGGAAAAGGAAGTGGCACAAATTCTGTTCAATCCGTAGTAAGAAAAAGTGTTAATGATCCTAAAACCGCAGGACGAGTAACATTAGATGCTTGTTGTATTGATGGCAAAACATCACCGGCCGGATTTTATTATAAATTAGGTTTCCGATTTAAAGACAAAAAAATGAATAAACAGTTAGAAGAATGGATTGTGAATGGAGGTAAACGAGAAAATTCACCATTTTTAACAGGCATGATGTACTTACCAGCAGAAAATATAGAACATTGTTTAAACTATAAGGTTATTTAATCTCGTAAAACTTGCTAAAAAAGAGATTGCGGAAGTTGGGTTCGTTGAATTCAAGTCTGCCATAATTTCTTCAAAGGATAAATGTATCGAAAGCATTAAAAAAGAGCCCTTAGGCTCTGATTTTTATTGCTCTAGTTGTTTTAAATGGAGGAACTTCACATACGACTTAACACTCCAAACTCTCAAAATCGCACCAATCTTGGAATTGATTTAAATAGAGATTAAAAAATTTTCTATTCTCATTTTCTTCCTCTCTTATACTTTGTTGCATAACTTTATATTTTGCTATTGCATCTTTACGCATTAAGTTCATTGCTTTCTTGCGTGGAGCTTTATATTTACAATACTGTTCTTTCCCCAATTCCTCTACAAGTTGATTTAAATTTGTTTTTTTATCTTCCATTAAATCAGTAGCTATATTATCATTATCAAAATACCTATTTAAAACTTTTTTTATTAATTTACCATAAGTAACCTTACTATCTTGTGTAGGTTTTGATACATTCGCAATTTTTGCATCTGGAGATAAGGTAACCAAATCAACACTCGGTTGACTGGTTAATTTAAAATTTTTATTTAGAAGCTTTTTAGGTAAATTTATTGTACTCTTTACTTTGTTGTTAGGTAAAGAAATAATAGATTTTCCAAAACATTTATTTGAAGAATTTTGAATATATGGATTTATAGCTTGAATAATATTAAATCTTAAATTAGAAAAATTTGGTTGACGAAACATATACATATAAGGTTTAATGAGACATTTGAGTTGTAGAATAATAGCCTCAATTAGGCAGTATGTTTGAATATTAGCGGCATTTTTTAAATTGACTGTAATTACTCAAATTGGTCTTTTGCTACTCTTTTTGTCTCTCAAAATCCAACAAAAATTAAATAAATTGCCTGTATGGTTTTTCGGACACTTTTGAAATTGGTTTTTGCTTTTCTTAATCGCTATGATTGGCTTTGTGTTTGAGTTGTACCCGCTTCCCAAAGTCTGAGAGTCGGGGTTTTGAAAAGTCCGAAATGTCTGGTTATTAGGACGAAAATGTCCGGTATCTTTCCATAAAATTTTATAAAATCGCCGAGTTTTCCTATTATATTTGAATTACAGCCAAGTGCAAAAAGCGGACAATTTGTGCAATTTACCAATAAGAATTTATACTAAACTCGGAAGAAGCCCGCAAATTGTGCCTTTTAGAATTTTATTTGATTTGTATATTTTCATAATATTTACCACTAAGTCGGAAGTAATTTTTCTAGTGGGAAATCGCTTCCCTGACTTTATTTTTCAAATATTTTATTTTAAATTGTGTTTAAAAGATGTTCAAAAGCAGTTTTATAAAATTTTCTACTTAAAATTCAGATATAATCAGACACAAAACAACATATTTTCCCCTCAAACACTTCCTTTTTGAGAAAAAGCAGTCTAACATACAGTAGCTGTAAATTAAATAAGGATACGGTATGGCAGACATTAATAATAATGACATTTGGATTGATGTTGAGACTTTAGCGAAACTCAAAAATATTACACGCAGAGCAGTTCGGCTTGCACTAAATCAGAATAAATATGAATACAAGGTTGAAAATATAAGAGGCGGTAAACATACAAAATTAAATTATCAACGCTTGAAGAGGAACTTCAGCTTAAATATTTTCAGGAATATTATGACGATTATAAAACGTGTGATAACGAAGTTATTGAACTATCAAATCTTAACATTAAACAAGAAAAATTGATATCCGAAAACCAAAGAAAAATTGCTCTCGCTAAATATGACCTAATCTATGCTTGGCTTGATTTTAGAAAAGAATATAAAAGAGATAAATTGAAAACTGGCGGCAACATTCCAGATAAAGAATTTTTGCAATTATATAATACAGGGATGTTTCAAGAAGAGATTTTTAAGACTCTTGGGAAAATTTCAATCGGTTCACTTTATCGCTGGCGGGCATTATTGAATTACAACAAAGATTGGACAGCACTTGTCGGGCAATACAAATATTCAACCCGTAAGGAATACAGAACGACTTTAAACGAAGAACAAATTAAAATATTTATACAAATATTATTGTCCCCGAGTGCATTTTCAATAGGTAAAGCCATTTCGCTTACAAAGCATATTCTAAAAGAACGCGGGCAAGAAATTTTACCAAAAGATATTACATTTAGAAGATATGCCGAATGGTTTCGGGATAATAATTTTGACAAATGGACACTCGCACGAGATGGCGAAAAAGCACTAAAGGATAAAGCAAGTCCCTTTATAGTCAGAAACGCAGCCCTTTTAAAAGCAGGGCAAGTGCTTGTCGCAGACGGGCATACGCTAAATTTTCAAGTAATAAACCCGTTCACAGGCAAACCCTGCAGAGCGACTTTGCTTGGCTTTTTGGATTGGAAATCAGGTGGACTTGTCGGCTACGACATTATGCTTGAAGAGTGTACACAAAATATCGCATCAGCCCTAAGGAATGCGATTTTAAAAATGGATCATATTCCTGAATATGTTTACCAAGATAATGGCAGAGCTTTCAAAAGCAAGTTCTTCAATGGCGATAAAAAGTTTGAGGAACTTGGGTTTACAGGAGTTTACAACAAACTCGGAATAAAGCCAGTCTATGCCACACCAAACAACGCTCGAGCCAAAGTTATCGAGCGTTTCTTTTTAGATTTTCAGGAAAGTTTTGAAAAGCTGATACCAAGTTATATCGGCACAAGCATTGAAAATAAGCCGGCATATTTGATGCGGAATGAAAAGTTACATAAAAATATCCATGAGAAATACAGTTTTACCCCGACAATAGAACAGGCACTCAAAATGATAGATAAATGGCTTGAATTCAAACATTCCCAACCTTGTCCAAATGCTAAAGATAAAACGATTCAAGAAGTTTTAAATGAAATCGAAAAACAAAATATTGACGAAAACTCGCTTGACGATTTGATGATGGCACAAGAGATAAAATCAATCGGCAGAAACGGAATCAGGTTCTTGAAGGCGGATTATTTTGACGAGGTTCTTTACGGAATCAAAGAAAAAACGGTTATAAAATACAGGCTGTTTGATCTTTCATATATCAAAGTTTATTCAATGAAAGGTGAATTTATTTGTAAGGCAAACCGCATAACAGAAACTCATCCGCTTGCTTATCAAATGGGCGATATTAAAGATATTGAGGATTACAAGCAAAAGATTGAAAAACAACAAAAGCTCCGCAGGAAAACTGTTAAGGCAGTTCGCGAGCATTTCAATTTAGAAGATATGGATTATCTTGAAAAAGAATTGATGCAAAATATCCGCTTGCCTAAACCTGAGCCGATTAAAGAAATAACTATTCAACCCGAACAAAAAACAGAATCAAAACCAAAACAAGATTTTGAGCCGAAAGTAAAAACTTCAATAGTTGCAAGGCCGATATTTAAATCTTCCTATGAACGCTACGAATGGCATATGCAAAATGGCTGTGTTTGTCCTGAAGATAGAACGTGGCTTGCAAATTACATAAAATCAGATGAATACAGAGAAATATACGGAAAGGAGCAGTAATGAAAAAGATCTTCGTAAAAACGAAAAACGTAAAACAATTAATCTCGATGATGAACCGTCTGAAAGAAAGAGAAGATGGAGTTCCAGGGATGGAACTTGTTTATGGCGAACCCGGTCTTGGCAAAACTTACGCAATAACTTGGTGGGCGGCACAAAATGATGCAATACTAATCAGAAGTGCAAACCTTATGTCAGCGAGGTGGTTATTAGAAGAGATGGTTGAAGAATTAGGCGAGATTCCTTATAACAAGTTCTCGGATATCTTCAATCAAGTTATATCTCAATTAATCAAAACCCCAAGAACCATAATTGTAGATGAAACGGACTATTTGACTATTGATTCTCGGGCAGTTGAAACTTTAAGGGACATTCATGATAAAACGAATGTTCCTATTGTTTTAGTCGGAATGGGTACGGCTAATAAAAGGCTCCAAAGGCATAAACATTTATACGATAGATTATTGGAAATTATAAAATTTGAACCATTCTCAAAACAAGATATAACTTCAATAATCGACCAATTATCAGAAGTCCCGTTTACGGATTGTGCCAAAAAGCTTTTATACACTCGCACAAATCGATTCAGGCAATTGGTAAAAACTATCAGTAAAGCAGAACAGGTCGCAAAATCAAACGGAATAAAGGAAATTGACGAAATAACTTTGAAGGAGGTGCTAAAAAATGACGATGCTGACGCAGAAGAAATTGAACTTACAAATGAAAATTCTTAAAATAGCAAAAGGGCTTAATAAATTCACTCTGCCTGACATTCTTCCAATGCTTGAAGAAAATGAAAAAACAATTCAAAAAGCACTTAATGATTTAGAAACTTTGAATCAAATTAAAAAGATATCAAATACAGAATATCTATATACAAATTTTAAAAAGCATGTAAATAAACCTGTCCCCACAAGTAAAAACAGTGATTCTGATATTTGGCTTACAATATCTGAGGTCGCTCGACTGCTGAATATTCAGGAAGAAACCGTTAAAAGAAATTGTTTAAAAGGTAATTACATCGTAAAACCTAATAAAGAGCCTGATTTAGATGGAAAGTATTTGATTAAACGCTCGTCGCTTAAGCTATACGATTTTTTAGAGGATTCCGAACGGCGAGCAATGGATAAAGAGGTCAAAAAACTTTTCCATAACAAAGAGGAAGAACGCTTGTATATTGTGGCTTCAGACAGAGGCAAAGAGTTTATATATAGATACCTAAAACTTTTTAAACTAACCGAGGGTATGAATTGCAGAGAATTGCGGAGTTTTTTAGAAATAATCCCTTTAAAAAATCCAAAGCTAAAAGTTTCATATTCTGCGTTTCATTCCAAACGCAAAAAATACCAAACAGAAGGTATGATGGGAATATTTCCTAAATATTTCATGCCGGATAATAAAAACGAAGAACCAAAAGTCCGAAGAAACTTAAACCGCCTGCCGAAAGGCTATAACTTAGCAACAACAGAACAAATTGAGATTACTTATAAATGCTTTTGCTTCGGGATTCCGGCTTCTCAAACAGCAAAAATTGCGAATATGGGAAACACGACTACAGAGACTTTTTATCAATATATTCGGGCAAAAATTTTTGATAAACAAAATCAGGAGTTGGTTCAGTATTTTAACTCTAACCCACAAATTCCACAAGTCAGAATTTTTATGAAAGATGTTTCAATATGATTGTATTGTTATAACGATAAGGTTTTTATTACGCATAAACCACTAAAATCAAAGCTGCCACAACGACGCTAACAACCCGAGGAAGTCAAAGAAGCCCGCAGATTATACAACATTCTTTATCGCAAAAAGTTTATGGCAAGTATGCGAAAATACCTCGACCACCACCTCGCCGTATTTTTGTGGAAAGAACTAAACCCTAACTTCGAAGTCCAGCTGAACCTAATTTATGAGATGATACATATTTAATACAAGCGTGTGCAATAAATTTGTTGGTAATTATTAAAAAATAGTTAATTTTTCATGAAAGACATGTATTATAGTTGATAATAAAGATAGTACTATTGTATACTTCCCCAACTTTAATGAAAATGATAACAATAGACTCCGTTTAAAATTTAATTTGTAGGTCCAAAATGGTTTCAAACATCACTAAATTTATTAATAAAATAAAATGTTATATAGGCAAACATCAGTTGCAAGTTGTTGAAAAAGAAGGCCTTAAAGAACTCTATTTATGCAAAGCTTGTCATAGGGAATTTTCGTCTTGCTATGACATGACAAACGGAAACACCTATTTTATAAATTACAATTTATGGTTTGATAAACATTGAAAGAATATTAATCCCCACATTATATAAAGGAATAAATAACATTGCCCAAAATGGCAATGATAAAATAAAAGGGACGTAACTTTCAATTTTTGAGAAAGTTATATATTTTTGCGGGTTTTTCCCGTTATCTAAGATTTCCCATTCCTTAGCATATGCTGGACAAGCTAATTGTTTTTCCTGCTCAAGAATTACTTTAAATTTTGCGGAATTTAATGTCTTGTAACTCTTTATATTTAAAAACCAAATTATACATATGCTTACACCTAAAAGACCAAACAAAAAGACTGCCAGTTGATTGTCCTTAGATAATAAATTATCTTTAAAAACGCTCAATATAACAGTTAAAATAGCACTAACTAATGCCGAATAAAACTTATTTGTACTCATTCTTCTTTGAGAAATTCTATCGGCCATGTCCACGCATATTTGATATTGCTTAAATAATAAATCTTTATCAATTTTCTTATCCGACATATCTTCTAATTGCCTCTATAATTGAATCTGTCTGCCAACCAACAATTTCGTTTGCAACACTTGATACTGCCATAGGAGTATTTATATTTCCCCAAGGTTTTATACCAATAATTGGTTTATTATAATATCTTGCAATATCTATTTCTTTCTGGATCCACTTGCTATAAGCCACATACATACCAGAGACGACTAAAACAACTTGAGTCGGGGCAATTTGTTGTTCCAATCTTTGAGTTAATTCATTATCGGTATGCCTAAAACAATCAAGTGGATTATCAAAAGGACGACTAAAATTTGAATACCTAAAGTAGTTAGCTTTATTTAGAAAATCGATTATTCGTCTGTAATCCTCATCATATTTCCAAGAATGACTTATAAAAAGTTTGTAATCTGTTAATAGTGGCATGTTTTATACCTCCCTACTCTCGCATAAATAATAGCATAAACAAAATTTATTTACTCATTGTTTGAAGCTTCCAACCCTTTAATTTATGTTAATATAAGATTGAGGTGAATATGACCCAAATTGAAGTTTTAAAAGGTGATATAACAAAATTAAAAGTTGATGCAATAGTTAATGCAGCAAATACAAGTTTATTAGGTGGAGGCGGAGTCGACGGTGCTATTCATCGTGCCGCAGGGCCAGAATTACTGGAAGAATGCAGAACTTTAAACGGTTGTGAAACAGGACAGTCAAAAATTACAAAAGGTTATAATTTACCTGCAAAATTTATAATCCACACAGTCGGTCCCGTCTGGCATGGAGGCAATAAAAACGAAAGAGAACTCCTCAGATCCTGCTATAATACATCTTTGAATTTAGCAAAAGAAAACGGAATTAAAACAATAGCATTCCCTGCTATCTCCTGCGGAGTTTATCATTTCCCGTTAGAAGAAGCCTGCAATATAGCAACAGAAACCGTTAAAAATTTTATTGCTAATAATGATTGCCTTGAAAAAGTTATTTTTATAGACATAAACGATACAATTATTGAAATTTACAAAAGGATTTTGAATTAATAATTTACTATGTCCAGTTCTGACACAATAAAAAATTATTATATTATTGTGGTACTATTAACTAATTGGAGCATAATATGAACAAAATAGACATTACATTCGATTTCACATCTGATACACCAAATTATTGGGACTGTTTTTATGCAGGAGTAGATAGACCTGACCCTGATGCAAAGAGTCCTACAATGAGACAATATCAGCAAATGATTTACAGTAAAATTTTGCCAAATGGAGAATTTCTAGAGCTTAAACAAGGTAATAATGCTAAACAGTATTTATATTGGAAAGATTTTTGTTTCGGGAGTGATTCGATAATTAATATGTACATCCATCACAAAACGCTTCAAGCGCTAATCAATGATGTCAAAAGGGAAATTCCTGACTTTGATAAATTTTATGAAGAATACTTGAGAAAAAGTTATACAATTGGTGGTGAAATAATTTTCCCCAAATATCCAAAGTCTATAAATGTTGAAAGAGGACGATATAACGGCAAAATTAAAGATAGGTTCGACTTAACTTTAGAATGTATAAGGCTTTATTATAATAATAAACAAAGTCCACTTTATGATACTTTGAAAGCAAATCACAAATTCTTTGAATTATTTCTTGATTTCAAAGGTTATGTAGATTTCTTTTATTTAAATGATTTAGTTTCAGATGATTATAAATCTATTAATTTCTACTTAGACTTTGACAATTTTAACAGGACAGATCCAAGACCTCAAACGGTTGAAGAATGGAATATTTTATACAACAGACAAATGGAATTTTTAAATAAACGTAATTCGCGTATAGATAAATCTTTTAACAAGTAAGTTCATGTACATTTTAGACAGATTAGCAAAATCAAAATTCAGGAGCAGATTTAAATTCAGAGCAAAGGAACTTGAATATATCAAAGAAAAAGGACTTGATAAAATTCGCTCTCATGCCTGCGATTTTATTAGGGATAGAATTGCTCCGGCAGAACCTGTTAACGACGGCAAACAAACTCCAATGCGCGGACACCCTGTTTTCATCGCTCAACACGCAACAGCTACCTGCTGCCGCGGTTGTATCGAAAAATGGCACAAATTCCCCCAACATAGAAAATTAACCAAAACCGAACAAGAATATCTTGTTTCAGTAATCATAGAATGGATAAATCGCCAAATTAATTCAAACCCCGTTTTATAACCGTTCAAAATATATTCAAATCCATGTTTGTGATACCCTAAAAGAAAAAGGAGTAAAATATGCCTGAAGCAAATAATAATTTTGATAAAGAATTAGAATTAGAAGAAAATAAAGTTGAAAATGATGAAGGAGAATATCCATTACCACCTGAAAATGTCTATTCTTATACAGAAACAAGATCTTGTTCTGACATATATAGAATGTTACATAACGAATTATGTAGAACCCCAAATTTTCAGCGTTATGATGTCTGGGATATGCCTCAAAAAACAAGATTTTTAGATTCTCTTTTAAAAAGGCTTCCTATACCAAGTTTATGCTTTAGTGTAGATGCAAATGATTCATATATGGTCATAGATGGCAGACAAAGAACTGGTGTAATTGAAGAATTTTTATCAGAGGAAAAGTCCGAACTAAGACTATCATTATTAGATGATGTTGATACAAGACTTTCTGGTAAGACATTGGGCGAGATTCAAAATGATAATCCGGAAGTATATAGAGCAATTAGAAATCTTACGATACCTATAAATGTTATAAAATGCGATTATACAAGAGATGATAACTTGAATTATATATACAAAATCTTTCAAAGATTAAACACTGGAGGTTTAAAATTAAGTAACCAAGAGATTAGAAATTGCGTATATTATGGTTCCTTTGTCAAATTAATTAATGAATGTAATGAAAATAAAAATTGGATTGAGTGGGTTGAAAAATTAGCCCATGATAAAAGAATGAAAGGTCCAGAGCGTGTTTTGTTGTTTTTCTGTATGTATTATTCTATTGAAGAATATGAAAATAAATTATCATCATTTTTAAGTACTTTTCTACTAAAACACAAAAATGAACCTGATGAATGGATAAATAAACAAAGAGAATTGTTTATTAAAACAATAGGTATTGCTAAAAGAATATCATTAAAATCAATTCGTAATGTATATATAGATGCAATATTATATGGAATAGGTAAAAATATTGACAATTGTTCTAAAAAAACAAATATTGAATTGCAAAAACTTTATGAAAATCTTCTAGCGGATAATGCATTTCTTCCTGAAAAGTTAAAAGATGGGACATCAAATAAAAACCGATTACTAGAAAGATATAACGCTGCAAAAAGAATCTTTGGGAAATAAAATGTTACCATTAAAAACAAATACTTTTAGAAAAAACTTATACCATTGTCGACGAATGTTGCAAGAATCAATAAAAAAAGAAAAAGAGGCAAGTACACATCAAAATTATGTAGAAGTTGACAAAGAAGGATTGAATCAACAATTAATTCAGAAATTGGCTTTTTTAGAACTATGTGGCTGGTTGGAAACTACGCTAGATGATATTTATTTATCAATAGGTAAAACAAGGATTGAACGAGATCTTATTGAACGGCATATTCGTACTTGTTATGGTTTTGATAAGAGAAATTTTACATCTTGTCTAAAATTCTGTATAGGTAATACAAAATATGAAAAAATAAAAAATAGTTATGAAGTCTCAAGTCAAAATAAGCAACAAAAAACAAATTTTTTAAATAAACTTGACGAACTATCCGGAATTAGAAACGAGTATGCTCACACTAGTTATAAGAAAGGTGTTTTACAAGGCGGGCAACCAGGTATTAATGATATAAAAAAAGATTTTATATTTTTATTAAAAATATTAGTTAAATTGTATTATGATTTACAGACTATCTAATCTTTAATATTTATTCTATTTTTCAAAATCATCTTCAAACCCTATTATGTTATCAAGCTCAATGTTGTATCGTTTGCCGTTTTTATCAACGCAAGTTGCAAAATCTATAGTTTTATCAGCATATTTGTTCTCCCATAGGCAAATCAATAAACCGATTTCTTGTGTTTTCAAGTTCAAAATCTTTGTCTCGTATAACTTATAATCTTTTTCAATCATAGTTTACCCTTTCGTTATTGTAATATCTGCGTATATCTCATCCGGCTTATCGGGGTCAATCAAAAAATCCTTATCAAATACGTATCTTTCACCATCCGGTGCAACGCAGCCGACAATATTGTGTTCACCAAAGCAAACAACCTTAAATTCTTCGCTATCTTTTTCAAACCAATCTTTCAGCTTTTTTAATCTGTACTTTTTGCTGCCAATTTCAATCATAGTATGCCCCTTTCAAGCTACACAATTCATCACTCTTTCTGTGTAAAACTTCAACTCTAAATCTCGAAATCGTATCATACAGACACATTTTGGACTTGATGTTTCTGCAAAACAGAGTTATCCTGTGTATACCAAAACTTTATTTACCCCGAGGTTAACTATGAAAAAACATACATTGGCACAAGATGCCTTTAAACTCTATGCTGAAAAATTTATGTCGTTAGAAAATATCGCGAGGCAGCTTCATTTGAACGAAAGAACACTCCGTCGATGGAAAAAGTCTGAGGATTGGGAAACCAAAAGAACGGAATATCTTCGGACTAAAACAACATTACATTCGGATTTATATGATTTTACCCGAAGTTTGATAAATTCTATCGAGAGGGATATGGAGAATAACGGTAAAGTCGAGCCTACAAGGTATTATGCCGTTACTAAAATTCTGAAATTGATTGGCCGGTTAAATTTTATGAGGATGAAGTGATAAGTGAAAAACAAAAGCTCAAAGAGGAAAAGCCGAAAGGTTTAACGCCGGATATTATACGAGAAGTTGAGGAACAAATTCTCGGCATAACACACGATGAAATTTGTGAATACGATTTGAACACCGATTAAACACCTTTTAAATGGTATTTAAATTTCGACATCTTTTTCATGGTCTATAAAGAATGCATTCAAAACATCCGCATTATTTCGTAAATGTTTAACGACTGGTGCGAGGTTGTAGCATTCTTCTATCTCAGGCTGATTTGCTACAAAATAGTCAATAACAACGGCAGTATTATAAATATTCTCCGACCATTTGCGTAACTGCTTAAACTCCTTTGAAGTAATATTCAACCCGACTTTTCCCATACAACCTCCTTTAACTTGTCGTATCTATCACTCAAAGTTGGAATAAAATCAAGTTAAATATGTCCAAGCTTATCGTATTTTTTTTGAAGATATGAGATCAGCTTTTTGGAACTATCCCTTAAATCATAAATATGCTGGCAATGCTTTTTATAAAAATCTGGAGATTCGAGTATGTATAAATTCTTCGAATTTAAAAAGAATGCTCCGTAGTATTTTATGTAATTCAAAGGTATATTTTTCCCGTTTATAAAAATTAGAATAAGGTACCCTGCCATGGATAAACAATATGTTTCATGTTTTGCTTTAACTTTTGATAAATGTACTATGGCATTATTCTCCAGCCCTTTTGGATATTTGAAAATCAAAACCTTAAATAATTTATCATTGTCTATTTTATTCTGCATTATTTTTAATGCAATATCTTCATATGGGCCTAAATAAACATTAGAAAATTCTTCTGTTTTAGATATAGAGGCTCTCCATAATACAGAAATAAAAAAGTTTTTAAAAAGAGTATAGTCAAAATCGTTTTCAGTTAGATGATATAAAATGTTTTGGTTATATTTATATTCAGCAAAATTATAAATGTCGTTCAAAAGTATCCTATAAGCTTCATCATCAAATTTACCTAATATATTATTATCACATTCTGAGCATAAAATATTTTTATCATATGTGCCTGTTTTGCATTGTTTCCAATCCCCTGTCTTTGCATTTATTGCAGCAAAAGTTTCATTTTCATAATTAAGATGAAAATGCCTTGGAATAATATGTGCTTTTATTAATTGCTTTTCTTGACCACAAAACTTACAAATCTTTTTCATAATGTTATTTTAATAAAAAATAAACTATAGGGGCAAACTTATAATAAGTTCACCCCTAAAGTCTTTATTTTATAGGTTCTCTTTTAACCATTTTGTAACAGCGTCTGACTCGCCATACCAGGCTGCTTCGCCAGTTAATTTTCCTACAAATAGCTTATCATTTTTGTCAATTTTAGACTTCAAATGATCTCTGATTTCAGTAGAATTTTTAGTTGTCGTTACAACCCAGGCACTTTCGGCAATTTTGCACCAATTATAAGTTTTTATTGCCTTTATTAACTCGTCATAATTTTGTCCTGGTTTGCATAGGTCATATGTAATTATATATGCCATATATTTACTCCTTAATTTTTGCATCACAAATTAGCCACAATGTCCGAAAGCAACAATTTTGCTTTTATGGCAATTTGTAATATAATATTTGTACAAAAAAATATTTTTAGAGTGTTTTGTTATTGGACATCAATATTAAAACACTTTTTTTTGCCCCAACCTCCATACCCCTATCTACATTTCCATTTTATTTACTCCTTTCTTCTTAATAATACTGCTCGATATAACTATAAGCTTTATCAAAGACTTCTTTGTCTTTGAGCTTATATTTAATCCAAATTATACTTCTTAAAGCCTTTTTAACTTCTTGTTTACCAGCAGTTGTTGTTTGCCATTCAGGGAAACGAACAACTTTTACTATCTCATCAATATCATTTACGATTCTTTCAACAATTATTGGAGTTTGAGCGTTTTTTACTCCGTTAAACAATTCAGTTAAAGCAGCTTTACCTTTATCAATTTCTTCTTCCGGTACGACTTCTTTTTCTGCTTGCGCAGCTTCACGTGCTAATTCAAGCAAAAGTTTCAAAAAATCAATACTCGTAATAAGTCCTTGTTCGTGCTTTTCACGTAAGTTTTCAAGTTTTTCGCCAAGTCTTATAAATTTTGGATCGTTACTATGTGCTCTGATTTTTGCAACAAGATTTATTTCGACCTTCATTGTTGCTTTTTTCAGATCTTTTTGCTTTTCTATGAATTCATCAATCAATTCAGCATCCATAGTTAAAATATCCATATCGTCGTGCAAATCCCCGACTTCTAAATTTTCGTGTATAAGTTCAATTGTTTTAGCACCAAGAGTAGCCCAGATTAATCCACCTCTGCCATCAGTCGGTTTTACCGATTCATACACTTTGCTTAACCATTTATAATCATATTTGTATGGTTGTAAGAATGTATCAGGTGAAAGTGCATTCCACACTCTATTTAAAACTCTGTAATCTGCAGCGAACTTGTCTTTTTCTTTGTTTGTTGGAATACATTCTTGTGCAGCCATCAAACCTTCCCAACCGTCGGTTGTTCTATCAACGCCCATAAAGTAGCTTAAACATTTTTTCATTAAAGCAGGGAATTGAGTTTTAACGTCTTCAATATTTGTTATAACTTTCTTCATTCCTGCTTCATCAAAATCTAAAGCTCGTGCAACGTTATCAAATATACCGATATAATCTACGATTAAACCAGAAGTTTTGCCTTCATCATAAACACGATTTGTACGGCATATTGCCTGAAGCAAAGTGTGATCTTTCATAGGTTTATCAAGATACATAACCTGCAGAATTGGAGCATCAAAACCTGTCAAAAGTTTTGAAGTTACAATAACAAACTTAAGCGGGTCATTTGGTTCTCTGAACCTGTCTAAGATTTTACCTTCAGCATCACGATCTCTGCGATATGCTTTATATCTATCCTCTTTGTCATTGTTCGTATCCATAACGATAGTTGATGCTTCAGGTGACATCAATTTATCAAGCTCTTCTTTGTACATTAAACAGCACTCGCGGTCATAACATACAACTTGAGCTTTGTATCCGTTTGGTTCAATCTTGGTTTTAAAATGGTTCACAATATGTTCACAAACCTTTTTAATACGTTTTTTGTCATACATAATTGCTTTCATATTAACCTTACGAGAAAGTTCATTTTTATCTTCTTCTGATAAATCTTTTGTTAAGCAATCAAATTCTCTATCAAGATTTTCTTTGTTTACGTGTAAATCAACCGGTACCGGTTCAAAGTTTAGGGGTAAAGTTGCTTTATCTCTAATCGAATCAGAGAATGAATATTTGCTCATATAACCGCTTTTATCTTCAACCGCACCGAATGTATGGAAAGTATTTTTATCAATTCTGTTTATAGGAGTACCGGTTAAACCAAAGAAAAATGCGTTAGGAAGTGCCAATCTCATTTTTTCTCCGAGGTTACCTTCTTGAGTTCTGTGAGCTTCATCAACCATAACAATTATGTTATCGCGCTCATTTAAAACCGTTTCAACATCGCCAAATCTAAATATTGTCGTTATTAAAATCTTACGAGTATCGTTTCTAAAAAATGTCATTAATTCTTCTTTTGTTGAAGCACTTTCAAGGTTTGGAATATCAGAAGCATTAAATGTTGCAGTTATTTGCGTTTCTAAATCGATACGGTCATCAACGATAACAACTGTCGGATTTTTCAATCCCGGTATCATACGCAATTTTTGTGCAGCAAATACCATAAGCAAGGATTTACCTGAACCTTGGAAATGCCATATCAAACCTTTCTTTGGATAGCCGTTTATAACTCTGTTTACAATTAAATTTGCACCTTCATATTGTTGATAGCGGCATATTATTTTATATTTTCTATATTTTTTATCAGTTGCAAATATAGTGAAGAATTGGAATATATCCATAACTCTTGCAGGTGTAATCATATCTGCTACGCTAATTTTTACATCTGCTAAAGTGCCTTCGGTTTTACAACTTGGAGTGTGCCAAGGCCCCCATAAGCCGATCGGCATACAAACAGATCCATATCTAAAACATTTTCCTTCAGATGCAAAATTGAATACATTTGGCACAAACATTTGCGGAATGCTTTTTTCGTAAGCGGAGATATCACCGGCACCGTCTAACCAAGTTATTGCATCACGAACCGGAGACTTTAATTCTCCAATTGCAACAGGGAATCCGTTAATAAGTAACACTAAATCAAGTCGTTTTCCACCTTCTTCTTTTGGAAATACCCATTGATTTGTAACAACATACTCATTCTTATCAAGTTCTTCTTTCGTCATTGTTCCAAAGAACTTTATAGGCACCATTCTTCCGTCTTTACCAAACGGGAACGAATTTTCTTCAAATATAAGTTTTTTAAATTGTTCATTTTTTGTAACCAAGTCGTGCGCTTGTGTTGAAAGTATAAGCGAACGTAATTTATAAATTACTTCATCAGCTCTTGATGGTTCTTCTGCTATTTCTGAATTCAGCCTAATTAATGCTTCTTTAACCATAGGTTCAACAAGCACATCACTATGTTCACGAGGAAGCTCCTCGGCTTTAATATACTTCCAGCCGTTATTATTTAATATAGTTATAAGCATTTGTTCTAAGGTGTCTTCATTGAACATGTGAGACCTCCTTGGTTAATTTTTGATTTAATAACGTTTTTGTTAATTTATCAAGATTGGTTAAAGATAATTGTACTTTACTTGCTGTTGTTTTTACACTTTTTGCATATTCAATATATTCATTTTGCTTATCTATTGAAGGAACAGGTATCAAGACATTGCCAATAGTGTTTTTGTTTAATGTACACCCTTTTACTGCTTGTTTTGTAACACTAGACCAATCTATATAATTTAATAGCTCTTTAACAAAATATGGTTTTACCTCATACTTTTGTTTATTAATAAAAGCCATTATTGCTTCATTTGTATAAATGTTCTCACTCGTTATTGCAGTTTTCCCTATTGTTAATTTAAAAGTCATAATAACTGTATCTTTAGGTACTATTTTTATCCCAGTTTCGTTTTTTGCAACTTCTGATATATATTCTTTTGTATCTTTTGTATAATCATCAAAGTAATTAAAGTCTGCTATTGATATCCAGCGATATTTGGGGCTATCCCAATATTTAGCATTATTTCTCGAAGGTGTTTTCCCCATTTGTAGTTCGAAAACGTCGGATATTTTTACTTTTTGGGCACTTGTATTTGTACTTAAATCACCAAACAACTCAATAAATTTTGATTTTAGCAATTGAGATTGTGTTTGAAGTAGTTTTTTATAAGCCTGTTTTGTTTCTTCTGCTGCCCAAAGAAGTTCTGCCAATTCACGCTGCTTATTCAAATCCGGCAATTCAAATTCAAGTTCTTTAAGTGCGCTCCAATTTATTGTCGGAGAGAGAGAACCTACTGATATTTTAATTGCAGAATCCAAAAAATAATCTGACGCAATAAACATTGGGAAAAATTTAGGATCAATAACTTTTTCTTTTGGTCTTAAAACCATACCGTGAGCAGAAAAAATACCATCAAAAGGTGCTATGGCTACTTTTTTTTGGTATGCTCTCCTTTTACCAAAAAGCACATCACCTTTTTTCATTACTAATTTTTCTCCAATCGGAGCAACTTTCGAGCCATATCTTGTTACTTCAAGGCATTGAGGGTCTAAATGTTCTAATCCGATATAAGTATATTTATCTTCTTCAACAGGTTTCTTTTTTTCTGTACTATTATATGCAATATCTTCAAATCTATACTTTGTCATTTATCCCTCCTTTCCTATTTTTGCTACTAATTCTTTATAGTTTTTTCTCATTTCATTTGAACTTTTAAGCCAATCTTTGCAGCAAGTTTTTAAATCATAAGCTTCTTCCTGTTTTACTTCTGTTTGCTCATTGACATAAAGTGGAATGCTCAATGAATATCCATTGTCTTCAATGTTTTTTATCGTTGCCTTTTTGGCAAACCCAGCAATACTTTCATAATCATCATAAGCATTTGCTATTTTTGCTATATGTTCGTCTTCCAAGAAACTTTCAGCATTTTTTCTTGTAACTTCTTTGACTGCATTTATAAATAAAACTTTACCTCGATTTTCAGGAGTCTTATTAGTTCGACAAATCATAATGCAAGCTTCCATTGGAGAGTTATAGAAAAGATTCGGTCCTAATCCGATAACAGCTTCCAATAAATCAGATTTAACAAGCTCGGTACGCAAATCTTTTTCTTCATCTCTAAAAAGAACTCCATGCGGGAACAATATTGCACAACGTCCGGTTTTTGTATCAAGGCTTGCTAATATGTGCTGTAGGAATGCATAATCTGCTCTACCTTGAGGAGGCGTTCCCAAAGTATTTCTACCATATTTATCGGATTCAAATGCTGCTCTATCCCATTGCTTAATTGAATATGGAGGATTTGCTAAGACTAAGTCAAATTGCTTCAATTTACCTTTTTCAATAAACCCTGGATTTTTCAAAGTATCATCATTGCAAATTTCAAAATCCTTTATATCGTGTAAAAATAAGTTCATTCTTGCGATGGCAGATGATAGCTGATTAACTTCTTGTCCATAAAGTTTAACATTGCGCCACTCTTGTTTTTTATTTTTTAGATACGCAATGCAAGAAATTAACATACCTGCACTACCGCAAGTCGGATCATAAACAGATTCATTTGATTGCGGTTTTAACATTTCTGTCATCAGATGAACGACAGTTCTATTTGTATAAAATTCTTGCGCCGTATGCCCGCTATCATCAGCAAATTTTTTAATTAAATACTCATAACCTTGTCCTAGTTCATCTTCCGGGCAGTTTTCTATTGATAAAGTTTTGCTGCTAAAATGTTCAATTAAGTCTTTTAGTAATTTGTCCGGCAGGCGTTTTTTGTTTGTCCAAGGAGCATTGCCAAAAACACCTTGTAATTTTTCAACATTCGCTTTTTCAATAGCTCTAAAAGCATTTATAATTGCTGTACCAACATTTTCTGAAATCGAGCGTACATTTTTCCAATGATGACCTTTTGGAACTACAAATTTATGTATTTCATCCCATTCAAGAGCTTCTTCTCCATATTGCTTAACAGTATTTTGGCATTCTTCGTCATAAACATCGCAAATTCTTTTGAAGAAAAGCAGCGGGAAAATATACTGTTTATAAGCACCTGCATCAATATTGGTTCTCAAAAGAACAGCAGAACCCCATAAATATGATTCTAATTCATCTATTGTTATTCTATTGCTCATTGAGATAACCTCCTTTGATCAACAAGGCTTTGAACTTATCTTCAGCTTTAATAATATCTGATAACGTGTTTAAAAATTCTTGTTTTACAATTTTAGCATTTATTGTTTGTTCTTTTGCCTGTTCTATATATAAATTAGCAGATAACCCATAGTTGTGTTTTGCAGTATCTTCTATTGATATTATTCTGCATTTTTCTTTTTCATTTTTGTAATTCTTATATAATTCGTAAATTTCATCAATATTTTCATCAAGCATTATATTTTGTGCACGTTTGGGAGTATATATCTTTGAAGCATTAATCAAACAAATTTTACGCTTATGTTCTCGTTTTTTGTTGTTATTCAAGATTAATGCACAAGCCGGAACCCCTGTATTAAAAAACAGTCCGATTGCAAATATAATAATTGCTTCTATTTTATCACTGTTAATAAGCTTTTGTCTTAGAGCTTGTTCTTGTCCCTCCCTAAATAAAATTCCTTGTGGCAATATAACAGCACATCTTCCGTTGTCTTTATCCATAGATTTAACCATATGCTGCAGCCAGGCGTAGTCTGCACAAGAATCGGTTGGACAACCCCAAATATTACGGCCATAAACGTCTGATGTGAATGCATCAGCCCCCCAATTTTCTAGTGAGAATGGAGGATTTGCTATTACACAATCAAATGTTTTGAGCTGACCTCTAAATATATGCAAAGGATTTCTCAAAGTATCACCCTGCAATATGTTAAAGTCTTTTGCTCCATGCAAAAACAGATTCATTCTTGCAATAGCAGATGTTGCAAGATTCTTTTCTTGTCCGTAAATTTTGCCATATGACTGCTTATCATTGTTCATTCTATGAATTGCTTCTATAAGCATACCACCGGTTCCGCAAGCAGGATCATAAACTGTTTCACCAGGTTTTGGATCTAGAATTCGAGTTAAAAGTTTTACAATTGATCTTGGCGTATAAAACTCAGCCGCATTCTTTTTTGAAAGGTCCGCAAATTTTTTAATCAGGTATTCATAGCTATCGCCCATAATGTCATCAGAATAGTTTTTATTTCCGACCTTCTTTTGTGACATATGTTCAACAAGATCTTTTAATCTTTCATCTGATAGTTTGCTTTTATCGGTCCAATCTGCATCATCAAAACTGGTAAACACACCGCTTAATGTATCAGGATTTGAACGTTCTATACCAGTCATCGCATGTACAATAGCTTTACCGATGTCTTTACTTTTTTCTCTAACATCGTTCCAATGGCAACCTTCAGGAATCACAAAACGATGATTTTCCGCAAATGTAGCATACTCTTCATCTCCACCTGATTCTTCAAGTGCTTTTTGAGTTTCTTCATCATAAACATCTGATATTCTTTTGAAAAACAAGATAGGAGTTACGTAGCTTTTGAACTCATCTTGGTTTATCGGCCCACGCAATATGTTGCAGGCTTCATATAAATGATTAAATAATTCTTCTTGACTTGTTATTTCTTCCGCTATTTTAGTTGCCATTCTTCACTCCTAAAATTTGTTTTGTAATTCCTTGACTACATTTTGCCATCTATCGTTGGCAGCACTAATAGTATTCTGATATAAAGATAATTCTTTTTCATACTCTTCCGATATTACTTTTTGCTCTTCTAATGGAATCATCGGAATTTCTACTGACATAATATCTTTATAACTTATATTCATTAATGTTGTACCTTGCTGCAACCCTTTAATTTGTTTTACACCTAATGGGCTATCTAAAAATATTTTAAGATATACCGGTAAAATCTGATTTTGGTTAACTCTGATTACAATGAGATTAGATGATGCTATACAAGGATATTGCTGTACTTTAAACACAGCTGTTTTAATTGTTGTCCCTCTTGCCGGAATTAAAATATCACCGTCTTCTAATATATAATTTGAGATCTTACGTTCGTCAGTATCAAGGTGATACAATGAATTATAATCGATATCAAATTCTTTTATATTTGCAATATTTACAACCCCGATAGCACCAGTTTCATCTTTAGAATTAACAACTTTGCCTCTAAACGAAGTTGCAATATCACTCAAAGTAACTCTTTTTGTGTTTGAATTTTGAAAATTTTGCCAGTCATCATCTTGTCTTGCAAATATTTTATCAATATTCCAATCGCCAAAGTCCTCTAGTTCAGTGCTCATCACAAAGGTTTCGTCTTCCAATTTAATTGAAACTTCCTTTGATTTTTTATCAACAACCTTCTTGTATCGTCTAATGGTTACATCATCAGTCATACCTGAAGCTATTGTGAATAAATAAGTTTTTATTGCAGTTGAACTGAATATTCCGGTAGGTAACTCTGATATTTCCTCAATTTTATACATTTTTTGAATAAAATTACGCAATTCTTCAACTCGGCCGGTTGCAAAGGTTATGCGTGCAGGGAGAATAGTAACCAGTTTTCCTGTAAATGATAAATGGTATAGCAAACTCTCTGTTGATGCCAATTCATACTCTCTGCATATAAAATCTCTTTGCCGTTCAACCATCATTCTTACTCCAAAAGGAGGTAAAGATAGTATCAAATCAAATTTTTGAGATGTGAATTCAAAATCATTCATTCCAACTTGCATAATTTCAACATTTTGGTATTCTGCAAATATTTCTTTTAATACCTCAAAATATAATACTTGAGTAGTCGTAATTAGATATGCACAGTTTTTGTTTTTATCAACAATATCTTTTAGAGTTAAGGAAAACTTTTCGCCATCTTTAATTAATACGTTTGAAATGTTATCACATACTCTATCAAGCAATAAATTCCCCACTGAGCGAGGTATTTGCATAGGACTAAATTTGCCGGTATCAATATTAAGTATGTCTATCCAATCTAATCCCATTGAACTGACTGTCTGATAGAAGTTTAGGAATACATTTTTGTTTTCAAAAACATTATTACAATTGTATTTATTGCGAATAAACTGCGAACAATCATATAAAGCTTCATTTATATCGTCCGGTTTATTTGCTTCTTTTTTTACTTTTAACGCTATAAAAAGTGCAGTTGCAAGATTTTCAGCAGGAATAATTCCTCTGAGAAAACTTAATTTTTTAAATATGTCTGAATTTGTATTTTTCATGAGATTTCTCCATGATTGTTTTACAATTATATAATACAGCATGACAAAAATATTTGCAACTATAACTTTGGTATTACAATACCAAAGTTATATAATAAAATACTTGCATTCCTTTTGCAGCAATATTCATGGCTTTTTAAATTCGTATTTACAATTCTTAATAAGACTGAACATGTATAATTACACAATAAATAACAACACACAACTTATCAAAAATTTATCAGTTACTTTGAGAATGAATTATCTGGGAGTTTGAGAGTTTATATCAGTTAGTTTTGAAATTATTCCCTCAAAACTTAAAAAGTTTGAGAATTCTCTCAAACTTCCGGGGGTACTTTTCTCAATCTCTCTGATAATTTACAGCAGCCGGAATTATTACTATTATTTAATTATAAGTACTATTTATTTAATTTCTCCTACTTTTCATGTCAAAATCGTGATACTTTGTATCAAAATCCGTGACACTCAATAGGTTAATTAAATAGTTTATTCAGTTGCCATACACAATTTAACTCTCTGTTAAATCAATATCAAGTGTTTTACCAAGATATTAAAACATTGCGACACAAATGCTCTTTAATCTTTCAAGCATCCTATCGGGACAATAAATGTATCACCATCTTTATATGCATATTTTCCGGTACCGGTTATAACCATTTTAAATGAAGGTTTTTTCATAAGGTTATAATCAATATTTTCTGCCAGTTTATTGAGTGTGTATTTACCTTCTTCAATAGCTTTATCTCCGCCAAGTTTTATCTCAATTAATCCATAGGCTCCGTTTCTTAAATGAATCACCGCATCACATTCAAGTCCGTTTTTATCTCTGTAATGATATATTGTGCCGTCAAGAGAATCTGCATATACTCTCAAATCTCTTATGCAAAGATTTTCAAAGAAAAATCCCATGGTTTTTATATCATCTATTAAATCGTTTGGACCTAATCCCAATGCTGCAGCTGCAATAGAAGGATCTGTAAAATATCTTGTATCTGTTGTTCTTATGGCTGCTTTTGAACGTAAATTAGGATTCCAAGCATGAGAATCTTCTATTACAAATATTTTCTGTAAAGCATTTATATAATTGTATATTGTAGGATTTGTTCCCAAATTATTATCTTCATTCACGTCATCAGATAATGAAGTAAGCTTTGTTTGTGTTCCTATAGAACGAGCATAAGCTCTTAAAAGTCTTTTAGCTCTTTCAGGATTTCTTTCAATATTATCTACTCTTGAAATATCAGAATTAACAACGGCATCATAATAATCAATTGCCTGTGATAAACCTATGTATTGTTTTAAGCCAATAGCTTTTGGCCACCCGCCTCGGCAAATTAAAAATGCAAGTTCATCAATATCAATAGTATTTTCTCCGTCAATATTCGTTTTACTGCTAAAAAGTTCTGCTAAAGAAACACTTCCGTTACTTTCTTGTGATTCAAATAGTGACATCGGCCGCATAAGCATTCTTGAAATTCTTCCTGTTCCGGTGTGTGTTATCTCTTTTAAATCAGCAGGAACGGCAGAGCCTGTTAAAATAAATTGATTAAATTCATCACGTTTATCAACTTCAAATCTTACTGCATCCCATAATTTCGGAGCAAGCTGCCATTCATCAATTAATCTTGGTGTTTTACCGTGCAATAATCTTGATGGACTAAGTTCTGCTAATCGGATATTTTGTTCTTTTTCTTCAGGATTTTGCATACTTAATATACTTTTAGCAATTTGCGAAGCGGTTGTTGTTTTGCCGCACCATTTTGCACCTTCTATTAAAACGGCACCTTTTGCATTAAGTTTCTTTTGTAATATTTTATCTGCTATTCTTTTTTTATATTTTTTCATAATCTTACCCTGTGGTTATTATAAACTATATTTTATAATTTGGCAAGTTTGTATTTTATATATTGGCATGTTTTTATTTTATAAATTGACAGAAATAATTTTAGACCATTCTTTTATTAAAATATTCAAGCTGTATCTGGCATTGGCCGAACTTGTTGATGGCATTCTATAGCAAACATATTTCTCGAACAAAACCGGAAAATATTTTTTAAATGCTGAATACGATTTATTCCCGTTTAAGCAAATGGTCTCAATATTTGGATACGTTTTCAAAAGTTTTCTTATATCGTTTGGTTTTTCATTTTGTATATCAGAATCCAGACTTCCTTCACGCTTGCATGATTTTATTGTGTCCCAAAGTGCAATATTATTTTTAAGTAAAGTTTTTAATTTTAATTCATAACTATATTCATGCAGTTTTGGCTCATTGCAAATAGTGCCCATAACTTTCCAAAACCTGTTTTTCGGATGAGCATAATATTGCTGTTCTTCCAATGATTTTACCCCAGACATTGATCCTAAAATAAGGATTTTAGATTCATTATCTATTGAAGGTTTAAAGCTTATACAATTATTCATAAGAAAATATTAACATTAAAACGCATTCTGACACATCACTTATTAAAAATGTATCAGGAACTTTGAGAATGAATTATCAGGGAATTTAAGAATTTGTATCAGGGAGTTTTGAAATTCTTTCCCCGAAACGTAAAAAGTTTGAGAATATTCTCAAACTCTACATCGACTTTTCTCAATCTCTCTGATAATCTACACCGTTAATAGATCTATTTTTAAATTCCTTTCATAGATATTTAAAAATAGAATTTAATAAAGATATTCCAAAATGGAGTGAATAATAATTTGAAATGTAAGTTAACTATTTCCGAGCTAAATACCAAACTCGTGACACTTTTTCTCAAAATCCCTGACATATTATATTGGTGTATGTACTCAAAATGCAGTAGTAGAACTTAAAAGCCGCACTATGACAATAAAAAAGAGACCCTTAAGGTCTCTTTTTTAAATGGTGGAACTTCACATACGGCTTAATACTCCAAACTCGCCAAATCGCTTAATTGACTATGTTTCAGGCATGTTGAAATTACGCATTTTTTAAAATCTACGAACAAAAATTTGCTTGAGAAAAAACTGTATTCTTGGGCAAATTTTTTACTTATTTTGAATACACTTGTTTATAAATTCAATATTTTTGTTTTTATTGTACACACTAGAAATATTATCAATTCCAACAAACTCTAAAAATTGCTGTGCAAATTGTCTTTTTACCTTAGCATTTTCTGAATTAATTTGGAGATTTGAAAAAATATTATTTATTGAACCAACATATAAATCTGCCAATTGTACCAATATATTTGATTCAGAATTTTCCCATAACATATTATCAATTGTAGAAAAATAACGGTATTCTCTATCAATAGTTTCTTGCATTTCTTTTTTTATTATTTCTTTCTCTAGAATATCTAAACCTGCACCGTCATTATCTAAAGTTACATTCAATTGAGATGTGATATTAGCATATGATGATCTACAAATATATTCAGTTATTATACTTAGACAATCTTGAAGTATAAATTTTAGTAGTTCTTTAGATTTGTTTTTCTTAGATTTTTGTCCTAAACCATTATTTTCTATTAATACAGAAACAAAAAGTAAATTGATTGATTCATTTTTCAGTTTTTCTAAAAATTCTAAGTAGTAATTAATATTTCTTGTTGTAATACTACTCAATTTTAATTCCGAATTTTTCAACTTGTATTTTTCATCAAGATTATTCTTAATTTCTAACAAATCCGCTTCAAATTCTTTTTTATCTTTTTGAGAATTGATTAGTACTCCGCCGAGAACAAAGTATTTATCATTTTTCCCACTTTCATCCAAAAATAAGTAGTAATCTGTCGCATAAGTATATGGCTTTGGGTTATTATTTAAGTAAAATGTCCGATATTCTAATTCTTTTTCAATCCGCTTTTTTAGAGTGGATTGTTTAGCAGGAAATAACTGTTCTGTATTTTGTATAGTCGCTCTATCTCGTTGTAAGTCATACATTTTAGGTAGAATATATAGATTTTCAAAAGTTATTTGCTCATTTTTTACGCACTCAGAATAAAATATTTTATAATATTGTATTGCATGTGTCCTATCACTATTCCTAGTATTTGGATATTGCCAAAGAATATAAGCAACTTTACTTAACCGAGAAAAAGAAGAAACATCTTCTTTTGATTGTATTTTTTCATGAATTTCTTGAATTTCCTGAAGACGTCTTTTTCTGTCAATACTAGTAATTTCTTTTTTCTTCTTTGCCATAATTGCTCCTTGAATCTTGATTAATACATGCATGTTATACTATATTTCGCTAAAACAATTATTTTTAAGAAAAATTTTTACGAAAATTCATAAAATAATAAGTGGTTTTATCACTTGACTTTTTGAGTATAATAGTTTATAATAGAGTACTGATAAGTTAAGAAATGTAAAAATCTTGACAAGATATGAATTTTAGTTGAACTTTTAAACTTTATATAAGTATACAATAGCATGTAAAATATTTGACCATGACTATATTAATATTAAAATGTAAGTATAAATTTACTCATGTATCATATGTATAAATCGATACACAGAGTCATTGAAACGCCCACTGTGGCGTTTCTTTTTTATATTTTTGAATAATTTTGTTTTGCTTTGAGGATATACTTATAGTTTTCTTGATCAATTATTTCTTTGGGGATAGTGTAAAAATATGCAGTTTTCAAAAAATAATATTTCTCACCATTTTTCGGTGTAACTTCTACTAAATGAATCCGATATTTTCTATTAATAAGCTCTAAAGTAAATGTATTTCCATTTTGTTTTACCAATACATTTTTACTATCTTGAGAATTAAGAATTATTGGTTTAATCCAAGAAGACAATAAAGCTCTTGGAATACAGAACTCTCCGGGGGTTCTTGGCAACGAACCTTTTCCAGATTTTCTGAATTCCTTTTTTAGCTTCATTTTCCCGCTCTTTTTCTTTAACATTTTATTTGTATATTCAATAGTACATATATGGTTAAAAATATCTAATTTTTGCTCAAAAGGGCAAGATTTGCAATCATAAAAATTTGGATTATAACAATTCTTATTTTCTAATTTATCACATGATAACTTTTTATCTTGCAAAAATACTCTATGACCTTGAAATATTACAGGAGAAGAATTGTTATAAAAATCATTCATTAAGTCCATATAGCGATCATTAATAAGACGTACAAAATCAAAATTTGTACCATCATAGTAACTCTCTAATCTTGTTATATTGGGTAACCAACTGATATCATTATTCATAATAATTTGGCTCCCACATGAAAATATTTACTTTATCTGCAGACAAAGGAGTTGATGTAATTAAAGACAAACTAGCTTTTTCCTTTAAGGTTTCAACTAATTTTACTTTAGTTTTATTGGCTTCAGGTGATTTTATGGCATCTCTATTTGCATAAGATACTATCCCTGTCAAAAAATCCGTAATTTGAATTAATTCTGATTGATGGGATAAAACTTCCTGAATTTTCAATATTTTTGCTCTTTTAGAAAGATAATCTTCTAAAGTATGAATTTTTTGTGAGCTATTTTTATTTTTTCTATCAAGATATATATTATAAAGAGTTTCTTTATCAATAATTTTTTCGATCGTTACATAAAACATTTTATAGTACCAATCTTCATAAGTTTGATTATGAATATTGTGTTCGAGTTTATGTAAATCTTTATTTTGGAAAACTACAGCTCTAAATTTAAGCTCACTAGTATTCAAAAATAAATCTAAAAGTTCTAGGTAAAAGTTTTCTTTTGATTTAGAAACAGTTTTCCATTTTATTTCTGCAAAAGGATATATAAAATGTTTCTTTTTTAGTTCTCTTATCTTTTTTGACAATTCTTGAACATTATCTTTCGGGTATCTTACACACCCAAAAACCATAGCTCGTTGTCCATCAAATTCTAAATGGCAACTTTCATCACAATATATATTTATTTCTTCTTTTTCGTTAAACATTTTTTCCCCAAGATTGTCTTTATACATGAGTATACATGAAAAAATGTTAATCGCAATAATATATTAAGTCATGGAGGTTCTATAAATTTACTTGTTATCACAAGTATAGGAGATTTCTTTATGTACTATTTCCCAAATTTAGATGAGCAAACAAGATTGATTATGATTAGTGAATTAGAATCAGACCTTAAAACAGGTTTATTCTATGAGCCAAAATCCCTAACGACAACAGGCATGTTCAAATACAAAAGATTACTGAAAGAATGTTTTGCTACCGGAACACCTGAAACATTGCAACAGAAACTTTCTCAATCAGATTTTAGAGAAAAAGACGACAGAGGTAGAAAAATTCCGTCTAATGTTCGAGAAACTCTTGCATTTAATGATTTCAACCGCTACTACATCAGAGCTATACTAATGCGTGCGTTAAATGAAAATAGAAAACTTTGTGTGTATCGTGCAAAACAATCTATGCACGAACGTCAACAATCTAAACTTGCTATAAATAAAGTTTATTTTGACAAACAAGAGATTAAACAACTTCTTGAATTATGCAGGGATTACCGGAAATTATTTAGTCCAAATATTCAAATTGAACTCTTAAAGCCAAATTCTGGGCTTAGTCTAAAATTTTGCTAAAAGAGAAATTAACTCAATTTTGAGTATATGAATATTTGGAAATAATTGACAGATTTTTTATTATCACTCATAATATATATATGTACACAAAGTTGTGAGGCATAAATGGACTAGATACATTCCTCCGGTACAAAAAACAAGTCGGGAGTTAGCCTAGAGTTGGCTCCTTTTATATTGCATTTTTACACAACATTATTTTATCTAGTTCATTAATTATCTCTCCGCAGAAATTTAATCTTCTTATTTTCTCTCGTAAAAATTTTCTTATATTTGGCAAAAATTGGCAATTTTACGATATATTTTTACTCAAAAAGCTAAGATCAATAGCACTTTGGCGCATTTTGCTTTTTAGAAAACTTTTCTAATTATTTCTCTTTATTTTTCGTAAAAAGTATAATATTCCATAACTTCCTAATTCTAGAATATTAAAAATTCTCAACTATAGACTTAAAATTTGGATTGTTTGACATTTCATATAAAATATTACCTATTTCATTTTTAGGAAGAATTATAGAAGGATTAATTGATAGGATTTGCAAAAGAATTTTGATTGAAGAAATACTCATTTTATGGTCTTTGACAAGGCTTCTAAGGCACAATAACCATTCTAAGTCGTTCTCCGTATAGAGCCTTTTCTGAATTTGACCTGTTTTTACTCTGTGAGTATGGATTAATTTTTCTGAATCGTATGTTCTTAGTCTATCTGGGGTTATTCCTAGCATATCTGCGACAATAGCAGTTGTTAGCATTGGAGTATCTTTTCCCAACTTTTTTCTTCTTACCATATTTATTCCTCGTATCTTTTCAATGATAGTATATTTGCGTGATTATGCCTATTAGGGTATTTATATTCTATGAAAGACTAAATAATTTCATACGAAAACACTATTTACTTATTTATGGTTAACAGGTATTATTATTTTGTTTATAAGAGAGGACATATGCCTAAACCGATAATAAATAATACCTTTAAAGAGCAAAATATTTCTGCGACAGAACTATCTCTAAAACATAGAGATACTTACAAAAGTCTGGAATTAGCTTTTAGAGAAAAAAGACCACAAAATTATATAAACCTAATGAAAAACCTTGATATAGAGGGAGAAAAAATATCTGAAAATAAACTTAATGAAATTATTACACAACTGAAAAATCTAATTCCCGAAATATCTCTTGACGATTCTTTTATTGGTGTTCTAGGTAAATGTCAGCTTGGAGCTGACTATGATGTTCATACCCTAAGTAAAAAAATTATTTTTGGAATAGATGAGTCTACTCATCAGCTTGGTTATGGAAGAATGATATTAAAGCATTTTAAAGTTAATGAAAACTTGCCTGAAGGATTAGAAAAAGGAAGAAGTTTAGCCGCAAATCCAAATTATGCCTTTGTGGAAATATACAATGATAAACTTATTGCTGTCCAAGAAGACGGTAATGTGGCAATACTAAAAGCTTAAAGGAGCAAATGTGTCAGAGGAATCTTTTGAAAAACTAAAAAATGAGATGAGTGATACTCGAAATGAAATGCGAACCGTAACAGCTATTATGGGGGAAGAATTTGCTCGTTTGCATGCTGAAATTCGTGAAGTTGACAAGTCAGTAGAAAAAAATAATAAAGATATACTGGCAACAAGAAATGACTTAACGACTTTTATTATTCGTTTTGAAGCATTTGTTAGTCAAGTTGAACAAGAAAATAATCTTACTCATGCTCAAGGTGAGGTCGTAATTTTAAATCAAGAAATAGAGAAAAAATTTGGAATTTATGATAAAGTTAGAAAAGTTTTATTGGGAATTTTACAGTCGGTTGATACTGGACTGGTTAGTAAAAATGCAATTACATGTGCAACAGAAAGATTAATGCTTGGAACCCCTCGCTACTGGCTTACTCCGTCTTTGATTGCTGTCGCTGCATGGTTAAATAATGATAAACAACTTGCATTAAAGGGATTAAATGAAGGGTTAAAAAGGAATTTGATGAAAACAGAGTTGATGTTTACTCTTGTAAATAACAGACTAAAAAGAAGTAATGCCAGTTTTATATGGTTAAGTAAATATTTTGAAAATCAAAATCCTTTAGAAATGCCACAAGAAACACTAATTCTGTTAGGTGCATACACGGATGGTATTTTTGGACCGGATTCTCAAGGAATATGCAAAAAACAAATAGAAAAATGGATTGACTTTTTATCTAAAGATGAAGAACGAGTTAAATCTCTTGAAAATATTTGGGTTAATAAAATTGATTTACTTGAAGTAGATAATGAAAATGAAATACCTTTCAAATATCTTACAACAAATTGTGAAGAATGGAATAATATCAAAACTCTTTTAAATAATGTACAGAAACAAAACAGTTTCTTAAAATACTTGAAAGAAATTATTGAAACACAAGATAAAAAAGGTGATTATATAAAAGATTTAGATGATTTGCTGTTTAAACTTGTTAATGATTATGATGAAGATGAATATGAATTGAAGAAAAAGAAAAGACTGGCAGAATTAGTTATTAAACACAATGGAGATAAAGAAAAAGCTCAACAAGATTTTGAAACAAATGCAATAATTCTATTTAGCAATAAAGTTTCGTTCTTCGATATATTAGTTAATTCGGTTAATCAAGCAGGACAGTTACCAGTATCACCAGCATTAAGAAAGTTATCACTTCTTTTGATGAAGAAATGGATTCTTAATGCTCACAATGATTTTACCGTTCGTTATAGAGCAACTTATCCCAAATTAATTACATTAAAAATAGATAAATGGAGCGGAACAACGAAAGACGGTTCAAATGTTAAAGAACTGGTTCAAAGTTTTGATGAATACTTAAAAAATACATGTAATGAAATTATGAAAATGCACAGAAAACCTGTATTGATAAGGGGTGCAATATTCTTATGTTGTTGTATTTGGATGTTATTTTCTTCATTTAGTGGATTTTCTTTATTTGTGTCATTTATCGTTGGATGTGCATTAGTAAAAGCAATAATTAATTATTTCATATCAAAAGCAAATCTAAAACTTGCGTACGAAACCGATTACACTAATGGAAACAAGATAATAAACGGTTGCTGTGCCGAATTTGTAGATTGGCAAAAAATGTACAGGAACTCAGATAAAATATCTGTAGAAATAGCAAAAACATTGAATAATTATACCTCTGCAGATTTTTCTGATAATAGCGCAAGTAATAAAGTTATCACAAAAATATAGGTATTTATATGGAAAACAAAAATCAGGTTAATAATAATCAAACAAATACAAATGCAAATACTAATATCAGACAAACAACAGTTTCTCCAAATGAAAAAATGGCTGTTAAGTTTCCTGATTGGGATTTATTACCTCCAGCTTTACTTGTAAGGAGAGAAAAACATGATTCCTAATACATATTCCGATTGGTGCAAAATTTTTGATAATATTGATACTTGGGAAATTGGTCATATTGATGAAAAATTGCTTACTTCAATGGAAAAAGGTTATATTGATTGGGTTGATGGAGTTTCTCAAAGAATTACACTTCGACTGATTAATCTTGTAAACAATAGACTAAAAAAACTTAGTGAATTTTATAATAAAAGACTAAGTGTTTCTTGTAGTTCTTTTGATTTAACAAATATTTTACTGACTTTTAGAAAAGAACTTATTTTTATTAAAAGATTAGATAATTTACCAATGTTGCCCGAAGAATTGAGAAAAGAATTAACAAAAGATGTTTTAGATTATGCTCAAAAAACACAGAAATCACTAGAGAGTAGTGCTAAAAAGGATTTATCAGGTGAACTTAAAAGGATACTGTTAAGTTATAAAGTTGATAACATTTAAAGGAGAATTTTATGAGTGGTGTACAAGATTTTTCAAATAAAATAAAACGATATTTAATCGCAAGAATTCCTTTCATTTCCATAAATTCAATAGAAAGAGCCAGAGTTCTTGATATTTTCACAAGCGTAAACGAAGAATTACATTTACCGATTTATGTACATACACTTTCTAAAGGGATGTTTGATTTAACTTCTAATAATTTGGTTAATGAAGATAAATCAATAGTGGGAGCATTAGATTTTATCAGTCAACAAATTACTCAACGCCAAAATCTAACATTCATTTTAACTGAAGTTACTGATATTCAAGACGATACAATTACTGCTCGGCATTTTTTAGACCTCGTAACACTTGCCGAAGAAAGAGGAGCTACAATAATTGTTATCAGTAATAACTCTATTTGGAAACAGTTACAAAGACTCGGAATGTCTTTATCTTTGGATTTACCGGAAGAAGACGAAATTTATCAAATTATCAAAGAGTCCATTGAACCATATCAAAATAGTATTACGATTGAATGGGATGATAATGATTACAAAAAAGTTGCAAGTATTTTAAATGGATTAAGCAAAATTGAAATACAAAACATTGTTGCAACACTTATTGCAAAAAGAGAAATAAGAAAATCCGATATTACAGAAATTATTACAACTAAAGATAGTATGTTTTCAAATATTTCAGGATTAGAAAAAATTCATTGTACAGGCGATGACATCCATGTAGGAGGATTAAAAGGCTTAAAATTATGGTTAGACAATAAAAAAAGTCTTTTAGCTCCTGAAAAGAAAGAAATTTTAAAGTCTAGAAACATCCGACTTCCAAGAGGTGTTTTATTGGTTGGCGTTCCGGGATGTGGTAAAAGTTTACTTGCAAAATTTATCGCAAGTAATTGGCAATTACCATTATATAGATTAGATTTTGCAACAATACAAGGAATGTATGTTGGGCAGTCTGAAAACAGACTAAAAGACGCATTACAACTAGCGGAAACTGTTTCTCCTTGTATTTTATGGATTGATGAAATTGAAAAAGGATTAGTTGGAGCGACAGGCATGGATTCAAGTGGAGTATCAACCAGAATGGTCGGACAATTCTTATTTTGGTTGCAAGAATCATTAAAATTTGTTTTTGTTGTTGCAACAGCAAATGATGTTTCAAAATTACCACCTGAATTATTGAGAAAAGGGCGTTTTGATGAGTTATTTTTTGTTGACTTGCCAAATGAATCAGAACGTAAAGACATTCTTGATATATATTGTAGAAAATTTTTGAGAAAAAAATTTGGCGATGAACTTCTGTTAAAATTGGTTACTCTTACTGATGGCTTTTCGGGTGCTGATATAGAATCAACCATTAAAGAAATTGCATACAAGTCTATTTCTTCCGAAAATGGTCAAATTTCAATGCAAACAGTCATTTCCAATTTTACTAATGTTGTTCCATTATCAAGAACAAATCCTGAAAAAATTGATTCCATACGACAATGGGGTAAAGAACGGGCAGTTCCAGCTTCGGGCAAATTTTCATTTAATACTGATAATGAAAATACGGGTCGAAAAGTACTTATCTAGATAGTAAATAAAAAAGGAGATTTCAAATACTATGAAAAATTTAACAAGACAAATCAAATATATCATTTTATCTCATCTTTATTGGCGAACAATTTTTAGGAATATAAATAACAAACTCAAAAATGTGTTTAGTCCTAAAGGTAAACAATTAAAATTACCAATTAAAATAAAATAAAAAATACTATTGATTTTTATTCTCTAATAAATTTTTAAAATCTTCTATATCTAAAGCTTTAAAGGTAAAGAAACCAGATAAAGATTCAACATCAAAAAATGGATTTCTTGAACACTTAGATTTACAATTTAAGCAAAATTTATCTCCAGCTGAAATCTGGTCAATATCTTTAGCAAAAATTATTGATTTTACTTGACATGGTTTTATCTTTAATCGAACATTTAGTTCCCTTTGAGTATAGGTCTCTCTTTTTGGGATAGTATTTGTTTGGTCATTATCTGCTAAGTTTGAATATACAACTATAATATATAACTCTTGATTATATTCTATTAACAAAGTTACAATTATTGTTTTCTGTTTTTTTATTTTTGTTTTTCTTAAAAATCCTTTATGAATTTGGAACAATTTATTAGCTTTAAGTTGGTTACTTGGAATAATGGTTCCATTAAAATCTATCTGTAAAAGTTGTTCTTTGTTTAACTTAAAAATATGTTCATACTTTGTTTCTGGACCTATTATTTCTAATAAATTTTCATTTATGAAAACTTTTTTTAGTTTATAGAAATAACAATGATTTTGAAAAAAATCTTTTTCACATAAATCAAGATAAAAATTGTTACTTGTAATAATATCATTACAAGTTTTGTATATTTTTTCTAGACATTCTCTAGGTAATTTACTTGGAGAACATGCATTAGTCATTAATGCTTCTTCGTGAATTGGAATTTCTAAAGGACATTGAGAATAAATCCTAGCATTTCTTTTTCTTTGTACAATATAATAATACGAATTTAACATTCTATTCTTACCACATTCAAATTTGCTTCATAGTTAATATTATCAGAAAGATAGTAAATTAAAAGTTCACCTTTTATTTTACATTGTCTTTTATACTTTAGAAATGTTTTCCAATCAAGAGTTTTTGTTTTTAAATGATATTTATACGGATAATATATTTCATTTTCGTCTTCACCAACAGGTATAATAAAATCTTCACGAACTATTTCGTCTTTTTGGCATAAGAGTATGTCTATATTTTCTTTAAGAATTTTTTTGTTCATTTCGGATAATTCCCAAATTCGTTGGCCACATTTTGCACAGACATATCTTTGTCTCCCTCTACTTTTCCCATTTTTATAGATTTTGTCATGAGTGCAATTGTTGTTATTAACTCTTTTCATAAGACCTCTTTTCACAATAGTTGTGATTATATTATACAACAAATATAGTTATATCAACTATTTTATTGATTGCAATTTGAGATAAAGCGGATTTGCATTTTTGTCTTGTTCTTAATTTTAGAATCTGCATAATAAAAATATGGTTAAAACCATGGCAACAAAAATTGAACTTTGAAAATTAAATAGAAAGGACAAACCTATGCAAAATTTAACTGAAATGCTAGACATTTCTTACAATGATGGAAATTTTAGAATAGACATCGATGATTTTTGGTGCAGAGATAAAAGGGCGAAAAAATTTATCCAACTGAACCGAAAAGAGGGAACTTATTCTATTATTCCAAATCTTGAAAATTTAGAAAAAAGATTAATGCTTTTGATTGCAAGCGGTATTAAGGAAAAATTTGGATTTTTCCATGTAGAAAATAAAGATTTTATTCTTGAATTACCAAAAGCATTCCAAAAAATAATGCATTCACTAGATAGTCTAAATTTTGAATTCCGCATTTTTCAAGACGTATTTTCTGTAACGTTGAATTATAGTGCTTCGCATTTACAAATTTCGTACTTGGGCATAGCTAAAGAACCCAATGATGAATTTTTATACGATATTGCTTCTGCCTTATACGGAACAATGTCTAAATTATACGTTAACTCGGAAAAATTTCAAGAATTTTGGGAAGAATAATCAAAATATCCTGCTTATTTTGCTTGTTGCAGTTAATAGCAGGGGAAAGGGAAAATTACAAATGAACAAACAAATTCGAGAAGAAGTTCTTCGTAATCAAGACACAAGTTGAAGTGATTACGAAAAAGAAGAAATTAAACGGTTATTAAAAATCTTATTTGCTGATACGATTTCAACCCGTTTAACTTCTTCCCAAGCGGAGATTTAATCTCCATTCATAGCTGTTCATAGAACTATGCTATATATGAACAGTGTAGTACAAAAATAATCTAAACTCTACGGGCATAGAGTAGAGCTAAAGGAGAAAAAACATGACGATATGTTTAAATTACATGATGTTAGGTGCATACGATTTCGAAATATTAAACGAAATCGGAATTGCACAATCCGTAATGGAAAAGTTGGAAAACAGTAAATTTTTCAACAAAAACGGGGAATTTTTAGAAATTTCCGAAATTAATTCACTAGAAGAAATCAAACTTCTTGTTGATTTACATGTTGGAACTATCTTAAATTCATATTCAGAAGAAGATGTTTTAAGTAGCATTTACGAAATTCAACTTCCTGACGAATACATTCCGTTTTCATTACAATTTGCGAGGTATAATGTCTTTCTACATTGGAAGAACAATCTTTTAAATGCAATAATGACAAAACACAATCAAATAGTTGTATCTCCAAGTAGTGAAATTCCAATCGGAACTAACGATATTGTGATTACAATATCAGAAAAATAAGGAGAAATCCTTATCAGAACTATCGGAACGCTCAAGTGTACTTGAGCGTTCTTTTTTATCATCAATAGGAGGAAATAAGATGAAGAAAATCGAAAACATAGATAACTGCCTAACATACAGTTACCAAGACAAAAACAACGAAATTATCACCTGTAAAATTGCAAATTATGCTATTCAAGGTTTATTCGTAATAAAACTAATAACTAGCACTAAAAACACCTATAAAATTATAGAAAAACTTGCGTTATGAGTGATTAAAGAACAACAACCGCAGAAACGCTACATCAAAATTATTGATGGAAACGATGAAACAGACTTTAGCACATTTTTCAAAGCTATTCATCATGGAATTGTCGGGCTTTATGAGAATTTTAATAAGCAAAAGTTTTTGCTACTAATTCAAATGCTATATGAAAATTTGAAAAGTATTGAAATTTACACAAATTTTGGTTATCAATCATCTGAAAATTCTTATATTATGGGAAATTCAAAAATTCAAATTGATACTAATACAATAGAAGAATACCCCAAAATCCCTGATGATTTACATCTTACAGAAGAAGAAAAACTCCAAATTCTCCCTGCAAATGATGTGGTACCCAAACTTGTTATTAGTAATAATCCAAAAGAAGTTCTCAAAGAACTTGCTTTGACGATAATAAAAACTTTTAATGCACCTATTTATATGGCAATAGCGATTGTAATTGCAAATTGCTTTTTTGACTTATTTATTTCAAAGGCTCAAGATTTTCCGTATGTTATATTTTACGGGCAATCGAATGCAGGGAAATCGACTATTATTCATATTTTAGCTGCAATATTCGGAATTACTAACTATACAAAACTCACAAGTGGAACGTCAACAATGGTGGCTTTACGTGTTCAACTTCAAAAATTTAATAATTTTGTTGTATTTTTTGAGGAGTTGGATAACAAGCGAATGTTAAATTTTGAGGACTTGGGGAAAGACGCTTTTTCGGCTAATCCTAGGAAAAAATCTTCTAAAGACGGAAAAGAAATTGTTACTGAAATCAATACTTCATTTTGTGCAGGAACAAACCATTTCTTTGAAAATATGACATTTGCCAATTTTTCAAGATGTATTCCGGTAAATTTCAAACGTGAACAGTTTGATTTGAGCAATTTTAAGTATCATTCAGAAGAAAATTTGAAACCTCTTTCTTGTTTTTTGCCTAAAATTCTGTATTACAGAAGTAAAATCATTGAGATTTACCATGAACAATACAAAATCGCTCAAAAATATTGCAGTTTTGCTAGAATTTGCAATAACGTTGCAATCGGAATGTCAATTTGGGCTGTAATCAATAATATTTTAGGCGAAGAAATCCTAAATACTGAAACTTTGGCTAAAGAATATCTTGAATATTTTGAACAATACATTGATACAGAACTATCCTATGGAGATGTGTTTTTGGCAGATGTGTATAAGCTCTTTAATAAGGAATTGCTTATATATGGCAGAGATTTTCTAATTACTAAAAACAAGTATTTGCGGATAAATCTCACAAAATACTGTGATATTTACAACAGTACGAGTGAATACCGAAAACTAACACCTGCTCAGCTCCGATTAAAACTAGCAAATGACAAACGAGCAGTAAACCTAAATGCAACAGACCTCAAGCCTATTGGCAAAGCAATAAAATTTGATATATCTGAGAATGAAACCCTATTAGACATAAAAAATAGAGTATCTTTTAGACCTGAAAATAAGGAGTATGACGATGAATAAGAAAATAATAGCAGATATTTATATAAGATTGTCAAGTAAATCTCAAGAAGATGGAATGTCGAGAGAAACACAAGAAAACGAATGCCGGAAATATTGTGAGGCAAACGGTATTACCGTCAGGAATGTCTATTATGAAAATAAAAGTGCTATGACACCATATGATAGACCAGTTTTCTACAAAATGATTGCAAATCAACAATCTAAAGATAAGGCAGATGTGATTATTTCATTCTGCATAAATCGTTTAACAAGAAATCAGTATGATTTCTACCCAATTGAAGTTCTTGTTGATAAATTCGATACCAAAATAATTTTTGTAAAAGAGAATATGACTATTTCTAAACCTTTCAAATCCCATGAAAAATTCTTAACAAGCATACTTATTGCAAGTGCAGAATTTGAAGTTAAGCACATGAATGAAATTCGTAAAAAGGGGCTTATGGAAAGAGCAAAAACAGGAATCCGCCCAAGCAGAGTCCCATTTGGTTATAGAATGAGGAACAAACGAATAGTTATTATTCCAAAAGAAGCGGAAATTGTGCGAAAGGCTTACGAATTGTATTCAACTAATGAATATTCGTTGAGCGCACTTTCTGAAAAGTTATTTGAACTCGGTTATGAATATAAATTGCAAAAAAGCAAGAAAATTCAAAAAGCAACTCTTTCACGAATTTTGAAAAACAAGTTTTATACCGGATATTTTGACTTTCCAGATATTGAAACTCCGATAAAAGGGAAGTATAAACCAATAGTCAGTCAAGAATTATTCGATAAAGTTCAAAAGGTTCTCAAAACTTCAGCAAATGAAAAACAACAAAAACATTGTTTTCTTTATTCAAACTTACTAAGACTTTAAGAAACAGGAAAAATTATGACTGGAGAAATCAAAAAAGGTCGATATATCTATTATACGGCTTTTGATAACAACAAAATTCGGCATTCAGTTAATGAAACAATTGTTACGGATTTTGTGTTGAATTATCTCAAAGAAATTCGGCTAAACTTAATTCCAAATGAGATTGTTAAAGAAGTTTTAAAAGAAGAATTAAAGCCCATAAAACAAAAATATTCTAACCTAAAACGGAATGTTAGTCGTAAGTACCACAAGGAACTACAATTAAACGACTTCATCGAGGAAAACGGTATAGATGATGAAGATTTTATCACTGCAAATCAGGAAGATATTGACAATAAGTACAGTAACCTGACCGAAAAAATTTCAAAAACCAAACAAGAAATACAATATTTGGAGTCAAAATGCAACGAAATTTCTCAAAAACGACTTTACGACTCATTTATTAACCTAAATATGGAAAATCAAAGAGAAATTCTCAAACTTATTACGAATAAATTTGAACTTCAAGGCGATAAAGTCAAAATCACATTCAAATCAACTTTTCGAAAAATCCGTAAAAGATAATTAGTCATAAATTCCTTATTTTTGAATGTACCCGCACATTTTCATGTGTGGGTTTTCTTTTGCTTATTATTTAAAAATAGCAATAAAAGATAAAATTAATGCTAAAAATGCAATTACATTTGAAATTATATTTGCCCAAGGAATTGATTTATTTAAACCAACAAAATCAGTTAATCTTTCAGCAACACATTGTAAGTCTACTAAGTTATAGACACTATCTCTTAATTCAGCATATATTTTATTTTCAATATCAGATAATTCTTTCCATTTTTCATGTTTTGCTACTCCAAATTTTTCATTTAGTCTAGCACCCTCATCTCCAAGTCTTTTTAATAATTTTGGATGATATTCTTTTACTTCTTTTTTCATTTCTTTTAAAACTAGGGATATGTCATGTTCTGCTGTTTCTAATAATGTTTTGCTTTCGTAAACTGCATTTTTAAATTTATCACCATATAAATTATTCCAATCTTTATCTTTTTCCATATCTTTTAAAATGTTATTCGCATTTTGAAGTTCTTTTTGAATATCTTTTTTCCATTCCGTTAAATCATGACAAATTTCTTGAAAAGATTGATTCGTATAACTTGTTAAAATTAAATTTCTAGCCATTAAAAACTCCTTTAAACAAAAATCTGATTTATCAATTTCATGCTCGTATTCTTATTATTCTATTTCTAGTAAAAACTATAAAATGAAACTTTTCAATTATTCTGTTGGGTAATATTAAGCATTCTAAAATTCAATAGGGAACTTACTTCCCAGTAAATATTATTGGGAAGTCGTATGCCAAGCCTACTTTACTTTTTGCCAAAATGAGTAAAAATAAAAACATACAAGTTCAGAAATTTTAAGGAGTTCAGATTATGCAAAACAAACAAGCGGTTATTTATGCACGTGTATCTAGCAGAGAACAAGAACGTGAGGGCTTTTCTATTCCCGCACAGTTAAAATTGCTAAAAGAATACGCACTCAAAAACGGATTTCAAATTGTCAACGAATATTCAGACGCTGAAACCGCCAAGAAAGCAGGTCGAACTAATTATAATGCCATGTTAGCTTTCCTAAAGGAAAATCCTGAAATAAAGACCGTACTTGTAGAAAAAACAGATAGATTATATCGTAACTTCAAAGATTATGTTACTCTTGAAGATTACGACTTAGAAGTTCATCTAGTAAAAGAGGGAAGTATTATTAGCAAAAATTCCAAATCCCATGACAAATTTATCCATGGGATTAAGGTTCTAATGGCAAAAAATTACATTGACAACCTTTCTGAAGAAATCTCAAAAGGTTTACATGAGGGGCTTGAACAGGGTTATTGGCCATTCCAACCACCTTACGGATATTTGAGAGGAGCAAAAAAGAATTTAATTATAGACAAATCAAGAATTTTGTTTATTCGCAGAGCCTTTGAATTATTTGCAACCGGAAAATTTTCACTTAGAAAATTATGCGAAGAACTTTTTGTTGAGGGATATTACTACAAAGCCGAAAGACCTAAAATAACTCAATGTGTACTTGAATCAATGCTAAAAAATGTTATCTATGTTGGTCAAATGAATTGTAACGGCATTATTTACCAAGGCAAGCATCCTGCTATAATTTCAAGAGAGATTTTTGACAAAGCACAATTAGCTTTTCATAAAGTGGATAAGTCTAAAGTTCGTAAAAATTTCGATTTCCTATATCCGGGAATAGTAAAATGTGGAGTTTGCGGATATTCATTCTGTGGAGAAAGACAGAAAAAGCACAACATTTATTATCGCTGTTCTCATTTCGACAGGAGTTGCCCTAATACTTGTTATATTTCTGAAAAACATCTTACTCAATCTTTCCGCATGCACTTAAAACGCATTGGATTAGACGAGAATTTATATGAATTGGTAAAATATTCTCTCAAAGAATGTTTGGGCGATGAGCAGGAGTATCACAAAACAGAAGTAACAAGAATTACTTCTGAAATTGAACAATGCAAAGAAATTCTAAAAAAGATGTATCTTGACCAAGTAAATAATGTTCTTGACTATAACATGTGGATAAATCTAAAAAACGAATATGAGGTAAAATTAAACCGATTAAGTGCAGAATACCAAAAACACCTCTATGCTAATACAAATTTCTTAGATACAGGACTGAAAATCCTTGATTTGTGCCGAAAAGCAAGCTTACCAGCTACCGAACTTTCAGCAGAAGAAGTCGCTAATATTATTAGAGAAACATATCTGTCTACTACAGCAAAAGACAAAAGGGTTAAAGTGGTCTTTAAAGAGCCGTTTGCGACTATTGAAAATCTCGTAAAACTTGCTAAAAAAGAGATTGCGGAAGTTGGTTTCACTGAATTCAAGTCTGAAATAATTTCTTCAAAAGATAAATGTATTGAAAACATTAAAAAAGAGCCCGTAGGCTCTGATTTTAATTGTTCTAGTTGTTTTAAATGGTGGAGGATAGGAGATTCGAACTCCTGACCCCCTGCGTGCAAAGCAGGTGCTCTACCAGCTGAGCTAATCCCCCATTGGCTCTCGCCGTTGGTGTTTTGCTTTCGCTCCACAAGTTTTATTATACATGAGGAATTTTTTTTGTAAAGGGGTAAATCAAAAATATTTTTATCTATTTATTTTTCACTCGTCAAAACCTTTGCACCAAATAAAATAATTAAACCAAAGGTGACAAGATTTCTCTTGTCACCTTTAATTTTTTTAAATATTCACATCAACTACTTACAACCAAGTGGTAATGAAATATCTTTTGCTTGTTTAAACTCTATTACAGCTTGTGCTGCAGCAAGTCTTGCTTGCGGAACTCTGAATGGAGAACATGATACATAGTTCAAACCGATTCTATGGCAGAATTTAACTGATGCAGGATCTCCACCGTGTTCCCCGCAAATACCACGTTTCAAGTGCGGACGAACTTTCAATGCTTTATCAAGAGCAATTTTCATCAACTGACCCACACCTTCTTGATCAAGTGTTTGGAATGGGTTGGCAGGTAGAATTTTTTGCTCAACATAGTTTTGCAAGAATTTACCCTCTGCATCATCTCTTGAATAACCAAATGTCATTTGAGTCAAATCATTTGTACCAAATGAGAAGAATTCTGCGTGTTCGGCAATTTGATCAGCAGTCAAAGCTGCACGAGGAATTTCAATCATTGTTCCAAACATATAATCAACTCTTACCCCTTTTTCGTCCATAACTTCATTGGCTACACGTTCTAATACACCTTTAACCGTTTTAAGTTCATTAACATGACCGACAAGAGGAATCATTACTTCGGGTTTCACATCTAAGCCCTCTTTTTTCAAATCGCAAGCAGCACTGAAAATTGCACGAACTTGCATTTCGTTAATTTCCGGATAAGTCAAGCCTAAACGACAACCTCTCAAGCCCATCATAGGATTAGATTCAGACATTGTTTCAACAATGTTTAAAAGTTTTTCGTCTTCGGCATAATCTTCACCTTTAGCTTTTTTCGTCGCAACTTTTGCAATCAATTCTTCTTTATCAGGCAAGAATTCATGTAAAGGAGGATCAAGAAGTCTGATTGTCATTGATTTTTCGCCCAAAGCTTTGAACATTGCATAGAAATCAGAATACTGCATAGGTAAAAGTTTTGACAAAGCTTCTTTTCTAGCCTCCGGGGTTCCTGCAATAATCATCTTCTGTACCCAAGGAAGTCTTTCCGGATCCATAAACATGTGTTCTGTTCTACAAAGACCAACACCCTCTGCGCCAAGTTCAAGGGCTTTTGCAACATCAGCCGGAGTATCAGCATTGGCTCTAACGCCCAAAAGCTTAATTCCGTCAACCCAAGTGAACAACTTGTTGAAATTTTCGTCCATAGTTGGAGGAACTAAATGAATTGCTCCGTCCATAACTTCACCGGTACCACCATCAAGAGAAATAATATCATCTTTGCGATAAACTGTTCCATCTCCTGCTGTTAAAGTTTCATTTTTAAGATCTATAGATAAATCTTCACAACCGGCAACACAAGGTTTGCCCATACCTTTAGCAACAACAGCCGCATGAGATGTCATTCCGCCTCTTAATGTAAGAACACCTTGAGATTCAATCATACCGTGAATATCGTCAGGACAAGTTTCAATTCTTACCAAGATAATTTTTTCACCATTTTTACCTCGTTCGGCTGCTTCTTCAGTATCAAAAACAATTTTTCCAACGGCAGCCCCAGGAGATGCCGCAAGACCTTGTGCAATTTTATGAGCTTCTTTTTTAGCTTTAGGGTCAAAGTCCGGCAATAGAACTTGGTACAATTGATTTGCATCAACTAGTTCAACTGCTCTTTCCTTATCAATAATACCCTCTTCACACATTTCTACCGCAATTCTTACAGATGCTTTTGCAGTTCTTTTACCGTTACGAGTTTGCAGAATCCACAATTTACCTCTTTCGATTGTGAATTCCATATCTTGAACATCTTTATAACCTTTTTCAAGCTTCTTGGCAATATCAACATACTGTTTATAAAGTTCAGGCATTTCGTGTTCCAACTCTGCAATAGGTTTTGGTGTTCTAATACCTGCAACAACGTCTTCACCTTGCGCATTAGTCAAATATTCGCCATAAAATTTATTTTCACCAGTTGAAGGGTTTCTCGTGAAAGATACCCCCGTTGCGCAATCATCACCCATATTGCCAAATACCATTGTTTGAACATTTACGGCTGTACCATAGTTGTGGTCAATTTTGTAGTGTTCTCTATATGCAACCGCACGAGGAATATTCCAAGAACGGAATACCGCCTCAATTGCTTCTTCCAATTGGATATATGGGTTTTGTGGAAATTCTTTTCCTGTTTCTTTTTTAATCAAAGCCTTATATGGTTCGATTAAAGATTTCCAATCTTCTGCAGATAATTCGGTATCAGATTTGTAGCCCTTTTCGTCTTTAATTTTATCTAAGTAATCTTCAAATTTTTGTCTATCAATTTCCCACGCAACAGAACCAAACATTGTTAAAAATCTACGGTAACTGTCATAGCAGAAACGAGGATTGTTAGTCAATTTAATCATTGCTTCAACAGTTTGGTCATTCAAGCCAAGGTTCAGAATAGTTTCCATCATACCCGGCATAGAAAGTCTTGCACCCGAACGAACAGAAACAAGAAGCGGATTTTCAGCATCGCCGAATTTTTTACCTGCTTGAGTTTCAACATCTTTTAATGCCGCTTTTACTTCGTCCATAAGACCTTGAGGCATTTTATTTCCATGATTGATATAGTCCATACAAGTTTCTGTCGTGATAGTAAGCCCCGGAGGAACAGGAAGTCCAAGATTTGTCATTTCAGCTAAATTTGCACCTTTACCACCCAATAAATTGCGCATAGATGCATTTCCATCTTTAAAGAGCCATACACGTTTTTCTGCCATAATTTTTCTCCTTTAAAAAAAAACATAATAAACACTTACTAAATAATACAGAGATTATAACATAAAAACTTAAAAATAAATATTTTTAATTTAAAAATTTAAACAAAATAAAATTCCGGATTTTCTTTAAAAATTTCCATATATTTTTTTATTGAATAATTATTATATTCCGGATATTTCTTTGAAAAACACTTATCCATTTCAAAAATTGAACTAAATCCTAATTTTTTTGAAAGCGAACCAATATAAGAAACCATACTATTTCTTACTAAAACATTAACCCCGTCATAATCTGCCAAACATTTTTTCAGAAGAGTTTTGTGACCAAAATCGTTCAATTTTACAGACAGGTATTCCAGTTTTGCAATTGCATTATCGTAAACTTTTTCATTATTTTTGCCAAGAGATTTATCAAACTCTTTTGACAACCTAACTCTATCTATCATAAACCCAATATCTTTCACCGTATTATATGGAGATGCCGCATTGAATATATTTTTAATGTCTTCGAGTTTTAGTTCTGAAAAATCCCTCGTTTTTACTGTTCGCCAATATATATTTCCTTGGAATGGTTCGTCCAAAAATTCCGGAAATACTTGCGGTTTCAATTCATCTTTAGTTAATTTCGAAAATTTATCAAGGTTAAAATTATTTGCATAAACAGGTTTAAAATCACCAGATAATTTCAAAATTCGCTTAACTCTTTCAAAAGATTCATTCATCAACGCAGATTTAGCACCAAAAACCTCTTTTCTACAGTCAAGTATAACTTTTGCCATTTCAACAGATTGAGAAGCAACAACACCATGGAGTTTTTTTGATTGAATTCTCTTCATTTCAGAATACGCAGAACCAGCTAATCCCGATAACGCATTACAAGACTCTTCTACTAAATCGGAATGTTTACCATCTTTAAATGGAGGAATAATAGTTAAATCACCACACAAAACATTCTTTTCTGAACGTTTTGCATTTAAAATATCTTTAGCTTTTAAAACAGATCTACTTAAAATAACATGGAACGAATCAAACGGAGTAGCACCCGCCTTTAGGGAATCATCATAAACTTTTCTTATATCATTAAAAGATGCATCAGTAAATTTCAAAACAGATTTTACATCTGGCAAAAATTTAATAGAATCAACATGTTTCCCTAACTCAAAGTTTCTTGCTATTCGATAATCAAGAATATATTGAGATGGTTTGTCAAAAGAAGAATCAATCACATCAGAAGCAAATTTTGAAAAATCCTGAACACTCTTTTCAATTTGATAACATCTATCTTTAACCATAGCTTTGTATAATTTAACTTGGCTTGGTCTTTTTACTCCATAATAAATTAAAAGTCCTCCACCTGCAATCATAGATAATGGTAACAATGATTTATAGTTCTTTTTGGATTGTTGTTCAAATTCAGGTTGATTTACATTGTCTGTCGTTACTTTTGTAGAAACAACAGGAGCGAGAACAGGTATATTGGTAATTTTTTCTGTAATTAAACTCACCATAAAAAGACCACATTTTTTAATACATTATATTAATACACAAGATAAAATTTTTTGCTACAAAAGGCGGCTAAAATTTATAATTTAGCCGCCTTTATTACAATTTTGTTACACAAAAATTTCATTTACACATCAGGTAATGTGCCTTTAACTTCTGCGATTTCGTCACTTTCTAAATTAAAAATACTATGCAATGCTTTAACAGCATTTTGTGCATCATCTTTATTTATCAAACAGCTAATTTTAATTTCACTGGTTGAAATCATTCTGATATTAATACCATTATCAGCTAATGTTTGGAACATTGTTGATGCAATCCCAGGTCTATCAATCATGCCTGCACCAATAATTGAAACTTTCGCAATATTATCATCAATTTTTATATCTGCAGCATTCAATTTTGCTTTAACTTTTTCTAATACCTCCATAGCTCTTGGCAAGTCATCACTGTTGATTGTGAAAGCAATATCGTTAGTGTTAGAAGTTTTTCTTGCATAAGATTGAATAATCATATCAACTGAAACATTTTCTTTTGCCAAACTGCCAAATAATGTTGCAGCTTCCCCCGGAGTATCCGGAATATCACAAACAACAACTCTAACTTGTGATAAATCAGCAGCAACCCCTGCTACAGGTTTATTTATTTCCATTTTTTCAACTCCTAAAATCAATGTACCCATATTATCTAATTTAAAACTGCTACGAACCCTCAATGGTACTGAATATTGTTTTGCAGTTTCAACACTACGAGGGTGAAGAACGTTTGCACCTGCATGAGCGAGTTCAAGCATCTCTTCATAAGAAATCTCTTCAAGCCTTGATGCATTAGGAACGACTCTCGGGTCTGTCGTATAAACCCCCTCAACATCAGTGTAAATATCACATCTTTCTGCATTCAAAGCCGCAGCCAAAGCAACAGCAGAAGTATCAGACCCCCCTCTACCTAGAGTTGTAATTTCTCCATCTTCTGTTACCCCTTGGAAACCTGCAACTACAATAATATTACCCTCATCAAGGTTTTTTCTTAATTTATCAGTTTTAATATCAATAATTCTTGCTTTAGAGTGAACATTTTCTGTCAAAATTCCAATTTGTGTCGCATTAAAGCTTACAGCCTTATAACCTTGGGCTTGAATTGCCATTGTCAAAAGCGCAATTGAAACGCATTCTCCGGTTGACAATAGCATATCCATTTCTCTTGCAGACGGATTTGAATTTAAATCTTTTGCCATTTTAACAAGATGATCAGTTGTATGTCCCATAGCAGAAACTACTACAACAACATCATTGCCATTATTCTTTTCTCTGATAACTGTCTTGGCTACATTTTTAATTTTATCGGTATCTGCAACAGATGTCCCACCAAATTTTTGTACAATTACTTTTTTCAATTTATTTGTTTCCCTGTATATCTTTTAAAATATTTTCAAGCTCTTGTTTTTGTTCCGGATACTGTAAATTCCCTAAATCTTGAGCTTTTTGCGCAACAGAAATTGCTTCCTTTATATTATATTCACAAAGGTTTTTCTTGACAAGAGTGTAAAGGGTCAAAAACAACAAATTTAACACTTTTACATTATTTTTATCAAGTCGTTCAGCTCTTCTTAATTTCCTTTGAGCATCTGCAAAATCTTCCGTTTCAATTAACCACTCGGAATAATCAATAAAACCATCAATATAATCGGGATTTTCAGTAATAAATTTTTCATAATTTTCTCGAACTTTATAATTATCGCCCATATTTTTATATGAACGAGCAAGATTGTAATAATTAAAAGTCTGTTTAGGTTCAGTTCTCAAAGCTTTTTTGAAACTTTCAATTGCATCTTGAATTTTTCCCGAACTCATTTCTTCTAATCCAATAGCCTCTTGAATATATGAACTTTGTCCATTTTTCTCTTTCAACTCATCTAACAATAAGAAATCCTTATTATAAGCTTTAACTAAAGCAAGTCCCAACTTTGGTTCAATAGACTCTGAATCTTTTTCAATTGAAATTGAAAATTGTTCCCCCGCTTTTTCAAACTCAAAAAACCTTAAATATCCTCTACCCCAAATATCGTGTAACAATGCACAATCTAAACCATTATCAATTGCTTTCTGAAAAATATTATCCATTTTTGTTTTATCTTTTTGTAAAGAATAAATATTTCCCAACAACAAATAAGCAGGGAGCATTTGTTTATTTATTTCAATAGATTTTAGTGCAAATTTTTCAGCTTCTTTGTAATCAGATTTTAAGAATTTCAAATTCGCATACTCATAAGTTGAACTTTCATTCGGTGCAACTTTTGCGAGAAACTGCAATTTCATTTCAGCAGAATCATAATCGTGCAAATTAACTTCCATAATTGCAGAAAGCAAAATCGCAGTATAGTTATATTTACTAATTTGTGATGCTGTTTGGAACTTGTCACGAGCTAAAGCATATTTTTTTTGCTTCATCAAAGCCATACCCCAACCGGTATAAATATCCGTATTGAAAGGAGTAACTTTATCCCCTTGTTCAAATGCAAAAATAGCTTCCGACAGTTTTTTACAATTCAAAAGACTCATTCCAAGTCTTAACCAAATTTCTTTATCTGTTGGATTTAATTTTGAAGATTTTTGATAATAATTAACAGCTTCTTCAAACTTGTAACGTTGTTCATAAATCTTACCCAAATATTTGAAAATCATTGAATCTTGCTCTGAAATATCTAAGGCCTTTTTCAAAACAGTCTCAGCTTCTTCAAACTTTTTTTCTCGAATAAGTTTCTTTGCCTTGTTCACACACGCAACAGTAGGAAGTGATTGAATAATTGAATCACTTTTGTAATCCTCAACTACATGATTTAAGTCTTTTATATTTTCAAAAATATTTTTTATCCAACTAAACAATCTACAACCTCTCGAAATGCACCATTACCAGCTTCATTTTTTGTAATTTGAATACCCTTAATTGCTTTAACTTTATCTACGGCATGTGGAACAGTAATTTTATACTTTGCAAATTCTAAACATTCCACATCGTTGATATCATCACCAATATAAACAAATTCATCTAAAGATAAGTTATATTTTTCTACAATATTTTTTAAAACATCTATTTTTTTTCTAATATTTTGATGAATTTCTACAATTCCGAATTTCTTTGCCATTGTTTGAATTGCGGCATTTCCCTCTCCGGAGATAATTGAAATTTCGTAACTGTTTTTCTTTAAAATAGAAAACCCCATAACGTCTTTAAAATTCAATTTTCTAGACATTGAAAAATCATCGTTGATATAAACGCAATTATCCGTTACAACCCCATCAAAGTCTGTAACAACCATTTTTATTGAGTTTGGTAACTTTATCCCTGACATTTTATCCTAACACTTAACAAACTTCTAACTATCTGCTATAATTATAACACAATTCTTGCTAAATAAGGAAATTGAGAGTAAAAAAGTAATAAATGTTTTCATATTTTTATATCATAAATATTTGTGTAATTATTGTTTTTATATGCTTGTTTTTTATCACAAGAAAAACAAACAAACGTTGGTCAAAAATAAATGATTACCTTGGAAAAGTTACAACCACAGTTGATTCCATTCGTTATGGAAATTTATCAACTAAGATTGAAAAAATTGAACACCCAACATATCAAAACGTTACAGATAGTATCAACAGAATGGTTGAAACCTTAAACGATAGAGAAAAAATGATTATTGAATATCAAGCAGAACTTATGCGACAAAATAAATTGCTTGAATCTGTAATCAATTCACTTTCAGATGGAATTTTAATCATTAACGAAAAATTTGATATCCTGAGAGCCACACCAAAAATTTTAAAATGGTTTGGGATTAAAGGAAAAGATATTATAGGGAAAAATGTTTTTGAATTCATTCAACTTGCAAACGATAATTCAAAAATTGATAAACTTAACAATATGGAAGTTTTTATCAAGCATACCCCAACAAACAATTTTATAATCAATTCTCAACCACTATCATCAATTGAGAAGAAAAGATACGTCTTGATTATCAAAGATATCACAACCGAAAAAGAAATCGAAACACTAAAAGAAGACTTCGTTGCAACTCTAACTCACGACCTTAAAGTGCCAATTGTTGCAGCTGCAAATATGATTGACTTGTTTTTGGCTCACAAATTCGGAGATATTTCAACAAAGCAAGAATTTGCACTAAATAGTATGAAAGCTTCAAACAAAGAACTTTTAGACCTTGTTCAAATCCTACTTGAAACTTACAAAATCAAAGAAAAAGGGATTACACTTTGCAAGGAAAACATAGAGATTAACTCCTTTGTTAAATCAATAGTAGATGAGATGCAAAGTATCGCAAATGATGCAAAAATAGAAATTCACTTTACTCCGGATAAAACAAACCACACAATTGCAGCTGACCCAATACAAATGCAAAGAGTAGTGAAAAACTTAATTTCTAACGCAATTGACCACAGCAACACCCAAAAAGCTATTGAAATTAAAATCAGCACAGTCCCAAAATTCATCACAATATCAGTAATTGATTTTGGTCAAGGAATACCGAAAGATGAAATTAAAATGATTTTCAACAAATACTATTCCGCAGCGAAAAAATTAAGAAAAGTTGGAACAGGATTAGGTTTATACTTATCCCAACAGATTGCAGAAGCCCATGGTGGAGAAATTACTGTTCAAAGTGAAGAGAACGTAAGAACAGAATTCTGCGTAAAAATACCGGAATAAATTATTACAAAATATTCAAATAAGTGAAAAGTTAAATTTTTAGTATATAATATTAAGTAAATATAGGAGGAACAATGGAAAATATAATATCAAATCATGATAATAATAATCAAAGATCAAATATAAACCCTACCCGTATTAAAGTTGTCGGTGTTGGTGGTGGCGGCGGGAATGCCGTAAACAGAATGATTAAGGCAAAACTTGCAGGTGTTGAATTCTGGATTATGAACACAGATTTACAAGTTTTGACTTATAGTAATGTTCCAAACAAATTACAACTCGGAACAGCAACTACAAAAGGTTTAGGTTCTGGTGGCGATCCATCAACAGGTGAAAAAGCAGCTATTGAAGTTAAAGATGATATTACAAAAGCTCTTGACGGTGCTGATATGGTATTCATCACTGCCGGTATGGGAGGAGGAACAGGTACAGGTGCAGCTCCAATTGTTGCACAAGTTGCTAGAGATTTAGGCATCTTGACTATAGCTTTCGTTACAAAACCGTTCACTTGGGAAGGTAAAAAAAGAATGGCTCAAGCAGAAGCAGGTATTGAAAAGCTTAAAAAATATGTTGATGCAATTCTTGTTGTTCCTAATGATAAATTACTTCAAGTTGTTGAACGTGCAGTTGGAGTAAGAGAAGCATTCTGTGTAACAGATGAAGTTTTATACAGAGGAATTCAAGGTCTTTCTGATATCATAACCATTCCGGGTATGATTAACATTGACTTTGCAGATGTAAGAAAAGTCGTTAAAGATTCTGGTACCGCATTGATGGGTATTGGTAGAGCGCAAGGCGAAGGTAGAGCTGTTAAAGCTGCTGAAATGGCTATCAATTCTCAATTATTAGAATCTTCAATTGATGGGGCATCAGGTATTATTGTAAATATCACCGGTAGCTCAAATATGACATTGTACGAAATCAACGATGCAACCTCTGTTATCAACAATGTTGTTAATGAAGATGCTGATGTTATTATCGGTACTGCTATCAATGAAGCATTCCAAAATGAAATTCAAATTACTGTTATTGCAACCGGTTTTGCTGAAAAATCAACTCAAGGTCCACAATTATCTGCGGCTGAATATTTCCAAGGGAAAACAAGTTCAACAACATCTCAAAGTTCTTCTTCAAACTTTGGATTTCCACAAATGCAACCAATGCATTTAGATGTTCCTGATTTTTTGAAGAAAAATTAAAAAATAAAAATTATATTATTTAGAAAAAAGAGTAAGTTCGCTATTAGAACTTACTCTTTTATTTATATAAATCTATTATTCAGCAAAAATCACAGAATTATTTTTTGTTGACATCATTTTATCCTTGTAATCAGCAACTTTATCTAGTTCCGCAATATACTTCTTACGAAGTTCTTCCATTGGAGAATTTTCAGGTAATTCTAACATTTCCATTAATTTTTCCACCTTTTGAACCGTATGAGCATATTCTTGTAGACCATTAACTTCAATTGCAATACTTTCAGTGATATCACTATTTAATTGTTGCATATAATATTCAAGAATTTCTGATTTCGGTTTAGTCGGATTTTGCTTCATAAATTCAATTGCAGTATCAAAATCTTTTTGAATTACTTTGAGTGAAGCTCTGTAATTAGTATTCTTACCCTTTCTAATTATATTGTCTTCTGCTTGTTTAATTAGTTCCTCATAATTAGGAGCATCATCAATATTTTCAAGTAATTTATCGACTTCTTGTCTTGCCCAAACTATTTGTTTTGAAGTACTTTGCAATATACTTGTAATACGTTTAATTCCTTTGCGCATCGCATCAAAATCTGTTGTGCTACTAGCTATTTCAATAAATTTATCTGATAATCCTAACTGTTCTAAAAACATTTTAGCCGTGCCAAAATCAGAAATACTTGTTAGAACACCAATAATTTTATCCATTCCAAGTTCTGAATCAAAAGAAACAGACCTACCATCAGTCAAATCTAATTTTGATTTTGAAAATTCATCTTTTACTACATTTAAACTACCATTTTTAGCACTTTTCATTAATGCATACTGAATATCTTGAAGATTTGTAATTGATAACATAGCTTTAAGATTATATCTATAATTTTCTTTCTGCATTTCAAATTCTCGCATAGCATTAACTGCAGCCTCACCTTTCAAATCTCCACCCTCAGGTTTGGCATCTTTTGCATTTAATAATAAGAACTTATTGAGAAGTCCCTCTGGAGATTCAGAAATTTGGTGTTTAATCACATAATCACAGAACTGAGTTCTTAAGCCTTCCACGTGAGCCTCAGTATTGACCTTGTTATCACTATTTGCATTAAATCTCACAATTGAAGAAACCCATTTATTAAATAATTCTGTAGCTTTTTTCTGATATTTAGGTTCAACTAATGAAGAAATAAGTGCTGTTCGCTTAGTATTTATTACTTTATGAACAGATTTAATAGCTTCATCAATAGACATTCCTGATGTTGTAGTCAAATAAGGAGCAACAGTCGCCCACATTAAATCAGAAGTATCATTAAATTCTTTTACTGTTGAACCATTTTGAATTGTATCTTCAATAGCATTCAAAAGATCAGTAATAGAAACATCTTCTTTATTTAATTCTTGGAATTTTTGCATATCATCAATAATTTTAGCCTTTTGACGAGTCGTCAAAACATGATCTGGTTCATATTTTGCAAGTTTTCTTTGTATATCTTTAATCAAATCAGCAGATTGTGACATAACCTTAAATACATTAATAGAACTCATATCATCAAAAATTCCATCAAAGAAAGTATCTAACTTTTCATCAAAAGAATAAACATAGTCTATTTTGGGGTAAGATGGAAAGGCTTGATACTTATCAAATCCATCTTGTTTATATCTATTATATAATTTCCCAATGTTTAAAGTCTTCAACGACCAATAAAATTCTGAATAAATATCATCAAATGTTCTGACTCCATTTACATAATTTGCACCATGGCAAACTCTTTTAAATTTATCATAATCATAAGATGGTGTTGTCTTGCTAAGTTGAACACCTTCCGCATATTCATTATTATAAATGATATTATATAGAGAATTTAGAGTTTTTTCATTTCTTGCCCTAACCTCTTTCAGTACATCATAACCTGAGATATTTTTTATACCCAAATCATTATCACTAATTTTAGAATTATACAATCTATCAAACTCTTCAGTTGTCATATTTCTAAGGTCATTAAAAATTTGAACAAATTCTTCATCAGTTGTCGGGTCAAAAACTCTATCAATCCAATTTTCTATACTTTTCAAATTCCCAGAAGAGAAAGATACCCCTTTAAAGTCTTCTAAAGTAAACTTCATATTCTCTTTTAAAATAGTTTTTATATCTTTTGCAACTTCTTTTGACACTTCCTGCTTATTAGGGAATTTTTTAACCTTGGAATTAAAACTTGCCTCAAAAGCATCTGCCATCAAATCAATTGTATGTTCTAAACTTCCATCAAAGTTTTTTGAATTCGGCTTTTTCATGGCATTTACGAGTTGCAATTTCAATAAACCGGAAATTTTAACATTATTATCTTTTTCAACTTTTTCAAGAAGATCTACAATCTGAGATCGAGAACTTTCTGCTCCATATTTTGCGACATCAATATCTTTTGCAAATGTGTAATTGAAATTCTTACGCGCTTCTTTTCTAACGTTATCTTTCATTTTCAAAATATCGGAAAAATTGTCCGCCTTTAAAAATTGTTTTGTATCCGGAATATCTGAATAAGATCTCAATATAGCAGCTTTTTCTAATGTAACTTTTAATGGATCGTTTTTAGAAATTTCTTTATACTGATCAAGAGAAGTTATTCCTTTTGATAAATACTTATCCCCGTTTATACGTTCAAGGATTTTATCATAAATAATATCAGTAGAATGAGAAGAATAATCAACTTTCTTCATCGCAGCTTTAAGTTCTGCTGTTGTCATTCCATTAGCATATTTTTCAATATCTTCAATCCAATGTATCGGCGAAATTGTTAAATTTTGTCTTAATGTTGTAACTGTTGAACGAGCATTTGGATATTTCCCAGGAAGTACCATATCATAGAACAAAGGGAAATCAAATTCATCTGCATCGCTCTTATTTAATTTTTTATATGCTTTAGATGGAATATTTTTAGGTACAAATTTACCGGATACCTCAAGAATATTATCTGCAATTTTACCATTTCGATAATTTTCATCTGTAATATACCCTAATTTACCACCATACCCATTGCTATAATCAGTTCTCAACATTCCATTATCATCTACCCAGGTATTTTCATGTTCACTTGCACCCCAAGTATTATCATGCACCATTACATCTTTAGTAACAGTTTTACCATTTTGATTTACATTTACCGGTTTTACGTCAACAACATATTGAGCATGACATGCAGGTTCATCTTCCAATACAGATGTAGAAGAAATACCAGAATACGGAGATTCTTTAATTTTTGCTAATGCTAACCTTCCATCATGTTCCAGATAGTACGGTCTATCTGTCATGTGTTGAATTATTTTAATTTGTTGACGACCGTTTAAACCGCTATGACCTTCACGTGCATTCCAGCTAGTACCAACTTTAACACCTATCTGTC